>Ga0214163_1000011_pt1 | contig 81021 bp, 104 predicted proteins | sample LakMenepilimnion_2_FD_153001 | JGI IMG/M metagenome (GOLD analysis project Ga0214163, IMG submission 153001) | Freshwater microbial communities from Lake Mendota, WI - Practice 15JUN2010 epilimnion v4 | ecosystem: Environmental > Aquatic > Freshwater > Lake > Epilimnion/Euphotic zone | place... | reverse complement strand
TACTGGTGTTTCGCTAATTAATAAAATATCGTTTGGATCTACCTTACGGATCGTTTTCTCGCCTTCAGAGTCTTCAATGGTCATACCACGACTCCAGCGACCGTGTGCTATCATAATATAATCACCTACTTTAAGGTCTTCTTTACATTTAGGTCCTATTGAGTATATTTGCGCCCATCTTGGACGAATCCCTGCGCTTTTCATATCATCGTTAATCATGATGATGCCACCACGACTTAGACGCTCTCTGAATTCCATCCCGTGAACTAGGATGTGATCTCCAATTGCTTTAAACTCTTTAAACTTTGTTGTAGATAAGTTACGTTTTTCTGCCATATATCAATCTTTGCTAGGATCAAACGAGTCCGGTGCCTCACTTGCAGGCTTAATTTTAATCTTCTTAGATTCTTGTACTAAGTTTGCTTCTAAGGCTTTAGCTGCTTCGATAGCTTTAATTCTATCAATTGTTTCATCTTCCTCAGTAGTATCCAAAAACTCTAGTTCTTCTTCTACTAACTGTGATAAGTCAATTTTAGTTTCGGGAGCAGGTGCTGATTCAATAGGCGTGAAGCTATCTACTTGCTTTTTCTTTACGATATTTGCTGCTCGGTTACTGACAGTCTTTTGGTATCTGTCTCCGACCTTTTTAGTTACCGGTAATACAATTTTACCAGTAGCATCAATAGTATCGCCTCTAGCATTAACGCTCATATTACCTACTGCGCGGGCTCTTTCGTTTTTGGCAGCAAGTTGCGACATATCAACTACCTTACCCATTGCTGTTCTATATTTTGCCATAAGTTACTCCTCTGTATTATTTATGTGTATCTAATCATCTATTTTAAAAATTCACTGACATCAAGATCATAGTATATCGGATTGATTTTGTGAATTCCAATAAGAAACAAGACAAAACTACTTACGCATGATCCTCTTCCCACACCCCAAACAATGTTATTATTTCTCATGGTGTCAACTAGATATTTCAAATACTTAAGTAGTATTAACATATCTCGTTCCTGAAACATTAATAGTTCTTCTCCTGCTCGTTGCAGTTCAGTTTCAGATTGACATTGGTCTAATACGAATTTAGCTATGTCAAATGTTTGGTATTCAGACGGGAAGTGCCATGTGTTACTTGATTGAATATCGAAATCTTCGATAGAAATATCTAGTTTTTGATATTTTTTTACTTTAGTAGGCGTTTTTAAATCTAATGAGTCATCAAACAAAATATCGTTTTCTACTAATATTTCTCTTTTGGTAGAGAATTCAGTGTTGGTTAGATACAAATCTACCAAATCATTCTCATTGAATATTAACTGACCATACTTATCTTTGAACATAGTGTTATCTTACACTATTATTAACAGGATTTCAAGTTAATTTTTAGCCGTTTCTCGCCAAGATAAGCCCAAACCAGTCCAATCATCATTAAATAATTTGATTACTTTATTGTGGTCTATGCCATCAGTTGCATGATTCGTGATTGCTAAACAGGGACTGTTCCACCAGTATTTTCCACTAAATGTACTTTCTGCTGTTTCTGATACTAAATTAAATCTTACTCCGTCGCTCATAGTTGAACCTATAACCAAATCAGTAATCTTTAATCTATTTTCCATAATGCTGTTAAGCTTAAGTAACAGTACCATTGCTATAATTTGATCATATGGTTCTTGTGGTAATTCACATACTCTCAAGTCCACATTTTCATACTTCTTAATGATATCACTATTAGCTGAGTTTACAAATACTGAATTAGTAATTAATTCGCTCAACAAATAGATAGCTCTATCCATTGCAATATTTTGTTCTTTGATTGAATCAGTTTCTACCAACATAGATACAGTTATGTCATACACATTCACATGAAATTTGTTTTCAAAATACAAGCCTGTTTGAAAACAGAAATCTCGTTCAATACGGGTGTGCATCGTTATCTATCACTCTGAATGTTGATTTGGTTGTTCAATTTCTGCTTAGCAAAAACTTCATCAGTCTTTTTAAAATACTGCGTTCTATGACTTTCGAGAACCATTTGAAGTTGATGTATTAGCGGACCGTTTTGTGTTCTGTAAGCAAAGGTGAGTTTATTCATAATATTACTTATGGCTTCCTGTATCTCTTCCATTGACTTGTCTTCTAAATCTTTGCTTGTTAAAAAAGGATGTTCCATGTCTTACCAAGAAGTCAGTTCTATTCTTTTCCAAATATCAGTACCGATAATGGCTGTAGCTGTAATATTGGCAGTCACACCGAGGTTGCCTATAGCGACAACGCCTCCAGCAGTACCTGCTACTCTTGTACCACTAATAGTAATGTTAGGTGATGCAATGGTCTTAATGTAATACACATTGTTAGCTACAATATTAGTGTTTGCAGTATCCACATTACCAGTAAAGATAATTGGAGCATTTACCGCTAAGCTACTAGTATTGTTGAGTTGAATAATATTTCCAGAACTAAAAGTATTAGATACTGATTTAGCATTCACTGTTGAATTAAAATCTGCGGTGCAAACATATAGATAGCTAGTTGGATTACCATTAAATGCTTGAGAGCTTGTACCTACATCACGTGCCGCTCCGCCTGCTGTAGTAGCAACAGTAAATGCAGTAGCATTAGCAACTGTACTTACAAAGTAAGTAGTTCCTGCTGTAAGGTTGCTATTAGCAGCATCAGTATTACCAGTAAACACGATAGGTAATTCAGGATACAGACCGGAAGTTGAATTTACAATAATGTAGTTGCCGGTACCAATAGTGGAAGTAACGTTAAGCTCGCCCACACTATTTCCAACTGCAACAGTTCCGGGAGCATCTCCCGGAAACCCTGTGGGGGGAGGATCACGATTGATGATTTGAGTTGATTGATAAGAACGATTAACTGGACTCATCGTGATAGTGTTGCCGCAATCAATTGAAGTGAAAGTATATTCCAAAATTTGAACATTAGCCGGTGCTGTAATAGTAGCAACATTGCTAATATCCTTGTAATTCTCTATAATAGTGACACCAAAATTGTTATTTGACGAAACTACTTCACTAGGCAATGATATAACCGCATTTGCGTTAGCGACTGCTAATCTAACGGTTACTGAGCTTTCAGTGTTTACAGGAGCCCAGCTACCAAATTGCAAGGTAAGGTTTCCAGTTAATGTACCATAATGAACATCTGCTCTGTTAACATCTACTAGAACAGTACCTATCAATGCATTACCGAGATTATATGTAGTGCCGCGCCAGCCTCTAGTAGATGCATTGCTAATTAGTGTGTTAGCCATGTCATTGTTCAATACTGCATTATTCAGTGCGGCTTTCAACACTACTTTATTCTGAAGATCAGTAATCTCAGTTCCAGCCGTGTTTAATCCATTCCTGATTTGAGCGAAGTTATCCCTAAACCCCTGAGAACTGTTGTTCTCGCCGGGTACTGGATAGTTAGTGTTGATTCCGTTTGTGTTAATCTGACTCATAATTTTTGTTCCATAATATATTTATCGTGGATACTGGGTATCGTTAGGTAAAATTGTCTGTCTGGGAAATAAGACATAAAAATCTTGGCTATCAATAGGATCGGGAACCGGATCACCACTCGGCAATGCAGTCCAAGCTGGAGGCACCAAGTTATTATCGTAGTTGTACGTAGTGCTTTTGTCAACCGTAAATCTATCGATATTGAAAGCGATTTGATTAAGACGCTGTATCTGTCCTACTGGATTTTTCCAATTGTTTTCTATGTTGCTCTTAATGATTTCTGCAAAGCCCGGTTTAGTATAGCATATTACCCAAGCGGGAGTGTAGCCTAAGGTATTGCCGTCTAGTTGTTGACTTGTCATCCATAAGGGCAAGATATAGGTATTTTCTTCACTTCCTATTACGTCGATTACTTGTTGTCTCATATTAGGTAAACTATTAGGATATAGCAATCTAGCAAATCCTGGTGTTAAACTAGTATAGAACTGTGTTTGTCCGCCCTGTCCGATATAGCTCGTGAATATGTCAGTGGAACTTGTGTACCAAGGGCCCTCATTTAAGGGTATAAATCTTGGCCAAAATATTTCTTTACTGACACTTTGCCCAGCTGGATTTACTAAATTATCAATAACACTGCTATATACGACTTCATATATAATTTCGCCAGTTTGTTCGTCTCTAGCAATTGCAGTCTTTATTTCACCTAATGTAATTTGTCTCCAATAGTGATTTATAGTCACCGCGGCTATGTATTCATCTAATGAACTAGAATTTATTCCGTATGCATGTTCATATATGATACTTGTTGCTTTACCAAAATTGATATCATTTGGTCTATATATCATTTCATTAGGAATCAAGCTATCATTATCAAGTAGTGTCTTTAGTAGTTCTCTGTCTGGAATACTTGAAGAACATTTAATATAAAGAGTATCCGTTGGATATGGGAACAGTTGCTCCACTGACAGTGTAAATGTTCGTTGTGAACTGACTATGGCAAAATTCGGAGAATATGCTTCAATGGTGAACGTAAAATCCCTAGTCTGATTGGCGTCGGTGAAAGTATCGCTAGGTTGAAAAGCAATATTGCCAGCTAATTCTCCAGAATCGAGTAGCACAAGATTAGCCGGAAGAGAACCTGATACAATGCGATATTGTAGAGATATATCACTAGCCGCCGACACCCTAAGAGTGCTAGTAGTTCCATTAAATACTGTTCCTAAATTTTCAGGACTGACCCAAATAATGTTCCCGTTCAACGCATTCCTAATTTGGAATGAGAAATTCACGAACGGTGATGTTATTGATGGATTTTGTATTTTACGAACCGCTACTGAAAAGGTAAATTCACTGATTGAGTTATCCGCAATCACAGGATTGCCTGTTATCCAACCCGTTTGACTATCGCCAAACAACCCTAATGGTAGATCAGCAAAAACATATTCAAGTTCACTGTTATCAAAATCTTTTCCTAATATTTGAAAAGAAAATCTGTCATTACTACTACTTTTTCCGATATAAGCAAATTGAGTGGGAAGGTATGTTCTACCTTCGGAATTAGGTGGGAACAAATAGAAAGCATAATCAATATCATTCACTAAAATATTATATGTTAGCGGTCTAGTATTCAGTATTGTAGGTATTCTAGTATTGAGGGGCCGACTTGGACCACCGATAGATAGCGGTGCATTTTGATTTACTACTGTAATCGAATATGTTTGTAGAGCAGTTCCAAAATCAGTAATCAATCTTAATGTAAATTCATAAGTTTCAATGGTGGGTTGACCGACAGAAATATTAGGTAACAGTACATCCATATACCCGGCGTCATTTGATAGTTGATATGTTGGACCGTTAACGGTAGTAGATATTGTAAACGTAGTAGAGTTAATTACTTCTCTGACATAGTACGTTTCTCCTGCCGTAAGGCCACCTAGTACAGTACCGGAGAATGATACAGGTCGTCCGACACTAAATCCCAAAGTACTATAGCAGGTGATTGTGTTATCTAATACAGCAAGTGATGCAGTAGTGACAGAACCCAAGGATACGTTCACGACAGGAGGATTGGGATATCCTCTTATTAATCCAAATTCGTTTATTTCCAAACCAGGTGGAAGAGTACCCTGAACTAATGCAATCAACGTTGGTGTATCTGCAATTGGCACATTATATCTGATAGGATATTCTATCCATATGCTATCATTAGTCACAAATAGTGTCCCGGAAGGGGTTACAAATTCAGGAGCGTCGATCCCGGACAAACTTATGTTAAACGTCCTGTCTCGAATATTTCCAAGATTATCTGTTGCTCTTACTACAAATGTATATGGTGTGTTATCCAAAACCGGTTCTGTTCTACCAAATATCACCCCGGAGGTAGTTAGTGAAGTACCTGTAGGTAGTACACCACTAATCAGTTCATATGTGACTGAGATGGCCGGTGATACAGGAGTAGCGGACAATTGAAAATTGACAATAGATCCAGAAGTAAATGCTCCTATATTACCAGCCGGGGTGTTCCAAATGGGTTGTGCCATAATTATATTACTTTAATGCCTTCAATGCAATATCATAGTGATGCTTTCTATCAGCTAGACCAATAGTACCACCATTGATACGCTTAGTTAAGCCAACAAAGTCACCTTTGTCTGCATAGATGCTTAGCTTGTTTGCGTCCCAGAACCAACCAGCACTTGCTACAGCACCTTCAGCAGTTTCAAGATATGCAACAGCTTCATCCAATGACATGCCTAGTGACTTAGCAAAGCGACTATAGTTATCTTTACCGGTCAACTGAATTAGTCCACGACCGCAGAATTTGTAGCCGTCACCTGATGCTTCTGTTCCATTGCCCATGCGATTTGCATAGACTTTGTTTGCAATCTTTACTGGCTTACGAGCATATTGGTTTGCGATTTCTAGTGTAGTGAAACGTTTTGGCCAAGTTTTTCTAAGTGACGCAGCACTATAGTTCAACCCTTCCTTAACAAAGTTGAATCCGCCGGACTCGTGAGCAATCTGTGCTAGGAATGCAGCCATTCTCTTTGGATTCTCGAATAAGTCAAAGTGGTCACCGATCTTGTTTAGCGGTTCTACATATTTTGCAAGAACAGTTGCCTTGGTCTTCGGGCATACTTCTCTCAATAATTCTAATGTTACTCTACTCATAATTTCCCCCTGTTTTAATTATGGTCTTCCCTGACCTCTATATGCTTTATAATTTTTACGCTTGTGCTTATTCATAGTAGAAAACTTAATACTACTATGTGACGCCCCAATTGAAGTCTTTCCCTTTACTTGATTAGAGAATGATACTTTTTGAGTTGAATTTACTGATTTTGCCATAATATTACCTTTCTATGTTAAGCAAATGTCGCTCCGACTGTATACCAGTCAGTTGAAGTCGGTGCTACGTATTGTAATGTTGCGCCGGCTGAGTGTGAGTACGCCGTGTTAACTGTTCCGCCATTGATATCAGCACCTGTATTAGGCCAAACCGAAAGAGCGTTAGCAGACGTATTAGTGATAGTGATTATCATGCCAGGAGTAGCTACTGGTAATTTTACCCCAGTATTCAATAGTGGTACTACTGTACTGACTACATTTATTTCTTTAGTAAGAGCAACTGCGGTCCCTTGAGTGAGTCCTAACGCAATAATACCTGTCTCTACTGAACGAATATGGTATCCGGTCGCAACAATATTTGCACCTGAGATAGTGTTGCCGGCTGCTGTAATATTGCCAGAGGCTGTAATAAATGCAGTGGTAACGTTTCCGGATACAGCAAGTGAAGTGAGAGTACCAACACTTGTAATATTAGGTTGAGCAGCAGTTGTTACAGTACCTGCCGTGGTTGCGCTTGTCGCAGAACCAGCAGTAGCAACACTTAGGTTTGCAACTTGAGTTGTACTTGTAACTATGAATGGAGCAGTGCCGGTAGCTACATTAGATATTAACTGAGGAGCAGTTACGTTTGCGGTAGCAAGTACTCGTGCCGTTCCCAAATTACCCACATTAGCATTACCGGAAGCACTCAATGTGCCAGTTACAGAGAGAGTGTGTCCTGGATTAGTATTAGCAATACCAACATTGCCAGTACTTGCTACTCTCATCTTTTCAGTAGGGACACCACCTTGCGCTGCGTTTGCAGTATTGAATACAATCGCACCAGGTGCCGAACCTGATCCTGACGTATATGTAGCATCAACAATAGAGGTGATAGATGCAGCAGTATTAGGACTGAATCCATCCCAACCTCTAAAATTAATTTCGCCCAACTGATCACCATTTAATACTTCGGTGTAAGTGGTAATGTTGCCTCTATATCTTTCAAGCGAAACATCATATGATACAGCAGCAGTAGGTCCAAAATACGCACCAGATACCGTCGACGGTGTAATGGTTGTAACAAAATTAGTTCCATCTGATTTAGATAGATTACCGATAACATTACCGACAAACGTAGTTGCAGTTAGACCACCATTTGCTAAATTAGCACTAAATGCTGTATTTGAGTTAAGTGCATAGTTGCCATTTGCAGTAGCAGAGATAAACGCCGGATAATAAGTACCAGTTGATCTCACGTTATTCAATACTGCCGCTGCGTTAGTTGCTGAAGTTGCTGTAGTTGCTGAACCTGCGGTTGCTGCATTTAAGTTTGCAACCTGAGTAGTTGAGGTAACCACAAGCGGAGCAGTACCAGTAGAAACATTTGAGATAAATTGAGGAGCAGTAACGTTAGCAGTTGCAAGTACTTGTGCTGTGCCTAGATTGCCTACGTTAGCATTACCTGATACACCTAATGTACCTGTTACATTGGCACCTGTTGATGTAGCAGTGATTCTAGTAGTACCAGCTACACCTAAGTTAACATTTCCACCAGCTGCGGTAACTACGACATTTGAAGTACCGTTCTGTAGCAAACCACTGTTGATAGTAGTAATATTACCAGTAGTAATGATTGCTGTTGCAGTACCTAAGTTACCTACGTTAGCATTGCCTGTTGCGTTGATTGTGCCATTACCAAACACTATATTTGCTGTTACGTTACCTACGGTTAACCCAGTTACCGTTCCGACAGAAGTGATATTTGGTTGTGCGTTTGTTGTTACTGTACCAGCAGTTGTAGCAGAACCAGCAGTTGTAGCAGAACCAGCAGACGTTGCAAATGTTGCGTTAGCAACAGTACCAGTAACATTAGCTCCGGTTAGATTTGTTAAGTTTGCACCATTCCCGGAAAATAAGTTAGACGTAATTGTTCCTGTAGTAACAGAAACGTTGCCGGCGCTGATAGTTCCACTTACCAATAACGTAGTTAAAGTACCTACACTCGTGATATTAGGTTGTGCGTTTGTTGTTACTGTACCGGCGGTTGTTGCTGAACCAGCAGTTGTTGCAGACCCGGCCGTAGCAACGCTCAAGTTTGCAACTTGAGTTGTACTTGTAACTATGAATGGAGCAGTACCAGTTGCTACGTTAGATATTAACTGAGGAGCAGTTACGTTTGCGGTAGCAAGTACTCGTGCAGTCCCTAAGTTTCCTACGTTAGCATTACCAGTAACATTTAATGTAGTGTCTATAGCAAGTGAAGTTAGCGAACCAACACTCGTAATGTTTGGTTGAGCAGCAGTAGTTAATGTACCGGTAATATTTGTTGCAGTAATGTTACCTGCACCAACATTGCCGGTTACCGTCACCGCACCGGCTGATAGAGTGCCGCTAGTTTTATTAAAGGTTAAATTAGCGTTACCTGCATAAGTCGAGCCACCGTCATTGAAAATAACTTGAGAATTAGCGCCTTGTGCAGGAACTAGAGTTGCAGTGTCCCAAGTTAGATTGCCACTACCATTAGTTCTTAAGAATGCATTTGCGACACCGCCGGTAATGATGACGTTGCTATTTGGTCCTAAATTACTTACTCCAGAAACATTTAGTCCAGTTAATGTACCTACGCTAGTGACATTAGGTTGTGCAGCAGTTGTTAAGTTGCCGGCAAGCGATGTTGCTGATATATTTCCTGCTGTGATGTTTCCGGTAACATTGGCATACCCTGCAATGTTAGCTCCTGCATTGGTTACTACTAATACGTTAGCGGTACCACCTGACGTAATTCTAACATTGCTATTATTGTCTACTCTTACTTCAGAGGTTCCGTTGATAATAAATGAACCAGTACTTACTGAAATGTTTGTTAATAAACTACCGTCACCTTGGAAGAAGTTTGCTCTAGCAAGATTGCCTAAGTTAGCGTTGCCTGATGTGATATTACCGGTAACACCAAGTGAGGTTAGAGTGCCAACCGATGTAATATTTGGTTGAGCAGCAGTTGTCACTGTACCGGCAGTAGTTGCGCTTGTAGCAGCGCCAGATAGGGCACCGACAAACGTAGTTGCAGTAATAGAGTTGTTTGATAGATTAGCAGTTAGGCCAGTACTTGTTAATTCTGCTACATTGCCTGTTGCTGCATTTGCAAAAACAATGAAGTTATTTCCTGTACCTGCGGCTACATTGATGTTATCTGCAACGTTAGCATACGCAACGTTCAAGTTACTAACACGAGTAGTAGATGTTACTGTCAATGGAGCAGTACCAGTTGCTACGTTTGAGGTTAATGTACTTGCGACAACCGCAGTAGTTGCATTTAAATTGCCAACGTTAGCATTTGCGGTTACTGCAACTGAGCTTAGTGTACCAACACTAGTGATATTTGGCTGTGCTGCTGTTGTTACTGTGCCGGCGGTAGTAGCTGCACCACTTAATGCACCAACGAATGTAGTTGCAGTGATGGAGTTATTTGATAAGTTAGCGATAAGACCTGTACTTGTTAGTTCTGCAATATTGCCTGATGCTGCGTTTGCAAAAACAATGAAGTTATTTCCTGTTCCGGCAGCTACACTCATCAAATCAGAGACATTTGCTTGAGCAACATTCAAGTTTGCAACACGAGTAGTCGAAGTGACTGTTAATGGAGCAGTACCAGTTGCTACGTTTGAGATTAAAGTACTTGCAGTAATGTTGCCGGCTGTTGCAAAGTTGCCTGATGTAGTTGTGCCGGTAACTCCTAATGATGTTAGTGTGCCAACTGATGTAATGTTTGGTTGAGCAGCAGTTGTTACAGTACCCGCTGTAGTGGCACTTGTTGCAGCACCAGACAGAGCGCCTACAAACGTAGTTGCAGTGATAGAGTTGTTTGATAAATTAGCAGTAAGACCTGTGCTTGTTAATTCTGTTACGTTACCTGTCGCCGCATTTGCAAAGATAAGGAAGTTATTTCCCGTTCCAGCCGCTACACTGATGAAGTCGGCAACGTTTGCATAATTAACATTTAGGTTTGCAACACGAGTTGTACTCGTGACTACGAGTGGAGCAGTGCCGGTTGCAACGTTACTAATCAATTGGGGTGTAGTTACGTTTGCAGATGCAAGAACTTGCGCTGTTCCTAGATTACCTAGGTTAGCGTTACTAGTTGTACTGATGACACCGACAACGGTAAGTCCAGTAGTAGTAAAGTTAGCTCTTGCAGTACCGTTTACAAATACAGATACGTTACCAGCAGCAGCAGGAATGCTTACGTTTGAGTTACCGTTTGCTAATGAACCAACTAAGTTACCAGCAGTTATGTTTCCGGTAACTGCTAATGCGCCGGAGATGTTTGATCCAATAGAAGTTACGACCATTGTGGTAGTACCAGCAATCACAATATTTAGATTGCCGCCAGCATCACTGATGTTAGCATAACTGGTGCCATTTAAAATTCTAGTATTTGCTAATGCAGATACATTAGTAAGATTGCTGCCGTCTCCGTAGAAGAAGTTAGCATTTACAATATTAGCGTTAGCGTTGCCTGTAATATTAGCAGATGCAGCAGAGATCGCAGCAGTGGCGTTTACATTCCCTGCATTAACATTTGCCGTTACATTTGCATTAGTGGTTACGTTTAGGTTACCAGTAACATTGGCATTGGCATTTACTACTAACGTATTACTAATTATATTGTTGGATATTAAATTGGCTGTAGTAGATATATTACCTGTAAAACTAGCAGTGTTCCCGTTAATCTGTGCGTTAACATTTACTGTTTGAGCAGTCAATGTACTTGATAATTGTAAGTTAGCAACTCCTGTAATAGTTGACGGGAGGTTGATGACAAGAGGGGTAGAGCCTTGCGTTACAACTGCTAGTGGTCCAGGTGTTCCGGCTCCGGCAGAAAGATTTAAAGTAGTACTTTCTGCTCTAACTTGCGCAATATTAGCACTGATAATAACGTTTCCAGTAGGAGAGTTAACTGTAGTACCAGTGCCTGGAACTCTGTTAACTGACAACACTGCCTGTTCTTGCAAGCCAGAAAATAATTCTGTAAAGTTTTCTTGTACCTTTTGGAATGCTGTTCTGATTGCATCCGCATTTGGATCATCCGGGAAACTACCAAAATCTATATTTTTTTGGGCCATGTATTAACATCCTACTATTAGTCTTACTGTATTTATCGTTCTGGATTCATTTACAACTGGCAAAAAAATAGCCGGAAACTAGCCCGGCTATTTTAATTATTGAAGTATTATTATTACTTTTTGATTCCTGCAAGAGTTGCCCAATCCTTAGGACTGTCAATCATGCGATCATCTTGACCTGCAATAACAGGAATTGTTGTTTGACCAGTTGACTTAGGCTTGTTTAAGCCACCGGCAATTACTTTAGTCATAAAGTCAATGTCTTGTTGAAATGAAGCGTCTGTTCCTTTACCAGGACCAGAACCTACTTGATTTGCCCACTCATCAACCTTTTCTCTCTTGTCTTTCTTGTCATCATATTCGATGTCTTTCTTTACTTTTTCGCCGGCTTTTTCTGCTTTGTCATCGTCTTTACCTTTATGACCTTCGTCATGTTCGATATCCTTAGCGACTTTCTTAGCAGCCTTTTCAGCTTTGTCATCTTCTTCTGATTGTGATTCTTCTGCAATGAACGAAAGCTTTCTGAAAAGATTAGCGAACGATTCAGCAACAGTTTCCTCTTCTTCGTCATCAGATTCTTGAACAGCTTGATCGCTCATTCCGTCTTCTATGTCTTGACCGGCATCAGCTTTAGCAAGTGATGCATTTGCAGCAGCATTGCCCTGCGTATCATTTGATGAGTTATCGGCACCTGAGTCTGGAGCATTAGCTTCAGAAACTTCAAATTCCATTTGGTCTTCTGACTCTACTTCGTCAACTACTTCTTTTGAACCACATGAGTGACCAGCTTCCATCATCCCACCGCATTCGTTGCATGATTGTTCATTGGCAGGTTGATCATAATCACTGCATTCGCAGTCGCCGTCACATCCGCAATCTTTCTTGCTAGTTTCTTCATGATTACCATAAAGCTGTTCTTCGTCGCCTTCTTCGTCTGCATAGTCTTCTGCGCCATCAGATTGAATGCCTGATAATTTCTGCATCAAGCCCATCATACCATCATGACCGTCCACTACACCAATGTCTACGCCGCCTGCACCAATTTCGTCTGGTGCACCATGTGAAGGTTGAACTGACATTGCACTTGAATGTGTATCTGCATTGTCATCACCGAAGAGACCGAGACCTGCGTTCTTTACAAATGCAAGAAGATGTTCTGCTTCTGCATCTTGTGCAGTAATAGTCACTGAGTCAGGTGCATTTTCTTGGCCTTTTGAGATTGATACCGAAAGACCTTCGTTTAGTAAGTCATTAAGTTGGCTATCCCATGATTCAAACGCATATTCATTCACTTTAGCATCGTATCCTGTACGATCGGTGAATGTCTTGCCACCTACTGAGAACTTGCCGCCCTTTGGAGTCTTTGCAAGAGCAGCAGTGAATGCATTTCCTTCATCAAATTCAGCTTCCATAGCAGGCATTGCTGCGCTTGCCATACCAGGAACTGTTGCTGCTGGCATTGCAGGAGCAGTTTCATATACGCCCTGACCATAGCACTCATCAAGACCATCTTTGTATCCAGCGTGATAAGCACGAGCTTCTTCAAGATCATCATAATGCTTGATACGATTCGCAGCGCCACGCAATCCATCAGCGCGGCCTTCATGACGAGCAGCAGCAATACGGCCATTCATGCCTTCTTTAACTGGTGCTTTCTTTTTGTCGGCTGCTGCCTTCTTCATTGGTTCTTTCTTGTTGCCATCCTTGTCGATATCAAGGAAATCTGGCTTTGCTTTCTTATTCATAGTTTTTCCTTCTAATGTTGTTGGACTACGGCCAGCGCCTAAGCCAGCTCCCTTAGTATCTACGCCAGCAGATGATGGAAGATCGCCCTCTTTAACTTTTTTCTTATTCTTGTTGTCAAGCATGCCGCGCTTATTAGCAGTTGCCCATGCAATATCTTCTGCTTCGCCTTTTGACTTGCCTAATTTCTTTTCAGACTTTTCAATGTGCTTGACCATGCGATCAACCTTTTTACCTTCTTTCATGCCAACAGCCTGTTTAGCTTTGTCTGCCATACGACCCATAAATGATTTTTGCTGTGGTCGTTCTATCGCTTTGTTGGAGATATCATTTGCTGATTTGGCTGCTTTCTGATCGGCATGATACTGCTGCCATAGTTGTAATCCTAATTTAATCGGGTCTTCGTTGTAATTCCAAGTAGATTTTAACTGTTCAAGTTTCTTACTCATCTGAGGTAAGCTACCGACAACTCCGCTGTTTTCTTGCTGACGGATTCTATCGTAAATTTTATAAATCTCTTTGGCCAATTCTTCTTTAGAGCCGCTAGCAGATGATTCTTCTTGCATTGCTTGTTGACCTGCCTGCATTTGATTTGGGTTAGGTTGACCAGCAGCAGTAGCCTGCGGCTGTTGTCCGGGCTGAGTTGGTACAACAATCTGAGCTTTACCTTGTGCTGCTAAATCAGTCAATGCTTTTTGCATTGCTTGTCCTGCAGGAGAAGTATCATTGATGTTTAAGAAGCCTGCGCCAGTCGACTGGGTATCACCTTGCTTACCTACAACAGGAATAGGCTTTTGCATTGCCATATTTTCAAAAACATCCTTAAGTGATGCTGGCTTATTTGCTACTTTCATCGGAGGAGTAGTTGAATCTTCTCTCAACATTCTTTTCTTAGTGACTTTAGGAGCAGTAGCTTCTAACTCAGCTAGTTTTTGCATAATGTCTTTCATCAACTTATCCTCTTCCTGTCTGCGGCTTAGCCGGGCGAGTGACCTTGCTCATTGGACTTTCTTTGCCCATCGAGGCCATCTGCGATTCTGGCTTGAAAGGATCAAATGCGTTGGGTGTCTTCTTACCTTCGTAAGGAATGTCGATTGTATTATCTTTCATTTGATCTTGAATGCTATCAAGATAGCTATTGCCGTATGCCTTAGCAGCTTCCTTAGCGCCTGGCTGTTCTTCTAGTTCTTCGTGATTCAATACAGGACTATGTGAAGCTTCGTTAGCATAGCCTTCGCTCTCGCTATTGATGCTGTCATCAAAGTTAGTGCCAACAACACGAACATAGTTTACATTATAACCCAACAACTGCGCAATTTGCTGAATCATAGGTTCATTTGCAGGATAGCGAAATTCTGCTTTGATGATATGAACTGGTTCGTTCTCTAAATCAGGAAACCCGTAAGGGCTTTTCTGAATCGGCGTTGAAACGGGATCAGAAATCTTGATTGGGTCAAACTTGTTGAGATTATACTTGAACATGTCAAGAAAATTCTTATCAACGTGTCCGGCGATCTTAATAGTGTAATTGTAAGTGTGAACACTCTCAACAATGTATTGTTTTAAACTGCGCATATAGGATCCTTGAATAGCTTTATGATATATTTATCATTACTCTTTGTTTTTAGTGTTAAACATCTTAAGTAGGTCATTACGATCAAGCGATTGACCTGTTCCCAATGGGGTAGATTCTATTTCTTCGGTTTTAGCTGCATTTTTAGCATCTAATTGTGCTTTTTTCATTTGCAAATCAAGCATTTTGAGCTTCTTATTAATCTTCGCAGTCTTAGCAGTAATAGCATGTCCTAGCATACTACTTGCACTATTGAAGATTTCTGAGCTAAAGCGTGATTCTACTTGCATACCCAAGTCCATCAAGTCTTTGTAACTTGAGGTAGCCATCTGTGCAAGCTCGTCCATCTCAGTATCAGCAGCTTCTAACCCTTTTACTTGGGGCAACGCAGCTTCAATTTTATCTAATGTGCTAAGTGCGTTTTCAGTTACTTCTTCCGTCATATCCGGAAGTGGAATAGTTAGGTCATTTTCGACAGACGAAGAAAGTTCAAAAAGTTGTTCTAGTTTTTTTGTCATATGAGTATTTAGTTTTACTTCTTCCCATTTCTGAAAATGTCATCTTCAGTTATTACACGAAAGCCGAACCCCTGAGCTTTGCAATACTGCGCCGCAGCTTGCCATTTGGCATGGTTAATTGCAACAACCATTCTATCTTTAGCATTTACTACCTTACTCTCAATAACGCTTTGCTTTTTAGGTTTGATTTCAACTACTTCTGCTATTTTTTTACTGAACTTGTTCTCATAAACTACAAAGAAATCAGGAACATATATGGTTGGTTTTCCAGTCAATGGATGCTTATATGGAATTCGCATTGACTCACTAGCCCAATATATGACATTGCTGTTAGTATCACAGAATGTCATAAAGGTAAGCTCCCAACCAGAACGATATCTGGGTTTATGATTACCTATATACTTTTGTGGATTTTTAGGAACAAATATCCCCTGAGCATATCTAGCCATATCACATGACTACGTTTCTCTGAACTGGTTCATTAGGCCTTGGAATGATACCAACACCATATAAGGATGCTTTTGGTCTAAATGTGTTGAGATAGTAGCATATGACTTGATTCATCTGCAATTTATTAGTTTTACCTTTAATAGTTGCTAATAAATCAAGAACATTGTAGTTTCCTTCTTGCGCAATTCTAAACAAAAGTGATGCAAACGTACTGGCTTCAGTTTTGTCGTTTGAGTTACCCAAGAAAAATGAGTACACTACATCCCAGTCTGTAGCATTCACTCTGAGTCTTGTGGAGTAAAAATTATCAAAAATTCTTACTGCGCTGTCGGTGGAAGTAATAGTAAATATAGCCATAATACTATTTATACTATATGTAACGGTCTTTATATGAATATGGGATTTGGATCTGATCCAAACGGAGCTTCTACTGGGAATCCGGTAACATTAGAATTACCGTTAAATTGATTTCCTGCTGTCGGCTCGTTCGTTATTACTGTAGGGGAGCGTGCTGCTCCTATAGTAGGTGATCCCCCTAATCCGGCGAAGCCAGGAGTTTGACTTGCGTTTGGAATATTGAACGGTGTATTTCTATTCAATGGGACGTTTGTAGCTGAGTCACCGAACATTTGATTAAGTGCTAGTTGAGCATTTGTATTTAAGTTTGGAAATTTAGTATTGTTATACTGCTGTTCTGCTGCGGCAGCGGCAAATGTTGAACTTCCGGATTGCAGTGATCGGACTGAGCCGCCTGCGCCATCTACTAGCCCGCCTTGCCCTAATACAGTACCGTTGGTACCTGTTGGGGTAATTGGACTTGGTGTGCGGTCATATGTTGCTTCGCTGCCGAACCCGGTTACGATATCTCCTGGACTTCTTCCATCTAAGTTACCAGCGTTATAGACTACAGTTTCATAATCTATAGTCATTCTATTTTCCATAGTACCGTTTCCGGAATCATATTTGTAAGTATCGTGTGCAAAATTAGTGATCATCGGATTTATAAGCGTGTACGCAGTAAAGTCATGTTGGTTAAAACCAAAGACTGTTATGTTATTAAAGAACGGTAGTTTAACGCCTGCGTCAATGAAATCTTCATTACTGCCTCCAGAAAAACCCCAATTGGTCCACCCTGCATCATCTTCATAGATGTCTCTATAATTATATGATTCTGTAGTTCGTAGAGGTGAGTCACCATCCTCGTCAGTAGCAGAATTAGCACCGCGTGTGGCTCTCAGCACATTAGAAGGCTTTGAGCCGTCTGTGTAGTAATATTTGTAATATGCTTCCCACAATTTGTTTATAGCGTTGCCGTTATCATCATGAAAGGATATTTCTATAGGATCATATTTGATTTTAGTTTGCACTATTCTTTTTCTGTTGTATTGATTCATTTGATGAGTGGTAAAATTGAATGAAGGTAGTTTAACTTCCTTCACTAAAATACCATAGTTGGCATCTGAAAAATACGCCTGAGGATTAATATCAAAGAATGTGTGGAATAGAAATTTGAATTTAGGGGTGTTTGCATACGAATTAGGTTTAAATATTTTAGAGGCATGTGTATAGTCTCTAAGGATTTGGCTGCCGAAGAAATCTCCGGCAGCACTATTCTGTAAACTTTCACCCCAATTACCTAAAGACATGGTATGCCCTAACTATTATAGTGTGCCGATACCCGTTGCAGAACCAGCTGAACCAAGAGGTGCTCTTCCAACAAACTGGCCGATACCACTTGTCAACGGTGCTTGAATTGCGTTATCATAGCGAATTGATAGTGCAATAGTTGCAGGATCGTTAGTCGCATAGTTTAACTGACCGTAGTTAGCTGATTTGATGAAGCAACCGTAGCATTCCCAAGTTTCAAGAACTGTAGGAACAAGTGTTCCGTTACCACCATCTAGAATTTCAATATTAGTTTGGAACTTATAGTCTTGTCCAGTTGCAGCAGATGCCTGCTCAACAAAGTCAAATTGCTTTTGAATTTGCTGACCGACGGCCTTTGAGACTGATCCTGATGCATCATCGCGGATGTTGACAGTCAATTCGCTCCAAGTGTGTTTACCAGCTACATACATTCTTGAGTTATATACGTTAAGCGTAACTTCATCGAATGTAAGATTAGGACGAGTGCAATCTACTACTTGTTTGGTAAGTTGTAGACCACCGTTGACATCAACCCCAAAGTTCAAGAAATTGACTCTAAAGCGGAACTGTAGTTTAGGCATCAACAGACCTTGGTTGCCGCCTGCGTTGTCAGATGCTACGGTCATGTTGAACAATGATTGTGAGGCTGTTGCCATTTTGTATTCTCCTGTTATAAGTATTTATCTTTTTATCAACGGGTGCCCGAAAGCACCCGTTGATAATTTATTATAATGTTAGTCTTGTGATAGCCCATTTGCTAATCCTGCAATTTCTCCAGTATTGAAGACACGAACCGGAATGTAGATGAACTCAATTGCCTTAACTGGCTCAATTGCAACATCTACCCAAAGCTCGTTTCTATCGATACGGGCAGGAGTGTTATTTGATTCGTCGCAAACTACAAGATAATCGTAGATGCCTCTCTTAGCAACAAGATCAACTAGAAGTGTTTGGACAACCCCTGAAATCTCTTGTCTTGTCAGCGCATCATTTGGTTCAAAGATGAACGGTCTTGCTGCGACTGTCAATTGACGACGAAGATAAGCAATAAGTCTTGCAACGTTAATTCTGTCAAGTGCTGACTGTGAATTAAAGCTTGATTTATTACCGTAGTTCAACAAACCATTTCCAGTGAAGAACACGAGTGGGTTGATTTGATTAGTATATAATACGTCACGAATTCCTATTCTTGTCTTGATTGGAACAAACTCACCTGTAATTGAATCAATGTAACCGATTGACGCTGCGTTATCAATTACCCCACGACGAGTACCTGCTGGGGCGAACCAAGGATAAGCGATACTATCGTTGCGAAGAATAGTTCTAATCATCATGTGTGATGGGGGAACTGCTACTAAATTACCACGCAAGTCATTAGTAATCCCTGATGGATAGAATAGACCCATATAAGTATCACGGGTTACTAGACCTTCTTCTCCGGTTGATGATACGCCAGCAGCATTTGTTGCCCACGCTTGAATTGCAGTTGCGTCATCTGGCAGTCTCATTGGTGTGTCACCGATAATAAATCCAGTTTGACCACGATCATTGTTAAGAATAATCATGTTAGGTTGCAATTCAGGATAATTCGGAGTTGCAATCAAGTTGAATGGATTGTCATCATCACGAATTGCACCGTTAGAATCAATTGCTGCTCTCATTGCTTGAACAACCATTGCTCTCTGGGCATTACGACCCATATAAGGAGCACCGCTTGACTCTAGACCACTTACTGAAACCCATGCGGCCTTCTCAACTGGAAGTGTCTCATCCGGGAATTGAGTTGTGTTAAAGTAGTTAGTGCGGTATTGCTTAACATTGTACCCTGAACGACGAGTGTTGAACAATAGCATACCTACTGGATAAAGTGACGTAGTTGGCGCATCCAAATCCAAATAATTGCTAGATAGCAAGCTCACAATCGATGGGATAGGATCGTCAACTGGGTTAGTTGTACCGTTAAGGGCCCAACGAGCGTCAGCGAATACTACGCCGGTTGAACTTGTCTGGTTAGTATTATCAATTCTTACCCACTGATCAACGGTATCAACTTGCTGCCAACGATTAATGATTGGATAATTGTCTAAGTCAGATGTATCGATCCAAATGTCGCCGTATGCCAAAGCAGTTCCGTCTGATTGTACAGTTGGTTCACTTGCACTTACGATTGGTCCGTTTGGATCCGTTAAGTTTGTACCGCTTGGGAGTGGGAAACCACTAGCGTCATAATTGACATTCTTATATCCTCTCCATCCAGCTGATGTGTTAACCATGATATCTACTTCGTCAACAACTGAGTAGAACCAATTAGTTAGGTTAGCAGGAGCAGCTACCGGTGCACCTTCGTTTGCAGTCATATCAAATTCAACCCAGTTTGATAACTGAGTAGTATAGTTTGCTACTGCTACGCCACTAACTGGTGTAATAGCTGTGACTGCACCAGAAACAACTGCTGTTACTTCAACAACAAGATTATTAGTAGGCGCTGTGCCGCCCATAGCACTTCCTAAGAAAGTTACGGTATCACCGACTGCAAAACCTGATCCTGCATTAGGAAAGCTTGTAGGGTTAACGTAATATTTTCCATAAGCTGTTCCAACATTAATAGATAGGTTTGCACCTAATCCACTACTTGATGATTGCACTGGCTGGAAGACAAAAGGGTCACCAAATCCGTTTTTCACTCCTAATGTTGATCCAGGAATGAATCCTGCGGCGCTTAGTAATGATGGAGTAGTGGGCAAGCCTGTGGTGTTGCTTCTATCATTCATGTAGATTTCACCACCTTGGGTATGTGTAATCTGAATTGCTCCTGCATCGGTTACAGTAGCAGTTGTATAAGGGATAGCAGTACTATTCCACTCATTTACAAAATCTGTAGCATCAGTGTCATCACCTAATGTTATTGAGTAAGTGCCACTAATTCCTGTTCCCGGCAAAGACACTATCACCTCAAGAGAATAGGGCCCAACAGTAAATGTTGGATTAGTAACGCTGCCCGTAACTATCGTTGGACCGGTTGCAAGTCTTTCCCAATAATATAGAGGAGGAGAAGCCTGAGAAGCAAATGTAGCTACATTAAAATCATACTGAGTATATACTGTTCCGGCTGGAATATTCTTACCACCAGTTGAATCAAGTGCATTAGTAGCAGCAACGTCAGAAGTAGCGTAGGATACTGTTTTAGGTACCCAAGTATTTAAAGTACTATTCCAAACAGAAATTGCAGTGTTTAGGCCAGATCCAGCTGTTCCGACTTTGAGCCAAACTGAACCACTTGGTCTAGGGAATGTTTGACCAGTAGTCCAAAGTGGCTGTTCAGCAGAAGTTCCATAATCGAAACCTGGCTGATAGTATGTACCAGCAGAAATACCCAAGTCAGCAAGAAGTGTTCCTGTTCCTGCAACAGTCAATGAAAATGGTGTAGTTACACCCAATTGACCAGCATTTTGAGTAGAAAACAATTGCAAACTTTGGCTTGTTCCTGTTCCTGCTGCTCTAGCCGACAAGAACTGGAAGTTTAGTAAATTGATTAGTGAGGCCATATAACTCACAGTATTATCAGGTGCGGCTGGAACAGTAAGTGTTGCGCCGAAACTACCGTTGATGTTAATAGTAAGAGTATCACCTGCAGTCAATGTACTTACTGAATTAGCCCCTTGAATAGTTGGCCATGATTCTAACCATTCCGGAGAACCAATTGATACCCAAACATTGTCAACATTTTTATAGAAGAATTGAACTGCATCAGCCGCAGTAGGTACTTCATAAGTTGGAATAGCGTTTACTGCGTAGTCGCCGAAAACACCGGTTGACTGTAGCGGAAATCCGCCGTCTAATAGTGATGAATCAGTGATTACGATCGGTTGCTGTAGTGTAAACTGACCGGTAACTGAATCAAACTCATTAATACCCCAAGTTGTGATAGAAGTGTCTAACCAGTAAGTTCCATCTTCAGGTGCACCACTTGGTCTACCTGTTTGTCCTACGAGACTTGCTAAGTCGATGTCTGCTCTTAAGCAAAATGCACGATTAGTAATGCCAAGTGCTGAATACGCTGCTAGCAATCCGTACTCGTTCAATTCATAACCCTGAATAGGAGTCCCATTCGAAGTAGTATAGAAGAACGGCTCTCCATAAAGAGTCACAAGATCACGTTGGCTTGTTACCTGAAATAGTTTTCCAGCATTAGCTGCGGTAGTACCAACAGCTACTCCGGTACCATTTGGATTTGCTTTATTCTCTGCTGTTGCAAGAAGAATAAAAGGAATTGAGTTAGTGGGTGCTGGAAGATATTGCGATTCGTCTGTAATCGTTACTTCTACGCCCGGGGATACTAGTGCCATAATTTAATTTCCTTTGTATGATTCTGAGGTTTACCACCTTCTTGATATATACATTACATCAAGATTCTAATAATTATTTAGTGTATAAGTGAAAAAACCTGGTTTAACCGAACCTTTAAAGGTTAAAATGCATAAATATTCTTATGCTAAAAAGGCCCATATGTAAAGAATGTAATAAGAACTATTGTGCGATAAACTACATCCGCAACGGTAAAACCTATTACCGAAGTATATGTGATAACTGCGGAAAAAAGAAGGCTAAGAAGAAACCTATTGTGCCCAGTTGGAAAAAGGCCGGATACAAAAAGAAACCGCAGTGTGATATCTGCGGCTTCAAGAGTATATATCCTAGTCAGATGACCGTCTTTCATATTGACGGTGATTTGAACAATATAGCATTCAGTAATCTACGAACCATATGTCTCAACTGCATTGAAGTCGTTAAGCGCAAAGAGGTCACATGGAAGAGGGGAGACTTAACGGTTGATTACTGATTCCATCTGTTTGTGTAGATGGTCAATCGTTCCGGTGTTGTCAATGTGATAATCGTAATCTAGTCCAATACTGCTATATTCGCTAGCATGAACATCATGATTCTGTTCTAGCAAGTCTTTAAAGTATGTCTTATCTTTGTCGTTATCCGCTGTAGTGTGCAATTCTGCTATTTCAAGCCAGATAGGATCTGCCCCACGATGCGTTCGCAAAGTAACGCCACCTGCACTCTTGATAGCGTGTACTTCATTAGCAAAGCGACAATCAGTGATTACGATATCATCCTTGATTCCCCGTAAGCGATTCTCTACGCTTGCCACCCAGATATCGTTATGAAAGTTCTTGCGGGCAACGTCTGTTCCCCATTGCTGCAATACCCAACGGGGAGTCAGATTAGGGATACCCAATCGTTCTGCCCACCAAGTGTCAATTTCTTCTCGCCATTCACGGCTGGCTTTGGTTGAACCCTCAAGAAGTTCACGGTCCCAATTGAAGATAACTGCTACGGCATCTTTCAATGCGCCAGCAAAGCTCATACGCTTGAAGCCGTGAAATGTGCAGAGATAATCTGCTGCTGTGTCTTTGCCTGATCCTATCAGACCTGTTATTCCTATTATCATTATTACACTATAACATAAGAAGTGAGTGTTGTCAAGCCTTAATCTAGTAGTAAGTTACCGACTAACAGATTCATTTGGAGACTGCTGATTTCGTCACGCAGATTTTCTTCTTGTTCAGGTGTCAAGGTACCGTCAGCTAGTCCTTGATTTAGTAGGTCAACAAGTTTATCGATAGTTTCTCTATCGTCAAGCATTAGCCTTGGACCCAAGTGAGTGGTTGGCTGTAATCTACGTAGTTCTTGAGTTCTAGGATTAATCTCTCTTGATCGGCTTTACTCTCAGCCTTCATCGCAGTACCGTTGAGAGTGGTGCCGCCACCTGGTCCTGCAATGCTACCAAACTTCTCACGAGCTTCACCGATGATGCCCTTAAGAACAGCAAGAATGTAGTCCCCTATCCAAACGCCAGCACCCGGATCTTGAAGCAGTTCAATTTCAGGACGTTGAACATCTGCCCAAATTAAGATACGTTCTCCTGAGCCTTTGAAGTCTCTTACTACTCTAAGTGCCTTAGTAACGGGATTGAACGTGTATGTTACATATCCACCGAACATACGAGCAGCTAGTTCAACGTAACCAGCATAGAAGTCATATGTCGCTAGTCCCCCGGTAAAGTTATAGTTCAACAGATAGGTGTTGAGAATGGCGCTTGAAAACGGGTCAAATGCTGTTGCACCAGGACCAGTTTCAAGACCCACAGTACGCCTAAAAAGCGCCCTAACGTTGATGAATTCTGATGGAAGCGTGTATATTTCAACGTTCTTCTCCACTCTCATAAGAGTGTAGCTTTCTACTGTTGCGTTTTGCGCTCTCTGTCTATACAACTTGATAGTATAGTTATAGGCAGCTTCATAGTGATCCGGATCTAATTCAAGATCAATAATATCTCCGCCCAAACGTAGACGAAGATTATCAAAGAGACCTTCCTTAAGTTGGGTTAAGTCAAGGTTAGTTGGTGTTGCTAGTAAATCTGCTGCCATAATTGTTTCCTGTTAATCTTATTTATCAGGAAACAATCATGTCAGTAGTTCTAACGTCATTTACTGCTGCAATTTTTCAGCCTCAATGATGCGTTTGATTTTCTTTTCTAGTTCTTCAATGTCACGTTTTACTAAAACATTAATGTCAGGAGATGTTGAACCTTTGAGTTTTAGCTTAAGATTTGCTAAAGTACGTTTGTGCAATTTAACAATCTTACTATCGGTGTCATCAGGCTTCATAAATCGCCTTCTTGACGGTTCTCGCTGTAGTGTGCATCAAACTTGCCGCCTGGATAGCGGTCTTCCAGCTTGTGTACGTTTTCAGCAATAACATCGTTAGGGTCAAGTCCAAGTGCGTTACAAGCGTTAGCCCAGTACCACGCAATGTCACCGAGTTCACGCTTCATATGGAAGATGTTTTCTTCATTGAGGGGCTTACCCTGGAAGAGAATCTTCTTCACAATCTCCTGAAACTCTCCGCCTTCGCTACCAAGACCAGTGCTTGCAGTCATTAGCAATGCAAGATTGACATTGGTGTTAGCATCAAGCTCCTTGAGGTGTTCAATGAGTGCAGTTAGGTCCTTACTTTGGTCACTGCATACAGAAAGGACGAAATCTGCGTACTTGTTTAGATCAATGTTGTTCATTTATAATTACCTTTTCTATATAATCACATATTTTGTATTGACTTTTGGGTCCCGGGTGAAATCCGGAACAGATATCTAGATAAAACGAAAAGAGGTTAAGTAAGTTTACGTTAGTCGTAAACCACTTTGGTTCTTTTCCGGTTATTGCTATAGGATTATCAGTTCCATATTTGGCTAAACCAAAGTGAGTTGTTGTTATTTTTTTATCTTTGAGATAACAACCTGCATGATGTATGGCGTGTAAACTTGTCATATATAGGTCATTGTCATCATGTAATTCATAATACCGTTTGGCGATATCGGTTTGTTGCCACGGACCTATGTTACACATTTCATCTTTGAGATAGAGCATACCTCTAGTAAAAAAGGACCAAAGTACGATTACTCTATCTTCATTCTCAAATTCAAAGTTTAAAATCCTATCTAATATCAGTTGATTGGATGCACCCGGTAGCGAACAATTTACTACAGGGAGGGCCAGCCGCTCTCCCAATAATTCGCCCCATACCATTTTGCTAGGAGAAGAACCAGGGCTACCGGCTGCTGTAACGCAATCTGGTAGCCCTTCCCCATATGTCAACGAGCATCCAAACAGAACTAATCTACTCATTAAAATGCTTTAAGGATAATCATGTCAATATTGAAGCGACCATTCGGGACAGCCTCAACAGCCTTAATCTCACTGAAATACTTACGAGCAGCAGGCTTACTACCCATGATAGCTTTAATCTGTTCAACGGGCTTGCGAAGCGTCTTCATGCCGCTTTCCTTCTTATCAAAGCCAATGACAGTATTGCCCTTCACTAGCAAGCACTTGCTGTAAGCGTCTGCAACGTAGTGGTGCATCTTACGCTTCTTAGTGTCATAGACCCAAGCTTCTGTTGCTTGATGAAGCTTGACGGGGCTTAGACCAGTAAGTTCAAGCATGAGTGCATCGTCCTTGAACGACTTGCAGTGCTTAAGCTTAGCAACGACCCGTTCAACGGGCACAGCCTTCTTAGCACGAGGCTTCTTAGCAACTTGCTTGAGACTGATGTAGCCATTGAATTCGGCAATGATATCCTCAATCAACTTGATAGCATAACGAAGCTGCATTTTGCTGTAGTTGCTATAACCTTCGTTCAGCTGGTCACACTTGCCTGCTTGAACTTCAAGATATTCGTTCAGCAGAGTGTTCCAACGCTTGATAGCTGATGCAAGATGCTGGGGAAGAACATTGCGGGAAGACAATGCACCGATGACCTTCTTGTCAATGCTGAAATCCTTAGAGAAGCCAGAATCAATAAATTCGTCAAACAGTGCTTCAATGTTGCCGAGGGCTTCATCAGCCTTTTCACGCATGATTTCCTGAATGTTGACTACCTTCTTAGGCTTTTCTTCGCCTTCGGTTTCTTCTTTCTTAGCAGTGAGTGCAGCACCTTCAAGAGCAAGGGTCTCAATCCACTTCACAATGCCAGTCTTGTAGCCATCTGGAACAAGGTCAGGATTAACTTCTAGCAGATGGGCGGTAGCAGCCCAGTGACTATACATATCAACCTTCCAATCGGGAAGACGATTGACCTTAGTCAAGACATCTTTGGGAAAGTTCTGCTTGATATATTCCCTAACCTTGTTGCCGCAATCTTTGCGCTCAACATCATAGTGAGCGAAGAACCTTGCCTTATCCCAGTTGTCTGTGGGCATCAAGCTAAAGCGATTGACGCCGCGACGAGGGGCACGAGTAGTCTTCTTAGTGGATTTAGCTTTAATGATTGCGGGGCGGCGAGCCATATTGTATCTCCTGAATTATCAGCTTATATATCACTATACAACGGTAGGCTTGAAATGTCAAGCCTTAAGTTTGTCAAAAATCATATTTTGTAGTTCGTTTTGTTCCTCAAACGAGAGGTAGAAGTCTGTAGTAGGGTCCCAATATGCACCCTCTTTCGGATCGTAGTACGTCACTCGTCCATTAGGATAGAAGAACGGACCTTCAAGACCCTTACGCGGTTGATACTTAGTTTCACGATCACGAAGAATACGATAACCCATCTTACTATCTCCTTGCTATATCTTCTTATAGCAGTTTTGGGTAACCATGTCAACCAAAAAAATAGCCTCAAATGAATGAGGCTATTTTCTTTCGTCTTAGTACTTTGCTCTAATGCCGATATACCCTGCTCTAGGATATGTACCATATCCCTTTGCAGTCTCATAACTTTCATTGAAGACATTTTCAACACGCCCGGTCAATTCAAGCGATGCAGTCAAGGGATAACGAACAGTTGCGTCTACTAATACATAAGAATCAATTTTGTTTGTATTAGCAGCATTCTCCCAAGCCTTACCCACGTAACGAATGGTTGCACCTGTTGCAAGTCCGTTCGTCCATGTATAATCGACACGAATTGAGGTAGAGTGTCGTGGACGACGAGGAAGGTCAAGTCCAGTATCCTTGTCAGTAGATTCAGTGTAGGTGTAGTTCGCAGACACCGCTAGATTAGTCAATGGAACAATCGTAGCAATGACTTCTGCGCCCTGTGCTGATGTAGTACCTAGGTTACTGTAAGTGTAGGTCCCAAGATCAAAATCAATTTGATTGTTAGTGTTGCGCTTAAAATAGTTAGCAGTAACATCAAACTGTTCATTGAACTTATGGGTGACTCCTACATCAAAACCCTTTGCTGTTTCTGCAAGAAGGTCATCGTTTCCATAGTCTCCGTACAATTGATAGAGAGTAGGGGCCTTGAAGCCTTCACCATAGCTTGCTCGTAGAGTAGTATCACCTAACGCATATACAGCATCGGCACCAAAGGTAGTTTCGTTTCCGTAACCGCTATGCCAATCACGGCGGGCACCAGCATTAACTGATAGATTAGATAGTGGCTGAGTTGCAAGTTGGCCATAGATGCTATCAATATTTGCTGTAGCTTGATTACCACCACGAAAGCCAGAATAGTTGTACTTAGTTTCAAAGTCATTTGCCTCGTGTTCGTAACCAAAGATAGCTTTGTTAGAACCTAAATCAACTGTACCCTGATATTCAAATCGCTCATTGATTCCTGCACTGCGAAAGTTTTCAGTGTTATTGGTTTCATAGTTGTAGCGATTTAGCTTTACGCGGCTATGTGATGCACGATTCTTGAACTTGCCATCAAAAAACGAAGCATTAATACCAGCGTAACCGCTTAGGCTATCAGTATTTGAATACTCACCGGTGTCAGCAAGAATATAGCGAGGAGCAGGGAAGCCGTCAAAACTGAAACGAGTTTCTAGATAATTGCTACGCAAATCAATATTGACATTATCAGATAGACGAATGCCTACTTTAGCATTTGCTGCACTAGCCTTGAAGCCATCACGCTCACTACCATTAGCAGCAGCAGAAATACCATCGCTGCGTTCATGTCCGCCACCTATCAGATAAGAGACAGCGCCGACAGTATCGCTAAGGTCAGCATATGCACGAGCAGTATCAGAGTAGCCATACTCTCCGCGAACACGACTAGTAAGATTATCGCTAGGAGCACGAGTAGTCAAACTTACCACTCCGCCAACTGCTTGGCTTCCCCAAAGAACAGAACTGGGGCCGCGTAATACCTCAATACGGTCAATATTGCCAGTGACCAAACTGCCAAAGTCAAAGCTAGCTGCTGGATTCGCAATATCGTTCATTCGCACACCATCTAGCAATACTAGAGTCTGTGCGCTTTCTGCTCCGCGAATTCTAACACTGGAAACGCTTCCGGTATTGCCCGAACGGTCAATCGTAATACCTGGGAGAGTGGCAAGTAGTTCTGCAATAGTTGCAGTCTGCCTATTTGTAATTTCATTACTATCAACTATAGTAACTTGAGTACCGGTATTTGCTATATTTGTAGGAGTGCGCAATGCAGTCACTACGATTTCTGTCTGTGCATAAGTTGTAGACGAAAGCATTAATGCTGCGGTGGTGGCAAAAAGTTTAAATGTTTTCAAAATAATTTCCTTTCTTATTTGAAGTATAGTTATAACATGTTTATAGAACCTTGTCAACCGTTATTTTTGTTATAGTGATACACACCTTGATTCTTGAAGTCGCCGGCGAGCATACCCTTATGCTGATGACAAAGCGGACATAGTTCGACTACATTAGATAATATGTTGTTCAAATGATTACCGTCAATATGATCAATGTGAGTTTTGCCAAGTGTCCAGGGTGCCTTATCATAATCGATTGCACAAGTGAAACCTAAATGACTGTCGGTATTGGTACAGCGTCCTGTACGAAATGGTGTAACACCAAATTTAAATGAAATCTTGTTATATCCTGCTTGATGACAAAGTCCACACACCGGGCGATAACGGGTGCCTGAATGTGCGACCGGACGATTGCAACCATGATTAATACAAATAGGACGAATATGCATGTTAATCAACCTTTCAATTCTGTTGTTGATATCTTCGCTATAAAGGTTTTGGCTAACCTTGTCAACCTTTTTTTTCGATAAATAACTATATGCCAAGATTAAGTCTCTATCGCCCTAATAAACAAGACGATTATCGTTTTTTAGACAGAACTATTTCCGAACAGCTTACGGTCGGAGGTACCGATCTGTATATTCACAAATACTTAGGTCCGCAGACGGGGACTACTTCCACAGACTTCACGCAGCCTAATTATGATGCACTTGATCCACTAAACATTCAAGATTTGCTGTTCTTAGAGAACCGTGACCGAGTATATGACAAGAATATCTATCGTTTGCGCGGACACTATAATGTACAGAACTTGGACTTTGACTTAAGCCAATTTGGTTTGTTCCTGAATAATGATATAATCTTTATCACTGTCCACTACAACGATATGATAGATCTTGTAGGTAGAAAACTTATGGTCGGTGACGTACTGGAACTACCACACTTGATTGATTACAATCCACTCAATGAGGCTATACCTGTAGCGTTGAAAAGATTCATGCAAATCACCGATGCTAACTATGCAAGTGAAGGGTTTACTCAAACTTGGTTCCCGCACTTGTGGCGTATCAAATGTGAACCGCTTGTCAGTAGTCAAGAATTTGATGACATTCTCAAAGAACCTATCAATCAAGACAACTATCTCGGTAACTGGGACAGAGATAGAACTTATCCGCCAGGCTACACAATTACCTTTGGTGATACTATCTACGAATCTATCAGCGAAGTCCCGGCAGGTGTTGCGCCGCCGAATGCAACATACTGGCAGCTAGTTACTGGTAATAGTAGCTTAGCTGACATATTATCTACCTATAACAAAAACATAGCAATCAACAACGCCCAACTTGAAGAAGCTAAACGTATTGTTCCCAAAGCCGGATATGATTCGAGCAAACTATACGTTGTTCCTACTTATGGTGCATTAGAATCAAATAATGTTCCATCAGGTAAGATAAATGAGCCGGCCCCACCAATTAACGTAATCACTTCAAGCAATACAGGAACTGCTATTCCAGTAGAGGGAACTGTAGTGTTTATGCGTAGTAAAAAATATAAAAATGCTAGTGCAGGAATCAAAATCAAGAAAGAAGTCCTAACTAGTATTTGGGATATGACTGCTGATGCAGATATGTCAGACAAACTTGATAAATTTGTTCAGGCAAGTCTGAACATGGTAGAAGAAGCACCTGTTTTAATAGGGAGCGGTTCTGGCTCAGTAGAAACTACCAAGTCTCTCGCAGTACAGTCATTGGGTATAATCACGGGTCCATATGGTACGGCTGACAATACTTACGCAACCGCAGACCAAAATCCAGAACTGCCGGGCTTTACGGGTGATATAACTCAAAATATGGACTATCGTGCAGACTGTGATCCTGGATTTCAGTATATTACTAGATCAAGTCCTAGATCATTTGGATATAGCACAGGTTACCTGACGGGTGACGGCGAAGCACCAAATGGTTTCCCCGTTGGTGCCGGTATTGCTTTCCCGCAAAATCCACAAGTAGGTGACTATTTCTTACGTATTGATTATATGCCGCAAATATTATATCGCTGGGACGGCAAGCTGTGGATTCGTATTAGTGAAAATGTAAGAACTGATACTGGATTTACTGCTGAGGACACATCACTATTGTCCGGCTTTATTAACAACCAGGGTGAAATCTATCTAAATAATGCGGGAGAAGTTGTTCCTCAAGCACAACCACTATCGTCTGTGTTGCAACCTACCCTAGACCCAGTACCCCCGGAAGTATAATAAATGGCACAATATTTTTACGATAATCAAATAAGAAGGTTCTTAATTCAGTTTGCTAAAATCTTTAGTAACTGGTATGTTACTAAAGGTAAAGACCCTAATGGAAACGACATTCTTGTTCGTGTACCAATTATGTACGGTGATAGCAGTAGACAAGCATCCACTATAATCGCAAACAACAGTGCGAGTAATTTACCTTCGGCACCATTAATTACCTACTATATCAGCGGTCTTGAGTATAATCAAAAATGGACGCAAGACCCAACATTCGTTGATAAGATAAATGTTCGGCAACGGGCTTATAATCAAGAAACACAAAGTTATGACACAACGCAAGGCCAAGCATTTACTATTGAGCGAATAATGCCAGTGCCGTATACTCTGCGTATTAGTGTAGATTTTTGGACTACTAATTATCAACAGAAATTAGAGATTATTGAACAATTGGGTACACTGTTTAACCCAGCATTAGAATTACAAAGTACTGATAACTTTGTTGATTGGACTTCATTGAGTGCAGTTTTTCAGGATGGAATAAACTTTTCTAGTAGACAAATTCCCCAAGGTACCGGTAATCCTATTGATGTTCTGACTTGGAAATTCTATATGCCAATTTGGATCACTACATCAAGTAAGCTGAAAAAGCTAGGTGTTATTCATAAAGTTATTGCTAGTATTTTCAAAGGGACTGCATTAGATGACATTGAAGATGAAGATTTACTGTTAGGAACTAGACAAAAAATTAGTCCATATGGATATAAGCTACTACTGATGGGTAATCAATTGCAGCTATTGCCTCAAGCTACTGCATTTTATCCTCCCAATAGTTCACTTGAGCAACCCGTAAACCCCAATAGTGATTTGTATTGGAGTAGTTTACTAAATGTGTACGGTGCAATAAGACCGGGTATTAGTCAAATTTGGCTACAAAATCCATATTTGGAAGATGATATCGTAGGTACTATTGTTCCCAATCCAGTTGATGATAGATTCTTAATCTATAACATTGACCCTGACACTTTACCGCAAAACACACTTGATCCAATTGATGCTATTATTAATCCCCAACTAACCGGACCCAATGCAGGTTTACCGGGACCTTGGCCTGGAGCTAGATATCTTATAGTTGAAGACATCGGAAACGATGCAGATGATACTGTTTCTTGGGGAACCTTAGTTGCACAGGCAAATGATATTATTGAATATAACGGAAGTTCCGGCGAATGGGAAATTGCATTCTCTGCTGATGAAGCAACTACTGTAGAATTTGTAACTAACCTAACCACTAATATTCAATATAGATATGTTCCCGGAGACGGAATGTGGATAAAGAGTTACGAAGGTTGGTATGGCGAAGGTGACTACTCAATTGTCATCTAATACAACCCAAGCTGCTGGTGTCTTTTTCTATAGTAATAGTACTGACAGATATCTATATTTGTTAAGAGCAGATAGTAAAAATCCTACATGGAGTATACCTGGCGGAAAAGTTGAAGATGGTGAGACATTATTTGACGGCATTGAAAGAGAATGTAGTGAAGAAATTGGATTCTTTGATAGCTCTTACAAATTAATTCCTATTCAAAAATTTGTCAACAACAATTTCATATATCATACTTTCTTCTGTAAAGTAGATGATGAGTTCGTGCCTATGCTCAATGACGAACACTTTGGTTATGCATGGGTAAGGCGCGGCCTATATCCTAAGCCGCTTCATCCTGGTTTATTTTCTACGATTAATATTGATATTGTGATTGAAAAGTTGAATAGTCTTACTTGATTACATTCCGAGAAGTTTCTCTACAAAAGGGAATCCAATTGCACCTGCTAGAATGCCAGCTCCCATAAGCATCCATCTCCATTTTTCTAGAGCAGATACTTTCTTTTCAACCTTTGCGTGTTGTTCTTTATTTTCTTCTTGGAAGTTTGTAATGAGTTGTTGTGCTGCGGCTGCGTGGCCATCAATATGAGTGCGCAAACCCTTCAGGTCAGTTTTGATATCATCCATTTTTTCATTTAGATATCCATACTGTACCTGAAGGACTGCGATTTCTGTCTCAGTTTCTTTCATCTTTTGAACTGTAGAAGCCTGAGCCATCTTTTATTCCTTATGCGCTTGCGATTGTAACAATCGGATTTGGCTGACCATTGTCTACGTTTGCAACTGCGGCTGAGTTGAACGATGAAATGACATCAGGGTTAACGTTAGCTAATACTGCAAGACCTGTACCAGAACCAGTTCCAGTAGCAGTAAAGGTGATACCAGTCATGCTAGCCATTGCGCCAACTGCTGTCCAGTCAGTAGTACCTGCACTGTAGATTGTATATACAGTACCTGCTGACAATGAGCCTGCCGCAACTGTTGCTGGGAATAGTTCTGAGCTATGATCATTCACGCTGGAAACAAATTGTACGCCAGAAGCTGCGTTAGTTGCTCTGATTGACATTGTGTTTGGAAGCAATGCAGTATTTGCAACGTTTGCAGTATAAACCGCGCCAGTTAGACCAGAAGTTGTACCAGTTACGAGATACTTTGTCTTGCCCTTTTGACGAACAATGAAGCCTGCTTCTGGAGTTGCATAAATGAATGCTGAACCAGCAGTAATAGCAGCAGTTGCGTTAGATGCTAAAGTAATAACATCCTGAGTTGCATATGATTCTGCATCTTCGTTAGTTAGACCAACGTTAGCGCCGCCGGGTGTAGTTGAAACACTGAAAGCAGCAGCATTAGCAATAGTCTTAACAAAGTAAGTAGTACCAGCAGTCAATCCACCGATATCAGTGTCAAGAATTACTGGAAGATTTGCAGTAAGAGTTTGTGCGTTGCCAACAGTAGTCAAGAAATTACCGGTTGCAGTTGCATTTGAGATTTCAATGTTTGGCTGAGCGTTGCTGCTTACATAACCAAGTGTAGTTGGAACACCGTTTGCTGGGATGTACTGAATGACGCTTGCAGCACCAATAGTAGAAAAACTGGTACCGAGACCGCCTACCTTAGTGCTTGAAGTAGAAACAGTATACAGAGTACCTGTACCATTAACACCAATAGCAACGTTAGCAAGAACTTGCTTACCGAAGATTGCAGTGTTACCACCGACTACTGAGTAAGTATTTGCGTTTGTTGCTGGCCATTGAGGTCCGGTTGGGTTGTTGAAGTATGCATCAACTACACCAACTGACAATGCTGATGCAGTTGTACCGGTAGTCAATGTAACCGGAGTAGATGTTGGGTTAGCGTTTAGTGGAGTTGCAGAAACAGTGAATGTTGATGCACCAGTGATTGCTAGAATATAGAAGGTTGTAGCAGCGGTCAAGTTTGTACCAGTTGTGATGCTAGGTACGAACGGCATACCAGCAATAACACCTAGTGAGCTTAAATTTTGAGAAACTGTTACGATATTTGTTGTTGCAGTAGTATTAGTTACTGTCAAGACTGCTTGAGCCTTTGCGATTTTTAGTGGACGTCCCATTTGTTTTTCCTTAATGTTATATGCGAGTTCTAGTCGCTACGCAGTGGGTACTGCATAAGTTCTCCTCATGAGAACATATAAAGTATTTAGCTTTTTTGCGTAATTATTCGGTGCCTGTATTGGCATGTGGCATGCCTAATTCTGTAATACTGAATTCTGATCCGGCTCCGCTGCCAGTTGTTAGAAATGCTACTACATTGCCTTGGCCACAATAAACGCTATTATAGCTGTCATTAGCAGAATAAATCGCTGACTGCTGAGTAGCAATTGCGTAAGGAACTCCTGCATTATTGAAAGTGTATGCAACATTTGATAGGGCTACTCCTGCGTTTGCAGTTAGCGTCAAACTAGTAGCATTAGCAATATTTGCTACAATTCCTACTGTTGTTCCAGTGGTATTTCCTATCCAAGCGCCGATTTCTAGCTGAGTGTTAAATGCAGTTCCTACACCAGTAACTGTTACTGAGTTAGTTGCTGCTGTGGCTGTTCCAGTGCCTGCTACTCTAGGGTAGCCTGTAACAGCATGAATGCCAGTACCAGTAGTTGATATTCTAATCTTATCGGTAGCAATAACTGCTGATTGCTGTGATACTAAATTACCTGTATATACATATGATGCCATTTTATTATCCTTATAGTCTTCCAACTGCAACTTCAATGACGCCTTCATAGCCATCAAAGTCTTGCAGAGCTTTACCTATTACTGTACCCATAGAAGGGAACTGATTTGGTCTTGCAAATCCGTTGCCACCTGAGATGAGCATATCACCTTTACTGATATTACCGCGAACTTTGCACGGTACACGACCCTGCAGTGCTACTGCTGTCAATAGTCCTGGGCATGTAGAGTTCATTACATATGCTGGGTTCGTAGAGACTACGCCTGCTACTCTACTTGTACCGTCTTCTGCTAGTGTGACTTCTTTCTCTCCGCCGAACATTAAGACAGTGCCAGGTAGATATTTTACATCAGCTTCGTAGTATTCTGCAAGGTCAGCGTAAGTAGCTTGCATTCTTGATCCATCAGTTAATGTCCAGTTACCTGTTATGTTACCCGCTGTAGTGTTTGCACCTGCTGTAATTTGCGTAGTAGTTAATGCCCCAGTTACAGCGAGACTGGTCAATGTACCAACACTAGTGATGTTTGGTTGTGCTGCTGTTGTTACAGTACCGGCCGTAGTTGCACTAGCGACAGTACCTGAAACATTAGCACCCGCTACTGCATTGGCTGTTGTAGCGAATGCTACTGCTCCGCTGACATTAGCACCTGCTACTGCATTGGCTGTTGTAGCGAATGCTACTGCTCCGGTGACATTAGCACCGACGATTGAACTTAATCCATTACCATTACCAGTGATAAGTCCAGAGTTAAGAGTAATGGTGCCATTGCCAAATACCGCATTAGCTGTTGCATTACCGACCGTTAGACCGGTAAGCGTACCAACACTTGTGATGTTTGGTTGTGCAGCAGTTGTCACCGTAATTGGATAACCGCCGCTTAGTCTCGCTGTAGGAACAGTTCCGCTTGATAAGTTGCTTGCATTAATCTCAGACAATCCACTAGCATTACCTGTGAATACGCCTGTGTTAGCAGTGAATGCTACAGCGGTCACCGTGCCATTAACACCCAATGATGTTAGTGTGCCTAAGCTAGTGACGTTTGGCTGCGCGGCAGTTGTGAGTGTACCGGTATATAGGGTAGAAATTAAAGCCCCAGTAGCAGCGTTGAATGAGACATTTGCGTTAGCACCTAAAGCACGATTTCCGGTTGCGCTACTATTTACGAATACTGGAAAAAACGTTCCAGTAGTTTGATTAGTAACAACACCAAAATCACTAACATTGGCATAATTAACACTTAAGTTAGCAACTCGTGTAGTACTAGTAACTGTTAATGGAGCGGTACCTGTTGCGATGTTTGACGTTAATTGCGGTGCAGTAATAACTCCGGTCGCATTCACATTTCCTGTGTTGGTATTTCCTGTAACAGTTAATGTCTTTGGCGATGCAGCAGTATTCCAAACAATGTCTGCATCTCCTTGTAACAGGCCACTTGCATAGTATTGAACGGACCCTTCGCTTCCTTGTGCGGCAGTAGTTGACCCACTACCACTAACAGTGGCGATGACTCTACCTCCCGTACCATAAACGTTAGCACTTGTCAATGTTGCAGTTACTAGAGGTTTAACATCGCCGGCTACACCGTTTGCTAGTAGCGTTTCGGAAACTGTAATTGTAGTGCCATTAGGAATAGTTTTAATATAATAAGGTGTATTGGTTACTAACGAACTGTTTCCTAAACCACCTAAGAATTCTACTTCTTGGTTTACTGAAAGTACTGATGAGTCACCTACAGTGATAACGTTAGTAGAAGCAGTGGTACTTGCTGCCGAAGTATATGAATAAGTTGTGTATCCAGTAGAATTTACCGCGGTACTTAGACCAGCATCGGTATAAAGAGCAAACGTATTAGAAGTCAATACGTTAACATAATACGTATTACCATTAAGCTGCGTCATTCCCTGCGCATTGGTAACGGTGATTCTTAATCCATCAGTTAAGAAGTTGTCTTGTGAAGTTGTAACTACAGCCGGGCTGGCTTTTGATACGGTTTGAATAAAAGATATGATGCTAGATTTAGGAGTCCAAGATAGATTACCTAATCCATCAGTCTCAAGAACGTAGCCAATAGCACCGCCCGATATTTTGACATTAGACACTTCGCCTAAATTAATAAGACCACCGGCGGTTCCGCCTCTGTTTACCCAGTTAGTACCGTCATATGCAAGTACTTGACCATTACCCACAGTAGATGGGGTAATATTAATATTACCTACAGTGCCATTGATTTGATCAAAATTAATTTGTGAATATGAAGTAAGTACTTCAACGTTTTCATTAGGTGTAGTTTTACCAATGAAAAGTTGTTTGGTATCTGAGGCCCAACCGAATTCGGCTTCATCTAATTGGGGCAGGTCCACAATGTTGCCGGAACGCTGCTGTATTTTTGAGATTTGAATAATGCTCATAAGTGTAATCTTTACCTATCCGATTACACTTATTTATGCTTTACGCTTTATAAACTCTATAGGAACTTAGTGTAGTATTCCTCTACTCGTTTCCACCAGTTATCTGACCAAGTATCAAACTCATTGCCTTCTACAATAAACTCTTGATATTGATTATCAGCACTACACATAAGGATTACGCCCTTGCGTATCTTTGTACCATATATTTCGTTGTGAGCATTAGCATAAGCAGTCAACTGAAGGAAATAGTCTTCAATCCATTCACGCTTCTTGGGCTTGTTTGTCTGCTTGAAGTCAAGAATAGCTTCATCGCTATTGTGCAGACCTACTAAGTCTGTGGTCCCAGCATAAATTTTAGGAAAATATAGAGATACTTCCGTGCCCCAGAATTCGGGGCAGTTGGATAGGCCTTGAGATATGATTGTATGCGCCATCTGATGTGATTGCTTGCTATACGGATTGCTTCCGGGCTCACCTGTTTCTCCTGTAAGAACATAGTTCTCTAGATACTTATGCATTCTGGTGCCTCTTCCGGCAGCTTCTGCGGTGATTTCTTTAGCTTTCTGTTCGCCTACTCTGCGGCGCCATTCAATGAGTGCTTTCTTTGCTTCAATTGGTTTTGTTGCGTCAAGGATAGTAGTAACGCTTGGAAGCTTCTCGCCATCGGGTGCAACATACTTACGACCTTCTGTAGTCGTTTCACGCTTCATTTCTTTATAGGGGAATTTGTTAATTAATGCCATATATCATAATAGCATATTGTTACAAAAAAGCAACTATTATGGTTAAATTTTAAATTTATTTGTTATAGCCATTCAGATTCAGATATAAATCCTTTATTAAAACTATCGGGATAATAATGAGCAATGTATTCTAGCCGTGTGGTATAATCTTGTATTTTTATATTAGGTTCGTTATAACGAACAATCAACTCATCATGTATATAGTTTCCCATTTCTAGTTGCGCTTCTACGCCATCGTGCCCGTCCGGAAGACTAGGATATTTGATAGAAATTTCACTTAGATTCTTTAGTCTATACTTATCAGTGTATATTTTTTCATATACTATAGGATAAATCTCACGGAGACTTTTTAATTGGTCTTCTCTATCCGGTATAAAATCAGTAACCAAATAATTTATATTATTGATGTTAAGGAAATCTGATACATATGATCTAAACATCAACTTTCTTCTAGATGCGATAAAAGAATCATAGTTGAGGAGAAACAAAGACGAATAAGTATTTTTTTCCATCATTGCAGGAGTAGGTTTCATACTCATTACCAAATAATCATTAGCTGCTCTCATGTATTCCTCTCTCCTTGACGAATGAGAAAATGGGAGTATATAGAATGGATTATTGTTTTTAGATGAATTTAAGAAATGGTACTCAAATAATCTTCGCATTATCCTATCGTTGCCGCTGCCGGGGGAACTGAGATTGACTACGGGTACATTTAATTTTTTGGATAGAATTCCTACCCAACTGTCTTCCTTTGGGTTAGCTAAGCCAGTGCCGTATGAAAGACTACACCCTATTACTACTAAGTGAGAAATATCTAACATAAATGATAGTTAAGTTCGCATAGCTCTTTTAGCCATTGCGGCAACCGTTTTCTTATCGTCGCCTGCCGCAGTATCGTATTTTTTCTTAGTTTCTTCTTGGCCAACAAAGACAACTTTGTCACCTTGAATGTTCTTGATGACTGATTTGAGAGGGGGAACTCTGATCATATTATAGAGGTCATTAACATCTAAGATAACATCATAGTTTTGAAAGTAATCCAAAAGTTGGTCGACGGTATAATCAGTTCCGATTCTACCGTCTTCCAAATCTTGCTCAAGCTGATTAGTCAGAGCTACAATCTTTGAAACGAGTGCAGCATCCTGATCAAATTCAAATAGAAACATTATCTTTTGGGGCGGCCTGCCGATGCTAGTGGACCTTCTTCTTCGTCATCCATATCTGGAATAGGAGGAAGATCTAGACTAGGCTCTTCCATATCAGTGTCCAAATCTACTGCTGCATCTGCACCCATTTCTGCACCAAGATCTGCATCCATTTCAGGTGCGCCTAAAGCAAATGCGTCGCCTCCGCCTTGGCCAGTCAATCCGCCTAATGCGCTCTTAAGTCCAGTCTGTGCTTCTTGTAATGATGCATTTAATGTAGTTAGTGCTTGATTAGCAGCTTGATTAAACTGGTCGCTTTCATTAACGCCGATTTCGCTCTGAATTGAATCAACAAGAGCAGGAAGTTCTTTTACCAACATATCATTGATATCTTCGTACATTTTCTGCACAGTATCAATCATGTCTTGTGCAGCAAGAATTACCTGTGACTTTTCAACTTCTTCATTTTCTAGAACAATACGAGGACTCTTTGCGACCTTCATATGTGTACGTAACGCTTGCTCCATAAACATTAGCTTTAAATAAGCAGGGTTTTTCTGAGCTTGGTGAAATTCAGGTGATCTTTTTGATTCACCAATGAGTTTCTTTACCTTGCTGAGCATAGCAGCAGTCTTTGGCTTGTCTAAAGTTGACACATCAAAGTCCATAGCAAAGTTTTCTTTCAATGCTTTCACCTGGGTGTTTTTATTATCTAAATCAGTAAGTCTCATAGGTCATTGTTCCATCTTTATATTGTATTTATCACCGATAGCTAAATTTATTTCGTTTTGGCTTTTGGAATCGGCGTTCTTGTAATCTCTTTGACTTATTTATGATGTCTTCAATTGCTAGCAACACTTCCTTTTTCTTGTATGAATCTTCTTGCAATTTAATCACACATACCAATTTGTCATGATTATTTACTGATTTTATCAGTTTCCTGTGAATGACCATATCCAGTTGTAAACTAACTAGTTTTAAATCTAGTCTTTCTAGTCGCATAGCTTCTGAATACTTATTGCAATCTATTAACGTACACCATGACATGGCATGTTTCAACGTTCCTAAAACAATTCGTCGGTCGGATTTAATGTCACGAATCACATACTCGTTGTTGTACGGCTTAATGTAATATCTACCATACACAGTATATTCACCATTAGCACTAGTAATTAATGCGGTTCTAGCATCATTTGATAGTGCGTTGTCGAAAAACTTAGCTAATTTAGATGATGTCTTCATACTACCCCTCAAAGTGAATATTTTTAAGCTCGTCACTAATATTTAAAAAGTCAACTAATGACTGCGGTTGATTGTCGAATACGATCATCGGCACACCTGAACAATCACTATACAATGCACCGAATTCAGTTATGCCATTTTCAAAAACACTAGTATGATGGACTTCAAATTCAAATTTCCAATAATACTGTTCAATGTCTTCGTTGTATTTAAACAAAAATCCAAACTTTTCTAAATCTTCTTCTTGTAGTATTTTCTTCACCGGTAACTTCACTACATCAGGCTGTGACCTTAGTGAAATTACTTGAAGTACCGTGTCAAAATTACATTGTGAATTTCGTTTATGTATCCAGTCTTCAATGTTGTCCAGCGCTGGTTTGGACCTATTCATTACCCCTGTTTCGGTTATGTTGAATAGGGTATAGCAACAAATTCTCTGTGACATAGATCTATTTAGAGCAACAAAAAACCCGAAGAATTTAAAATCCTCCGGGTCCTTGTTGTAGTAAGTTTAACTAACTATTAGTTAGTGAAAGTTGCAGTTGCAGCAATGCTTACTGCTTCGCCACATGCCGCAGTCAATGCAGCGTCAAGACTTCCAGCAGCAGTTGCAGTTACATCGCCCCATGCACCAACTGGATATGCAGCAACAGCTAGTGTGTCGTTGGTATCAGTAGTGAATTCATAGATGTAGATTGTTGAAAGCTGTTGAATAGTTTCAAATGCAGCAGCGATCTGAGCGCCAGTTGTACCTGTACCAGTGAAGGTTACAGTGTAGTACTCAAGCTTTGGGCCCTGAGGCTGAACTGTAGCTGCTGAAGTAACAGCATTGATACCAGTGTTGGTGTATGATGCTGCGTCTAAACGTAGAACTGGCTTGAAATCGCCATTTACTTTTGTGAATTGTGCCATTTTGTATTTTCCTTATAAAAGTGAGCCGAAGCTCATATAAGTATTTATGCCTGACAGAAAAAAACTTGGTTTTGGGTTACTTTTTCTTACCAAAATGAGCAGCACTAAAGCCACCACGATTGACTAATTTGACTAGTCCATTGGGTGTATTGAACACAAAACCTTCGCCGCCGGGTCTATCGTTAATTGACTGTTCTACCCCTTGAACCTGTTGCTCTAGTTGGTCAGCCAAACTATTTTTAAGATTAGCAATAGCAAAATACAAGTTCATTAGTGCGTCAAGCTGCTTTTTATTCTCAACGAGATAACCATCACCGTCACCAACTAAGAACCGATATTGCTTGCCACTGACATTGTTTTGTAGCCATTGATCTATTGGAAGATTTGTTTGATTAGTTGCGATATGCCCTAGATATTTCTGCAACGCATTTCTAGCAACTCCGTCCATGCCACCTAAGAATTCATCTAATTGACTATTCTGTGAGAGTGCCTGATTGACTTTAGATACTTCATTGTTAGGAGCAGTCAAGCTAAAATCAATACCCATGTTAGGAGTAAGAATAGCGACTTCTTTATTTCCTTCAAGACCCTGACTATTCCAGGGTGAAGGCTTGCCTCCGACTTCACTAAAGTATTGATGAACTGCTACGCCACCTTTAGTTCCTGCAATAGTCTTACCTAAATCACTGTTTGCAGGGACAGCGTATGTTACGGTGTTTGGCTTGAATACTAGGTTGCCGTTTTGATTAGCTAGTTGGTCTCCCCACATCAAGTCTCCCCAAAAGAAGCCCTTGCTACTACCTACTGCTGCTTTCAACCCATTCCAAATGTTGTTCAACTTCTGATATAATTCAGGGCGACTTTTACCTCTACTAGCATCATACTCTTGCCAAAACTTAGGACTTGTTCCTAAATATTCAGGACCCTTATCAAACATATATTTGTCTGATACAGTGAACTGTCCCTTATCATCGTATCCAAAGATAAGAGCGGGGAATCCGTCCCACTTGATAGTGAGTGTTTCTGGGTTTTCAATCACATAATACATTGAATCAACTGCGTCTTTAGCAGCACCTAAACCAGCAAAAACTGAGTCTTCAGGATGCGGAGTGCGAGGATTTGCAGCCTCAGTCAAATAGATTGATTCTTTTATTATTTCAAAAAATCTCATTTTACAATATCCAGAATTGTTCTGAACCAATCACTAGTGCCCACGCTTTCACTGAGTTTAATATCAGTAGGTACACCTACGTCTCGTATCACTGAATTTTCTGCAAAGTCTTTTAGCATTGCAGCAACTAGATTAGGCGAATAGTTTTTGTCCATTGCTTTTCTTAGTGTTTCGTAAGAGTACAAGTCATCGGCTGAATCTAGCTGTAGAACTTTTGCAATCTCATCTGGATTCTTATATGGACCGTCAATAATTTTGTTGCTATTCTTCTTAGTATATCCATCGCCTTTCTTATTAGGCTCAGGAGTTCTTAATACCTTAATCAATCCGTCAGTTGGGCTCCACATATATCTTTCTGACTGTACTGGCCTACCATCGCTAATTTTCTGTTCAGAATCTCTACGATCTAAATGTGCCGCAATACTAGACATAAGAATGTTTCTAAAAACACCCTTGTACTTACTATCTTTTTCGTGGGGAGCGTGATAGAATGTCTTGAGCCAGCCCGGATCGCCGGGCATAAAATCTACTTGAACATAGCCTGTTCTTGGTTTCCCTTGTACTTGCTTGTTTGGGTCATAGTCTGCAATCTTAACCTTAGTCATGATTACAGAACTTTTAGCTAAGTCCAATACCTCAGGAATGCTCTTAAGTTTTTCTACAAATGCAGGGATATCTTCCGGCGCAATGTCAAGAGCGATATCAATGTCTCCTGAAAACTCTTTCTTACCTACGCTGCCTAAGGTGTTGTTCTTTAGGTCAATGCCTAAAATCTTTTCTAGACTGTCTAGGGTAGGGCCAATTTCATCAGTGTGGATTGCACCTACACCGTCCATTGCGCCGCCTTCTAGTAGGGTCGTCATCTACCGGCAGCCTCTGCTTTAGCAATTGCTGCTGCTCGATCCGTAGCACTCAATGCTAGTAAATCTCTAGCTACTTCATCTGCACTTTTTGTAGCTGGTTTCGGAGCTGGTTTCGGAGCCGGCGGTGCCTTCGGTTCTGGCGATGCGTCTTTTGCGTCTCTTGCACCAGCCGGGGGCTGTTTTGCTGGACCCGATAAAGAAAATGCCACTCGTCCTAATTTTTCGATTGCGGCGCGGCCTTGATCTGTAGCATATGTTTTTTCAATTTCTTGGATAATTGGCATAACAACATTCTGTTTAGCTCTCCAATCGACTCCCTTCATATACATATCAAACCATGTAGTCATGTATTCAGTGATGCTATCAGCACCATCAGCTTCCACTATACTTTCAAAGATAGCGTTTAGCTTTTGATATCTAGATTCTATTACCCCAGCACTAGCTCCGGCTTCCGCGGATGCGTCAGGTTTAGTAGCAGATTTTTCTGCATCTATTAATCCTGATTGGATCCCGTTGCTCAATGATACAGTAGCATCACCGATGAAATCTTTCAAAAAGACCTTAAGTGCTTCTTGGTGTCTATCATCGTCCTTAGCGAAGTATGAAGCGGCCTTAGGCCCTAGCAAAATGTCAAGTAATGCACCTTCAGCAATGTTTTTAGATTGTTTGAATTCATTAATCTTCATTTTTCTTCCTTAACGATTTGGCGAATCTTTCTTGATCTTTACCCTTGATAGCACTCAAAAGCTTCTTTTCGAGTAGTTCAGCCTTGTCAGGAGAATATTGTTTTTGCATCAATTCAATAAGATTGATGGCACTGGTAATAATATTGGAGGCACGGGACTCAATGATGTGATTCATATCCCTAGTGTCACCAAAAGATTGTAATTCCTCAAGAAGGCTTTTTGTTTTCTTTTGCATAGTATAATAAAGATCCTATAGAGTATTTATTCATTCTTTAGTTTTTCTTGAGAGAATTCAACAATGATTTTAGCTTTGCACCCTCCACATTAGCAGATATTTTTGCCTCAGTAGTTGGAAGATTGTTAACAACATCGCTTACTGAGCTAGTAGTTTTAAGTTGGTTCATTAGTTGTGTAGGGGTGTGTTGATGAGTTCTACCTTCTTCCGGATCCTCATCAGTGATTCTCATAGTATCAATATTGTACTCTAAGTCAATCTTTTGACCAACCCCAGTAGAACTACGAGACTTCATACACTGAATCTGATATTTACCACGTTCTTTCATAGAACGTGATGTAAAGATACCGAACACATAGTCAGCAGTGTTAATCTTAGAAATACCGCCTGCAATGTGACTGTGATCAAATTCAATTTCTTCAACTGCACTACGATTCAACTGCGATGCCGTGATGAGAAGAACACCAAGTTCCTTCGCCAAATTGCGAAGTTCTTCTGATACATACTTGTCCTTGATGAACTGGTCGTTAGGATTAACTTTGACACTTACCGGCATGACCAAATCAAGATAGTCAATCATTACGAAATCAACCTTGATACCAGTCTGAATCTGCACTTCTTTGATGTATGAACGAATAGCGTTCACATTACTCTGTGCGGGTAATGCTTTAACACGATACTTACCAAACTTCTTACCAGCCATCTTGACTCGCAATTCAGTATCGTCCAAATTCTTTCGAATGTCTCTAGTACTCATATTAGTCAACATAGCATCAGTACGAAGCGATGTCAATTCCTCTGAAAGTTCGAGAGTGATGTAGACTCCACTAAGTCCTTGACTCAACCAGTTAAGAGCGATGTTCATCATAACAAGCGACTTACCAGAACCAGAACCACCTGCAAAGATGTTCAACTCGCCGCGACTCATTCCACCATACATAACTCTGTCAAGCTGCGGCCAGCCAGTAGACACCTGACCACCTGCGTTGAAATACTTGTTCAATCGATCCTTAGGGTCAGCAAAGTAATCTGTTCCCATATCACGTTGTAGACTGATTTGAACAGCGTCCTTGATTAGTTGTTCGACCGGGTCAAATTCACCCTTCTCAAGCATATCTGCTGCTTTAAGAATTGCTCGTTCAAGTTCTTGTCGCTTAGTGAATGACTCAAATTCTTCCAAGAACCATTCGTAATGTCCATCAGACAAGTCTTCGATATGGTCAATTGCTTCACCAGTGGTTGCTTTAATCTGCGTTATGTCAGGCATAATGCTATATTTGGCAGTATGCTCTACAATAAATTCTGCAACGTTTCTTAGACTACGATCAAAGTTTTCTGGATTCATGATGTTCATGACACGAGTATACAACTCGGAATTCGTGACCATCATCTGAAGGAATAGACGTTGTATATCAGTGTTATATTCTTTGAGCAATTTTCTTCCTCTGCATTTCAATTTTAATCTTACTGCTTGTAGCTTGTTGTAGAATACTTAGTAGGGTAGCTACTTTGCCGTATTTTAATACAGCGTCATTGGTATCCTTTATTTCAGGTGACCAATTTGGAATTGCAACTTCAAATCCTAATTCTACTGCTCTGTCAATGATTGCTATACCGGACTTATCTAAGTCTGGCACTACGATAATTCTTCTGTTTAGCCTTCTCAATAGCTCCGCTTGTTCGTCACTAATAGTATCATGTGTTAGTGCGCAACCGTTAATGCTGAGCGCATCCAATACACCCTCTACAACAATACACACTTCATACTCCGGCTTTTGAAAATCATAGCCAAAGATGAAGCCCGTTTGCTGCTCTTTGATGTATTTTGGAATACGATTGTCAAGATACCTGCTTATGTGTCCGACAATCTTATTTTCAAAAGTATAGGGTATGATTATTCTATTACTGTTTCTACCTTCTTCATTGGGAGTAATCATGAAGGGATAATCAGTAACCGAAAAGCCTCGACTGTTGATATACTCAACAAACTTTAGATGCTTGGGGTCAGTCTCATCAATGATGGTAGCGTCTTCCGGAAGCTGAGTCTCAGCAAAATTAATCTTGAGACTTTTTCTTTTTTTGACATATAATTCAATAAGGTCTTTGTGCTGTAGACTTTCAAAGCTCCACTTGTTTATTTGTTGCTCATCTATACCAAACCAAGACAATAGTTTTCTTAGATTCTGACTAAGTGTTTTTCCTAAAGTGAACCCGCATTTAAAGTGACAGTTAAAGCAGTGATAGCTCCAATTGACATCACCATCGAACTTTATGCCACCGCGACTTCTGCGATCAGGCTTATGTCCAAAATGATGACAGCAAGGAGCATTAAAGCTCACCCAGCCTTTTGCTGTGGTCTTCTTTCTGCCCGGAATTATAGTGAGGATATCAATCATTAAGTAGTCATAATAACACGATTAGTGTTATCTAGCAAGTATATTGGTTACCGCACCTGAATTACTTGTGAACTCTACCTTAACATATGGGTGAAATCCTGTGATAGTATATCCTCTGGTTTCAGACACATTATCTAGTTCATTATCTTCTTCAATAACATAGAAGTCACCGTCTACGATACTGGAACCTAATATAGTGACGTTCCCGTAGTATTCTTCATACTTTGTTTGAATGGTTAAGATAGGATTAGCTTGTGTGTTAATGATACTCGTATCGTATACAAGATTAGTATTGCCGCTACTGTTACTGATATTAGGGAATGCCTGACCAGTTGGAATGGTTACTATCTGTGAGGGGACAAAGGAAGGTAATATAGAATCTACAATGTTCATTACTCCGCGCCCGCCGGCATTTTGGTCAACAAACACCGGATAGTCAAATGTACCTACAGGTATTTCTAGTGAGTAGTATGCTTTTTGTTGAGGGATATCTTCAATGTCTGCTGCATTTAGACTTAGACTGGCGATGCCGGTTAATGCAAAATCTAAATCAAGAGCCTTTGAGACTAGGATTTCAGTGGCATCATAATTCAGGATTCTACAAGTAATACTTTTACCAGTAATGTCTACTGGCTTCTGCTCTTGATTTAAGAATTGAAACTGAAGCTTGTTGTCTACGCCTTTATGTAGAGTTAGCGGCTTTGCATATTGGGGCATATATTTCCTCGGTGAATTTCCTGACAGGAGTACTACAATTTGTCTGGTTACGTAAGTAAATACTGATGTAGTGTACACAAATGTTTCTCCTTGTCAAGTATTTAGTACTAAAATAAATAGTTTGGGCAAACCGGTGTAAATAGAATACAGCTATGAATGACGAATTTTTCAAAAAACTGAGTGACAACCATCCGTTCATCACCATATGTTCCTACAGCAATCAGGACTATGTCGGAATAATTCAGAATAGGGATGACACTGTTACCACTATGTACGATTACGGGGCAATCACACAAGCTGAACTTAGAACAAAGTTTTTAGAATTAGGTGAAATATGGTGGTGGGAGTCAAATAGATCGATTCCCATCAATATTTTTTTGAAAGATGAGTGGGGTATATTTAAACCATACGTCAAGACATTTAACAACAAAGGTTTACAAGTCATTCATGGTCCTGTAGTATCAATGTCTGACTTCTCTAAGAAACGCAGTAAGCGTAGAAGCATCACACTTGTTAAGCGGATGCCCTAGCTGCCTTCTTTAGTTCTTTCTTTCTTTTATCTTTAGCCATCTTAAACGACAAATCACCAACCCGTTGGTCAAACGTTATTCCAATCAAATGATCATATTCATGTAAGAACACTCTGCATTCAAATCCAGACAATTCACGCTCAACTAATTCACCTGACACTGTATAATATTGCACTACCGCAGTAGTGGGGCGCTTTACCTTCATGAACAAGTCAGGGAAGCTCAAGCAACCTTCAAGGTCATTCTTACGTTCTTCGGCTAGCGAGACAATTTTGGGATTGATACACGCAACTAGCTTAGTGAAGTTACCCATAATAAAGATACGCTTCTTGATTCCAACTTGAGGTGCAGCAAGACCTACCCCACCATTGTCAGCCATAAACTTTGACATAGCCCTAACAAGTTCTTCGGGACTACCATCAATTCTAAAGTCCCATTCTTCCGAGACTTCAAGTAGCTGTGGATTATTTTCTTCAAGCAGTGCTAGGTTCATAACTGTACTCCACACTCTTTTAGTATTTCAATATAATAGTCTTCGCCTTTGTGGACATGTTCTACAAAATGGTCAGGCGCCTCATCGTTAGCCATATCGCTGATATACTTGTGACAGATAAACTCCACGTTCGCTACTTGACAAGCTTTAGCAATAGCAAATGCTTCCATGTCAACTAAGTCAGCATTGATATTATATGTGTCAGTTACAAAGTTATCACCTGTACTCAACACCCACCCATCATCACCGATGACAATGGGTGCGTGTAATGCTTCTGCCTGTGGTCCAACAATACAACCACCCAAAATAACGTCACGCTGAGTAAACTTAGTACACTTGTAGATGCCACCGTGGGATGCGGTTATGCCACCAGCAGTACCAAAGTTGAATACACGAGTTGGCTTGTGTCGCTCAATTAATGTAGCAGCAACAATAGCTGCATTTACTTTGCCAACGCCAGTGTAGAATACATTGCTCTTACCTGCTAGTGAGGGGGCCTCTTCTGGCATTGCTAATAAAATAATATCATTCATGTAAAAATCCCATATAATAAAACAGCAAGAATAAAGATGTTACAAGTCAACAGTGCGCGGTCACGTTCTACGTAAGAAGCATACGCCCACAATGCGGTTCCCATGAACCCAACAATCATATCTTCTGTGTGGTAACCAAACGCTCTAAGAATTGTTGCTACAATTACGCCTGTTGTACCTAACCATTTAATCAGATTCATATGATACAAGTGATAGAACTGTTGCACCTGTTTCACGAATCTTGTTGCTCCCGTTGAGATACGTGAGGTCAATAACACTTGCATAAAAAATATCCTCCGGCTTTACGCCAATTCTGCTTAATAGTTGAATAGTTGCTAGTGCTGTCCCGCCGGTAGCATTAACGTCATCGATTATACCAACTTTAGTACCTTCACCAATGTCAGTATTACCTTTAATTTCTAATGTTCCGCTATCATATTCGTATTCATATGACTGACTGATTATCGGTGGCGGCAACTTGCCAGGCTTACGAATCATATGAAATGGCAATTCAAGTTCAGCAGCGACAGGCGCGCCCCAAATAAATCCTCTAGCATCAGGTGATGCAATACAATCTACCCCGCTTACCATCATAAACATCTTAAGACGATCTAATGCCCAACGAAAGTCGCCGGGCTTAGTTAGCACATTGCTAAGGTCTTTAAAGTTTACGCCTTCAGTGGGCCAATCTTTAATTTCGGTAATAGAATTCTTAATCATTTTGTTCCTTCAATAAATTCATATGCACGACAACCAATTGTGCATAAGCAATAGCATGACTTTTCTTGAAACTATAATTATCGTTATCTTTTTCCCACACTGTGGGTGAGACTTCTTTCCAAGATAAGCCTTGCAAGTGTTTTTTAGCTGGTCGCATTACTGCTAGAAACATTGCCAGTCTAGGAATACTATCAATTGGTTCAGGCATACGCTGCATGATATTGAATGAGTTGTTAAGGTGAATAAGTTTCTCTACTATAGAGCGGTTCTTGAGGATAGACCAATCTGGTTCTCTCATTAACTCAACTAAATGTTCTTCGTTCTTTACAAGTTCATACACATGAACATTTAGGATATCTAATTTGAAATATCCTCTTTTATCTGCTTCGGTATAATCAATTGACGCCATATCATACGTTGGATCATATGGTATGTCAGATACATAGATACCGCTAGGATGTTTGCGTATAGGAGTAATATTGCGCATTGACGCAGGGGTATGCTTGATGACCGCTAGTAGTTTTTCGCGGTCACCTAAGTCAATATCAATATCGGAGTCAATTCTCATCGAATGTGAGTCATACCCGCTTGAATAAGCTTCTGATAAGCTTTTTGCACAACAATAGCCTGACGCTCGGCATCTTCTACTGCTTTGTGACTTGTAACGTGTCCGCCGTCTTTCAACGAGACGCCGGCAAGGTCATAAACAGTGCGACAATCACGCACATTCCAAAACTGCCAAGGATACTTCATGTCAAGGTCACGGAATGCACTTTCTGCAATAACGATGTCGAAGCCAGATCCGTTAGACCAAACTTTATCACCGCGGTTCCAGCAGAACTGATAAAGTTTTTCCATTGCTTCACGATAGCTGATACGGTCGCGGTCGCCCATAGCTTCTTCAATTGCTTCGGGACTTTGTTCACCCCACCAACGCAGAGTATCATCGCTGATTGTGCGATTAAATGTTTCAGTTTGTTCATCCATAGTTGGACGAAGCTCAAGTTTCTCAATTACGCCAACCCCACGAGGATCAAAACGCACAGCACCAATTGTAAGTATTACTGTGGAAACGTCGGTACTGAGTGTTTCCATATCGATCATAATATGATTAGCCATTAGAACTCCAAATGTTGTCTATCTTCTTTACATCTTCTACTATAGCACCGTTTAGGTAATTAAGCAATAGCATAGGTCGCGGTTCGGGTAAATAATTGGGCATACTGCTATGCAACAATCTACAGTTGTACATCAAGACACTTCCTTTAGTCATATGTCGCTGTTCGGACAAACTGTAGAAATATTTGTTATATGCACCGCTATAGCACATATCAATATCCCAATCTTGTATCTGACTTCTAGGAACAAATCCAGTTGAACCTTGCTCAGGAGTAGTGTCTTGTAAGGCAACGATACACTGTACTCCTAATAACCTTTCATCTTCATTCCATTGTTTAAATCTATGAGGAGTATCAACATGTGGATTTATCCATTTACTGTCACCGCTGATAGTTACAACATCACTAGCATAGAACACAGCATCAGCAAGTTCTAGCTTAATTTTGGAGATAAGAATTTCGTTAATAGCTTGTACCTCTGGCCAATCCATAACCATTTGACTCCACCAAACGTTTATATTCGGTAGCTCTTTTATCTTATCTCGTTCTGCATATTGTCTATCAGTACTAACTGCTCTGACGGGATATAGGGTATCTAATTTATCATTGAACGTGTCAATCAAGTCTATAGGAATAATATTCTCAAAGAATAGATAACCTTCGCCATCAGTTAATTCATTTACCATTTTAATAACAACCAAGCTCTTTCTTCATCACTTTTTAGATATATTCTATACTGATTGTTATTTAGATCGGTATGCCATACCCAATGATTATTGAGAGGCACATCTGACACACTATTAGCGACCTTAGGTTTTAACTGTAGATATAGTTCTCGTTCACATGAAAGTCCCCATGTTTCTGAACACAGTGATCTTAATGCAAAAAACCCCGCAACAGAATATTTAATTGGTTGGTAATACTTGCTAGTGGGTTTTTCTAATACACTAACATAATGAGTAAACTCATTGTGCCCACGATGCCTACCATCTAGCTTAGTAAACTTAAGTTCTAATCCCTCAGTATTCATTCACACAACTTCCAAAACATGTATGTTTTTTCGTCAAGCACTATATATCCCGATACCTTGAACCACTCACCTAAATATTTAGGTCCCCCTAATCTTTTGCGACACCATACTTCTAGTTCGCTTGGTCCCATTCTTTCTGAACCTATAGGAATGCGAATGAATGTTCTATCTTCCCAGATACCATCTACCGCAATCTTCTTCTTAATCTTCTGAGACTGTGGAACTACATCAATAATTTCTTCTGCTACGGGTCTTAGCCCCATGTTAGTTTGAACCATATATAATCTCTTTCATATCTAAATTTGTATTTTAAGCTATCATTGTCAAACTGCCATCTACAATGATGTTCACATTTCCCTATGTTAGCGTATATCCATCCTAACATTACAGTGTGTTTGTACACCGCCTCCCGAAATTGGCGTGCTGGAATAACTATCTCGTACCAACCTGGCTTCGTATGCTCCCACCCATTCTTTTCATCATAGTGATTCATTGCCAGGTTAGGTTGAACCAAATGTAATCTGCATCTTCTTTGAATGCAAAGAACATCATATCGCCACCGCCAATGCTATTCAGTTCGTAGTTGCCATGATGGTCCCAAAAGCCGCGATGCCAATCATTGCGCCACTTACCTTGACAATTCTGTTCGCACCATTCCATCATTTGCTCAACTAGGTCATGATATTTTAATCCATACAGTGCAACACCAATTGGTTCTATTGGAACTAGATGGGGGTATCCGTGATAAAAGGTGTGGGCCCATCTTGCTCTGTAACCAATATTAGGATCATACTTGCGTTCGTATTCACGCCAAGTCTTGCAGCCATAGTTTTCTAAGAAGCGTTTCTCTTTGTAACCCTTCCAGCGTTCTTTAAGTTGTTTAATCATGTCCATTTTAATAGAAACCATGCTATATCTTCTTCTCTGTCAAATATAATAGTATCGCTGTATCCAGTACTGTCATATTCAACTCTTCCTCCCCACTGTTTTAATCCTGTTTTTACATCAGTATCATCGAGGCTAAACAAAAAGTTAAACCACCAGGACTGAGTTTGATTGTTCTTATCGTTTATACACAGCGTATACATTAGTCCCACCGTAATAAAAATGCTAGCCTATCTTGTTCATTCTTAAACTCTAACACCATGCCGGTTAATGCCCAGCCCGGAGTGCATTTATTAGCCCAGTCAGTAATCTCTTGCTCATTCTTAACATAAAACTTGTAGTCAACAACAATGACAAATGGCTTCATATGTTGCGGAGAGACACTAAACCTCATCGGTGCCTCAGTAGGAAGACAGTGTACTTACGTTCATCTACAACTTCAAATGCTTTATCGGGCCAGTTAACCAATCGTAGACCGTATTCCGATTCGGATATCTGATTACAGTGTTCATTTGAAATACCAATCTGCCGGTAATCGTAGGACTTATCAATCAGTTGGTCAGTCCATGTATCAAAAAGTTTAGCATCCATATGAAAAAACTTGTTCATAGATACCCCAGGATAAAGGTCAGTGCTTCTTTCTTTTCGTCAAAGATGAAGTCATAGTCCCAACGGCTTCTATAGAGTCCTTCACTATCCCAAGTATATCCTACATTAAACCGCCGCTTGATATGGTAACTCATGTTACGCTCTTTACACCAGTTAAATGAATCAGTAGTGTTAAGTACCCCACGCACTCTCACGCAGTATTTTTGGCCGCGACGAACTACTTTGTAAGTATCAATAGCCTGCGGCATTCAACAGTTCCTTAACCTGTGTCACCATTTCAGTATTACGTCTAAACTTGATAGCCCATTGCTCTGGATTAATGTATTCGAATATCATTTTTTGTTGAGTGCTATCTATTCCTTCAAGGAACTGAATACCGCTTTCACTCTGATAAAGCATCCACGGACTAATCTTGCCATTAACTACTAGACTGCATATGCGATTTCTATTACCATATCGTAGATAGTCCTTACTTTGAACTTTTTCATTTTTGGCATGGTCAATTGTAGTTTCAATGCTACGAGCGATTGCGTCTAGCGGATCTTCTTGCTTGAGACATTCAACTAAAAATTTATCATAGTTGCTATCACTACACCAACTATCAATTTTGATGTTGTTCTTCAAAAGCCAATCAGCATAACGAGGCACATTGATACACTTAATATCAACACAGTAATGACCAAACTTGACGAAGGCAATGTAGTATGCGCTCTTAGCAAAGTCTTGATATGTCTTTTGCTTTTTACTTGTAGTATTTCTTTTGTAAAATTCAAGCCAAGATTGAAAGCCGATACGATTACCTGGCATGTCGCGGTCTTGCCACCTGCGCTTTGTCTCGCACAGATGGCTTACCATAGTTCTTTCCTTCAGAAAATATCTACTACAGAATTCGCATTGGAAATCTGTTTTAGTTACCGAAGGCTTCTTCGTATTTTTTGATATCTTCGTCTGTAATAATTTCACTTAACAACTCAATCTCATCAAACTTCATTTCGGGGAACTTAGCTGCAATATACATCTTTTTTCTATGGTTGTCAACAAAAACATCAGTTACTAAGTTAAGATCACTATCACTTGATTTAGGATATATCTTTTTGTAATAATCCTTAATCTCTTTAGTTTTAGGAGATTCTTTCAACTTACTGACACGCTCACGAATATGAGGGATCCATTGATGAAATTGTTTTCCCATACCCGGGCTTGCTGAACACAACATTAGCCACTGTAGTTTAGGATGCTTCATTACATTTTCGTTGAACAAGTATTTGTTTGCATACTCGTTTGTACTCATAACGTAATAGCGTGATAGCCCTTCGCTACCTTTAATTGCACTAATCCAATGCAACATCATAAACGGCACGAACTTCTTCTGCTGTTCGGGAGTCAATCTATCGTAATACGAATAGTCTTTGCGGTCAATAGCCGCAATTGCGTCGAAAAGGTCAAACTCGACCTTCTCAAACTTTTCGTCTGCTGATAGTTTCTCTTTAGCCATTATGCCTTCAACGATTCAACTGCAATAACGTGTTCAATCGCTTGACCAATACTGTCACCGTTGTTAACAATAGTCAGCGTCGGCCCATCACTTTCTCGCATACGTTCATTTTTGTAATGTTCAATCACGTAGCCTCCAGATGCTGGATAGATAGTGAAGCGAATGCTCTTGTTTGCATCAATGCTCCGAGATTGAACAGAGTCTACTACTGCATATGTTCTATCCTCATGACGAGAATTTTCCCATGCTTCGCGGCACCATTGTGCAAACTTACGTTTTAACCAACCCATCTTCTTTTCCTTCTCTTTTCTTACCTTGCGATTTCTAGCAGAATCAAGCCTAAATACAGTTTGGCTGGGTAGAGTGCCTGCTATCGTTCTGTTGTACTTTGCCTGACCGAGTGTTGTGTGTGCATGATGACCACTAGACATTTAAATGTGTTCTCCAAAATTCAATTGTTCTATCTAACCCGTCACTAAGTGAGATCTTGGGTTCCCATCCAGTCATTTTAGTAAGCTTTGCATTACTACTGTTTAGCAGATAAATCTCTCCGGGTCTAGCTGGTTTGGTATTCCAGTTGACTTTACCTTCCCAATTTAACTTCTTTGCAATCATATCCACGTAGTCTGAAATACGAATTGCATTGTTAGGACCCAAGCAGACCAATTGACCTACGCACTTGCCTGGGTTATCGATGATAACTTCCCAAGCATCAATTAAGTCATCGATGTACAAGAAATTGCGATACGGTACCCCATACCCCAAATTGATTTCATTTGGGTTCTTTAGCATCTGCGTGATGATTTGTTCTGTAACAAAGAAGTCATTATCTTTACGACCGTATGCGTTAGTTTGTCTAATGATAGTATACGGGAAGTTGTAGCTTCTGCTTGCATATTCCAAATACTTTTCACAAGCAAATTTTGCTACTGAATACGGAGCATTGGGATTGGGAATTGTAGTTTCATCAAAGACTTCAATTTCAGATTCATTTCCGTCTCTGATAAGGTCACTGATAGGTTGCCAACCATATACTTCCATAGTAGAAGCAAACACAAAATTCTTTAGATTTGAAAGTTGGCTTGCGGCCTCAATCAAGTTTACCGTGCCCACATAGTTAATCTCGCTGAACACAGTCTGTTCATAAAAAGATTTTTCTACTTCGGTCCGAGCGGCAAGATGAACAATCACTTCCGGATCAGCAGCATGAACCTCGTCACGAACAGCGGTATGATCCCGCAAGTCGCTTTCAAGCAAAAATAAATCATGCTTATCTGTTAGTCGTGCTACAATATGTTGCCCGATGAATCCGCTATGACCAGTAATTAGAACTCTCATTTTTTAATCTGCGTACTAATTTTGCGATTTTCGATAAAGGTTTCTACTTGAATGTTTGGGAATAAAGTTCGCACTACACCCATCACATCACCTTCTTTTTTCTGCTTAACGCACCTTTTGTAAGCTTTCAATACAGTCATCACTACGTCTCCTTTTAGTAAGCTAAAGAATAATCTACAATTTCACAGTTTCTACTGACTTCTTTAATGAAATACACGCATCTGGGCTTTTCTCCTTCATCAATAGGGACGCTTAAAAATTGACCATTTTTCAATCTGGGTGCATACCATGTAACTTCTGGATAGATATCAAGAATCTCAATAGGCAAGAATGTCGGGACAAATGATGTCAGTGAATTAAATTGAAAGGCATTGAATCCTCTGTCATTAAGACTCGAAAGAGGTAATGCTTCTAAATCTCCATGCTCTTGTTCACCAATTAGCACTTGCCAATCCATCGGCATCTTAATCACTTTATCTGCAATCTTCAATACCAATGCAGGACTATTAAACGATTCTAAAAAGATAAGGGGTATAAAATGATAATCTACATTAGCAGGGACGCTGTTATCTAAAATAGAAAATCGCAGATCATCTATTTCATCAGGCAATGTCTCTAGATTATACGAAGTATTTTCAAGGGTAAGTATTCTCATGATGTTATTATATCAACCTTTACTGTATATGTCAAGATATTAATAGTCCAATTTCTCTATACTGAAAGGATAGTTGGCTTCTTTGTAGAACTGCTTACGTTGTGTCAAGTGACGCTTCGCAAACTTACATGAGGATGTGATATCCCAAATCTGTACATGGTCCTTGTCTTCTGCTTTACGAATGCCTCTGCCTATTGACTGAATAACTCGTACAAACGATTTGCCAGGCTCAATAAGAACCAAATTAAAGATCCGAGGAATATTAATACCGACAGCCGCAACGCCGTACGTTGCGACAATAATTTTATCGTCGCTTGTGGCAACCTCATCATATTCTGCCTTTCTTTCTGTTAATCCAGTGCCGCCGTTTACAAAGACAGCATTGGAACCTAATCTGCTTACGATTTCTTTTCCTGCATTCACTCGGTCAACAAGGACCAAAGTATTACCAGTCAGATTCACTTTGTCAATTAATGCGGCAATTGTATCAAGGCGATTTGAATCTTCTAGTAGATGTTTCAATTCTGACTGGTAGTTAGTGAACTCAACCTTATCCTTAAGCTGAACAATGTTAACATGACATTGTGCGAGTACACCCTTGTCCTGTAATTCTTTTGCTGACAGCTTACCAATGACGGGACCGAGGGATACAAGCAATGATACCTGATCCATCTTGTCTTTAGGAATGGTTCCTGTCAGTCCCCAGCGAATAGGAATGTTACTGAACACTCCGGTAAGCATTGTCTTGAGAACATCAGCCTTTGCCATATGTACCTCATCAACGATTACACAAGCAATATCTTCAAAAAAGAATTCATCTAGTTTTTCTTCGCCAGCTTCGGCTGTGTTCTTGAATAAATTATTCAAGCTTTGCCAAGTGCAGATTGTGTGCGTCTTGCCGTAATCCTTACGGTCACCGAAGTAGACGCCAACATCCAATCCTAAGTTGATGTAGTCTGCTTCTGTTTGTGTAACAAGACTTTTGTTGGGGACAATCACTAGAGAGCGTCCTAGATGCTCTACGGACTTAGATAGAGCAGCAGTCATCAATGTCTTGCCCGCTCCCGTGGCGACTTCCTGTAAGCACTGAGGATTAGCTAAAAAGTTATTGACAATCTCAACCTGATAGTCTCGTAGCACGATAGGTTGACCTTCACGTTCATGCCCTTTTGGCCATACAGTGTCAGAAAAACTATCTTCACGGATTAGGTCAAACTCTAACTTGCCGTGACTTTGCCTATGGTCAACTAATTCAATGTCATAATTCTTATCATACAGATACGTGATAACATCTTCTAGGAGGTTTAGATAAGTGCTACCAGCAAGACTAAAATAGCTAATCTTGCCGTTCCAACGACCCAAACGAACTGCGGGCAAATATCTTGCCCCCGGCTTTTCGTATTCAAACTTCTTCATCAATGCACGGCGATCTGAAAGTTCTAGACCCTCAATCTTTACATTAACTTCGTCCTTAATTATGATTTTTGCTTCGTTCATTTGACCTCGATTGGTCGGCTATCTTTTAGCACGACTGTTTTAGTTATTTGTCCAGTGAAAGGAGTTCGACTGTTGACATTACTTGTATGCTGCATGAGCATAGAAACACCATCAGGCAACGTACCATATGATAGTGGTCCTAACGACCTCATTCCATACTTTTCAATCATGCTAGATAGATGTTCTTGGCTGATAGTGCTTCGCAATCCTCTACCAATCACAACATTTTCGCAACCGACATTCTTCATCCATCCTATAGTGTTTTCCACATCCGTCAACTCGACTTCGTACACCGAACTGGCTGCAAATCTTAATTTTTCAGAAGCTTCGTAAAGCTTCGGATCAATAGTTATCCCCATGCAAGTCAAATTAAATATCGTTCGTGGTTCCAAGGTTAACTCGGTATCCTGAATTAATTCTGCTATAATAGGATTAGCTGCCGCAACAATCAATTCACCGTTGTATTTAGTTAGTGTAGGATTCCAAATTAGCTCCTCGTACTGCTTTAACTCATCGATGATAGTTTGCAGTTGGTCATCATATCGCACCGTAGAGAAGAACTTCGGAAGGGCAGTATATGCAACTTTTAATGCGGTAGTGCCGAACCGAGCCGAATACGATTTGGTTTCTTTGTCCCAGTCAAATGCATTGTTTGGAACATTACGAAACTCGCTAATAAATGACTTGTTGAACGGAACACGAATGTTAAGTTCATTATCCCGCAATGATACTACCGCACCTGTGTACTCTGAGGTGCTTTCGACTATCATTGTCTTCCACGGAAGTTCTTTAAGTTCTTCCTTAACAAGTCCTTGCTTAGCAAGCTGCTTCTTATACTTACTGATAAGCTTATCGAACAGGTCAGCTTGGTTGCTCGTTACCCGCGAATTGTTTTGGATTATAGTTTGTAGGTTAGCCATAAACTTGTAGTCATATTGACTCAAGCTGATCTTACCTTGCAGGAAGAAATATAGCAATTGTTCCTTATTAGTCATATTCATACTATAGCACCGTTATGTATTTTTGCAAGCGTTCTGGAAAAGAAACGGGGACCGAAGTCCCCGAAAGTTTGTTGAAAGGCATTTATTATTATGGGGTAATCCTTAATCCAAAAAACCATACATCAATTCTAGCAAACCAACGACCGTCATGCTTCCCAAACCCAATGCGAAGCATGCGGTTGTTAGTATCTAGCGGGATGCGAGTTAACTTCATGTTATGCCCGACGCATGACCGTGTTCATAGCAAGAGCCTGCCACTTATTCGGAGACATTTTTACAAGGTCAGCAATCTTGAGAGCGGTACGGATTGACAATTCACGAAGCTTAGTGCGATTGGCTTCCATGAAGTCTAGGATAAGTTCGGCTTCGTTATTCATAAAACTGTAGTCGCCGAAGAGGCCACCCTGTGCGTCACGATTGACCTGACGAATACGAAGCATCTTGTCACGCTCGGTATCGATGGTCAAGTCAACAAAGTGACAGCGGCTTTCAAGTGCTTCAAGGTGATCTTGAAGCTTCTTGCTGCGAACGTTTTCAAACTTGAGGTTCGTGATAAAGATAGCAGAACCCTTGAATTCAAACGCATTCGGAATACCTTCTTCACGCAGAAGGCGCGAGTCCGAGTTCCAGCAAATGCGCCGACGCTTGCCGCTGTCTAGTGCAGCCTTAAGAATATTCAGCGAAAGTTCGTCACCGAACACGCTATCACAGTCATCAAACACGAGGATGTTGCCCTTGTCGCTGTAGCGATACAGCTGGGCATACAGACCGAGTGCAGTCATTGCACCCTTGACAACTTCATACTTTTGACGCTTGTTAGCAATCTTGTCAAACAACGATGCTTTCTCAAGCTGCTGTTCAACACCGAACGACTTACCAACGCCCGGAGGACCCGAAACGATCATCGCACGAATATCTCCTTTGATACACGCAGCAGACATTTCATCGAGGATTTCAAAACGAGTAGCGATGCGGTCCATTGCTTCTTGGTCAGTTTCAGCTACCGTAGCCGTGACCGGTGCAGCATCACCATCAAGAAATTCAACATCATTAAGGTCCGATACCTTGATGCGAACTTCATCGATGTTTACGGGAAACACACCATCATTCTTGACAGTCACAAACGAACCTTTCTTTGTAGTCTGGAAACCCTTTACGAGAGTAAACTGGCTGTTGATAACAGGGTTGTTGCGATATTCACCTTGCTTGATAAGAATGCGAGACATATTGATTCCTCTGTACTGTTTCTATAATTCACTATAGCAAAATGGGTACCCGAAGTCAACCGAAAAATGACCTCGGGTACGATTTTTATCCGTTCAGTCGTGACTGAATTTCAAGATAGAATTGATTGTACTTTGCCATACGGTCAATGTCTTTCTGCGTGACACCCTTAAGACGACGGATATCAGTATTATGACGAAGGTCACAAGACTTCACTCGCATTGCATCAAAATTAGCGAAGACCTCTTTCTTGTATTCATCGTAGGTTTGTCCGGGCATCTTTGTAAGGACTCGTACACCTGCTATAACACGAGCAGTACAACCGATATCTTGAAGGTCTTGCCAAGTAGTTTTGGTATCTTCAATAACATCGTGCAATAGGGCGATGCACTGCAATTCTTCATCATCAGTCTTGAGATAATGCATCACCTTGATTGGGTGAAGAATGTAAGGGTTGCCGCCTCTGTCAAATTGACCTGCATGAGCATTAGTAGCGAGAACTAGGACTTTGCCGAGTAATTCACCTTTTCTCATATTTTGCTCCTTTTTCTATCTATAATTAACAATAGCAAATTATAGGATGTATGTCAACCGATATCTTTAAGTTGAGACTCGTGTAATTCTATTTCATCCTTTAATTTGAGTTTACGCTTTTTTAACTCTTGGATTTTCATTTCGTCACCGTGTAGATAAACAAGCTTGTTTATTTCCAATTCTAAATGATGATGCTTGTGCTTTAGTTCTGCAATATGCAGTTTTAGTTTATCACCCTTCATTATAGTCTCCTTTTAGATATTGATAGTCCACGCCCTAGCAACGTAAAATTCTAGGTTATCTCTACGCTTCTTTTCAAAAAGAGTATTAACGTTTAACTTGCCAGCCTGAATGCTCTGTTCCCAAAGATTTCTTACGGGATTGTGCTTTTCTACTTCTAGTAGAATGCGAGTGTCAGTGTCATCTTTAAACCAGTATTCATAGTTACGAGAACGCTTCTGTCCATTATCGGCTTTAGCAATAAAGGTTAGCGTAATGTCTTCCCTATCACGGTGTCTAGCAGGACCAAGGTCTTTGCGTTCTCCACCAAAAATTTCAACAAGCTTCATATCATATTCGTAGAAGTAAGGCAGTTTATATACCATACCAATAAAACGTGAAGTGAGAGTATTAGGAGAATCGTGTAGATACTGCATCAAATCAGTTTTAAACTTAGTGAAGTCATCGCCGCGCAATTTAGCCATAAGCAACTTAGACATATAGTATGATTTAAGGGTTTCGGCAAACACACGATCCTGATCGGTAATTTTATTTACAATCTTGTCAGCGTGTTCGTTTAAAGACCAATTAAGATACGATATGGAATCGGTTTCTCGTGACTCCTTTATCAAACGATAAAGAGTGCAACTGATTAGCAAAGGGTCTGTCGTGAAATTATAACGGACTTCGGTATCTTTGGATTCCGAAGCATCAACTAAATCATCCCAAGCAATTGCTGTCATATTTCTCATCGTGTTCTCCTTACTATTTCACACTACATGAGTTGTTGGAAATAAGCAATAGACTTGTTACCCAATAGTAACATCTTCCATGCCTGCGGTGCGTAGACGAACAATGTGTCCTAATTGCCATTGTTTTGCGTCAATGCCTTTAAGTATGCCTAACCATTTATTGCGTAGTAAGGCAACTTCATTGATTAGCACTTCAAAATCAATAACATCATCTTCACCCTCTGCATACTTTTCAGCATCACGAGGAGTGAGTTGTCTGTTGTAATTTTCAAGATACTTTTTGAAATAGTTTCTTTTTATTTTACGTAACTGAATATTTAGGAAGTTGAGTACCGCTTCAATCTCTTGTAATTGATTAAAGCGATACTCCGTGACTCCGGGTAGTGCGGCAATGTTCTTTTCAACATTACCGTACACCTTAACATCATTTTTTGCGGAAATCATTTCATTCTCATAATGAGTAATGAAATCAGGAATGTGACTCAAATCCTGAGTGATTTTGCCGTACCAAGTCATTCGTAATCGTCGTTATAATTATCGTCATCGTCGTAGTAGTCATCTTCGTCTAGGTCATCATCATATTCATGCACTAGACCAGAATCCGGAGTTTCTAAGTAAAAATCAAGTGCAGCCTTGATATCCTTGTCACCTCGAAATGTTGACTTAATTTCATGTGCAGAAGCAATCTCTTCCTCAACGAGATAGTTGACTAGAGTTTCAGCAGCACCGTCAGTATCACCTGCTTCAATGCTCGGCTTCAATAGCTTCCAAACTTCATTGATAAGAGATAAGCTCATTCCGCAACATCCTCTTCTACTGCTGCTGCTTCTTCCGCAACAATTAATTTAGAATTCTTACGTTCGAATTCTTCCATGATAGCGTCAAGACAACCATCGTCATTTGCTTCCCAGCCCTTACGGAACTTCTTAATGATAGTTCCATCAAGCTTGCTATACACAAGAGAGTTACCTTCCTTGTTGAGCATCTTCAATGCTTCACACATATCAGTAAGACCTGAGTAAGGACTCATGCCAGTAGTATAAGGAATCTTGACTTGAACCGATTCAAAAGGCTTTGCGTAACGAGTCTTCATGACCTTACAAGCAGCACGAATACCGTTTACCTGACTGACCTTGTTACCGTCTTCATCTTCCTTAAGCTTTAGCTTCTTCATTGCAACAACAATAGATGATGCATAGATGAAGCCTTGACCACCTGAGATCTTATCATCAGGGTCAAACATATCTTGTGATGCATAAGTGTGATTAGTTGCAACAAGACCAACGTTATTTGAACCAAACATATTAACGCAGTTACGAACGAGTGAAGTCAGTGCCTTAGGCTTACGACCCATATCACCCTTCATATCACCTGCTTCGAACTGATTAACATCAGTCGGAGTGAGCAACATGCCAAGTGAGTCAATGACGAATAGAACCTTAGGCTTGTCTTCATCATTCATGGCCTTGTAGCCCTTCATGAAGTCAGAGATAGTCTTAGCAACGTCATCAATCATTGCCATGTTCATCTTGAGGAGCTTGTCTTCGCCAGTGTCAACACCCAAAGCGTGAAGCCATGATTCATCAAGTGCGTTTTCGCTGTCGATTAGTACAACATAGATGCCCTGTTGCTGGGCATGTTTTACAATATTTCCTGAGCAGATGTAGGATTTACCTGCACCTGACTCGCCGGCAAATACTGTAACCTTGCCGAGCGGAATACCTTTATTAAAATCACCGCTAATTCGGTAGTTGAGTGCATAGTTGCCTGTGCTAATCCAATCTGTCGGATCATTAAATCCGATACTAAGGCCGTCAATAGCCTTGGTGATGTCCTTGCGGAACTTACTAATATCAAATGGTTTTGCCAATTTTTATTCCTATCTTACAATTTGTTTTAATTTATCACCGGGTAAGTTTTTTTCAAGCATTTCGGGATTGTTTTCGGCCAATCGATCCATATCAATATCGTGTGGATAATGACGAAGAATAGTTCTAGCACGATCACGAATGATGCTTGGTACTCTCGGTGTTTTGCCAGGGTCGCAAAGTTCTTCTAAAAGCTTTCTACTTTGCTTCAAGGCTCTATATCTTTCATCTGGTAATGTCATATAAACCTCCTGTCAAATGGGGAGGCATTGCCTCCCCAAACTAAGCAATTACTTAGACTGACGGGCGCGGATCATTGCAAGAATGTCCTGAGCCTTGTCGCCTGATGTATCGGACTTCGGAAGTACAACAGCATCGCTTGCAGCAGGAGTTTCATCTTCATTCCAAGGAACATCGTTTGATACCGGCTGTGAATGGGCACCGTGACTTGGTTCATAGTCAACTATCTTGGGTGCAACAGGAGAGCTGGTTTCAGCAGACTCGGTATGTTGTGCTGCTGCACCCTCAGGAGCTGCAAGACCATACGGACGATAGTATGCACCCCATTTATCATTATCATAAGGACGACCATCAACAGATGCTTCAAACATTTCCTTAATGATACGAAGTTCTGCTTCGCTTGGCTTCTTTGGCAAGAAGTCAGCAAGATTATACGTACCATGAGCTTCAATAGCTGCCAATTCAGCTTCCGTCAACGGGGATTCCTTACGGGCCCAATTAGAAGTTGAGTAGTCAGCGTATCCGCCCTTTGAAGTCTTCTTGACGTTGAAGTCCAAACCGTTAGTGTAATCAGTCGGCAAGTATTCCATTTCAGGATCCATCAAAGATGCCTTAATGATAGTTTGAATCTGTGGACTGATGATGAAGCGACGAATTGGGTTAGCTGGAGTCTGATCATCACCGAGCGGGTTAGTGCGAACAAAACCCTGATAGAGATAAGAACGCTTCTTCCAATACTTGTTAGCGAGTTCCTTAAGAGTATCATCCTTGTACCAAGGACGAACTTCTGCAAGAACGGGGCAGTTATCGCCATACATTTCTACGCAAGGAACTTGTACAGTAATTTGCTTTGCATTTGGATCACCCTTAATGCCGTTGAACGGAAGCTTGATGACCTGACGTTCTACCCAGAAGCCCCATTCGTTGTTAGGGTTAGCGTCTGGAAGAAAGCGAATGGTTGCAGTAGCACCTTCGCTGATATTCCAGTGGGGATAGATTGCGTTATCTGATTGTGTGCGGGCGCCGTTATTTTGGCCCTTGTTTTCTTGGGCTGCTAAACGTGCCCGGATTTCTGCTAGACTTGCCATTGTATAATCTCCTTTTAAAATGTGCCTAAGTTGAGCTTTGTAAGTGTTTTTATGTTTCGTTATCGGAGATAACTACACACAAGTTATGTTATAACTCATGTGCAATGTATTTACAACCTATTTGGGTGCATAATATAATAATATTTTACACTATGTACCCAAAATATAATTATCTTTTGAATCTGGCCATTTCCATGATACGAGCCAGTGCCGGATCAATCTCTGTTGATTCGCTGGCGCCGACTAGCTTGCCAATGTTGTTGTTCTTAACTTTTTCTGTAGGTCCAAGCTGACCTACACGCTTTTGGTTTGCGTCTAAGCCTTCTTCAACTTCTTCTTCTGCTACTGCTTGAGGTGCCATGCTGATGAAGTTTTCGTCAACATCGCCCTTGAATGCTTTGTCAAGAGCCTTTCTAGCCATCTTAACTGCCTGTTTAGCAGCTATGATTTTAGCAGTGTGTTGTGGCTTACCTGCATGGTCATCGCCCTTGCGATGCCCCTGACCACTATATGGGTTAGCTTCTGGACTCTTATCCATTTCGTTGACATCATTTGCAGGGGTGCGTTTGCGTTTTTGATACTCACGATTGCGATTGCGGATTGCTTCTTCCTGCTCAAAGTCTTCAATTGATGGAATCCAGCTATCATCATCATCATCGTCTTGCTTCTTTTTCTTGAACGGGATAACATCACCTTCTTCAAGATCAAATGCTTTTAAGTTTGACTTTTCAGTTGATTGATTATGCGACAATGTTTCTGCGCCAGGAGCTTCATCTAACATTTCATCAGCAGGAACTGCCATAGTCTTTGTAGTAGAATCCATGTCTAGCTTTTCGCTAATGATAGTGTCAGCCCACTCAGCAAGAGTATCTACTTCGCTCATTTCAGCAACTGGCTTACGAAGGCGTGAAAGAATTGGCATAGCTGATTCAATACGAGGATCCATTGTTTCCTGCACGAATAGTTCGTTGATGGATTCGTCGCCTTCATTTTCCATGAGAGCCGGTGTCCATGATTCAAAGTATGCTTGATAACCGCGATGTCCGGTCATCTTGCTTAGTGTTTCACGAAGACCGTTATAGTGATTGATGCCTTCAGTTACAAGTTCTTGTGCTGATTCGTTGAATTGTCCATTACGTGTAGCACGAACAAAGCCAGCCATCTTAGTGTAATCTTCGCAGATTGACTTGATGTGGTTCCAACGATCATCATTGGGCACGCCGCCTTCTGCAATATGACGAGCATATACACGAGCAATGCCGGGGCGATTAGTTGGAGCTAGGAATCTTTCGCCATCGACGTTTTCAAGATAGATTTTAGCTACATTGCGATAACGCTGTTCACCTTCTTCAAGTGCGCGGTTGTGTTGTAAAACAATCTTTACATTAGGAACTGCATCATTATATGACGCTTTCTTGCCCATTGGGTAATAACCTTCAGCTACTCTTTCTTTCATCTTGTAATAATCCCGTTGTCTCATGTCATCGCTCAATCTGTCTTTGTTTAGCAATTCAAAGCTTAGCTGGCGTCTTTGTGCCCAGTTCTTGACATGCTTTAGGAAGCCTGTCCAACTATCATCATATTCTACACCGGGTGTTTTACCGCTGGGGCTTTTTTGTTGTTCTTCATCGTAATACACAATGACGTTTTTTGCTTCATCAATTGTTAACCAAACTTTACCATAGTCTTCACCGTCTTTAATGAAAGTAAATTGTATAACATCTGCTGCTTGACTAGCAGGAACACGTTGATTTTTGCTGTCTAGCGGAACAGGTTCATACCCTCTCACTTTTAAAAGGTTGTATAATTCTTTGTTAAAGTTTTCTGTATCTTGAGCCATATGTATATTTATCCCGTACTAGCCCAATATAGCAAAGAAGGGAAGTGGTTCAATCATCTCATCGTGGTCCCTAATATAGCTTTCAAGATCACCGTGATAGCTTGCTAATTGCGTCATCATACGCACTGCTAGTAAAGATGACATAACTAAGTCATCAGTGTCGCCAATCTTAGCAGCATAACTTCCACCGGATGCGACAAATGCCTTCAATTCACTTATCAGTGAACGACTATGTATTGTTAGTTTCTTTGATTCTAGTAAGGTTTTGAACTTAGCGCAAGCAGCAAGTTTAGGTTTATTGGTGGTAGTGAATCCTCGTTTACCTTTACCTGCTTCACTTATGAAAATACCTGTTATATTTGATTCACCGTACTCGTTTAACGATACAATTGCTGCTTGCCCAATGCCATTGTTCTCAATAGAGTAGTAAATGTTGTTTGGTTCATTAGTCTTTTCTGAGATATACTTACAAATCTCAGCTAGTAGTTTGATTTGACTAGGAATATCAGTCTTATTGTGTTTCCACTCACCGATTTGTGTAGTCGTACTTGCTTCAAAGATTTGAATAGCAGCAGGGTCGCCACCTGTACCTAATGATGGGTCGAGAGCAACTACGTATAGTTTGCCCTTTTCAGGTAGTTTGTACCAGCGTACTTGTCCCATTCTATTATTAGGTTCAATGCCCTCAAGCATAATCAATGTGTTTGGATTGATTAGGGTTTCGTCTGCAATGATGAATTCGCAACCGATTTCACGATTGAATCTGTCATCACCGAGTTGAGCTTTCATTTCATCAGCCCATTTTTGGTCACGGCCTGGTTGTTCAGTCCAGTATGCTCTAAACGCTCTAAAGCCGTTAACACCTAACTCAGTTGTGTTGCCAAACTCATCTTCTGTCTTGTTTGCACCCTTCCAAATAAGAGCGAATTGGTCTTCATCACTGTTTGGGGTTGAAGTGATGATGGCCTTACCACCAGTTGATAGAGTAGGAGTAATAGAAGTCCAAAACTCTTGTGCGATTGAGGGACGAACGAAGGCAAATTCGTCAAGATACAGTAATGTAATAGACATACCACGACCTGTGTTTTCAGTCGTAGTAGCAGACACAATGCGTGATCCGTTCTCAAAGTCTAGCGAACCCTTGTTGTACGTGGTTACGCCAGCTTTTATGTGATCTGGACAATTTTCATACGCATATCGTATACGCTGCATAATTTCTTGTGCACCGGTGTACTTGTGTGCTGCAATTAGAATAGTAGAGTCGGGGACAAACATCGCATACCAAAGCAAATACCCTGCGGCTGACGTTGACTTACCGGACTGTCTAGGCATCAATGAGATAGAGAAACGATAGCGATGGTATGTATCAATTAATCGTTCTTGGAACTCCCAAGGGTGATAGTTCATACTACCCTTAGTAGGGTGCTGAATGATAAAGAAGTTATCCATAAAATAAAGATAACCCGTTTCCGGATCACAACACTTCATAAAGTCATCAAGTTCTTTTTGATTCTTGAAGACCGTCTTCTTGTAAGGATCTTTAATAAGAGTGGGTGTATTTGCCATAGTAATATTTATAAAAATACTCCCACTATGTAGTGGGAGTGTTTTTTACTTGATATCTAGTGGTCTTGCTTTAGTAGCAACAATACAGTAGTATTTTTCGCTAGCTTTGGTTGGGTTTTCAGGGTCTTCAGGGTTCGGGATATTTAAATCAAATTCAAGATTATTAAACTGATCAATATTAAATCCAGTACGCTGTAGCAACGCAGCCAATTGGTTTGCTCCAAAAATACTATAGTGATTTAGATTATATTCATGCTTTCTATCACTATCGGGAGCAGGAACTTCAATATAAATTTTTGAACCTTGCTTAAGAATACGATTATATTCCATTAACGAAAAGATAGGATACGGGCTATGCTCTAGTGCGTGACGCAAGAAAATGAAGTCTACTGATTCATCATAGTATCCGTCTTTCTGAGGCAAGAAACTTAAGTCATACTTTTTAATAGTATGGCCTTTTGCCTCACAGATAGCAACATCACCGGGGCTTAATGTTACTCCAGTAACGTTAGTATATTCACGCTCTTTCATTTCGTCAAGAAAGTAGCCTGGTCCGCTTCCTAAATCAAGGATGTGCGCATCCTTAGGCAAATCAAGTGGGTCAACGTAAGTTTCTACTACCTGCTTAGTCAATGTTTGGTGAAATTTACTGTCACCTTCATCATAGATGTGAGCAGTGTAAAGCCATTCGTTATAGAACTTGAGCTTGATGAGGTCGAGGGTGTTGTTGATGTCGATTAAATTGTTCATGAAATTACTTATGCGGTGATTTGATAGTAATTATTTTTTTCTGTGATCTTTTGGTCTAGTCGCAACCGGGCTAGTTTTGTTGACACTATCTAATTCGCTACTATCTCTACCCTTAATCATGTGTTTAGCTTGTGTAGGAGATACTGTATTGAAGGCCTGCTGCATCATATTATGTTCTAGTTCACTATATGGATAAGCTAGGTTGTTTTTGCCAGCAAAGCTTTCATCATCCATTTTAAGTGCCTTAGTAGATGAACCATCTGCCATAGCTACTGCTTTCATGATTTGATTTAAGTGATAGGTTCTGTCAGTGCCGTCATCTTTAAACTTGTAAGCGCCAGGTTGGGCTTTGTTATGTCTTTTTGGAACTTTGCCCTTAGACTCGTTTATGAACTCACTAGCCCTCATTTCTTATATCCCTTGAAGGGCTTAATGGGACTTTGGTCTTGTGTAGAGTCTAGTTCTTCACTATCCAAATCACCCTTGTTCAAATCTTTAAAGGGGATACCTGCTGCTTTATATGCTATCTTTAACATATCCTGCTCTACCTCAGTATACGGGTGAGCAGTGTTGTTTTTACCTACCCAGCTCTCACTACTTAAATCAGGAATAGTTTTTCCGTCAGTTGAGGCAACTGCCATCATAACTCTGTTCAAGTCATATGTACGGTCATATTGGCTTATTGCAAAAACGTTTAATCCAACAGTAGATTGCTGCTGGCGAGCAGATACTTTTCCCTTACCGCTTTCAGTAATAAACTCGTGCGCTCTCATCTTTTGTAGCCTTTAAAGGGTTTAAGAGTGGATTGTGTACCGGTGTTTGGTATCTCATCGCTACCTGGCGTACTTACTGATTTTTTGCCACCTTTGCCTACTTTCTTTAGTGCTTGGTCAATAACCTGTCCAATATCAGCATCAAATTCAGAAGATACTACCTGATTCTCGCCCCATGCACTTTCCGCTTTAAAATCATGCTTGAACTCATTTTGAACACCGTCATCAGGGCCACTTGTTCCGCGAACATCTGCAATTGCTACTCCGAATCTATACAGTTCATAGAAGTCATTATTCTTCAATTCAGGAATAACATAGGTATTTGGTAATGCATAAGATGCAACACTTAAACCATCAGTAACCGATTCTGTTATAAATTCGTGCGCTCTCATTAGAATGACTGTTCAGTTTCAACGTTCAAATCATTCTCAGTAGAAATAACTGAGTCAACGTAGCCGTCTATTCCTAGTAGTAAGCCGGCAACATTGGCGCCGGTCCAAATAATCTGAGAACCGATAAAGTGAAAGATAGTCGTGTCTTGTATTGGGTCTGCAAGCAATTGCACATTACCTCCCACTACCTGCATACTGTATCTAGTCAATGCATTTCCGAATACTGAGGTACCTACTGCACTAAACTTTGCATCATCTAAATCTTGATTAATTTGTGCGTTTAATTGCATACTTTGGCTATTATTACCAGTAGGGTCAGCCGCATATACATAAAATTGACCTAGGGTAAATGTGTTAGCATCAGTTTCAAATATCAATTGTCCAGGAGCGTCTCCAACTGAATAGGAGCTACTAGTGTTGATTGCGGTAGGGAAAAGGTTAGCGAAGTTATTATTGATCTTACCAAACGCTACTCTTAGCGGATCGCCCTCGCCATCGTTAGGTAGTGTACCAATGTTAATAATTTCTTGAGTTGCCATATCAATCTTCCGTTGTTATCTAGTATTTATCAAACGGTAGACCGGATTACTTTTTGGTAGCTTCTTCAAAAATAGCTTTTTGCTTAGTATACCACTCGTTCCAGCCTTCAACTTTGACTTTGCATTCGTGATATAGAATGTAGTTTTCCACTACTATTTTAGTGAATTCCGTAAGTGAGGCACCTTCAGCAACTTCTTTTAAGTCAGCACATTTTTCTTGTAATGTTGCAGGAGCTTCCGGAAACTTAGGGGCAACTGGAACTGCTGTAATAGCACATCCTGATAGTAGAACAAGAGGAAGAATCATTAATTTCTTCACTTCTTGGCTCCTTCAAGTTTGCTAGTGTCCATCGTAGCAGCAGCATTGTGTGCGCGGATGACCTCAGAAGGAAGTGGGCATTTGTTTTCGTACTTGATAACTTCACGGTCAACATATTCAGTGATAGTCTTGCCTTTAGTGCGAATCACTTCGGTATCCTTGACAATCTTTTCTACAATTACCGTATTTGTTTGTGCAGATTTTGCTTCGGCTTTAGCTAACTTAGCTTCAAGTTTAGCTACTGCTAGTGCAGTGCTTTCTTTATATGCTAATGCGCCCTGAAGGAATAGTCCTAATACTAGTAAGATTGATGATACAATCTTAATTAAGTAACCGTATGTCTTGATGAAGGGGATGCGTTGCACAAAGAATGCAATCAATAGACCTAATACACCAGCACCTAATACAGTGTGAATGATCCATACAGGGAGAAGTGTGAGTATCCAGTAAATGTTCATAACGTATTATTTATCAAAAAACTTACAAACCGCATCTGCAACTGCCTCTACTTCACTATCAGTTAATTCAGGATAGATAGGAAGACTTAGTACCCCTCTTGATAGCGCCATGCTAGTGCTAAGTAAATCAGGCTTTTTTATTATGTCTTTGGCTATAGGTAACTCACTAAGAACATATGGATAATGTATCTTAGATTCAATTTTATTATCATGCAAATAATTGTGTAGTTCATTGCGGGATTGCGTATAGATGACGAATTTTTGATCCGCGTGATTTTCAAAGGATTTACTGAGACACTTAAACGGCATGTCAAAAAAGCGGTTTAAATAATATTTTCTAATCTGTTCTCGGCGATCTTGCCACTCTCCAATATACCGAGTCCTCACGAGCAAGTGGGCACACTCTAATTCACTCATCTTACTGTTTGTACCGGGATAATAGTGTTCTGACTTTCCGTTATTCTTTAGGACATTTACCCAATCATACAATGCTTGGTCATTTGTCACAATAGCTCCGCCATTACCGCTAGCTGGAAGATTTTTAGTAGGGTCAAAGCTAATCGCCATACCATCGCCAAATTGGTTTGGGCGGGCAGCTAGCCAATGCTGTGCGCCATCTACGATAGTGTTAGAATAAAAGTTACGATTTGTATTAGCACCGTATAATCCCACAAAGCAAGTGAACACATCAAAACCATCTTCATAGTCATCATCAAACTTAATTAACCCGTTACTGTCGGTGTCAACTAGTTCAACGTCCCAGCCATTGCTATAGAAGGCGTTTAGCGTAGCTGGAAAAGTCAAATTAGGAATGCGTATACGAGGAGCTTCATCGTTACCGGCTAAAAAACTTAAATCAAAGTGATATCCTGCAATCATTTCTAATGCCTGTGTTCCGCTATGGAGTACCGTAGCAAACTTGCAACCAGTGTAGTCACATAACCAAGATTCAATTTCCGCGGTAAAGGGGCCATTAATCAGCACCCCTTCCTTTAAGGCATCATGGGTCGCATCTAGCAACTCATCTTGAAGGTTGTTATACTGTCTTTTTAGGCCGAAATGCGGAATTATCATTTTTTGCCCACCATTCAAGTAATCCGCCGTTAGTATCAGACCACGGACAATATTGTTCCCATAGCGCCGATGATTGTTCAGGATTTTCTTTCATCAACTTGTCTACATTAACTCTGGATTTGTATCCAGCTAAAGTCCAATCATGCGTTTTTAAAGCAGTTTCTAAATCACTCATTTAATTTTATCCTTCCAAAATGGAGAACTGCAAAGATACTCATAGTACCTTAGGAATCCTTCTTCTATATCAACCTTAGGGTCAAATCCAAAGTCTTGTCTAGCAGCATCAATGTTCAATGCACCTCTACTAGGGAAGGTTAAATCTCTATCCCTGACTTGAATTGTGCCTTTACCAGCGATCTTAACTGCTAGTTCTGCTGCTTCTAACAGTGTCCTAGAAGCTCCTCTCGTGACGTTATAGCACTTGTTGGCTGTATCGTGCGACAATGTAGCTGCTACGATGCCGTCGGCTACATCGTCAACATACGAAAAGTCTAGCGTTTCTTCCGGACCATTTACCATGATAGTTTCATCACGTAATGCTGCTAGAAGAAACTTTGAGACAACACGGTCTTCAACATCACAGGGCCCATATACTGCGCTAGGACGAATGACAGTATAATCAAACGCTCCTCTGTCATGATAATCTTTCACTAGCTCTTCGCCGGCTAGTTTCATAATACCGTACATGCCCTGAGTCTTACACTCAGCATCCTCTGTTACATCATCAGCAAAGTCACCGTAGACCATGCTGGAACTAACGTAAACAAACTTCGCAACATTATTACGCTTTGCTGCTTCGCAAAGATTCAACAGTCCCTCTATCATTACTCGGGCGCCGAATGATGGGTTGCTGTTCACTACCTTCTGACGGGGGAAACTTGCTAAATGAATAACAATATCAGGCTTAAAACTATCAAACGTGCGGTCGATTGGAATAGCATTTTCAATATCATATGGATAACACACTGAGTAAATCTTTTTGGTGCGCTCTCCGTAAAGATAATTGATTTCATCTTCTGGGATGATGCCATAGTTGGTCATATTGTCAATGATTAGAACATCGTGACCTAAGTCTTCTAATCTAGAAACTACATTATGCCCAATAAATCCAACGCCGCCTGTTACTAGAATATTCATCTGTTTTTCAAATAATGTTCTGCTAGTAGAATCATAGCTTTGGCTTGTTGTTCACTTTTAGGTAGAGGGACCATGTCGCCGTTTATCAAACCATCACGCTCTTGTAGAATAGGTTCAATATGATGGTCAAAAACCTGTGTCATGGTGTCGAAAAATCCTTTTCGTTCCAATTCTGTCATTCCTGAATTAAGCGTGTACATACGATCATCTTCACTAATTGTGATTCCATAATCATGCCTAAAAGTCAGGCACATGTCATTGATAAGTTGCAAACGCCGTTGTTCTTTATTAGTCATATTTCAGCTTCCAATATACAAGTTGCTTAGGGGTTAAGGTAATTCTTACTTGGTAACTATATCCATGGTATGCGTGGTCTATATCACGATGCCAACTGGGAGTCTCGGCACAGTTTTCCATTGCCCACTTACCTGCTTCACTATTCTGCCATTCCCAAAGAGGTTCAGCAGCATAGATATCAGGATCTTCAACGTCTCCGACGGAGAAGCGGTGAGCAACGATTGTTTTCATACTGCCATATCAGCCTTAATAGTTCCATGACTCTGATAGTCAAATAACAGTATATCATCCATTAAGAATTTGTCAATGTTTTTTATCTTAGGATCAAGAAAAAGGATAGGTAATGGGTATTCTTCTCTGCTCAACTGCTCTTTAACTTGTTCAATATGATTGCTATAGATATGAGTGTCGCCGGTTGAAATGACAAGTTCACCTACCTTAAGGTCACAAACTTGTGCAATCATATGAGTAAGCAACGCATAGCTAGCGATGTTGAAGGGGAGGCCAAGGAATACATCGACACTGCGCTGATACATGTGGCAGCTTAGTTTGCCGTTGCTTACATAAAACTGTGCGAGAACGTGGCAGGGCGGCAATGCCATCTGATCAAGTTCGTCTACATTCCAAGCAGTAAGAATATGTCTACGACCGTTAGGGTCCTTCTTGATACCCTCAATTAGATTTGAGAGCTGGTCAACTCCTCGCCAGTCTCTCCACTGTACACCATATACTCGTCCCAAATCCCCGTCATATCTCGCTTTTGGCTTCCAATAAGCTGCTTGAGCGTTTCCTGTCCATATCGTGCTACGTTCAATATCTCTGGATCCGTGTAAAATTTCTGCAAGTCTTCTCTCATCTCCGCTCCCTTCTATAAACCACAATAGTTCACTGACTACTGATTTCCATGCTAACTTCTTAGTTGTTACAGCAGGGAAACCTGCTGTCAAGTCAAATCGTAATTGACGACCAAAGACGCTGATAGTGCCTACGCCTGTTCTATCGTCCTTGACTTCACCATTATTTAGTATGTCTTCAAGTAAATCGTGATATTGCTTCATTTTCTTTTCCAAATCTCATATGTATGGTCAGGAAACATTTCGCTGTAGGTCCTTACATAGTTATGTTCTACGTATAGCAAATCTATGAAGGTATCGCAAGCGTAATGGTCATATACCCTTGTCAAATGGATTTCGTTGATGTACGGCCAAGCTTGCTCAATCAATTTTGCTCCGCCGATCAACCAATACGAATCAGGGTAGTTGAGTAGTTTGTTGATAGTAGCTACACCGTGTTGCACAAAAGGTCTAGAAGTAACGACAATGTTAATGCGATTGGGTAGAGGTTTCTTTGGTAGGCTGTCCCAAGTGTTGCGGCCCATAACCACCAATTGTCCTTCAGTGAGACGCTTAAATCTTGGCAAATCGCCCTGGATGTTACTCCAGGGCAATGTGTTTTGATAGCCTATACCCCCGTTTGGGTCACATGCTAATATTAATTTCATAATCCATTCAGTATCCTATCAGTTTCAGGTTGTACTGCATCTGCAATACTTGCTACATTAAGAATAAATTCAATCCCAACAACAATGTCATCATATTCAACAAGCTTTTCACTAATTGAATCTTCAATTTCGTCTGGATAAAGTCCCTGAACTAACAATTTTTCAACATTAATTGAGTGTTGTTTTCTGCCCTTTAATTTCAATGTGATTTTTTTAATGAACTCCATTGGAATTTGTTGCTTGTCAACATCTTCTAATAACTTTTCCCATTTTTCAATAAATTCGGGTGACATTCAATAACACCTTATACTGTTGCTGTAACCCGCTTTGGTCTACCTCTAGTCTTAGCTGCTGTGGTGCCTGGAGCTACTACTTTTGCTGTTTTCTTAGCAGTAGTAACTTTAACAGGATCGAGTCCTTGTGCCTGATCAATCAACCGCTGTGCTTCTGCAAGCAGGCCTTTGGCTTCGTTGCTCATGCGTGTTGCCTGCTCACGGAGACTATCTGCAAGTGCAGTATCGCCTAAAGCATCGCCGCTTGCCTGAAGGCCACTTGGTGCTGATGGCATAGTGTCCGAATTAAATGCATCCTTGTCACCGCGCATACGTCTTGCAACCTGCATAGGATCTTGCATACCCATCTGACTGTCCATTTCAGCAAGCTTCTTTACGGCTGCTTCACCCTTTTCCATTTCGTCAAGAATTTTGTTAAGTTCAGCCAACTTAATTCTAGTGTTTGGGGCTGGGGTCATGACAATCTGTTCTGTTTGAACCTTCTTCAACTGACCTTCAGCGTGAAGCTTCTGTAGAATGATGATGCCATCGGTTGTATGAGTGCGGTTTAATGCATCCGCTAAATTGTTACTGTTTTGACCGATATCGCTTTCGATACATTTTACCAATGGGTCATGTACAGTTCTATTGAGTGTTTCGGTATAAACTACCAAACACATGTGTGGCTCGTTCGGAACTTCACGAAATACGACTGCAACTTTGCGGTCGCCGTGTTTTCCGACATGTCTTAAGAATGCCATTTTTGCGTTCTCCTTGTAAATTCGCACTAGTATTTAATTGCTAAATTCTTCGGAGAATATTTTTATTTCCAACGCAATGTAAAGAATGCAGCATCTTTTGGGTCATTGAATTTTACATCTAGGAACCAACCATAATGTCCGTAATGATGCCAATGAGCAGACCAACCTTGTCCAATGTACTCTGTACCCACAATACCAGTAGTGTTTCTGTAATTGGATTTACCAATATTGGCGTCAAGCCATTTCAACACTTCCTGCGGGGTCGTTGCTGTGCCAGAACTGATTCGTATAGATTTCATCCCCACGTTAGTTCGTAGAACAACGCTTCCTTAGGGTCTTCAAACGCAGGAGTCATGGAACCAAAAAATCCTTCACTGCTAGTGATTGCAAATCTACCAGTCAGTTTTTCTAGAATCCAAATTTTGGAATCGTCAGTCAACTTAGTGTTCGAAGTTACAAAATGTGATGGTACAAATTCTAGTTCACGGTCCATAAACCATGTGTGTAGATTAATATCTTCAATCGTCTTCATTTTTTACCAACAAATATATTTCTTCAAGCTTCTTTAGCTGATCGTTTAATGCAGGAAATGTCTCTGCTAGTTCAACTATTTTCATTAAACGTTTTTGTCTATTAAGAAGCTTTTTAGTTTCCTCTACTGCATCATCTGTGCGAATTAAAACGCGGTTAGACGATCCACGCTCTCTTGCGTAGACCGTCTTTCCACCGTCTGGGGACTCGTATATCATAGCCCCCACGCTTGCTATCGTATTACTTCTTGTGATCGTCATAGATAGCATACGCACCGAAGGGAGGGTTCGGATTCGGGTCACCGTGAATGATCCAAGTCGTATCACAGTATTCACTGTCGCCCCAGCTACCGCAAGGATAACCATCAGTGAAGACAATCAAGCGATTAGGAACACGACCAGCTTCCTTGAGGTCATCAAAAATGCTGTCAAAGTCGGTGCCACCACCACCGTGAAGCTGATACTCCTCAATGTTCTCCATGTTCTCGCTAGTATACTCCTGCGTATTGTAGCACTTAGTATCAAAGCAAGTGACACGAAGCGAGTAACCATCAAATGCTTCCATCATGCCACCAACTTCACTAAGGAACTGCATACCCTGCTTGTTGCTGATAGAACCTGACATGTCAATATAGATATCAACGTCAATTTCTTCACCAGGATTCATACCAGGCATGACAGCATCCATGTGCCAAGAACGACGAGAAGGGCGCATCCAAGTGTAATCAGACTTGATAGCAGAGGTCAGATTAGTCTGGATAAGTTCGCGCCAAGGCATGACAGGGTCAGTAAGCTGCTTGATAAGACGCTCAACGCCCAACGGGATAGTACCAGCTTCGGCAGTCTGTGCGGCATTGAGAATAGCCTGCTTCATTTCCTGACGGGCTTGTTCACGCTCCTCAGGACTCATCCGCGGACGCTTGCCATTACCCTTTTGACCATTGCCTTCGCCATCTTCGTCACCATCACCTGAACCCTGATTTTCATCTTCAAGGTGATCGTCAAGCATCTTGTCAAGGAGTTCGTCAATGTCAATATACTTGACATTCTTCATAAGGTCATCATATATAACTTCCGAAGCAAGACCGTCATACTTGCTCTCATAAAGAGCAGGAACAGTGGTAATCATTTCACCAACTTTGTGACGCTTGAGGTCAGCATTAACTGCATAGTCGTTAGCAATGTTCCAGATTTCAGGGTCACGACTGTCACGACGACCAAGGTGATCATAGACAACGTGAAGGACCTCGTGACCGACTAGGAATTCAACTTCCTTAGTGCGAAGCATCTTAATAAAGCGGCTGTTGTAGTAGAAACGCAGACCGTCAGTAGCAGCAGTAGAGCACCACTCATCAGCATTTACAAGCTGCATACGAGTAGCAAGATTACCGAAAAAGCTTTGACGGAGTAGGAGACCGATACGAGCAGTAATCAAACGCTCACGGGCTTCGTGGTCAATCTTAGGATCAGTAGGACCAATCAGATTTTCAAACTTCTTACTGCGGGTACGCTTGCCCTTCTTAGGCTTCGTTGCAGTGCCGGGAATTACATCGCTCATAAAAACTCCTTCGATTGATTATGTCTAACTATAACAAACTTTAGGGGTAATGTCAACCGTTAAATCGAAGATTTTTCACGATTTGCAGACATTGCTTCAACTAGTGCCTTAGCTTCGGCTGCTTTTTCTGCTACGGTCAATACGCGGTTTTCATGCGCTTCCATTGCTGCTAAATCAGTTTCAGAAATGCGAGTAAGGATATCAGCACGAGCAGCAAGCATACGCTCACGTTCTACATGATAGGGCATACCACGATTGATATCAGTAGTGAGTCCGTTGATGCGGAGCTGGCAATTACGAAGATGCTGTTGCTCTGTGTTATACGTGAAGGTAACTTTGGACATAGAAGGTCCTTTCAAAGAGAGACAATAAAAAGAATGGGGAGAGGCTGTCTCTAACCTCTCCCCAGGAGCTTGCTGGCTTAGTTACCAGCTTCCACGATGTACTTGCCGTACTTCTTATGGAACTCGTCAAAGTTAGAAAGCTGCGAGGGCTCAATCGGCAGCTTGTAGGTCTTAAGAGCAATCTTAGCACCCATCACAACCAATTCAGTCTCAAAGTTCTTCATGATATATTCGAAGAAGTTATCAGCCATCACGTGGAACTGCTTAGTGTCAACACGCTTGTTGTCAAGTGCTTCCTTAAGTTCGTAGCACATAGAAATCGTCAACGAATACATTGCAGAGATTTCCTTGACCTTAAGTTCCTTGACCTTACCGTCAAGAATATCAGCAGGGTTCGGCATCTGACCAGCAACACGACGATGCGCCATAAACTTAGTAGCAAGACCGTCACCGACAGCACCAGCAACAAGATTGAACAACGTATCGTTATCAACGTTGTCTTCATCAGCAAGCAAATCGCTCACGAACACCCACGAACGCGGGGTAGCGAATGCACGAGACGAAGCCTTAGCGTCAAAGTCATACATGTCCTGCTTAGCGAACGAGAGATAACCAACAACATCCTTGTGAATGCCCTTGTTAACAGCCCAAATCTGCCAAGAGTTGAAGTCAGGGCGCATTTCAAGGTGAACGAAACGGTTAGCAAGCGGCATCGGCATACGATACGTGACGCCCTTATCGCTGTCACGGTTACCAGCAGCAACGATAACAACGTTATCAGGCAGCTTATACTTACCAACACGACGGTTCAGAATAAGCTGATAACCAGCAGCCTGAACAGAGGGCGGAGCTGAGTTCATTTCGTCAAGGAAGAGAACAACGATCGGGTACTGTGCAGCGAGTTCTTCGCTAGGAAGATCGACAGGCTCGGCCCAATCCATCTTGCCGATTTCTTTATTGAAGTAAGGGATACCGCGAATGTCAGTCGGTTCCATCTGCGCCATACGCAAATCGACCATGTAACCACCGAGTTCATCAGTGATTTCCTGAACGCATTCGGACTTGCCGATACCCGGAGGGCCCCACAAGAAGACTGGACGCTTGACCTTAAACGCAGTAAGAATAGCCTTGCGGGCCTGAATTGAAGTGATAGTGAGATTATCTGAAATCTGAGACATATTTTAAGCTCCTTAGTTTGAACAAATTAGAGAGTTGCTTCTTTCTTGCTCTCTATATCTTGTTATACGACATTATGAGGGTATTGTCAACCACTTTTTTGCCTTAGTGGATATTTTTTTATGCCATGAGTTTTGCCATAAGGAT
>Ga0214163_1000010_pt1 | contig 85619 bp, 130 predicted proteins | sample LakMenepilimnion_2_FD_153001 | JGI IMG/M metagenome (GOLD analysis project Ga0214163, IMG submission 153001) | Freshwater microbial communities from Lake Mendota, WI - Practice 15JUN2010 epilimnion v4 | ecosystem: Environmental > Aquatic > Freshwater > Lake > Epilimnion/Euphotic zone | place... | reverse complement strand
CTCAATCGCAAGATGTTCCTGGACCCTGCAGGTCCTGTAACTATTCAACGCTTTGAAGAAGTCAAATACAAAAAGATTGCAGACTATGAAGCCACAGCACGTGGCTTCTTTTGGCAACCCGAAGAAGTCAGTCTTACCAAAGATTCAAATGACTTCAAGGATGCCAGCGAAACAGTTAAGCATATCTTTACCAGCAACTTGTTGAGACAAACAGCTCTAGACAGTTTGCAAGGTCGTGGACCCAGTCAGATCTTTATGCCTGTGGTATCATTGCCAGAACTAGAAGCTCTAATCTACAACTGGACATTCTTTGAAACCAACATTCATTCAAAGAGCTACAGTCACATCATTCGCAACATCTACAACGTGCCCAAGGATGTGTTTAACACCATTCACGACACGCAACAGATCATCGACATGGCATCAAGTGTTGGCAAATACTATGATGACCTACACAGAATCAACTGTGCCAAAGAACTAGGCCAACCTGTGGAAGAAGTAGAACATGTGAGAGCAATCTGGATGGCATTGCATGCCAGCTATGCACTGGAAGCGTTCCGCTTTATGGTCAGCTTTGCCACAAGCCTGGCCATGGTAGAGAACAAGATCTTCATGGGCAATGGCAATATCATTAGTTTGATCCTGCAAGACGAGATCTTGCACAAGGAGTGGACTGCTTATATGATCAATCAGGTCATCAAAGAAGATCCACGCTTTGCCGCAGCCAAGGTTGAGTGCGAAGCTGAAGTGTATGAGTTGTATCTGGATGTGATCCGTGAAGAAAAGGGCTGGGCAGACTACCTGTTCAACAAGGGACCTGTGATTGGACTCAATGCCAACATTCTCAAAGACTTTGTGGACTACACAGCCGTGGGCGCACTCAAGGAAATTGGTATCAAGTATCAGGAACCTGCACCTCGCTCGACACCTATTCCTTGGTTCAACAAGCATGTGAACACATCAAACAAACAAACTGCACTGCAAGAGTCTGAAAGCACTAACTATGTTATTGGAGTCATGAGCGATCAGCTGGACTACGATGCACTACCGGAGTTATAAAATGAAAACTCAATGCACGATCTGCCCACTAGAGGGCTCACATTACACACAATTTTGCTCACTGCTTCCTGTATATCAGTTAGCAAATACAGTGCATGAATGTCAATATCAAACTGAATGTTCACAAATTAGAGAGTCAATAGAACTACAAAAGGAATTAGAAAAAGCATGACAACCGCAATTGTATGGTCAAAAGACCAATGCCCCTATTGCGACCAGGCCAAAACGCTACTGGAATCTCGAGGCATTGAATATGAAGAACGCAACGTGAGCCAGGACTGGACACGTGAACAACTACTAGAAGCAGTACCAAATGCTCGAACATTACCACAGATCTTCCTGGATGAAGAACTTGTGGGCGGATTTACAGAACTTAGAAAGAAATTAACAGAATGAAACATCTCGAAGGCAGCACAGTAACTTTTAAATTGAACTCTGGCGAAGAACTCATTGCCAAACTAACACGGGCCGACGGAGATTGGCTGGAAATCAGTGCACCAGTTAGTGTAGCACCTGGACCGCAGGGCCTGGGACTAGTGCCCAGCATGTTTACTGCTGATGCAGATGAGCCAGTCAAACTAAACATCAACAACGTGGCAATTTACGCATTGACAGATGATGCAGTCAAGATGAAGTACATCGAAGCATTGACTGGAATCCGAGTGCCGGAAAAGAAATTGATAATGGGTTAACAGCCCAGTATTTCACATCCATAAATACAGCATGGGGCATAGATTTGTAATCATGAAAGGCACTGAGCTTTTTGTGTATGATCAATACAAAGATATTCCTGACGATCTAGATCATGTGATAGAATTTCTGCCCGAAATTCCACCTGAACCACACACTCAACAGCAGCACGAAGAGATAGATGCCTGGTGTGGTCTTTTTTTAAAACTTATGGAAAAGGCATATGCGACCAGTAGCAAGATTAGGTGATCCCGGAGTTCCACATTGTTCTCCCTACGTTATTGCCAACGGCAGTCCCACGGTATTTGTCAATTTAAAACCTGCTGCAAGATTAGGTGATATTAGCACAGCGCATTTACGACCCGGTAATCCGTGTCGAGGGCATGTGGCGCCAATTTCTTCAGGAAGTCCAACTGTGTTTGTTAATCTTAGACCTTTGGCACGACTGGGCGATCCCTTGGCCGCATGTACTTTTATAGCTTCCGGAAGTCCAACCGTTTTTGCAGGATAACACATGGCCATAAGTGTGTTGACTCCATTACAAATGATTGCCGGCGCCACGTTAAGCAACAACGGTGGAGTGGCCATTGCCAACACCTGGACAGCAGCAGTAACAGCCTACACCAGCACATCACTATTGACGCCATTTTTTAATACTGTGGGTAATAGTGCTGCTGCCAACATCAGTGGAAACACACTGACCAGCATGTTTACATTTTGTGCAAACACTGTGCCTGCACTAGCTGACAACACACCTGCTGCGTATGCGTCTCTAGGCACAAACACCACATCTGGATTTACTGGCATAATTACTGCCCAGGGCTCTAGCTATCTTGGCAATGGCAATGTTGCAGTTTTTGCGCAGGTGTTTGGTGCAGCACAAGGTTACATAACTTCGGTCAATCAATTTATCAACACCAGCGTAAACAGTCAGACCTATCTTGGGTCAACGTTTACCACCATGAACAGTCTTGTCACTGGCAATCTCAGTGACACCACCTTGGCCATGACAACATTTGGACTAGACCTAGAAGCACTGGGACAATTGATTGATCTTGACAATCTTGGTAATTTTGGTTCTCCAGCAGCACTGCTACGACAATTGGTTACACTGACCAATCTCACACCAAACATTCAAGCTATCTTGATTCAAGCAGGACTTGACGAAGCCAGCATTGGTAATCTAACCACTCCCAATGTCAATGTAAGTGATAGTGTACAACATCTGGCATACCTGGGCCTGCTGAATGTCACAGGTACTGACCTAGAACAGGTGTTGGCTATTTTTGGTGTGACTACCAAGAACATAAACACCATGGCAGACCTGTTGAATCCTGCAAAAATATTCCCCAACAGCATTGCCAGTCTCACAGTACGCACCTACAATCAAGATACCACGTCAGTGCTACGGGCCATCTACGACAACACACAAGGCACAGTGAATTCAAAATTGTTGATTTACTTGCCAAGATATGTGTTGACCTTGGGTACTCTGAATATAATCAGCTACGAAAGACTTGCCAGAATCATACCAGCAGACCAGGCTCTGGCCTGCAAGGCCATACAAGTTAGTCTACAACAAATAAAAAATATAAGCAATCTCAATTTATCTCAACTGGCAGTAGCATTTGCTTTCATGCAGACCACGAGAGATCTGCCATCTATATCTGCACTAGAACAGGCTGTGCCTGCTAGCGTGGCTGCATACTATTCTAATTCATATGCTACCGGCTCAGGACCAGACGGAACACTGGTAATTACTGATCTTCTTGGCGCAGCAGTCGGAGTTGACTATACAAGTGTGCTGAGCAACACCACAGTCACAATCAACAGTATGACCAGTGCAGGTATCCTGGCCGGGTTGACCGACACCTATGGCAGAATGCAAAATACTGTCAACGGAGTGTACGGCAATGCTGTTGCCGGACCAGTTACGATTCCTGCAGGCACAGGTGTTGGAGTGTATGCCAATGCTGATGCAGCATTACAACAACTAATAGCCAATGCCACAGTGCAGGTTTCTAACATATCCGCAACATACCCTACCCAATCAGGCGTTTTAAATTCTGACTTCAACTCGATGGCAGCAAAATTGATTTCTGAAAATACCAATCTTGCACTGGCCAGCATAGACATTGCCAATCTTGACGCATCGGGTCGCGGACCAGTCATGAGTTTTGTGCAAAATCTGCCTGACTACGGAATCAATACAGAAGCCAATGGTCCAGCACAGTTTATCGAAACAGTGGCTGATCTTACCACCCAAGGCGGACAAGCTATTGTGGCCTGCCTGAGAGAAGGACGTAATCTCTTGGTGCTAAACGGCGTGGGCATTGGGCAAGATACTGCCATACCCAGCGAGTATGCAGGCGTAGTTCCGCAGGCCAATCTCATACCATCCACCTATTCAGACGCAGAAGCAGCCAATCTAGTGGTAAAATAACCCTGGATGCATCACAATCCGCTAAGTAACTAGTGTGAATAGCACAAAAATTAATTTTAAGGAAAAACCTCATGAAGAAATATGCTTTAGTAATGGCCCTAGCATTGGCCGCCTCCCTAGCACAAGCTGACGCCACCGTTTACGGTAAAGCTCGTGTGTACCAAGAAAACACCAAGACCGGCACCGCCGAAGGTGTAACCGCGTTGACAAACGATTCCAGCCGTTTCGGTATCAAAGCCACAGAAGCACTTGCTGGCGGCATCACTGCTGGCGTTGTGCTTGAAACTGGCTACGGTGGCGACGCTCCTGCAGCAACCACACTGGGTGACCGCACTGCTGTTGTTGGCTTGTCTCACAAGTTGGGTTCCGTGGCCATGGGTCGTGACAAACACACCATTGCTCGCACACTTGACAACTATGACGCCATGGGCAATGCTTTTGGTTCCAGCACCGCAGTTATTCATGCTGCACAAGGTTCACGTTTGCAAAATGCAGTGTTCTTGACTGCCAAGCCTGTTGCTGGACTTTCTGCTACGTATGCAATTGCCAACAGTGAAGTTGCTGGTGGCACTACAGAATCACAAGCCAGCAGTGTTGAGTACACTGTAGGTGCTGTGAGCGCAACTGCTGCTCGTTTGACCACTGGTACCAACAGCTATTCAGGCATCGTTGGTGCTAGACTAGCTCTGGCATCTGGCACAAAAGTATTTGCGATGTATTCTGAAGACAAAGTATCTGGTGCATCAACCACTGGTAAATCAGTTGGTGTTAACCAGGCTGTTGGTGCAGTGACTTTGCTTGCTGGCTACGGTGAGAATGACACTGTCAAGGCCTACAATGTTGGCGCATCTTATGCACTGAGCAAGAACACTTTGGTTCATGCACGTTATGTCAAAGAAGATTCTGCAACCAATGTACAGAAATTTGGTGCTGGTCTAGAAGTCAACTTCTAAATCCTGCACTGTATAACGCAGTACAACAAAAACCCGCTGAGGCGGGTTTTCTTTTGGTTGACCAATAATACCCATGATGCTATAATACACACATGCAACCAGCTGCTGCCCGTTATGAAAAGTTCAAACGAAAGATGTTGTTGTACTATCATCGCAGCGAATTTACAGTGGTAGAATGGATTGTGTGGTTGGCTATTTTGGGTTGGTTGACCAATATTGCTCGAAATGCTATAATACACACATAGAGCAAAACAGGAGCAGAGAATGGACATTACTCAAGCTATCTCAATCTGTGAACAGTATCGCATTGATCACAGCGTCAGCGGGTTTTTGTTAGAAACTCTGGAATCCATGCTGGCTGCAAAACAACGCAACGAACTCACTGCTGAACAGCGAGTGGCCCTGCAAACAGTCATGAACAAAGGTATGAGCCTGATTGCAAAGGCTGAAAAATGAAATGGTTTGCTGAAACAACTGAATGGTCCGGTGACACGGCACCCAATCATGTGTACCTGATGGACGATGGCAAGAGCAAGATGTATGCCTATGTGAAGTTTGGCACAGGAGCAGCACACAAATTTCGTACGCCCATGCGGATTGACATCCGTGGACGCAAATTCAAAATTGTGCCTGATCAATGGAATGTTTCTGTTGACGTGGCACCACCTGCAGGTGAGACCTGGACCGTGGCCGGCAGCAAGGGTGAGGTTTATACCGTGACTCGGTTAAACGGCAACTTGAGCTGCACTTGCTCGGGATTTCGATTCCGCGGCCAGTGCAAGCACACAAAACAAAACGGTTGACCAATATTCGCCAATCTGTTATAATTAACGCTTAAACACAAAAGGAGTTTTAGATGCTTTATACTTTCGCTGGTACTTCCGTTCTCAAAGGCGCTGTCAAAGTTCGTTTTGCCAACTCAGAAGCTCGGGGCAAGCAATTGGCCAAGCTGGGCGACACTGATGTGAATATTGTGCCGTTGCCAAGTGCAATGGACAAGGCCGGTGCTGTGTGTTATCTGCAGAATCTAGCAGGCTTTGCTGACACTGATGCGGTGCGTGAAGCACTGGCAGGCGAAGTGGCAGTCAAACTCCGCCCTGCTAAAACTGCAAAAAAACATCTCACCAAAACTGTTCGTGTCAAGACTGCAAAGCCTGCTCGTGTTCGCCGCACTGAGCCAGTGGTTGTTACTCAAGCAGAAGTTGACGCCTTGATGGCAGCAGTATTTGGAGTTAGGTAACATGACCAATCGCAAAATTGACTTTGCTCAATTGGGTTTTAATCGATACCAAGTGTCAGACATGAACATTGTGATGAACCTGAAGACTCCAGAAGAAATTCAGGACTGGATGGTGGCAGTGGGTGCAGCGGATGTGGCCTATGCCATCAGTTTGCTGGAACAAGCTGCCTTGCTTGAGCTGGACAGTGCAACTGACACCATGAAACGTTTTCCCGAAGCAATGGCTGCAATTAGAAAGGTAATGTAATGGGACTGGACATGTATGCTTATGCTGCCGCCAAGGCAGCAACAAATGACGAAACTGGACAGCGTGAAATTGCCTACTGGCGTAAACATCCTAACCTGCATGGCTGGATGGAGCGACTTGCTGAATCAAAAGATTTAGAGTACGACTCATTCAACGGCGTTGAACTAGAACTCGCCTGGGAAGATCTTGAAGCTCTGGAACAGGCAGTTACTCACAAACAATTGCCTGCCACTAGCGGATTCTTTTTTGGGCAGGACAGCGACGACGAATATCGAGACAGTGATCTTGCGTTTGTCCGAGCAGCCAAAGCAGAAGTGTTTTTGGGACTAAAAGTTTTTTATAACAGTAGCTGGTAATGAATACATTGATTGATTTTAGTGAAGCCGAGGATGATTTGAGATACATGGGTATGGAAATCCCATTGCATACCCGCGAAACACTTCAAAACTATTTGATTAAGGGGTTTACGCCATGTGGGTTTTGCGAATCAATGTTAGCAAAAGATTACGACCGTGCATTGGCTGTTGCTGATACTGCCAATCGTCAAATGTTTTGGGCTATAGCAACTTGGATTAGGGAAAATGCACCCGAAGGAAGTTGGGGTAGTTATGATATAGTCAGTAACTGGTGCAATGATGTTAATGGGTCGCGCACTGAGTTTGCTATTGATGCTGAAAAAAGATTTGTTTGGAAGAAGTTAAAAGAATGAAAAAAATCTACTACGAAAAACGTGGCCGCAGATATGTTCCTGTGTCTGAGTATGACAACGATCTTGCGGATAGTTTTTCTAAAGGTACTCATCTTGTGATGGTTTACCCAGGGGGTGCTAGTCGCCGATACAACATTGACCCTAACTATGCGGCCATGATGGCGGCCAGCCGAGTAGCCGAAGAGGCTATGATTCGGGCAATGCATAAAGCCAGTGAAATGCGGCCTGTTCGCACTCCTATCACACCTGCACAACAAAAGGCATGGAAGAAATTGGCTAAAGAGTTTGGTGATGAACTTTGTACGTTGAGCGGAGCCAGTTCACACGATATTGCCGAAGCAGGTATTCGTGCCCTGCAGACGGAAGCAGACAAACTCATGACACATGCCAGTGTTCGTGCAGCCTATGAACAATTTCTATTAGTATGTGCTTTGGCCCGCCCGCAGGAGAATTAAATAATGCATGACATTGACTTTGACAACAATGAGTTTTGGAAACACGTAGTGGTAGCTGACTGGATTCGCGACCTTGAATCCAGCGACAGCCGCTTGCACAAAGAACGAGTGATTGAAAAAGCCTTGATGGCTTCAAAATTGGGCAGTGCCGGCGCACAGGGTTTTTTGTTCAACTGTTACCTGGCATACAATCCTTTCTATGTGTACAATGTTCGCCAGGTGCCGGAGACTGAGGGTCTAACCGGACAGCCCAACCCGTGGCCTATATTCTGGGGCTTGTGTGAGGACTTGAGAACTCGCGGAGTAACCGGGCATGCTGCTAGAGATCGCATTGAACAAGTGAGTGAACTGTTTGATTCGGAGCAGTGGAATGGCATGTGTAGACGAGTCTTGATCAAGGACCTGCGCTGCGGCATCAGTGAGAAAACACTCAACAAGGTTCTGGGCAAAACATCCTGGAAGATACCTACCTTTACCTGCCAGCTGGCGCAAGATTCAACTGATCGTCCGGCCAAGATGAAAGGCATCAAACGCCTGGAGGTCAAACTGGATGGTGTGCGAGTTCTGGCAGTGGTACAAGGTGCCAGTGTTACACTGTACAGCCGCAATGGCAAGCCGTTTGAAAACTTTCCGCACGTGGCCGAAGCCATTGCTGCCAACCGCAAACTGATTGGTGCGTTTGGCGGACGATATGTGCTGGACGGCGAGATTGTAGGTGCCAGCTTTCAACAACTCATGCGGCAGGCACAACGCAAAACAAATGCCGAAACCACGGACATGGTGTATCATGTGTTTGATATCATTCCACTTGACAGTTTTCAAGAAGGACACTATAATGCACAACAGAGCAAGCGACTTGATATTTTAACAGGATCTCGAGCACGGTTTGATGCTACAGATTGTCTGCGTCTCATGGACGGTATCACTGTGGATCTGGACACAGCCGAAGGGCATGACATCATGAATCGATATGCACAGGATGCTGTGGCCAACGGATTTGAAGGTATCATGATCAAGGATCTTGGCGCACCATATGAGTGCAAGCGATCTAGTTTTTGGATGAAATGGAAACCCACAATCACAGTTGATCTTAATATTGTGGGTTTTGAAGAAGGTACCGGTCGCAATCAGGGCCGGTTGGGTGCTATAATTTGTGAAGGAGTTGATGATGACCGTAGAATTTGCGTTAATGTTGGCAGTGGGTTTAGCGATACTCTTCGTGATGAGTATTGGGCCAGTCGGAATGAGCTACTTGGTGACGTGGTTGAAGTCGAAGCGGACGCAGTCACACAAAACCAAGACGGATCATACTCATTGAGATTTCCGCGCTTTGTACGCTTTCGTGGATTTGAAGCAGGAGAAAAACTATGACAGAAGTCAGCAGAATATCTGCACAAAATGCAGAAGTGTATCGACAGATGGAAATCAAAAAGGTGGACAAGCGTCACGAAGAACTTAGACTAGAAGAACGACGTGTACAGGCCGATGCCAAAGTTGATGAACAAGCAAGAATTGAAATGAATCGTAGAATGAACCGTGCGGGACAAAACATAGATAGAATGGCCTAGCCGGGTCAACCATGAACAGTAATTTTTAGGAAAAATCATGCACAAAACAGTTTACACAGAAGTTGAAGTTGATGTTAATCTTGGAGATTTTGAAACAGAGGACCTGATCGAAGAACTAGAAAGTCGTGACGAATTACCCTCGAGTCATGGCCCATATGATGCTAAAGAGCTAGTGGAACAAATCTGGATGCTTCGACGCAACGGTAAAAACTATGATGCACCATTGGATCAGTTGGTGTATGCTGTGACTGGACGCATCATTTAATCAATCATGAATAGTAATTTTTTAGGAGAAATCAAATGGCAACAGCAAAAACAGTAAATCGACTCAGCGATAAGCTGACCAAGGTAAATGAATCATACACTGTGAATCGTTATGACAACGGTTTCATGGTAGAGGCAAGTGGACGCAACAAAAAAGGTGACTATGTCACTGCCAAGATCTTGTGCAACACACTGGATGAAGTGCTGGCTCTTGTGAAAGAAGCCTGCGAGATGGACCTGGACGTTTAATATCATGATTAAACTTTGGTTAGCGTTTGCTATTATTGCTGTTCTCATACACTTTGGCATCACTGCTGTTAGAAAGATGGACGGCAAGGAACAATTAGCCTTGACAAAAAGTATAGGTTACAGTATAATTGTGTCACTGGCAGTGGTAATGGTAATGACAGTGATTGTAATTTTATTTTAAGGAAACACAATGAAGCGTATTTTAACTCTCTCTATCTTGGCTGCTGCTGTACTGGCAACAGGTTGTACTCGTATTGAAACTGGTGAAGTTGGTGTGCGAGTGGGTTTTGATAAACAGGTCCAGAGTGGTGAACTACTTCCTGGGTCTTTCAATCAATCAATCATTGGTGAGGTTCTTACGTTCCCCATCAAGGACGTAAACGTGGTGCTGGAGAATATGACTCCTGTTGCCCGAGACAACAGCACCATGAAAGACTTTGATGCAGTGGTTGTTTACAACATCAACCCCCAGCAAGTAAGTGAATTGTATGCAACCAAGAACAAGAGCTTCCATACCGAGTTCAAAGGTGATACCTATGTGATGTACAATTACATTGTGCAGAATGCTCGTAACGCTATCTACAAGGCCGCTCGTAAGTATGAGGCCCTGGACATGGCAGATGCCCGTAGCGACATGGAAACCTTTATCAAGGAAGAAATTGTTCGCAATCTTGCCGAAGAAAAACTGGACGGTAGTATCAGTATTAGTCAAGTGCTAATCCGTAATATTGTACCAGCTGACTCAGTTGTGGCCAGTGCTAACGAATTGGTCAAGGCCAAGAACGAGTTCAAGACCGAAGAAGTCAAAGTGGCCACTGCTCGCAAGCGTAATGAGTCAATGCAGGCCAACCCAATGGCAATTCCCTTGCTGATGGCCGAAGCACAAGCAGATGCCATGCGTAAGTTGCCAGATGCTATTGCCAACTTCAAAGGTCAAACCTTGGTCATCAACGGTGTTGTGACTCCCACAGTACAGACCAACAGCGCAAAATAACCCAAAGGAACTATCATGGCAGTCTGGAGATTATCAACACATTACAAAAAGTCAGCAGTTGAAAAACAGCTCTGGTACAAGGATGGTGTGACAATCAGCAAGGAAGAAGGCTATCGTTGGGGCACGTTCTATTGCGAAAGTGATGAAATGCCTGATGTTGATCTTGCCAACCCAGACGGCTACGAACTCTACGGCTATGACTGGGAACTGGACAGCCTGGATGATGGTTGCTGGAGTGACTGGACATTTCCTGAGGATATGAGCGCAGCAGAACGTGAGCAGATTGAAGCTGCCTGGGACCAGGATTTCTCAGACGGACTTGAAGCACTGGGCTGGAGTCACAATGATACTGAATACTGGTTTCATGGTCCCTTGCTTATGACCAATGAAACCACTGGTGAAGAGTTTTCAGGCCTGGCAGAAGAATCACAAGAAAAAACTGCTCAACAGTTGGCAGCCGAACTTGACGAATTGATTGCTGAAATGCCAGGCATTCCAGACTATGCTGTGAAAACACCTGCGATGACTGAGTGGTATGACAGTGATACTCTTCCTGCGCGAACAGGCAGCTACGAAGTTATCACAATGACCTGGCCGTTTGTGATGTTTGCTGACTGGAATGGACGTGCCTGGCAACGAGAAGGCTTTGCAATCAACCCCTCGGCCTGGCGTGGACTGGCCGAGGATCCTGCCAAATAATTTGACAACAGGCCACAGTGCCTGTATAATTACTGTGCATGACCAAGGAGATGGTGCTGTTCGATAGTGCGGTGGAATTCCTAGGCCCACTGCTACTGTGGCATGTGAACATAAGTCACGTAGGTTGAGACACTGTCCTTGAATAAAATCAAAACCCGGCTGGTACCTGGGGGTATGCCAATAAGGACTAACACAGTGAAAGGATATGTATATGTCTGTTGAAATTGGGGCCGCTGCGTTGAGCATGTCCGAGTCACTCAGCTCTCTTGAATCAACGCCCTTGGTCATGCACCGTATTTGGTTTGATATCTCAAGCACCGACGTCTGGTACTCAATCCAGCGTGAAGCAAAAACACTCTATGGCACAGGTTGGAAAAGCCAGTCACGAGTCAAGCGCAAACTAGACAACATCTGGGGCAATCAAACATCCTATCCAGTTTGGTTCGATGTGCCTGAACAGTCTTTTGCATCCTGGATCTCGGTAAAGTACGCTGTGAGTGCCAAGATAAAATCCGGTAAATAGTCTTATGTTTCTTAGTCTTATAACTCTAGCCGTGGCTCTGAGTCTCAGCGTTATTGCTGCCTACTACAGCATTGCCGGCCTGGCAGCTATATTTGCAGCCGCAGTGATACCCATCATGATCATGGGATCCATCCTGGAATTGGCCAAGGTGGTTGTGACCATATGGCTGCACGAGTACTGGCCACGAGCCAGATGGTTGATGAAAATATACCTGGTGTCTGCTGTGATCATGCTAATGTTGATCACCAGCATGGGCATCTTTGGTTTCTTGTCAAAAGCACACAGTGATCAGAGTCTTGTGAGTGGCGACAGTCAGGCCAAGGTTTTGATCTTTGATGAAAAAATTCGAACATCCAAAGACAACATTGACGCCAACCGTCGGGCACTTAAACAGATGGATGAAGCTGTGGACCAGGTCATGGGTCGCAGTGCCGATGAGAAAGGTGCTGAGAAAGCTGTTCAGATCCGCAGATCTCAAAATAAAGAACGTGCTCGTCTCATAGCCGAAATTGACACTGAGCAGAAAACCGTGGCCAAGCTGAACGAAGAAGCAGCACCACTCCGAGCAGAATTTCGCAAGATCGAAGCTGAAGTAGGTCCAATCAAGTACATTGCAGCCTTGATCTACGGTGACAATCCTGATGCCAATGTTCTGGAACGTGCAGTACGCTGGGTGATCATGTTGTTGGTTTGTGTATTTGATCCACTAGCTATCATGATGCTGTTGGCATCTACAGAAAGTCTCAAGTGGGCACGTGAAGGTCGCACCAGTCGAGTGCTTGAACCTGAGCCACCAGCATATGAACCTGATGATGGTCCCATTGATCCAGAAGTACTGGAACAGTTACGTGCTAGAGCACAACAAGACTTGCCCACTGGCGAACTTGTGAGCCGGCAAGAACTATTTCCTGAGAACCCGCATCCAGCCGGTTGGATGTTTGAGCCCGACCCACAGCCAGTGCCACAAGCAGCAGAAACAACACTGCCCGACGATGATGACTCCGACGAAGAAAGTCCTGAACTCAAAGCAGCCATGACACAATGGAAGGCCGAGAATCCCACAGACACACTCAAACATCAACGAAAATTATTTGACTCTGGGCAGATAGAAGAACTGCCTTGGCTAAAGTTTTTGCCATCACATGAACCTACATCTGGATTTGGAACACACCTGCCCGACACTGCTGTAAAAGGTGACAGCTATGTGTTGACCACAACGATTCCCAATGTGTTGTATAAATTCAACGGCTCCGGCTGGATCAAAGTTGACAATTCTATAAAAGACCAGTATACTTACGACATAGCATACATAGATCACTTGATTGTTCAAATTGAAAAAGGATTGTATGATCCTGAGCTTTTGAGTGACAGTGAACGTGATCAAATCGAACAACGCATACAACAACTTCCAGAATAAAATAATGATCAAAGAAACCCATTCCTCATGCAGCTTCTGTGGCAAAAATAAAGATGACGTGCGTAAACTTATTGTTGGCGAGTATGCAGGCATCTGCAACGAGTGCGTGGATTTTTGTCAGGGACTGTTGTCAACTGACGAACCAGTTGTGCCACCCGAACCACCATCAGCCAAACTAGATCCAATGATCCTGAAGAACTATCTGGATCAGTATGTGATTGGTCAGGACGCTGCCAAGATCATGATCAGTGTGGCCATTGTGAATCATTACAAACGCATCAGCAAGACCACAACTGATCCAGAAATGGACAAAGCCAACATCTTGATGTTAGGACCCACTGGCTCAGGCAAAACTTTGTTGGCCAAGTCAGTGGCACGTTATCTTGATGTGCCATTTGCCATTGCTGATGCCACAAGTATCACTGAAGCAGGATATGTGGGTGACGATGTGGAAAGTCTAATCACTAGATTGTATGCTGCATCAGGCAACGATGTGGCCAAGACACAGCAGGGTATTGTGTTTGTGGATGAGATTGACAAAATTGCTCGCAAGGGCGAAAGCTCGTCGATCACTAGAGATGTGTCAGGCGAAGGTGTACAACAGGCCCTGTTAAAAATGGTAGAAGGCACTGTGTGTCGTATTCCAGCAGCAGGTGGTGGCAGAAAGCATCCTGGTGGTGACATGATTGAAATTGACACTCGCAACATTTTGTTTATTGCTGGTGGCGCATTTGTGGGGCTAGATACCATAGTGAAAAATCGTGTGCAAGGAACCTCCATTGGCTTTAACGCCAAGGTTGCAAAAACATCTATTGATACCGATCTGGACATGACCACACCAGATGACCTGGTGAAGTTTGGCATGATTCCGGAATTTGTTGGACGTTTTCCCAACTGGGTCAGTTTGAAACAACTCAGCAAAGCGGACCTGATTAGAATTCTCACAGAGATCAAGAATAACTATGTGGATCAGTATCGTTGGCTATTTTCTGAAGATGGCGTGGACTTGACGTTTACTGTGGCGGCACTGGATGAGATTGCGGAGCGCACCTTGGTCAATCAAACTGGTGCACGTGGTCTGCACAGCGAACTAGAACGTGTGCTGTTGCCGCACATGTTTCATCTTGCACAATACCGCCAGCAAGGCATTGCTGTGCTGTCAATTGACACGGATCAGGTGGCAGAACCCGAGGAACTCCGGGTTGTAAACAGCTAAAATGTACATTGAATTTGCATGGTCAAAGGATGGTGGCGGTCAGACAGCAGCACATGCAGTGGGCACAGTTTCTAAAAAACTGGCCACCTGGGCAAACAAGTACAACGTCGAGTACAAGACAAAAATAATCAAATGCAAGTTACGAGTAACTTTTGATTTGGACGAGTATTACACATTGTTTGGGCTGACCTGGGTCTTGGACCCAAAGTACCCAAGCTGGACAAATTACCGACTGATATCTGACCTAAATAACAAAATATAATTCTGATCTGTAGTATAATAAATACTGCGGTAGATGCCCATGGTGGGGTCTACACTAGTCATCTTGCTTAATAGGAGAAAAACATGACAAAAACTCTCACCCTTCGTAGTTTCGATATTCCTGCAATTCACAAGTTTGGAATTGGATTTGATAATCTATTTGACGACCTTATGCGTGTCACACAGCATCAAGCCACTACAAACTATCCTCCCCACAATGTGATCAAAACTGGCGACGACACTGTCACCATTGAAGTTGCTGTGGCTGGATTTGCTGAAGGAGAAATTGATATCAGTCTGGATAAACGTCAGTTGGTGATCTCTGGTGCCAAAGCAACAGAACAAGATCAAGCTCACGAATATCTACATCGTGGTATTTCACAACGCGACTTTAAACAAACATTCCCACTCAGTGAGCATGTGGAAGTAAACGGCGCAAGCATCAGCAATGGTATCTTGACTGTGTATCTGGAACGCAAAGTTCCTGAGTCAGCCAAGCCTAAAAGTATTGCAATCACATACGCAGTATAATATAATTGTGTAAATACAGTGGTGGAACTGTTCCACCACTCCATAAGGAACAACATGGCAAACGCAGAAGCAGCAACTATTTCAAAAACAAAAAAAGCCATCAAGGAGCCGTCTCTTTACCGTGTGATCTATATCAATGACAGCACCACTGCCATGGAATTTGTGATAGAGAGTCTAGTGGAATTTTTTGGTTATACTGAAGAAACTGCCACAGAACTCACTGTAAGCATACATGAGCACGGATCAGCTATTGTTGCAGTGTTGCCTTATGAAATCGCCGAACAAAAAGGCGTAGAGGTTACTGAAAGTGCAAGAAAGCAGCAGTATCCATTACAGATCAAACTAGAGCCTGACGCCGAATAAGTTCGGGATCACGTTTCTACAACAATTCTTTTGGGAAAATAAGGTGCCTGTTTGTAAGGGGTGTCGCCTCGGCCCCGACAGTTGTTGACAAATCTCACCCCATTTACATTTTGATCCACGGCCCCGTGATAGTGACCAAAACACCAGGTATGTATTTTGTGCTCAGTGTCATTGGTGCGTACTAGATTCATGAGTCGATTGCCCATGTGATTAAATTGTACAGTACCGGCTAGTACAATATCATGTTGTATCAAATTTGCACCCGGTACTGTGTGCGTGACAATCACAATCTTTTTGACATCGTTGTGCGTTTGTAATTTTTGTACACTGTTGATCAGATAAGCAGCGTCAGCTCTGGCACAATTGCTAAGTTCTTCAGGGTCAATTGAGTGTCCGGGCATGAATCGTTCATACCAATCTACCATGCGTTGTTTGCCCTCGTCTCGACTGATGGATGTGTCCAGATCGTAGCCCCACCAACCATTGGTTCCTAGAATAGCCACACCGTCGATTATTATCACGTTTTCCTGGAGATAAGTCACTCTCTGCAATTTGCCTATTGTTCTGGCCAGATCGCGATAGCTTTCTCCTAGCTCATGATATCTGTATCGGTGTTCATCATTGCCGTCGATATAAAACACAGCAGCATAACAGTTTGACAGATGTTTCAGTGTGTTTCTTACTATTTTGGGATCTGGACTTATGTCACCTGCTACCACACAAACAGGACTGGTGGGCTGACCACTCCAGTTGAATTCTTCAGACCAGGTGTCCAAATGTAGATCAGAAATTAAATCAAAGGTCATGCTCATGATACATATTTAAAAGGAATTGACATGCACATAATATTTGGAGAAGAGATTGGCCAAGCCGCCGCAGAAAAGTACATTGTTCTGGAACTGGATACATTTGAGATCAAAGGAAAAGAATCTCCAATGACTGCATACGCTCTTGTAGAGCATGTGCCATTACAGGACATGCCCACAATGAATCACTTTCATGATCTGCACACCAATCTCATGGTTGAATACCGCAAACGCAACTGGAAGTATTGTGAAGACGCCATGGAACATTTACAGGGCAAATGGAATGGAGACTTGGACACTTTTTATACCGAGTTGAACACCCGTATTCAACGGCTAAAGACCGAATCATTACCCGACCACTGGTCCGGAACTGTTCTTAAGAGCTAGGTAATTCAATACCTGATCTATTTCTTTTTGTGAACGAGTATCGTTGATTCCCAAGATACGATCTAGTTCTTGAAATTTCTTCCAGTGTTTTCCGGTACAATGTTGATTGACAGTAATTATGGCTTGATTCATATTGTCAACATATTCTTGTACTATGCTGGCTTGCCAGGCAGCTGAAAAAAATCTCTGCTTGTTTCTCTCAGCAATTTTGTGCAGTTGATTCCATAGTATGATTTTATCCGCTGGACACATGGCAGCAATCCTGGTGATTTCCTGAATCACAGCGGCCAATCTAGCCACCGGATCTGTTTCAAGATCATAAGACTCATCAATAAGATCTCCAAAGGTCTCAAATCCGTAACTGCGCAAATATTCTAAGCTACCGGTAGTGGCAACCAGCATAAAGGGTTTGCCACACGCAATAGGGCGCAGCGCCTTTTCTGTGAGATGCAATCGTGAATCATCAAACAAGGTTTCCAGCACAATTTCCATGCCTGTTTGAGCATAATCCTGATTGTTGTAATCGGCACTGGCATGAGAATTATGTGTGTTTGCAGGCAATACTGTTTCTAGATTTGCATTAGTGATTGCCAAATTGGAATTCTCAAACTTGTGTTGACTATAGTGCATGTCTGAATCCACAGGTGCAAAACTGGTGCGGCAATATTCCACTAAACCTGCTTTAATCAATTGATCAGCAAATGCTAGTCTATATTCTCTAGTACCTGACCAAGCACGATTGTATATTAAAAAATCTTGCATAAACGTGGCGGTATTATATTGCAACACAGGATCATGCGCAGCATATCTAAACCAATCAGCTGCAATCACAGCATGACTCCAGTAGTACACAGGTAAGAATCCATGTTGGAGGTAGATATCTGCCTCTGAGCTATTTTTTTCCGAATGCACAAGCAAAACATAATCATACAGACTGGTATGAATTGATCCTTTAAGGTGCCGTGATTTTTGGTACTCAATATATTTGTCTTCTAAATATAAAGAATTCGATTGGTGTTTGTCCACACATAGTCGAGCAAAATCATCTAGATTCCAATAACAAAAATTCAGCGGCTCCTGGTCATGAAAAATTGTTGGTGGCCTGGTCATCATTTTAGACCAATCTACGTATGAATATAACGGCGTTAGATCTTCAAGTTTTTTTGAGCCATGTGGCCAAAAGCGATAAATTGTTATATCATGATTGACAACGTCATGCAAAAAGTTGTATAATCTATCTAAAGGAACTGACATATATGAAGAATATTGGATTTATTGGAATTGGAAAATTGGGCCTGGACTGTGCAGAAGTTTTTGCTGAACAGCACACAGTACGGGGATATGATATTTACCCGCGAATCAGTGACTCAGTGAAAGTTTGTGACATAGACGAACTTGTGAATCAAAGCGAGTGGATCTTTATTGCTGTGCCAACTCCACACCAGGAAGGTTACGATGGATCTGTTCCAAGCAGCCATATGAAACCCAAAGACTTTGGTCACGATGCTGTGATTGACGCTATCAAGAACATAAACAAATATGCAACTAGTCCAAAAAAGATTGTGTTGATCAGTACAGTATTGCCCGGGACCACACGCCGCAAGTTTTTCCCACTGCTGGATCCACAGCATCAGTTCCTGTATAACCCTTATCTAATTGCCATGGGATCGGTCAAATGGGACATGGTCAACCCAGAAATGGTCATGATTGGCACCGAAGATGGCAACCCCAATGCTCTAGCAGGCGAACTGATTGATCTGTACAAGACTATTATGGCAAACAATCCACGCTACGAAATTGGCACCTGGGACGAATGCGAAGCCATTAAAATTTTCTACAACACATTCATCAGTGCCAAAGTTGGTCTGGTCAACATGATTCAGGACTTTGCTCTACGTATTGGACACATCAATGTTGATGTGGTCACAGATGCCTTGGCTCGTAGTACCATGCGTATCATGGGACCCAAGTACATGACAGCGGGCATGGGCGATGCAGGTGCTTGTCATCCACGTGATAACATTGCTCTGCGTTGGTTAGCAGAAGAATACAACATTGGCTACGATTTGTTTGATACTGTGATGCATGCTAGAGAAATACAAGCCAAAAACTTGGCTCAGTTCCTGATTGATCAAGCTGCATTGCACAGTCTGCCTGTGGTGATTCATGGCAAAGCATACAAGCCAGACGTTCCTTATTGCATTGGCAGTTACAGTACCCTGGTTGGATTTTATCTAGAACAAGCAGGGCACCAAGTGGTCTATATTGATCCTCTTGCAGATGATCGAACCCACGTGGTTGACAGTGTGGATTACCCTGCGGTGTTTCTTTGGGCACACAATCGCAAAATCACGTATGAATACACTGGCGACCAATTGGATACCCAACCCTACTGTGCTATCAAACCGGGCAGCATTATTGTTGATCCTTGGCGCAAACTGACTTCAACTGCGGAGTACGAAGTCGTTCACTATGGCAACACTCGACCAAAATAACATCTGGGTCCAGGGGCATATAGATGTTACCTGGGGTCTACAACATCGTGAGCTTGTCTATATAAACGAACAGTTCAATGATCGAGAAAGTCTAGCAGAATGGCGTCAGCTGGGATATACGCAAAGTAAATTTACCGGGGACATGTATGACATGCGTTTCCCTGAGCCTGTCTGGATGCAATCTATCTGTGACAAGTTTCCTTGGACCAAGCTAGGATGGAGTGTGTATTGTATGTCGCCAGGTACAGTATTACCAGCACACAGAGACAGCTACAACAGATTCAAACTCATACACGGGCTTGAATCAACACAGTCAGTGGTTCGTACCATTGTGTTCTTAGAAGACTGGGACAGTGGGCATTACCTGGAAATGAACGGTGCTCCTATTACCAATTGGCGTGCTGGTGATTGGGTCAGCTGGCGCGATGATTTCTTACACCTGGCCGCCAACGTTGGCAAAACTGATCGCTATACTCTACAATTAACCGGGACCGCATGAAAATTTTCAGTCACGATGAATACAGTACACTCAAGAGCATAGTGGTCGGCGACGCTAGTCATGCAAACTGGCCTGTCAACGATCCGGTGTTTAGCTCAGAAGCAGAGCGTACACTCTGGAAAGAAACACCTCTACCTGCTGGTCCTGTGCCACAATGGATCATAGACGAAGCCAATCAAGACCTGCAAACGCTGGCAGACACGTTGACAGCACACGGTGTTGAAGTAGTACGTCCGGATCCACTGAATTTTCAGGTCCACGATGGCCTCTACAACTACTGTCCGCGTGATAGACTAATTGTGCATGGGTCAATTGTGGTCGATCCTGCCATGATGTATCCTTGTAGAGATATGGAACTACAGTGTTATCATGATATTTTACAAGCAGCAGATCAAGTTATCACAATGCCACGAGCTGCAGGCATGGTTCTAGACGCTGCTAATATTTTGCGTGTGACACAACACAAGTGGTTGTTTCTTGAATCAGCCTCAGGCAATCGAGCAGCATACGAATGGTTGTGCAATCAGTTTCCTGATGTGGATATTGAACTGTGCAACTTCTATGCTGGTGTGCATATTGATTCGACTATTGTGGCCTTGAATGCAGAACAATTTGTTGTGAATGGCAGCAGGCTAGATCGGAATAGAAAAGATCTACCACGACATCTCAAGGGCAAAGAGATATTTTTTGTTGACGAAGTGGTGGCACAAGGATTCTATCAATATCCGTATGCTTCAAAATGGATTGGACTCAACATGTTGAGCATTGATCCTCATACAGTCATAGTTGATGCCAAACAACAAGCCATGATACAGGCTCTGGAACAGGGCATGGGCATGACAGTTATTCCGCTAGAACTGCGTCACAGCAGAACGCTGGGCGGCGGTTTTCATTGTGTGACTCTAGATCTGCATAGAGAGCCATGAATATAGCCTGGCTGTTGGCTGAAAATACTCTGTTGCCGCCGGGTCAGGACACACAACCCATGCGTGACATTGCACCCATCTGGGGCAGCTGGCGCACTCAACGAGCATATCAAACTGACAATGTGGTGTGCTGGGATGCCGACCAAGCAGCGGTGTTGATCGAGCAAGGCTACGCTGATGTATGCAATCTTTACATTCCAGAAACTGTTTATGAAACTCTGCACAAACCGCCGCGTGTTAATGTGTTTGGCGGAGCATTTGATTTTGTTGTGGATTCTGTGGATGACATTGTGGCTGCTCATTTATCGGCCAGTGTGGCAGATGTCATAATCATGGTGGGGTTTGACCTGGAATCCAAACCCAACGCAAAGGTCAGCCGAAACAACTATATTGGATTGTTAGCGCAGTCGATTCGTGACAGCGGAAAACAGTGGGTGATAGTGGATCATCCAAAAAATCTTGACGAGCCTATCCAAAAACTCTCCAATATCACTAGAGATTTATTACCAAATGTGTTACAATTACTGAACAACAACAGTGATTGATATGACTATACCCCAAATTGGTTTTTGTTGCAAATGGCTCAATGATCCGTCCGAATGCGGCGGCATGAAAGTCAATGCTGTGGACCGTGAACTAAACGGCCGATCAACCACCATGCGCTGGCTTCGAGAGCACAAGGATGAAGCTGAACAGCGGCAATGGGACATAATGAATCACAATGCCACAGCAGCAGTTCGCATGATTGAACGAGTGGCTACCCTGCCTGAAGGTCGTAGAATGGTACGGCTGGGTTCAGAAATGCTGCAAGGCTATACTGAACCTTCATGGATCGACTGGTGGCAGCGCAAAGAGATACAAGATCACTGTGAACGGATCTTTGCTCCTGTGGGCGAAACTGCCCGCAGACTGGGTGTGCGACTCAGCTTCCATCCCGGACAGTTTTGTGTGCTGGCCAGCGAGCATGACGTGATTGTGGAACGCAGTATCCTGGAATTTGAGTATCATGCAGACATGGCCCGCTGGATGGGCTATGGAAAAAGTTGGCATGACTCGGGATTCAAGATAAATGTACATTTAAGTGGCAAAGGTGGTGTCACTAAATTCCTAAAGACCTTGGGTCGCCTCAGTTCCGAGGCCAGGAATCTTATCTCCATCGAAAATGACGAAATGACAAATGGCATCGATTCTACTTTACTTGTGGCTGAGCATGTGGCTCTTGTGCTGGACATACACCATCACTGGATCAACTCCGGAGAATACATCACGCCTGCGGACCCTCGTGCGCAACGGGTTGTTGAGTCTTGGCGTGGTGTTCGTCCTGCTCTTCACTACAGTGTTAGCCGTGAAGATATTTTGGTGGGTCACGATCACCGAGTTCGACCCGATCTTGCTGGACTACTTGCAGCAGGTTTTAAAAAGCAGAAGCTCCGGGCACACAGCGATATGATGTGGAACACTGCCTGCAATGAATGGGCCCTGACATTTGGTGATCAGTGGGATATTCAGTGTGAGGCCAAGGGCAAGAATCTTGCCAGTGAGCAGGTGTACAATCAGCGACTGGCCCAGACATGAACGATATACTACCCAACATTTTTTCTTGGATACGAGATGACTATAAAACTTACCCTGTGCGTTTTGCAGTTGAGATTGTGGCTTGGGCAGTGTCTATTGGCTGCTCGATCACAATGGCGATCACCGTCCCAAACCCTCCGTTGTTGTACATGTATCCTATCTGGATCACTGGTTGTGCCATGTATGCTTGGGCTAGTTATACTAGGAAATCTTTTGGTATGCTGGCTAACTACATCCTGTTGGTGAGCATAGACATGGTGGGACTGGTTCGCATGATTCTGCAAATTGTGTAACAAAATTGTAACATTTTAGTCATTAAATAAATGTACTAACAAGGAGTCAAGATGAAAAAATTATTAGCTATTCTATTATCAGTTGTTGCAGTTTCTGCAACAGCACAAGAAGTTACAGGAGCCGGTGCAACATTTCCGGCTCCGTTGTATTCAAAGTGGGCTAGTGACTACAACCGCGTGACCAACATCAAAATCAACTATCAGTCAGTTGGCTCAGGTGCAGGTATCAAACAGATTGAAGCCAAGACAGTCACGTTTGGTGCAAGTGATATGCCACTCACAGATGATCGACTAAAAGATCTGGGACTATTCCAGTTCCCCACAGCAATTGGCGGCGTGGTTCCTGTGATCAACGTCAAGGGCATCGAACCTGGACAAATGAAACTCACAGGCACATTGCTTGCTGATATCTTTCTAGGCAAAATTACTCGCTGGGATGACGCTGCTATCCGGGCACTAAACCCCTCATTAGCATTACCTGACCAAGCAATCACTGTGGTTCGCAGAGCAGATGGATCAGGAACTACATTTATCTGGACCAACTATCTCAGCAAGGTATCTAAAGAATTCAAAGACACCATTGGTGAAGGCACAGCAGTCAACTGGAAAGTTGGAGCAGGCGGCAAAGGCAACGAAGGTGTTGCTGCCATGGTTAGACAACTTCCAGGAACACTGGGCTATGTTGAATTTGCTTATGTAAAACAAACCAAGATGAACTGGGTCAATGTACAGAACGCTGCTGGCACCTGGGTGGCACCCACAGAAGAATCATTCAAGGCAGCTGCCGCAAATGCTGACTGGAACCGAACATACTTTCAGATTCTAACCAATCAAGCAGGCAAAGAAGCATGGCCCATCTCAGGTGCTACATTTATCCTAGTGTATTTGAAACCCGAAGATGCTGCTAAATCCAAAACTGCTATTGCTTTCTTTGACTGGGCATTTGCCAGTGGAGATCGAGCAGCAGATGACCTAGACTATGTGGCATTGCCTTTAGCAGTGAAGAACAAGATTCGTGCAGACTGGAAACGGTTGGCACTACACTAAACCGACCGCAAGATTGAGCGGAGGCTGGAACTCGTAACCAGCACTAAGGGCCCCAAGGGCTCTTTTTTATTGGCAATTATTTCACTAACGGTATAAATAGTTTTCAAGGATGGGCAACTTATGAAACAATCAAAATTGATCACAAAATTATACCGAGCCTGCGTTGACCACGATGACAAGAAGATTCAACAACTTCGTCAAGAAGAATATCGAAAAATTCTGAAACACAAGGCTGCTGGCAAGGCATTTACTGCCCGATGGACTCTGGTACAGATATAGTGTAACACAACTGTAACATTATTGGGGCGAACTTCTGCTTAAATACCCCATGCAGAAAACTTATCGCAGTATCTTTATCTCAGATGTACATCTTGGTACCAGAGACTGCCAAGCAGAGAAACTCAACAACTTTCTAAAAAACAACACCTGCGAGACCCTGTATCTTGTGGGAGACATAATAGATGCCTGGCGCATACAACAAAACAAGTGGCGTTGGAAACAGAGCCATACCAACGTGGTACGCAGAGTGCTAGGTCATGCCAAGCGTGGTACTAGAGTTGTGTATGTGGCCGGCAACCATGACGAATTTCTAAGGCCCATGATACCATATGGATTTAGTTTCGGACATGTTGAAATACACAATCAGATAGAACACATAGGTGCAGATGGCAATCATTATCTGGTGGTGCATGGTGACTTGTTTGATGGCATCACCAGACTGGCGCCCTGGATAGCATTTCTTGGAGATCGAGCATATGATATCATTCTTTCTGTCAACAGCAAGTTCAATTGGATACGTCGCCGTATGGGTTTTGGGTACTTTAGCCTTAGCAAGTTTCTTAAGCACAAGGTCAAAAAAGCAGTAGACTTCATGTTCAAGTTTGAAGAAAATCTAGCAGGCTACTGCAAGAAGCGTGGCTTTGATGGAGTCATCTGTGGACACATACACCACGCAGAGATCAAAGAGATCAACGGAGTTACATACATGAATGATGGCGACTGGGTTGAATCATGCACAGCCCTGGTAGAACATCATGATGGTGCATGGGAAATAGTTACTTGGACCCGGGAGACAGACCATGAAAATCAGTGACAAAATCACTATAGTAGTGCCTTGCAAGAATGAAGAGGCATATATTCATCATTTGCTAGATGCTTTGCGAGCACAGAACATAGGTGATACTAGAGTTATCATTGCTGACTGTTCAACTGATACAACTAGACAAGTTATACAGGACAACAGTTGGGAATTGAATGTTGAAATAATCGACGGCGGTCCTGTGTCTATGGCCAAGAACAACGGAGCACGACTAGCCACTACCCCATACATCTTGTTCATTGATGCTGATGTGCGTTTTTTCAAATACGATGTGATCCGTGATGCTGTGGATAAAATTGAATCTATGAACCTGGATCTTGTGGGTCTGAACATCAAGTGTTATGATCAAGACCTTAGAGCAAAAGCAGGATTTGTTGTGTTCAACACCATAAATCATGCGCTGAAATATTTCTCTCCTTTTGCAGTTGGAGCGTTCATGCTCACACGTAGAGATCGGTTTGAAGAATATGGCGGTTTCCCTGAAAACTTTTCCACCAGCGAAGATTACTTTTTGTCCAGAAAATACAGCCCTCGAAAGTTTAGAATCATCCGACACCACCTTGGACAGGATAGTCGTAGATTCAAAAAGATGGGCTACATGGGCATGGCCAAGTACCTTGTGAAAAACTTTGTGAATCGCAACAACAAACAATACTGGGACAGCCTAGACAACAGCAAGTACTGGAGTTGAAATTGAGTATTGTTTAGCGATTTTGCAGCTAAATAGCTCTATGAGAGCAAACGAATTTCTTAATGAAGGTACCGCACATCCAGTTATTGTAGTGGATGTGCAACCCGAGTATTCAGGCATGCATGATGGGGATGAAAGTGCTGTTTTTCCGCAAATTATAAACTTTGTCAACAAGCAAACTGGCCCTGTGTTGATGTTTGTCAATGCAGAAGATCAAGGACTCAGTGGTGATACTGTGGCTGCGATTCAAACATACTGGGAAGATACCATTGATCCAGACTGGTACGACAACAACCCTGATGTTAATCCCATTAACTGGAGCCGCTTTCAAATAGTGGACAAAGGCTATGGATACTTCCGTGGATGGATGGATGCTGGTATAGAACCGGCTACTATTATTGCTACCATACGTGAGTTATATCAACAACACAAAAGCGACAGCAGAGAATTGCAGTTTCCTCCATTCAACAAACGCACGCCACAGCAGTCCTTGATCCAGGGTGCTATGGAAGAATTAAATGATGAACCTCTGACAGTAAACTGGACTAGTGTGGCACAATTAAAACGATTTAGTGGTGCTTACCTGGTAGGCGGTGCTAGAGATCAATGTTTACGAGAAGTTGAATTGTTGATGAATGCGTTTAATATTCGTTACAAACGCATAGACAGTTTGGTGTACACATGAGAGCACAAGAATTCCTAGCAGAAGCAGCCACCGCAGTGGTGTACCATTATGCAGGTATAGGTGCAGCAGCCAAAATACTCACCAGCGGTGTATTTCAACTCAGCAGCGTGACCGGCAACAAGAGTGAAGAAATGTATGCTCCCCCGGGATATCTTTATTTTTTAAGTACCACACGCAGTCGAGTGGGCGACTATCATAGATATGTTGGCACAGGCGGTGTGATGTTTGTGATCGACGGCACCTGGTTGAATCGCAACTACAAGACTCGACCTATGGACTACTGGGAACGTGCGTGGTTGCACAGCGACGGTGCTAGAAGTCGCGAAAGCGAAGACCGTGTGTTTAGTCGTGAGCCCGAAATCTCAATTGAAGGTGTGACAGCGGTACATGTGCTGCTGAAAGAACAAAGTGAATATCGCAGCCCTGAAGCCAGAACAGTGTTGATTGCTGCAAAGAAGCGTGGTATCCCTGCGTATTTTTACACAGACGAAACTGCCTGGCGTCTGCAAGACACACGCAAGACGGTGAGCCCAGCCTCAGCAGCGGCCGTACTCAAGGGCGCACAACCCAGGGGTGTTACACCCAGCAGGCCACCAACTATGTATCTGGAACCGTGGCTGGAACTGATCTACAAAAACAACAAGTCAGAATTGTCTCCACGTGCAGAAAAACTACGACATGATCTGGTGTACTATGGATCAAGATATCCTGATGAGGATAGCGGACTGGGAGTGGACATGGGCAATGCTCGCAAGCCCAACAGTTCAGACTATCCCACAGCAGTCAAGATCAACAACTACATGCGTAAGAACAAATTCCCAACCACTGTTGCACTCAAAAATGCCATGGTGGACAAGTGGGACAAGATCAACACACCCACGGTACAATCGTGAGATAACCCCTTGCGGGGTTATCAAAAGTTCAGTTGATAATTAGACTGGCTTTTTGGCAGCAGGCTTTTTTGCAGCTGGCTTTTTGGGCTTGGGAGCAGCTTTCTTTGCAGCCGCTGGTTCAGCAACTATTGGCGCAGTGACTGGTGCAACTTCGGCGTGTGTCCATGGTGCTTCTATCTTGTACGGTGCCTGGGCTTCTGGAGCAGGTTTGCCCAGAAAGAATTGTTTGATTTTTGTAAACATAAGTTCTCCTATGAAATATTTACCAACGTTCATTGTATAACAAACTTATTTGATTTTTGTCGATTTTCAGTAAAAGTTGTTACTCGTAAATTATGTTCTACATGCAGTCCGCACACTAATTTATTAGTCAATGGCACAATGTGATCAACTTCGTGTTTTACACCAGTTGAAATAGTTAATCCTGCCGCTTCTTCATATATTGATCGAATTGCTGTTTTATTTGCCCAAGCTGGCATAGCGTTTTTAGTTCTTTTTTGTTTTTCAATTGACCATTGGCGATGGTATGCAACAATTTCTTCTTTTGATCGGTCGGGCTCATTAAGTGTCCCCCATCTCATTTTTGCAGAATACCTAGCCTGATGACTTGTACAGCAGCAGTTACGCCGCCAATTAGAAAAAGGTTTATTACATTCGGGCAATGCACAGTGTTGAATTTCAGGAAGGGCATTGTTTAATGTCATACTTTATTTACCCAAATTGGCATAATACCGCCGTAAAATGTTGCCCTGCAGCAATTTGTCATATATAATAGCATGCTAGGATGCTGCATAGGGCGGGTCCGGCTAGTAAATTTTGTCTAAAGGAAAAATTATGTTTACATCAGAAGCAATCATCGACGCCGTACAAAACGGTAAAAAAACTTTCGTCAACACATTCGTCACAAACGAAGCTGTGAAAGAAGCCATGGTCAACTTTGTTGACACTCAAGCTGAATACACCAAAAAAGCAGTCAAGGTTGGTCAAGACACTGCCGCAGTGTTGGCCAGCGAAATGGTCAAGACCATGCAACAAGCTACCAAATTTGACTACAGCAAGTTTGGTGAAGGTATCATGAAGGCCTACCAGACCACACAAAAGCCTGCCAAAGGAGCCTAAATGCTGCTAGACGCCAGTGTATCGACTGCACAAGACCAGCAGCCTACAGGGCTGTCTGAGTTTTGGATCTGGGTAAAGCGCACGTTCACTGACCCTTACCGGGACGAAATCAACACGTATCTGGCACAATCAATTGATCATGCCGACGTTGAACGTAGAATAAAAGTGCTCATGAAAAGAGGCATGCTCTAAACAGGTCACAGCAGAGTTGACCAATAATCCGGTTAGTGTTATAATAACAGCACTAACCGGATTTCTTTTGAACTTATGAAACCTTTATCTTTTGTGATACAGTTGCCTAGACAGCGCAGACGTGCTGTGGAACTGTATAGTCGCGACACGCCGTTTCGTAGCCGAACAGAAAAAAGCCGTGTGCAATATCAGCGCCGTGCCAAACATCCGGGACAAGATCTTGATCGCTGAACAAGACCTCAATCAAGATCTAGGTGCAGGGCGCCGCTTTGCTGTGGCACCGTCAGAACTGGGCTTTGGCCACAGGCTGGTCATACTCAGTGACTTTGCGTACTGGGTTGAGCATGATGCTGAACTGGTTGCCTGGTGTGAGCGCAACAATGCTATCCTTGAAGGAGCCACTGTTGAACTTGCAACTGACCAAGACCTTGTGATGTTTTTACTACGGTGGAGCCCATGAAAAAACTCTTGATACCCATAGCAGCTCTGGTTCTAAGTGGCTGCATGTCCATTGTGCAAAGATCACCTCCTGTGGATGTGAGTCTGATACCCAATGATTGTGCCAATCAACAGCGTATTGTGCGCTGGTTAGAAAATCAAAGCCGAGGAGAATGGAATGAACAAGTCGCTCAAATCAAAGCACGTATTTGGCATCTTCGTTACACTTGCAATCCTGTGTAGCGGATGTGCTTCAAACTCACAGCAGCCCATGGCCGCATATGACCTGGATTATTTTCAGATCACATGTTCCCAAAAGGCACAACAGATTGCCATGTTGCAAAGTATGCGCAGCACCAGAGATGACAGACTGTTTGCACGGGCCAGCAATGCACTACAACCCTGGTTGATAATTACCAACCCAGGTCAGTACAATGAAAATATATCACGTGGGTCAAGTCGTACAGATTGGCTGCTGAATCAGAAACTCATGGAGTTAGCACAATGTCCATGAAAACCATAATATATGGCCTGGCGCTGGTCACAGCAGCAGCACAAGCCGACCAGTGTGTGCTGCAAGACAAAACAGTTTTACACAGTGCCGTGACTGTGGCAGAACGCACCAAGATCACGGCCACAGTTGTGCCCGAACCCACAGGTGGCAAAAGATGTCTGGTAAACTTTCAGGCCAGAGTTGGTGCCATCTGGTACACCGCATTTGGTGAATATGCCTGGTCTGGAGACACACCAAGAGATCAAGCCTGTGCAGCAGCCACACGTCGAGCCGATGATTCAGTAAGAGAACAAGTGAGTTCCAGCAGAGTAATTTCGGAAAAGGTTTTGATTTGCCGGGATGATCCTACTCTAAATACTCTGCGACAAGTGAATCCAGGTGTCACCGGAGAACTGGCACAATTCAGACCACACCCAGACTATGCCACTGAATTCTGGCACAACGGAACCCAGTGTCGTTGGTTCCTGGACACAGGATATATCGTGCGTGATGTGCGTACATGGCAAGGTATTATTTGTAAAATCCATGACTCAAAATGGGTAGTGATTGACAAATTTTAGAATCAGACTTGACCTAAATTCAATCTTGTGTTATAGTTACGTATCAATAACTTTTTAGGATTTTGTATGAAATACATTTTGACATGCATGGTTGCTCTGGTTCTTTGTGCCTGCGGCACAGTGGGTGGAGCAGTAAGTGGAGCTGGGGCTGATCTTGGCAAGGCCGGCGAGTGGATTAAATCTAAATAAGGATCAATATGAAATATTTTATTGCATTGGTTACTGTGGCCTTGTTGGCCGCATGTGGCTCAACCCCCAAAGAACAGTACGAACGGCGTGCCTATGAAGAACGTCAGCGACAAGAAAAAGCAGTGACATCTGCTATTGATCGAGCACCTAAATGGATGACTGAACTGCCTGTGAGTAACAGTGCAGTGTATGCCAATGGCAGTGCAGTCAGCACAGACATGAGCATGGCAGACTACAAGGCCAAGCTGTTTGCGTATGGCAAGATTTGCATGGCAGCAGGCGGAAAAGTCAGTCAGCAATCCAAGATTTTTATGATGGACACATCTGAAGCCAGCCACGAAACCAGTGAAATTGCCATTCGCGGCATGTGCCCAGGCGTGGATATTACCGGGGTCGAAACCAAAGAAATCAAGCGAGTTGCTGATGGCACCAGATTCCGTAGCTATGTGCTGGTGGCCCTGCCAACAGGTGATGCCAATGTGCTGAAAAAACGTCAGGATCAGATACGACTGCAAGCACAAGCCCAGGGTCGTAGCCAACAAGCGTTTGAAGAACTGGACACTGTAACACAAAAGCAATAATCTGCGATAATATACGCATAAATAAAAGCAGTCCACTCGGGCTGCTTTTTCCACTACAAATTTATGGCCACAGAAACTGAAAATCTAGATCAATCACACACCCAACGGCTGGCCGACTCAGGCATGCTGGTACTCATGGGTGAAATAGACCATGACAGTATCAAACCAGTGATAGAGTGGATTCTGCATGAAAACTATGTGGTCAAGAAAAAGCGCAAAGAACTCCTGCTGATGATCTGCTCAGAAGGTGGAGACATGAGTGCTGCCTTTGCACTAATTGATGTCATGCGCAGCAGTGCTATTGCGGTCAAAACAGTGGGACTGGGACAGATTGCCAGTGCAGGACTCTTGATATTTCTAGCAGGTTCCCCGGGACGTAGAATCCTTACTCCCAACACCAGTATCCTGAGTCACCAGTTCAGCTGGGGCAGCGATGGCAAGGTGCATGAATTGTTTGCTACCATGCGTGAATTTGAGCTTACACAAAAGCGCATGATACAGCACTACCGGGACTGTACCGGGCTTGATGATGAAACTGTTCGGGCCAAGCTGTTGCCACCACATGATGTTTGGCTTGATGCTACTCAGGCTCTGGAACTGCACATCTGCGATGCAATATCCACACTGGGACGTTAACGACGCTCGCGCCCTAGGGTGGCACGATCCATTCTGGGTTCGCGATTTGTCTTTGCTGCTCGTGCACCAGGACCCGATAGTCTTGGTGTGCCGGTAACTGCATCTAGATCTTCGGCACCAGTAGCAGCTGGAGCATTGTCCCAACTGGCTTTTCGGTATTCGGTGAGTTTTTCCAACAGCGGACCCTTTTCAATGTAAGTGCGAACATAGATACCGCCCTTGGGTTTGTTCTCTACTTTCATCCTGATGGTCAGCAGTTTATTATTAGGGTTATCGCGTTCATGAATGACCACTTCTGGCCAAGTTTTTTTATCAACGTAAGTGGCTTCAAGATCTGTATTCTTTAATTTTTCAACCAGCTTGTTGAATCTCAAAATCTTGAATCCACCATCGCTGAAGTCCACCAGTTCAACATTGGGATCGCCCAGTGTAGCAAAGTGTGTGATACCAGTGGCAATGGCATCAATTATGTTGGCTTCATCTTCAGGTCTGGCGTTTTTCAATTTGTTGTCTAGTTCGGTAGCAGCATATTGATATATTTGTTTGAATGCATCTCTTGTTGCTGTTGGTGAATTGGATTTCATTGCCTTGGTAAATTTGGCCAACGCAGAACTTGCATCAACACCAAAATAATTCCACAAGATCTGTTGGGTTTCTGCACTGTCGCCACCCACTTGTCCAAACTGTTTAATACCACCTACCTTGAGACTGGTATTGAGTCTAAGTTTACGTGGCTGGCCATTTTCATCAGTGACAAACACCCACACATCGGTCTTTTGTTCTGTTTCACCTGTGACGCCATCGGCCATGATCACGATCTGATCTGACCTGCCATTGATATAAAAATACTTGCTGTATCGTTCAGCGTCCGAACTGTTGACATAAGCAGCGGCACTGGAGAATTCACTGGCCAACAGCGGTCGCTTGGCAGGATCCATGAGATCCTGATACGGCCCGGATTTAAGTCTCAGCACAAACGAAATCACATCCGCATGTTCATTATCAAAATCTTCCACTTCCACTTGATATTGATCCTCACCGGTTTGCTTTAAACTGTCAAGCACATTGCCGATGTCCTGAGCGGTCACTGTGCCGATATCTTCGTCAGATTCACGTTTGGTGAATTTAGCAAACATAGCAGCGCCCAGAATACCTTCGGCTGTTTCGCCGCGATTGGCAATTTTCCCAACATCGTCGTCGGCAGTGGCTCCAGTATACACATTAAACGCTGCCCCAATGGTACTAGAACTGCCAACAATCAAAACAGACTGTCCAGCATTATTGGAAAAAATATAACCGTCGCCGCCTTTTCCATATGTAACTGTGGGGAGATTTAAGATATCTTTTTCGCTCAATTCTGTGTCGTCTTGCCTGGTCAATGGCGGAGTAGCATCAAATCCTTGTTGCTGCAACAATGTCAGTAACTTTTTTCCAGCTTCTGACCCTGTGGAAACAGAAAATTGAGTGCCAGGTCCATATTTGGGTTTACTGATGGTCACCTCAGTTATTATGCTGTCAAGTACGTTGATTAAATCTCTCATGGTGTATTTAGTGACACCATAAGTATTGGAATGACAGAACCTATAGCAATAGAATTCAGCGGCGATTGCTGGAATAATCCTACTCAATTTCAACAACAACTTAATCAGCACCCACCTGGAGAACCACTGGTCTTGGACCTACGTGGAGAGGGTCCTAGCTTGTCGGCACTGGGCATAACCAAATCAATCAACGCCTGGCTCATGGCTAGGAAACAAACTCCTGATACTGTGCAGTTAATAGGATGGAGCAATCCTGTAGAATTTGTGCCATACCAGCGTGTGAAATGCAGCAAGATAAGTCATTTTTTCTTCATGGTTCAGGATTATTGGCAACACACAGAACCCACACTAGAACAACAACTAGAATATCAACAACCTTTTGGATTGTTTGTTGGAAGAATTACACTCAGCAGAGCTGCTATTCTGTATCAAGCACATAGCACTAGTCTTTTTGCCAGCATGATGAATCACATACAACCATTTCCTTGGAAACGAGAGATAGGTGATGTTCACGATTTAGAAAACATATCAGACTGGTTATCACTGTATGATCAGGCCCGGATGTTTGCTTGGTATGATCAACGGATTGTGACCAGTGTGGACAACAAATCAGTAAGAGATCAATTTGCTACTCCTGCATCATCAGCAGAAACCAATACTAGTTTGTTGCAGCACTATCACAATTTTGCTGTGGAGATAGTGTGTGAAACTTACACCTTAGGAAATACATTCTTTCCTACTGAAAAAACCATACGTCCTATCATGGCTGCCAAACCCATGTTGGTATATGCACCACGTTACTATCTAGCAAGATTGCGCAGCATAGGGTTCCAAACATATCACAGCATCTGGGATGAAAGTTATGACCTGTATGAAGGTGCCGATCGTTGGCGACTTATGCAACAAAGTATGCGCACCTTGCTGGAGTGCGGCCGTGCAGAACAAAAACGAATATTAAGTTTTGCACATGAGATAGCTCAATACAATCGGCAACATCTTGCGGACATTTGTAACAATCAAACCAATATACTAGACCATGATTATTCAAAGATTTGACAACGGCTGGGGCTTGCAGTTTCCACTCAAGAAGTTTGAAACACACATAGTTGATCGCATGCTCACGCACATATCTGCCGACTCTTCTAGAACTGTTGTTATCAATTCTGTATGGTATACCAAACAATATCATGAACAAGTACTGGAATGGTTGCGTAACAATCCAGTTGATTGTATTGTGCTGATTGCCATGTTAGATGCGGCTATTCCTGCTGCTGATTGGTATAGTGAGTTTGAATGTGAAATATCGACTGTGGGATATTATGCAGGACCACATGCTGTGGATTTTTGTGCAGTGTTCGTGGATGAATTTTTAAATCCACCATCATTGGATATTCTAATGGATCCGTCTCTGATTGATACAGCCTACATGTGTTTGAATCGCAAGCCACACTGGCATAGACAAAAGCTGTATCAAAGACTTGAAGCCAGTAACTTGTTGGACCGTGGTATAGTAAGCATGGGAGGCACTGGTTCAGCAGTAAGATCTTTGCCAACTGATTGCGAGCCGGACAATCTTGCACCCAACGCTGCTGCCACACATTACGGCGTACCCAATGATATAGTGAGTCTGGGCCACATGCAAAATTGGCAACGACACCTGGTAAACATTGTGACTGAAACGTTTTTCGATATCAATCAGACTGGATTTGTAAGTGAAAAAATCTACAAACCCATAGTAGGATGTAGACCGTTTTTGGTGTATGATCCTGATGGCGGCACCCGCTGGCTAACAGATCGAGGGTTTGAACCGTATGTTGCAGACTTTGCGGATATCACCGACTTGAACCTTGCTGAGCCAGCGGCCATGCACCGATTCCTTGGAGTGTTGTGTGACCAGACACCTGAGTACTGGCAAGCCAAATTTCTTGCTCTTAGTGAAAAAATACTATACAATAAACATCACTTCACTGATTATGTTCATAGTCAGAAACAAAAAATCCAAAAAGGAATATCATGCCAAATCTAGTACCAATTGTTGTTGAATCCACAAGCAAAGGCGAACGCAGCTACGACATCTACAGTCGCTTGCTTCGAGAACGCATTATCATGCTGGACTCAGATGTAGACGAACATAGTGCCAGTTTGATTGTGGCACAAATGTTGTTTCTTGAAAGTGAGAATCCTGACAAAGATATCAGTTTGTATATCAACTCACCCGGCGGCAGCGTCACAGCAGGCATGGCCATCTATGATACCCTGCAGTTTATCAAGCCTGATGTGCAGACCATTGTGATGGGACAGGCCTGCTCAATGGGATCATTGCTGGCTAGTTCTGGTGCTAAAGGCAAGCGATTTATCTTGCCCAACGCTCGTCACATGATTCATCAACCTTCGGGCGGCTCACGTGGACAGGCCACAGACATGCTGATCCAGGTCACAGAAATTCTCAAGATGAAACAGGTGCTGACTGAGATCTATGTCAAACATAACTCAGCAGGCAAAACATTTGAAGAATTCACAGCAGACATGGAGCGCGACAATTTCATGAGTGCGCAAGAAGCCGTAGACTACGGACTTGCTGACAAGATACTGACCACTAGATAATGTTTTTCCATATCAGCCAGCAGCCACAAGAAAATTACCCATGCCAGTGGCAACTGAGTAGTTTTGCAATCAGTACCGATCCCGGATGGAAACAGTTTGCTATTGGTCCTGTGCAAATTTTGTACAAAGGCTACGCAGACGCAGGACCTTTAGAATCGCTACTTGGTCAGATAATGTTTCAGAGCACGCCGCATCTGACTGGCAATTTTTGTGCGCTGGTTGTTGTAAATGACACACTAACAATTCAGTCTGATCGCTATCGCGGATTCCCAATTTATATCAATGACGCCGGCATAAACAATTTGATTGCAACTGACCGCACTGCCTGGACTGACAGCTTGATCACAGTACATGCAGATCTTGCAGTGACCGAACACAAGTTTGATGTGATTGGCAGCATCGATACTGGTTATTCAACTGTTGATGATATTGATATCTTGCTGTGTAAAAAAATTCAACAGTATGCGCAACAGGTAACAGAGCCAATACGTGTGTTTTTAAGTGGTGGCGTAGATACATTACTGGTGTATAGTTATCTTTGCCGATATCAGATTCCGCATGAATTGGTCTGGGCAGAGCACTGTGACCATGATGCATTTTGGTTGGCAAACCATGCTGATATTTGCAAAAATTGGGGATATCGACAAATACATCACTGGCAAGAACCGTGTGTGTTGGCATCAGGTGCACCCGGCGACGAATTTATGCTACGCAGCCCTGTCACTGCCAATCAGTACCTGATGCATCATGGCTCTAGTGTTTTGCAATTGCTAATGGAACATCCCGATTGCTTACATCGAGAATATTTCAAGTTACAAAAGCATGTGAAAGTATTTTCTGATCAGATGTGTAACTATCAACCTGCCACAGATCAAGATTTTAATTGGTCAGTGTGCAATACCGTTGTGAATGATTGGCAACACTGGCATATTGGAAACACCCTGACCTGGACTCCTCTGAGAGATCTTGAATTGTTTAAGTTGTGCCTGCGCTTGCCTTTAGAACTGGCAAAAGGTCAAATCATGAACAGCAGTGTTAGCCGCACACTAATCGAACAAAATGTTCCAGGACTGACCTCAGCACTGAGCAATCAAAAAAATACTGGGAATGTGATGAGAAATCTACAGCAGTTATTAAGCTAACATATCTGCTGTAAATTTGCAATAGTCCAGGATGTTGATTTTCTTCACACGGTCCATGTCTTCCACAAACTTTTTAAACTTTTGATGCAACACATGATCATAGTTGTTGGTCGCCAATGCATCGACTATTGATTGCAGTGCATTCACCGCATTTTGTTGTTGTCCTATTTCAATAGCAGTTGATTTAATTTTTTCAATAGATCGAGTTAAACTAGCAACAATCTCTGCTCGATATTGATCTGGCACTACCAGGGTTCCCAAGTAAGCATCGCTCGGGACACCAAAAGAAACCACACTGGGCCATTTGGCCAGCAGCATATCTAACACCTCTTCTATATAAATGTAATTGTATGCTGAGGAGGTAATGTTCACTCGCAAGTCCACATGAGAGTATTTTTGGATTTCTTGAAAGTTCTGATGCACTGTATCCCATTCAGTACCATAGCGTATGTACTCTGCAGGTCTCCCCACAGCGTCAATGCTGAACACCACAGTGATAGGATGTTGATAGTTTTTGATCCAGTCCCATCGAATCATGCTGCCATTTGTGAACATGGTAATGTTGGCGGACAAATGTTCAGCAGCCCAGTCTAAAAATTTCAAACAATTTTTGTCATAAAACGGTTCACCGCCTAGCAATACCACATTACGGATTCGATCAGCGAACGGTAACAAAAAATCAAAATTGCTGATGCTTTGACTGTTGACATCTTTGATATCTATTATTCCAGCCTGATGATGAAACTGCGCCACTCGAGTGCTGGCCTCAGGCCAACAAGTTTGACAAGCAAAGTTACACACAGCCCCTGGACGAATTTCCAAAGTAATATCGTTGCCGCTGTATTCTGCATAGGACCGAGCACCGTTGAGACGAGTGCTATCACCCCTGCCTGTTTTTTCTATAGAATGGCAATGCTCACAACCGCTGGGCCAAGAATCTTGTGCCAGTTGATTTTTAATTCTGATAATCTGATCAGATTGGTGCCATGTGTCAAGATTGACCGAACCAAGTTGATTTTGTGCTGTCCATGAAGAATCATATTTCCAAACACAACATGGTTTCACCACTTGGTCATAAGAAATAGCAACCCCGTGGTCTAGAAATTTGCAATGCATAGAATATTTAGTAACGCATTTTTGCCAGCATAAAAATACAATCTTGACATTTATTCGATAGTTTGATTGACCAATATTACCCGAAGTGCTATAATACACACAGAGCAACAAAGGACTAACATGATCCAACTTTGGGCATATCTAGCAATCAGCCTGGTGTTGACAGCCTGCGGCGGCGGCTCAGACAATGGTCAGCCCAGTTCAGATCAGAATCAGATAACTCCGACTGTTGCATTTACTAGAGTGCTAAATCAAATTACTGAGAGAAACAGAGTTGAAACCTATGCTGTAGGTGATCTCAATGGCGACGGACTAGATGATGTAGTAGTTGGTGGGTGGACAGGCACAGGCACGTCATACCTTGCTGTGCTGATTCAAAATGCCAACGGTTCACTAACTGATCGAACTGTTCAGCTGGCAGGAACTAATCAGTACTCCGGTAGCCAGCGCATGTTCATACTGGACGTGGACAACGATGGATTTGCGGATATTTGGCTGCCCGGATTCAATGACTGCACGGGTTGTTCTGCCCAAAGTGTCATGCTTTGGGGCAATGCGAATGGTATCTTTACACGGCAAACTTTTGCTACTGCCATAGATAGTCATGGAGCAGGTGTTGCTGATCTCAACGGCGATGGACGTAAGGATTTTCTTATTCGCGGGGTCTGGGACGGAACCACAAACAACTACGGATATTATTTGAACAATGGCAATAGAGCGTTTACTTTTGTAACAAACTCGCAATTAAATGGTGCAGCAACGTGTGCAGTAGCCAAAGATCCAGTCTCGGGTCATATTGCAGTGGTTCAAGGCAACAACAACCAAGTAGCAGGATTTAGTCACAGTATCAATATTTTTGACGCCAACCTAAATTTAATCACGCAAATCGGTGTGGCCAGTCAAGATCCTGCAGTCAATGACTTGATCAACAGCATCAGTGTTGATGTCAACGCAGATGGATTAATGGATTTTGTGCTGGTGTTTAATCCTTTAGCAGGCGCAGGCGGCAGGAGAGAAGTTTGGCTCAATCGCGGCGCAGACAACTTTTCATATGCATACACAATTGACAGTGGCTACAGCAACGGCTATGACATTCAAGCCCTAGCCTATCAAGGGTCCAGTTACTATCATTTCAATGCTGCCAACGGAGATGGCAATTTGTACCGACTCCAAGGTGGTCAATTTCTAGGGTACCTGCGAGAAAGCTTTTTGACCATGGCACGTGCCTTGGGAGCCAACCCCGGAGTCAGAGACTGGAGTGTGTGGTCTTCCACTGTTTATCGAGGCGCCTCAGGCATGTACATGCTGCAACATGTGACCGGGGGCTACTACACCCAAAAACTTTGAAATACAGGTTGCATAAAAATCAATATTCAGTTATAATACATTTTGGAGTTGAAGAATGAAATATAAAATATTAATGGCGGTGTTGTTCACAGTGGGTTTGTTTTTGATGCTGTTGCCTTTTGTATGGCTAGGGACCAAGTGATGACACAAGATGAATACCTGCGAGAACTTGCATCTCAAGTGGATCCGGACTTGGTGGAAAAATTTCGTGACTGGCCCGATGAGACCAGGATGTACATGTATCTCCACAACATTCAGTTGGCACACATGGCCAGATTTGAACACATGTTGAAAGAACACACCCTGAACATTGCTGCCTTGAACAGTCGACCCACAGTGAATGCTGTGAGCACCACCTGGATTGAGCCCTAGGCCATGACAGTGCTATGGATCTGGAGCCTGCTGACCTTGAACAGCGAAGGCCTGATTCAGCAATCACGTCCCATGCAAACTGAGCCCGAGTGCCTGCAGTTGTCCGCAATAGTACGGGTATTCAACAATGACACCGGAACCTTGTGCATACGTCACAAGATCTCTGTGCCTCGACAGGAGTAACACAATGGGAACACTAGCTGAATATTTTGCTGCCAATCGTTACGTGAGCCAGTATGAAATTGGTACACGACTGTTCGGTCGCTGGAACAAGATTCCGTTTGTGGGCACAGTGGGCAATGACAGTGTAGTAAACGAACTAGAAGGTCCCATGATCAGTGTTCGACTGGACCTGCCCATCAAGTATGAGGACAGAATCTACAATCACATTCGTGTGAAACATGCGGATGTGAAGCTTTATCGGTAGGGGAATTTGACACAGAGTCAAATATTATTTTATTTTAACTTAGGAAAAATTATGTTCAAAGATATTCGTGTTCGTGCAGCTCTTAGGACTCTGGCAGTGTTTGTAATGGCTGCGGTGTCAGGTTTTGCAATGGTACTGGCTCTGGAAACTTATGGCTTCAGAGCAGTGATGACCCTGTGTTCTGTCATAGTGGTGATCTGGGTCGGATCCATCATATACGAGTTGATGCTGCTGGAGTTGAAGCATGAAGAAGCAGCGGAAGAATACCGTGTGCAACTTGAAAAATCCACTACAGAATAAGCAGAAAGCCCCTTTCGGGGCTTTCATTTTTACGCAGCGTCTACAAACTTCTTGAGTTCTTCGGCCTTGACCACAATGTCCGTACTGGACGGAAAATCTGGTAAGGTTGGGAACGGATGAGACTCTCGATTGGCATCAGTCAGCTTGGAATGGTATTCCTGCATCTTTGCGTCTCGAGATTGGATGATTGGCGTCTGAAGGATTTCTCTAGCCAAGTGTAAGAGTTCGAGACGAATCTCGTAAGGTGTTTTGCTCATGTTTTTCTCCTGTGTATGTGTGTGTAATCTGCCAACTGCCCTATGCTTTTGGCAGAATGCTACACGAGCCTATTACTTATAGATGTAATTTATGGTGTTGGAATTTTCTCTCAATTCCACAGCACCGTTCTTGAGATGGAAACGTCGAGCCATTGGGGTCTTGGGACTCAAGGTCACATAGGTCTGTATTTCAGGAAACTCGGATCGGATAGACTGTTGTGCTTCTTGAATCAGGCTACGGCCAGCGCCAGCAGTGTAACTCCAGATGGTGTAAAACACAGCAATGGTAGCACTCTCCACAATGTTGACCATGTCCTCTACCGCAGCAGGAATAACAGACAAGAACTTCACACAGGTCACTGCTTGAGTTTGATCACCACTTTTGAGCATGTAGATTCTGCTGTTGGCGTTGACTCGGTCGGTCACCGGAATTTCTGGTCGCACAGGGTCGTCCAGGATCAGTTGGTTCAGGTCTTCAGTAATTGTAGTAATTGTGTATAACATAATCTACGCCGTTGGTTATGTGCAGCTATTTATCATTGGCATCAGATCAGGAAATTTTATCAGAACACTAGATTATGGCAACATGATCGTCCAAACATGCTTGATTATATCGCACACATGCGTTATACTATGATCATGCTGTGACGCAAACAGCTAATTTAACTTACTTTGAAAGGTAACAATTATGCGCTTTAATCCAGAAACTAAAACCTACAAACTCTTCTCCGCTCTCAATGCAGGCGAGAAAGTATCCGCCAGTGTCGCTTCCAAGCGTTTTGGCATCAAGAACATCTCCGCTGACGTATCACGTATTCGTCAAGCTGGTTTTGCAGTGTATGCCAACTCTCGTGTGGCTGGCAACGGTGTCAAGGTAACTGAATATCGTATTGGCAAACCAAGCCGTAAACTCGTGGCATTGGGATACAAAGCCCAGGCCATGGGAATCACTCTCTAAGAGATTCCGCGCTGTCTGATTCAAACCGGACACTAGGCAAACAAAACCGGTGCAATGCCGGTTTTCTCTTGACTGATATTCACTTTTGTAGTATAATACACACATGCTAAAAAACTTATTCAAACGCCTGGGTCGATACCGCGTGATCATGGATCGACTGGATGGAGAACCTTACCTGGAACGCTACTATGTGTTTCTCCGGGACCGCTCATGGTTTCCATTCAACATCTTTGTTCACAAGTTTCTCAAAAGTGATCCGGATGATGTGCATGACCATCCGTGGCCGTTTGCCACACTGATTCTTCGAGGTGGATACTGGGAATGGCGTCCCTTGTTTGACGCTCAAGGTCGTCGCCAAGGTGAAACAGCCCGTTGGTGTGGTGCAGGAAGTTTTCGCACAGCACGGGCCAACACCTATCACAGGATCGAGCTTGATCCTGATGTCACTTGCTGGACCTTGTTCATGCCCGGTGCCAAACAACGTGACTGGGGATTTCTTGTAAAAAACAAGTGGGTGCAGTGGGAACAATATTTGATTCAAAGGAAAACAACATGAAATGGTTCAAACGCATGATCGTTCGTTGGGTGCGAGAAGATTGGGACAAAGCAGGTACTTCTGAGGACTCAGCAACGTATCCAATGCCCACAGGAAATCGTCGAAAGAATCTAATTGGTCTGGTCAGCGACGACGTGGAAAGCGATGCCGGACTCAATATCACAGTACGCAAAGCAATTGGTGGCAAAATCATAACGTTCAGGCACTATGATGCCAAAACAGATCGCAGCAGCAACAAATTATACATTGTGCCTGATGAACTGGATTTTGAACGTGAACTGGGCAAGATGATCACGCTGGAAAGCATGCGAGGCTGAAAGTAAATACATTATGGAAACTATTGTTGATTTCGCCCAATGGGTGCTCTGGATCGCCGGTGCTATTATCTTGGTCACTTGGCTAGCACAACTGGTGCTAAAAACATATCTCCTGATAAAAATAAAACAGTATCAGACTGAACTGCAACCAGTCCTGGACGTGATGGAACGTGCTGTTGCTGGCCAACTAATCTTGCTCACGGTAGAAGTTGACCACAATCAGTATCTGTGCTATAATGCACTGACTCAGGAATTTGTGTGTCAAGGCGTTGATGTAACCGAAATAGTTCAACGTTTCAGAGCCAGATTTCCGGACAAGTCATTGACAATATTCAATGGTGATGACACAGCAGTGGAAACACTACAACAACAATCTAGAGCACAACATGAAAATCTCAGTTTGCAGTGACCTCCATCTGGAGTTTGGTGACCTTGACTTTGCCAACACAGAGTCAGCACAGGTTCTGATTCTCTCAGGCGATATCTGTGTGGCCAAAGACATGGTTGCACATGACACCGTTGAAGTGCTGGGCATAGATGGCCGCAGCGGTCGCTATCACAAATTCTTCCAACGCTGTTCAGAACGGTTTGAGCATGTGGTGTACATTGTGGGCAATCATGAGCACTACAATCATGACTTTGCAAAAACTATTCCACGCCTTAGAGATGTGTTGAGTTATTTGCCTAACCTGCACATTATGGAAAAAGATTCGCTTGATATCGGTGACATCACGTTTCTGGCTGGCACGTTATGGACAGACATGAATCGCGAAGATCCGCACACCTTGTATGCTATTCGCGGCTACATGAACGATTTTCGTTGCATCACCAACAGCGCCAAAGACACCCACTTTCGTGACACAGATGGCAACTTTCATACTCGTGTGTCCAGATTTAGTCCTGAAGACACTGTGGAAGAACACAAGGCCATGCTGGAGTTTGTGAACACTGCTATCACAGCCCGACCTGATCGGCAGTACGTGGTTGTGGGTCATCACAGTCCCAGCAAGCTCAGTACCAAGCCACAGTACGAGGATGACCAAATGGTGAATGGTGCATACAGCAGTGACCTAAGTGAGTTTATTCTTGATCATCCGCAGATTCGACTGTGGACACATGGACACACTCATCATGAGTTTGATTACCTGGTTGGTACCACCAGGATTGTTTGTAACCCACGTGGCTATGTCGGTTATGAGCAGCAGGCCACTGACTGGCGATTGCTGACTGTTGAGGTATGACAGAATTGTCCCTGACTCGAGAACAAGTGCAACAGCTGGCAACATTTTTTGCTCTGGACTTGAGTATTCACGGTGTGACCATACGTGAGAGTCACGACAACGGCATTGGAACCAGCCATCGCGCCACGTTACACAAGACTGAAGCGGCACGTGATTTTGAAGCAGACATTACTGATGTCTCAAACTGGTAAGGAACTTATGACTGAACTTGAAACTTTGTTGAAAACACATGACTGGGGTCATGCAGGATACGTTGCTCGCCCTGCGCTGGATCAGGCCATGCGAGCCACGGCCGGTGCAGAAGCTGCTGCACTGTGGGAAAAATACTGTCCTTGGAGCATGACCAATGGCGGATACATTGCTTGGAGCGACATATGAAAGTGTATATTTCGAAATATCGTAGTCACTGGATCTCACCTTACACAATCTTGGACTATGCGTTTTTTTGGACTGACTGGTCAAAGTGCAGTCGGGACAAACGCATTCTTGGACTTGACACAAAATATATTGAGCATCCCGACTGGGTGGAACGCTGGAGTGATCGACTAGAACCTGTCAGTAAAGGTATCATGTGGGTGTTGGATCGTGTGCATCCGCCTATCAACTACATCAAGATTGATCACTATGACACCTGGAGCATGGATTCGACTCTAAGCCCTGTCATCTTGCCCATGCTCAAACAACTCAAGGCGGTCAAGCATGGTAGTCCACATGTGGACGATGAGGATGTGCCTGAAAACCTGCGCAGCACCGCAGCACCGGCCAAAGAAAACGACTGGGACACAGATGGCAATCACTTTGCTCGGTGGGACTGGGTCATGGACGAAATGATCTTTGCATTTGAGTGCAAGGTAGATGACTCCTGGGAAGAGGCTTTCCGTTCAGGAGATCATGATATAACATGGATTCCCGTAGATGCTGACGGCAATCAAGTGCCCAAGGGCGAACACAAGTATTACCAGATGGGCAAAGGCCCCAAGGACACCTACCAGTGTGACTATGAGGGTATGCAAGTGGTAGAAAAGCGCATCCAAAATGGCTTTAGATTATTTGGCAAGTACTATCAGGCACTCTGGGACTGATCCAGACACTGCCGACCGTTCAACAACTCAAAGGAATCAATGTTCACTCAAATGGCTCAGCAACTGTTACAACGTCACGAATCCAGTGCAGAACCCAACTCGATTGATCTAGACAGCTATCTAGACTGGCAACGCAATCACACATTTGAGGCCCTACAAAACATACGTTATGGACAGAGTTTTTGCAATCACTTTGACATCACTGACAATCGTATTTTCTATGAACGTGACTGGACCCGCTGTGACAAACTGATTCGAAAAGAATGGCTGAGCCGTCCCTAAACAGGGTCACTATAAAAAATGCCACAGCTGATGATGCAATCAGGCTCAAGTATCAGCTGGTGCAAGATGGGCTGATTCCGGGGCAGGATTTTGAATGGTCCTGGGTGAGATTACAGGATCCCAACGACTTGTATCCTGTGGTACGAGTGGCGTATTTTGATTTTGTGAATCCTGTGTTGGCCACATTTTACCAGCTCAAGTGGACATGAACATAATTAATTGTAATGCAAGTTGAACTAACAGGACCAGTAACAGAGAGTCGTGAGCGCAAGAGCTTTGAGTACTCCTGTGAGATCAACAAAAAGCTGGGCACACTGGATCGCATGCTGAACTGGTGCAGAACTGAACTACTACACGACTGGCGATGGGAACTGGTGGGTTCAGGTGATGATCAGTGGCACTATATTTTCTATTTTGACACCGAACGCGATCTGTTTGCATTCACTCTACAATGGCAATAACATGAGCACAGAACAAGACAAATTTGACCACAGCCGCAGAAGGCTCAAAGATGACAATGCTGTAAAAAAGCAGACCCGAATTGCCAAAGGATTTGGTCTACCAGTTGACGAGCCACACAAGTTTGCCAAACGTCATGCCATGGATTGTGGCAAGCCAAAGTGTGTGATGTGTGGCAACCCCCGTAAAACTTTCAAAGAGTTAACCCAGCAAGAAAAGCGACTGTTCCAGGACCTGGACCAGAGTCGCGGAACACCACCCGCAGAAACTGATTGACCTTTATTTGCCCGTATGCTATAATCGAGCATATGACAAACACCGGAGCAGATCAATGAGCGACGACCGTAAGGGCATCTTTGCTGTGATGTGGGACTGCAATGGTCTAGAAGCAGTGCAGGCAGTTCCGTACCCTGCAGACACTACCTTTGCCTTGCTCAAAGGCGACCAGCCGCCAGCCTTTCCCAAACTCATGCACTGGACATTGCGGGCTCGTTTCAACAGCCACCGCCACTACGAAATCTACATAATCACTGCCACCCCCGGCATTACAGAAGATGATGTTCGAGACATGTTTGACGCTGATCCGCAGACAGCAGCAGACACCATAAGACGTATAGGTCAAAAGTACTACAGTGATCGCCAGGGACCTGGTCGCATAGCAATCACCTAGTGGTTGACCATTATTGCCCAGAGTGCTATAATGCACACATACCGCAACAAACCGGAGTAAGATATGATTAAAGCAGTTGAAAGCAATCTTCCTATTGAACAACTCGAAATACTTCGCCCAATTTTTAGAACTCTTGCCAAACTACAAAGCAAGCAACTTCGAATTCGTTTTCGCGGCCCACGTCGTGATACCATGCGTTTGTATTGTTTGAAACGTGATGCCGTTCGTTTCAGTGTTTACATAGATTAAAAGATAATAATATGAACAAGCTCGCTGATGCTATTAAAACGGTTATCCCTAATGTCGTCCAAGAATGGAATGATATTAAACTTCCGTTGTTTGAACAACTTGTTGAACAAACTTTTAACAAGTATTTTGAAGGTCGCCAAACACAAGAAAAAACTAAAATGGTAGCTCCTATACTAGATAGTATTTTTGCTAGACATGTAAAAGCAATCATTCCAGAATTTGTTGTCTCAGAAGGTAAAGGTCAAGACTATCTATATGGTAGTATTCCTTTTGAAGGTAAGATTACATTTGGTAGCGGAGATAGTTGGACCGGGAACGGGTATAGCAAGACACCGTGGCATCTTCTTATGCGTTTCGAATTAACAGAACAAGGAAAGATTGTTAGCCAGTTTGCTATGATAACTGATCTTTCTCAATGCGAAAGTAATTGGACTGCCCCGGGAACAACTAGTAACTTTAGTACATTAAAATTTAAAGTCAAAGACATGGACAATCTTATTCCAATTATTGGAAAATTAAGTAATAAAACAAAGACAGGCAAAGATGCAACATATGTGTCAGCATTGATGGAAGCTGTCTATAAATAAAATTATGCAAACAAATATAATTCACTTACAAGATTGTGTGGAGGGCATGTTGGCATTGCCTCCGCACAGTGTAGACATTGTTGCTACGTCGCCACCTTATAACTTAGGTATTGCTTACGGAACCTACAAAGACAATAAGCCGCGCCAGGAATATCTTGATTGGTTGGGCAAAGTATTTGAGGCAGTAAAGCATTGTCTCAAAGACGATGGACATTTTTGGCTCAACGTTGGTTACAGTAATATTGATCCCTGGGTCGGTATGGATGTAGCACAGGTTGCCCGGGAACATTTTGTTTTGCAAAATAACTTTACCTGGGTCAAGAGCATTACAATCAACGATGTTACTACCGGACATTTCAAGCCCATCAATAGTGATCGTTTTGCTAATCCAACATGGGAACATCTGTTTCATTTTACTAAGGCAGGAGCAGTGCCTTGTGACAAATTAGCAGTGGGTGTTCCTTACATGTGGGACTGTAATATTGACAACACCGGACGTATCAAAGGCCGCTTGGCTAAAAAGTTAGGGTTCAAAGATATCAAAGACTATAATAAAAACGCCACCACTGGACAAAAAGAAAATTTTGATATTGAAATTGCCAACAAAATTGCAAATCAAAAGCCCAAAGCAGATAGTAGATGTCGGGGTAATTCTTGGTTTGTTCCATATGATACTATTGCCAACAGAGAAAAACATCGAGGAAGTCACCCTGCAACTTACCCAGTGGCATTAATTGAACAATGTATCAAATTTAGTGGGATTAGCAGCGGAGTGTTGGTTGATCCGTTTATGGGATCCGGAACTAGTGCCGTTGCCGCAGTTAAATGTGGCTTAGAATATATTGGGTTTGACATCGACACAGAATACCGACAGTTTGCACAGGATCGAATTGCTGATTTTATCCAACAACTATCGGTGCCAGAAATAATTGAACCTACTAAGAAAAAATCCAAAACAATACAAATGGGCAATCCGTCTCTGTTTGAATTTACTTGACCAAATTACCTGGCCATTGACACAGCATTTTGATTATTTTAAACATTTAATTATCAACATAGAGAAATAATTATGAGTACACTAATATTCAACGGTCGTCCTTGGACAGTGTTTGACGCTCACAACAAACTACACCGTCAGTGGTTTGCAGAATTTCAACGAGACCGTACCTGGGGACATTGTCCTGTGCGATTCATGTCCGATGACCGTGAAGGCGATTTACTGACCATGATCCAACGCAGACTGATTGACTACTATCTTGCCAAGGAATTTGGCCTAGCAAAGAAATCACGAGCATGAACAATTCTCAACTGTATTTTGCCTACGGCATGAATACCAATCATATTGAAATGTCCTTTCGATGCCCGGATGCTTTTGCCCTGGGCCATGCTCGACTGATTGACCATGCTTTTAGATTTGCTGTTCATGCGGATGTAGTGCCATGTGCTGGCAGTTATGTGGATGGAGTGTTATGGAGAATCACCGACCGAGATCTCGACAGCCTGGACATACTGGAAGGTTACCCCACCTACTATGGCCGGGATAGTTTGAGAGTGAGTATAGAATCAAGAATTGTTCAAGCCGTTTGCTACAGTATGCAGCCCGGGCGATCTGACTCCCCTCCCAGTGCCGGTTACATGAACATGGTGCTGGAAGGATATGCTCAGCACCATGTGCCAACTGAACAGTTGTGGAATTCGGTCGAGCTGGTTGACCAATAATGCCCGAAGTGCTATAATACACACACAGCAACAAAGGACACAGAATGGAACATGCTTTCGAAGGCCCTGCAAAAGCTCGTGAGTTTTTGAGCAGCCTTATGCCTTCCATGATTGGCCAATTGGGCCTGGGTCGTAGCCGTCGAGCTTTGTTGGTAAAAATCACTCCTGATGTTCCAGACGGCATGGAAGGTGCAACCATGTACATAGACGTGGCGGACTGCTACTTGGTGTTAATCAAGCAGCCCCGGAGACTGAGCAAAAGCTCGCTAATAAACATGGCCACAACTCTGGCTCATGAAATGGTGCATGTGCGTCAGTTGGCCAAGGGTCAGTTGAAATATCTGCCCCGTGAGGCCAAGCTCTGGATGGGACGCCGTTACACCAAAAAAACAAGCTATCTGGACCAGCCCTGGGAACAAGATGCCTTTGCACGCCAGGAAATGCTCATGCGGCGAGCCATTGAATAATTTGGTTGACCATTAATGCCCGAACTGCTATAATACACACATACACAGCAAATAGGAGTCACAATGCTTACAGTCAATCAAACTATTCGTTCCTACGCAGGCCGACCAGGCTGCATGTGCGGATGCAACGGCACCTACAACGAAGGCGAACGTGCCCGCAAGATGGCCATAACTACCTTGCTCAAGGACCCTGCTGTGAGATTTGACACATGGGGCGACGGCACTGAAGGAGCAATATTTGTTGTCACTGCTACCCGCAATCGTGTACTTTATCTCACAGCAGACGGTGTGAAAACAGTGCAGGCACTGGGCGTAAAGCACGAATAAACTGTGAACTTTTCGGTTGACCAATATTCACCGAAATGCTATAATACACACATACACAGCAAAAAGGAATACGAAATGAGTTACTACATTATTGCCAAGGCTACTGGACTTATTGTGTCAGATGGCCCAAATCGTACCCGTGCCTACAAGACGTTTGGATCGGCCTGTGCTACCCGAACTCGTGTTTGCCGCAAAGCAGGTTACACAGTTGATGAACTGGACGTGGTAAACACTCAGACCTACAAGCCACGCCAGGTCACTCGCAAGAACTTGATGAGTGGTCAAGAGTTCCAAGAGGACGTGAACACACCTTACTTTTGCTCTCCTTCTTCAGAAACTTACTGGAGCATGTGATCGGTTGACCAATATTCACCGAAATGCTATAATACACACATACACAGCAACAAGGAACCCAAAATGGCATACTTCAATCAAGAACGCAAAGCACAACTAGCACCGGCTATCAAGGCCATCCTGAAAAAGTACAAGGTCAAGGGTTCGCTTGCAGTACGCAATCATTCTAGTTTTGTGCTGAATATCAAGAGTGGTGCCATTGACTTCATTGGCAACTACAACAGCACCGTGGCAGCACAGCCCGGCGGATTCCGCAACGGCAACCCTGCTGTGAAGTCCCTGGATGTGAATCCCTACTGGTACCAGGAACACTTTGACGGTCGGGCACTGAGCTTCTTCAAAGAAATCTTTGCTGCAATGAACGTTGGAAATCATGACCGCAGCGACATCCAATCCGACTACTTTGATGTAGGCTGGTATGTTGACGTGAATGTGGGTGCCTGGAACCAACCATATGAGTTGACAAAATAGGTTGCCCAATATTCACCCAAATGCTATAATACACACATACAGCAACAAACCGGAGCAAGATATGAAGACTATTCAAGACATCAACTCAGCTATCATCAGTGGCACCTGGACCAACACAGAACTCAGTTCAATGATTGACGCTGTGAAATTTGCTCGTGCGCAACTGGGCCAGTCAACCAAGCGAAGTCTTGCAGTTGGCGACAACGTGAACTTTGACAGCACCAAGCTAGGAAAGAATGTGACCGGTGTGGTCATGAAGATTGCTATCAAGTATGTCACAGTACGTTCAGTCAGTGGCTTGTGGAAAGTGCCTGCCAACATGTTGACCAAGGTTGGGGAGTACGCATAACATGACCAAAATCATAATTGGATTTGTACTGGGCATTGTGGTCAGCACAATTGGCTTCAGTGGTCTGGCTCGTTTAGCAGATCAGGGTGTGAGCACCATCAAACAAACTTCGCAGGAAATGGCAAAATGAACAAACAGTTTACCAATTCGGTAAACTCAACCCAATCTATTGCAACAAAAAGGTTGACACTGATCACTCTTTTTGTTACAATTAGGTCAGCTGTGCAGAACAGCATTTTTAAACTTTGAAAGGCAACTTTATAATGGCAACAGAAAAAACTTTTACCGTAGCAGGCACCGCAACCAATGCAGATGGCACCGTCAAGGTCCGTTTTGCAAATGACTTGGTAGCACGTATCAAGATTCTTAACAAGAACAACTGCACCAACATCAACTTGATGGAATTGCCCAAGGCAATGACCAAGTTGGAAGCTCTGCAACACCTGCAGACTTTGGGTATCACCATCGGTGATGCTGGCTTTGCAGTAGCAAACAAACTGGCCGAGAAATCCAAGGTGGCCAAGAAGGGCGAGATCAAGGTCAAGGCAACTCGTGTTGCTAGTGCCAAGGCTCCAGCCACAGCAGACATTCCTGCCTAACAGCAGCAGATCCTGCAAGACAGAGGCTCCCTGGAGCCTTTTCTTTTGGCTAAATATTTTGTGGATACTGTTCCACATCAACCTTGTGCAATACATTATCCTATATCGCGGCGATGCGTCAGATGCCAAATTCAAATCTTGGATAAAAAACAATCCTGCCGCCCGAGCCCGTATTGTTGACAATCGATTGACCCTGCCTGACTATCAGGCTCTGGGCCTGTTTCAACTGAGTTGGGTGGAAGAATGGGATCTTACTGTTATATGGGATTCTTGGCAACGTCGTCATATTGTCATCCAATAATATTGACAAGTGACCGCGCATAGTGTATAATTACACTATGATACAGAACTTTGTAGCCCCGGGTCGAACACTCACACAGTACACTTGGCACGAGGCGCTGGTGGCAGCAGGTAGTTCAGAACATGATCCGATATTTCTTCAGGATCAGTGCATGGAAGACTGGCTATCAGGACAACAGTATCAGATCATAGAATTCGACGCTGAGAGCTACAGTGCCAAACTGGAACAGGCTGTGGCTCAAGGCATGAATATAGTCATCATCAAGGAGAAATCAAAATGACACAACACGAATCAATTGTAGCAGCCTACGACACATACATTGCAGAAAATGAAAAGTTCACAGCCAAGGGTGTGAAAGCAGCCGCGGCTCGTGCTAGAAAAGCTCTGCAAGAAATGAGCAAGGGCATCAAAGAACGCCGCAAAGAAATCACAGCGGAAAAAGAAGCCTTGGCTACTGTGGCAAAATGATTCATCGGGATCTTCAATTGCCCGTTAGGATTTCTACTGAATGGCCCACAACACTAACACCGCTGCAACGAGATCAGCTGCTTCAAGAGAAACTGACTCGACTGGCGGTGTGGTATCAACACTCAAAAAGTCATGACAAAACCAAACATACTAGTCCGGCAAATAGTTGAAGATCCTGAAGATCCAGAACAGTTGATTCTGGATCTTGGACAAGAATTATGTGATCAAATGGGCTGGGACGAGGGCGACACCTTGACCTGGACCGATCTCAAAGACGGCTCGTGGCAGCTGAAAAAAGCACCAGAATGAAAAGCCGCACAGTATCCTATCCTATTGATCCTGACGCTTTGAAAAGCGTTTGGAACATCAATGGCAGCAATACCGTCACAAGTCATGGCAACACCGTGGGCATGCCTTTTGGTCCAATCACAGCAATTGGCAGCAGCACCAGCGGTACCTATTTTGGCAACACCGGCCCTTATGGTGCGACTCCAACCTGGACAAATGGCACCACTGGTGTTGGCCAGGCCCCGGTCACTGTCAACGCCAGTGGCAAAATTGATCTCCAGGGCGAGTCAGCAGACATCACAATCAACGGCACAAGCCTCCTGGCCACTCTGGCAGCACTACAAGAGCGCCTGAACTGGATGCAGCCCGCAACTGAACTTGAAGCAGAATGGGATCAATTGCGTGAGTTAGGCGACCGTTATCGTGAGTTAGAGCAACAATGCCGAGAAAAATCCCAGATGTGGGCAAAGCTCAAAACATTACCTAAGTTGAATCAACTATGAAACCAAAAAAACGAATCAGTCATATTGTGAAGTGGATCAAACAATATGCCACCAAGTCCAAGATATCAACTCTGGTGGTTGGGGTGTCAGGCGGTATTGACAGTTCTGTTGTGAGCACACTATGCGCCATGACCGGACTCCCAACAATTGTGGTTAGCATGCCCATCTATCAGGTGTCAGCACAGAAACAGCTCAGTGAAGATCATGCGGCCTGGCTTACACACAACTACGCCACTGTGACTCACATCAACCTGGATCTTACTCCGGTGTTTGCTGCCTTTGAACAAAAGGTTGGCCCTGTGTGCTCAACAGATCAAGAATCCAATTCCCAAGAACAATTGGCCTTTGCCAACAGCCGTGCAAGACTGCGAATGATGAGCCTGTATCAGATTGCTCAGTGCAACGGTGGCATTGTGGTGGGCACTGGCAATCGAGTAGAAGACTTTGGTGTGGGGTTCTACACCAAGTACGGCGACGGTGGCGTGGACATCAGCCCCATTGGAGATTGCCTCAAAACTGATGTCTGGGACATGGGACGTGAAATGGGCCTGCTGCAAGAAATCATTGACGCTGCCCCCACTGACGGACTCTGGAATGATCGCAGAACTGACGAAGATCAGTTAGGCATGACCTACCCAGAACTGGAACTGGCCATGGCCCTGGACACCATGGTCTGGACAGAAAAACTCAGCAAAGACCAAACCCGTAATCTTCAACGCTATCGCAAAATCCGAGAGGCCAATCTGCACAAGATGTTGCCAATTCCGGTGTGCATGATTGACAACAATTGAACTTGATGTTATAATTGTTGATGGGGTTAACTCCCTAGTTAATGGCAAAACGCTACCATTTTGGCCCGGACTAGTCCGGATTTCAACCCAACTGAGTAAGTAAAACTACCATGAAAACAAAAATCTATCAAAATCTAAAAATGGCCAAATGGAGCTCTAGAGCTCTCAACGCCATCGGACTTGTGCTGGTGTTCGCGGCTGTGTTTGCAGCCTGCAATTCCAAGCTGAGTCAACTACGCCAAGACAATCGCAACCTGCCCACCGGCTATGTAAGTGCTGCTGAAAACACCAAACAACTGGATTGTCTCACCAGAAACATCTACTGGGAAGCTGCCTCGGAACCCTTTGAGGGCAAGGTAGGTGTTGCTCAGGTCACACTGAACCGAGTAGAATCGGGCAAGTTTGCCCCCACCGTGTGTGGAGTGGTATATCAGAAGAACACATTCTATCAAAAGGTAGTGTGTCAGTTCAGCTGGTACTGCGAAAGCAATCACAAGATTCGACCAGTGCATCCTGCACTCTGGAAAGAAAGTGAAGAAGTGGCCAAGAAGGTGCTGTTGGAAAAATTCCGATTGCCCAGTCTTGAAAACGCATTGTTCTATCATGCGGACTATGTGAGCCCAGGTTGGAAACTGCCCCGAATTGAAAAAATTGGTAACCATATTTTTTACGGAGACAAAGCATGAAATTTGACATCAACATTGCACGTGATTTTGTGGCAAATTCCCTGGCTCGAATTTCAGCAGATACTCTGGGCTGGTTGGCAGCTATCCTGTTGCATGCTGCCACTGTGCCCACAATGCTGGCTCTGATCACAGGACTCAGCGATCGCCCACCCAGTCTGGATCTGGTGCTGTTTATGTGGAGTGCCTTGGTCTTGTTGTTTTTGCGGGCCATAGTACTCAAGGACAATCTAAACATTATCACAATTGGTCTGGGCTTTATTGTGCAGGCTGTGATGATGGCTCTTGTGTTGTTTAAATGACTGTACCAAACTTTGTGGTGCTGGATAGCATACACGGTCGGTTTATCATAAATCGACACTGTAGTTTTCAAGCAGAAGCCTTGATCAAAACAGGTGCCACACACATCGAAGATGAACTGCGCAACATCTTTGCCATACTGGGCACAGTTCCACAGGGGGCTGTGATCATTGACGGTGGTGCCAATGCAGGTTTCTTTACAATTCCTGTGGCCAACAACATACGAGCAAAGAAACCACGAATCATTAGTTTTGAACCACAACGCGAGTTGTACCGTGCGCTGTCAGGTAGCCTGGCTCTGAATGACATTGACTTTTGTGAGTTGCACAACGCCGGGCTTGGTGAACACCCTGGCACAGCCCGGGTGCCTCCAATTGATTACGGTATGCCACAAGACTTTGGTTGTGTGCAGATTACAGAGACTGGCCCGGGCACAGCAATCGAAATAAAAACCATTGACGGCCTGGCCCTGGATCGATTGGATTTTATCAAACTAGATGTGGAAGGATATGAGTGTGCTGCCTTGGCAGGCGGCATTGAGACCATACAAAAATATCGTCCATATATCTGGGTGGAATTTTTTATCACAGGAGCGGACGCAATAAAACACACATTGGCCGCGGTGCCAGATTATGAGTTTTTAAAAATAGACTATCAAAATATGTTGTGCATTCCAAAAGAAATTCGATCTCAGATCAATATCATCAACGCGGATCAATTGTGACTTGACTATTAATTCACTCTGTGCTATAATAAGCACATGATTGAGCCACAAAGGATATTTCAATGACGTTTCATCTAGTTGGACCTGCTCTTAGTCTTAATGGTAAAAAGAAGGGCAAGTTCAAATACCGCAATGCCGAGGAAGCACGACTGGCTCGTGAGCTGGATTCCAGCTGGAAAGAACTGCTGAAACGTCAAGGCGTGGCTGCAGAAGAAAAGAAGCGTCGACGTGCCCTGGCAGCAGAGCCCTTGGTGTACAATCTAACCGGTGTGACAGATCGTGCAGGCACCGCGCACATTCCCAGCCGTGACACCGGACATTCAGGAGCAGTATCCAGCAAACCTAATCCGCAATACACAGGCACAAAAATTCTTGGCATTGGTACCATGCACAAATCAAATGCAGTGCCGGTGTTCAGCGATCAAGAAGCACATGACATCGCAACCATGCGCCGTGGATAAGCAGCATGACAGTCACTTTGCCCTACGATCCTTTTGATTGGAAGCCTTTGGCCTGGGCCAAGCAGCATTGTCCAAGTTATATCACCAACTTCTCATACAATACCGCAACAATTGATTACTGTTTTGGCAATGAAAAAGAAGCCTTGATGTTTTTACTCAAGTGGTCATGATAAAGAAACGTGCTATGGCAGAATCTCGCTGGACCGAATTGGTAACCGATAAGAAACGGCTTGACACTGGTCAAGCAGTATTACAACCCAATTGGCCCTACTGGGTGCAACCTCGGTACTACAACGTAACAGAAATGTACAACATCGAGTTATGGGTGCGAGCAACATTTGGTGACACTGTGTGGGCAGACCAAGACAAAGGGCGCTGGGTAGGCAGTGATAGAAAATACTGGTTCCGTGAAGAATCGGATAGAACCTTGTTCTTGTTGAAATGGGCATGAATTTTTTGTACCGGGCCACTACCACCAGTTCAATGGATCAGGTGGTGCCTTGGTGTGAACAACACCTGGGCAAGTTTGATCAGGCGTGGTACAGACTGGGTCGAGATCCAGCAGCGGACCTGATGTACCCACTGGGACCGGACATTTATTGGTTTGACAACAAAAAATACCACATGTGGTTTACACTGAGGTGGTCATGAACTCCAAACAACGACGACAAGATGCACGAAAGTGGAAATATCGAATCAGGTTAACTTACGATCAAGCAGATCGAAATGGATATATCAACATGTTTGACTGGTGCTGCAATACGTTTGGCAATAGCATACACACTGATCTCTGGCGTGAAGAACACCAGGCAGACGGTGGCACCGTTTGGCAGTTCACTGATAGCAAGACTGCTGCACTGTTTGCACTGAAATGGTCATGAACCTGGAACAAACGCTATTAAAAAAAGCAGCTCAAGCCATGAGCGATGATATCGATAAACAAGTTTTGAAGAGTATGGGCATGATATTTGATTTTTATCTAGAGCACAGCACAGGTCGAGTGTATGGACAAGAGTATCTAACAGTGACTCCTGGGAACGCAGAAGGCAAGTGGTATGACATGGTGGTCTGGATGAACAACACCTTTGGCCCTTCGCCTGACCTAAGGGAGGCCAATGCCCGTTGGTATGCGGACAGTGGCAAGTTCTGGTTTCGTGACGCTCGGGACCGGGACTGGTTTGTGTTGAAGTGGTCATGACATGGTCCTTGCCCGCAAACTCTGTAGACATAAAACAGCTGATATGGATCATAGACACGTTTGGACCCGGTGGCGATCGTGATCAAACTCGTTGGTATCACCGGGATGATGTTATCTACTTTCGCAAGGGCACTGACTATGCATGGTATCGATTGAGATGGGGATTATGACAACACCGATTAATAAATATTTAGGAGAACATATGACAACACTAGATTGGGAAAAAGCAGAAGTGTTTCGCTTGCTGAAAAACGCACCCGGAACACAGTATCAAGAAGCAGACGAAGCAGGACAAGCTGAAATACGAGCCTGGGTCCGGGGCCTGTTGATCACCAGCGAAATCACAGTGGATTTTGTCAAAGCTGACGGCACAGAACGCAGCATGCGATGCACTCTGGACAGCAGCAGAATTCCACCGGCACCTGTGGGCGCAATCTTCAAATCCTCTGTCACCAACCCAGATGGCTTGACCGAAAGTCGAAAGCCGCGCAAACAACCTGACCCGCACAGTGTTCGAGTATTTGACACAGAAAAGAACGAATGGCGCAGTTTCCGTTTTGATCGCCTGCAAAAAATCACAGCTGAGTTGGATTTTGCTGCTAAGTAATTGTCTATGAAAAACGAAAGATACTGTTGAAAGAAGACACCATAAACATGGAAGGGTATGTGGAGGAAGTGTTGCCCTCTGCCATGTTCCGTGTAAAAATAGACAACCTAAACACTGTGGTGCTGGCACACTTGTCGGGCCGCATGAGAAAAAACAACATCAAGGTCTTGCTGGGAGATCGGGTAGAAATGGAATTCACCCCTTATGATCTTGCCCGTGGCCGAATCACCAGAAGGAAATAAATATCATTATGGACATCAGAAATACAATTGATCTTGTTGAAGCCAGCACACGACCAGCCAAGCTGGAAACCACTCCTTTGCCCTATGGTGAAAAAGATCTGATGCCGGTACTGAGTGCAGACAGCATCAACTATCACTACGGGCATCTAGCCAAGGGCTATGCCCGCCGCTACAATGCAGGAGAAGGCAATGCAGATTTTAATCGTGCTGGTAGTTTTCTACACAATAAGTTTTTCCCCCAACTTCGGGCTCCCAAGGGTGCCAACCGTCCACGTGGTGCAGTACTTGCCCTGATAGAAGAACACTTCAAAACCTATGAAGATTTTCGCGAAGAGTTCAAACAAACTGCCATGAAGATTCAGGGCTCGGGCTGGATTTATCTAAGTACTACAGGTGCTATCAAAACAATTGCTAATCATGCTGTGCGCACAGACATCTGTGTGCTGGTAGACTGGTGGGAACACGTTTGGGCCACAGATTACCAGTGGGACAAAGAACGTTATCTTGACAATATCTGGAAGATCATTGACTGGGACGTTTGCAACGAAAGACTTTAATGAATATCAAACCTGGTGCAGTGACCAAACTGCGAGAACTATTTGCTGAAGAAAACAAGCCTGGCATCATGCTGCGAGTGTTTGTGCAGGGCGGCGGATGCTCAGGGTTCAGCTATGGCTTTACGTTTGAAGAAACACAGGCCGAAGATGATTTTGACTTTGTGTACGAAGAAGTAAAAATTGTGGTAGATGCCATGAGCATGCAGTATCTCAATGGCGCGGACATTGACTATCGCGAAGATATCATGGGTGCCAGTTTTGTGATTGCTAACCCGCAAGCTGCCAGCACCTGCGGTTGCGGATCTAGTTTCTCAGTTTAATACACTCAGTTAACTGGGGTTGATATGGGTGCAATGCCCATAGTTCATCATTTGAGCTTTCCAATTTAGGCCATAAATACCTTAGAGGATGTGTATCTATGACTCAATTAATAATAAACGTCGGTTCAAGCGCAAATGATGGTCAGGGCGACCCGATTCGCACGGCATTTATAAAAACAAACGACAATTTTAACCAACTATTTGCCACTGGTGGTGTCTCAGGTATTGCCAACGGTTCTTCAAATGTTAATATTCCAGTAGCCAACGGCAATGTTGTAATCAGCTCGGGCAATGTGGCAAATGTGCTCAACATCACTCAAACTGGTGCCATAGTCACTGGACTGGCCACTATAACTGGTACTTTGCAGGGCGGCAACATTCGCACAGCAGGCACGATTTCGTCCACGGGTAATATAATCGGCGGCAACATAACCACCGCCGGAGCAGTGTCTGCGGTGGGCACAGTGCAAGGTGGCAACGTAACCACAACTGGGTCAGTAACTGGATCAAGCATTATAGGTGCAGTAATTTCGGCCACGGGCAATGTGGTTGCAAACAATTTAAACGCTGTGGGCATGAGCCTGAGCGGTAATGTTTTAAGCACAATAAATTCTGTGGCTAATATCACAACCAGTGCGTATGTTGCTGCCAGTTTCTTTTCGGGCAATGGTTCGGGTCTGACTGGTATTGTTGCAACCGGCAATGTGGGCGCAGCAACACAACTGACCAATGGATCAACAGTGTTGAGCATTCCTGCAGCGGGTGGTAACATAATCGGTAATATTGGTGGGGTAACCAACCTATTTGAATTCTCGCAAGCAGGATTTGGTGCGGTAGGAAACATCACCGGTGGCAATGTGCTCACAGGTGGCCTGATCAGTGCCACGTCAACAATTACAAGTTCGGCCAATATTACAGGTGGTAATGTATTCACCGGAGGCTTGATAAGTTCTGGTGGCAACATCACAGGTGGCAATTTAGTCACAGGTGGTTTGATCAGTTCAACTGGCACTGTAACCGGTTCAAGTTTGTTGGGATCAGTAGCATCACTAAGTGGCAACGTCATAGGTGGAAATGTTGTCACAGGTGGCCTGATAAGTGCAACTGGTACCGTAACCGGTTCAAGTCACTTGGGATTGGTTGTTAGTGCAAGCGGCAACGTTACTGGTGGAAATGTTGTCACAGGCGGCTTGATAAGTGCCACAGCGACAATTACTGGTGGCAACTTGATCACAAGCGGTACAGCAAGTATAACTGGTGACATCTTTGGTGGCAATATTTTACTCGGCGGCACAGTGTCGGCCACCGGTAATATACAGGGCAGTAATTTTATCACAAGCGGCTTGATTATTGCAAGCGGCAACATCTCAGGTGGTAATTTGCGCACAGAAGGATTGATATCAGCTACAGGCAACGTCACCGGTGGCAATGTAGTCACAGGTGGCCTGATCAGTGCTGTTGGCAATGTTACAGGTGGCTTGATAAGTGCTGTTGGCAATGTCACGGGTGGTAATGTCATAACTGGTGGCCTAGTAAATGCCACGTCAACTATCACTGGTGGCAATTTGGCTACTGGCGGTACTGCGTCAGCAACTGGCAACATCACAGGTGGTAATGTTGTCACAGGTGGCTTGATAAGTGCTGTTGGTAATGTTACAGGTGGTAATATATTGACGCCCGGATTCCTCTATGTCAACTCAGATGGGTTTGCCACAGCTATTGTGAATGGTGCAGGCAATGCAGTGGGCAACATTGGTAATTCAACCAATTACTTTAACAGAGTGTTTGCCCAGGCAACCACAGCACTGTATGCTGACTTGGCCGAAGTCTACGAAGGTGATGCTGATTTTGCAACCGGCACCGTGGTCAGTTTTGGCGGCTCAAAAGAAGTTACTCAGAGCCAGGTTGTAAATGACGCTCGTGTGGCTGGTGTAATTTCTGACAAGCCCAGTTATCTAATGAACAATGGTCTCACCGCTGAACATCGCGCTGTGGTAGCACTAACAGGACGAGTGCCTACTCTAGTGGTTGGCACTGTGGCCAAAGGTGACATGATGGTAAGTGCAGGTAACGGTCATGCACAGGCCTGTGCTGCACCTGCCATGGGCACTGTGATTGGCAAAGCCCTGCAAGACTTTAACGGTTCAAGTGGAATTATAGAAATTGTTGTAGGAAGAATGTAAAAATGGCGCAACCAGTTTGGGTCACTCAGGCAGGAAACCTTGGCACAATACCTGAGGGTATATTTTACCAAATCTCGTTACAGGCCTATGATCCTGTAGATCCCAACAATCCCGATCTGGTGTACTATGTCATGATTGCTGGGGAACTTCCTGCAGGCATCCAGTGTACCCGAACCGGCTTGATCATAGGCATACCACAGGCCATTGCCAGTTTGCAAGGTGTGCCCACCGAAGTAGCAAGAAATGTAACCAGCAAATTTGCTGTGAGAGCATATACTGAACGAGTAGTCAACGGGGTAGTTTTGGTTGATCGAATAGCAGATCGCACATTTACTCTTACTGTTACTGGGCAAGACGCTCCAAAATTTGTCACGCCAGCCGGCAACATAGGTACATTCTATGATGGTGCTCCAATTGCACCTATACAAATTCAGATCAGTAATACCGATCCTGGCGAGACCACTGTGATTTCTGTGGCCGCTGGCGAACTTCCACCGGGCCTAACAATTTCCGCTGCAGGGCTCATTTCGGGATACATTATACCATTGGTGCCAGTAACCAAGGAGGCTGGATTCAGTAGAGACGGACAAGGATTTGATCAGTATCCATTTGACTTTGCCAGCAACAGTGTTAGCACCAACTATCAGTTTACTCTGGAAGTTACCGATGGCAAAGAAAGTGACATAAGAACCTACGAAATTTATGTGTACGGCAAGAGTTCAATGACTGCTGACACTACCTTTCTTACTACTGACAATACGTTTGTTACTGCTGACGTTAGTCCTAACCGGGTGCCATTCTTGATCAATGCAGTGCCCAGTGACCTTGGCACAGTTAGATCGGACAATTTCTGGGCTTACCAGTTTGTTGGGCAAGATTTTGATGGAGACGTAATAGAGTATGTGGATTATCGTGATGGCTCTCTGTATACTTTGCCTCCAGGAACCACACTGGATACTTTCTCAGGTTGGTTGTATGGATACCTGCCAGACATGGGCGCCACAGAACAAACCTATACTTTTGCTCTGATATTGAGAAAAACAAACAATCCTGATCTACGCAGTGATCCGTATGTGTTTACTCTGACCGTTGTAGGACAAGTGGACACTGACGTTGTTTGGCTCACTGCTGCGGACCTGGGCACAATTGACAACGGTGCCACCAGCCTGCTAAAGGTAGAAGCTGTGAACACCGGTGGTAGAAGTCTGCAATACAAACTTAAACCCGGCAGTTATCCGTCTCCCAACATAGGGGTATTCAATCGTTTACCTCAGGGAACACAACTGCTGCCATCGGGAGACATTGCAGGGCGTGTGAGTTTCAATACATTTGCTCTGGATCTTGGAACCACCACGTTTGATAAAAATCTCAGAACAAGATTGAGTGCGGACGAAACCACGTTTGACATGAGCTGTACATTTACTGTGAATGCTTTCAGCGTGGATGGTCTGGTATCAGTGTATAAAACTTTCACAGTCATGGTGGTACGAGCCTACAACGAACCTTATGAAAATCTCTATATCAAGGCCATGCCACCATTTGCTGACCGAGCCTTGGTCAACCAGTTGATACAGAACACAGATATCTTTCCACCAGACTTGATATTTAGACCAGCAGATCCAAATTTTGGAATATCAACATCAGTAATTTACGATCACTGCTTTGGGTTGACCAGCAGTACCTATGAGCTGTACATGAGCAGTCTTTACAAAAATCACTACTGGAAGAATTTGGTGTTAGGCGAAATCAAAACAGCACAAGCCCTGGATGCAGCCGGCAACATAATCTACGAAGTGGTATACAGTGCAGTACAAGATAACCTTGTGAACAGTCAAGGAATCAGTGTGAGCAAACAAGTTACCTTGCCGTATCCAATCAGTCCCGGTGACTCTTCAGAAATTACCACAGTGTATCCCAACAGTTTGCCCAACATGCGAGACCAGGTGATTGATGTGGTTGGCCAAATTTCAAACATATTGCCATTGTGGATGTTGAGCAAACAAACCAATGGGCAAGTACTGGGGTTTACACCTGCCTGGGTAATAACCTATTGCAAGCCCGGAACTTCAGGACAGATTGCCTACAACATACAATCAAAATACGGAACACAACTCAACCGAGTAGATTTTGAAGTTGACCGATACGAACTGGATCGACTGCTCAGTTATAGCTGGGATCCTGTTGCTGACAGTTCGACCGGTGCCTGGGTTCCTACCCCAGCCGAAACCACATTCGACGCCGATGGTAGCACAACAACCACTCCTGGATGGAAAAACAACAGTGGGCAATTGGTACAATGGATAAATGATAGTGCTGAAATAGTATCCTGGTCTAACAATTACAACGGAAAGACTACTACTTTTGATGCTACCAGTATGAGATTTGAAGCACCAGTTGACATGTATTCAGACACCGATGCATATGATAAATATCTTGTATTTCCCCGAAAGACCATTTTAGGATAACAATTAATGTCTACAGTCCCATATATTTTTGCCGGCGACACTGGCAATATACCATTAAGTCAATTAGATGCTAACTTTGCCAACGTCAAAGCGTTTGCCAACACAGCAGGATATGTGACTGGGTCCAATCAGGCCAATATTACTTCAGTAGGAACATTGATATCAGTTAGTGCAAGTGGTAACATCACAGGCGGTAACATTGCTACCAGTGGGTCAATAAGTGCTACTGGAACAATTACCGGTGGCAATATTGTGAATAATGGCAACATTACTGCTGGCAATATCCTAACAGGTGGACTAATAAGTGCTGCTGGAACAATCACTGGTTCAAGTCATCTTGGATCAGTTGTTTCTGTAACCGGCAACATCACTGGTGGCAATATCTTAAATAATGGCCTAGTAAGTGCCACGTCAACTATCACTGGTGGCAATATTCTAACAGGTGGGCTAATAAGTGCCACTGGAACAATCACCGGTGACACCATTGCAGTCACTGGAGCATCTACTGCTGCAAGTTATAGTGCAACTGGTAACGTAACTGGTTCAAGTCATCTTGGATCAGTTGTCTCTGTAACCGGCAACATTACTGGCAGCAATCTAGTGATCAACAGCATCACCAGTGATGATTCTACTTTTGTCACCATTGAGGATGGCCTCAATGTTACTTCCGGTTTTATATCTGCTCCTGAAAGTATGTCATTGACAGCAGGTGTTAACACCTGGATCCTGGGCACAACTGGCAATTTAACTGCTCCTGGTGCTATTAGTGCCGTAGGCAACATCACTGCTGACAATATCCTAACAGGTGGGCTATCAAGTGTAACAGGCAACATCACTGCTGGCAATATCCTAACAGGTGGGCTATCAAGTGTAACAGGCAACATCACTGGCGGCAATATTATTACTACCGGTGTAAGTAGCCGTTATATAGATGTCAACGTTCCGGCGTATGCAAACATCACAGCGACCAATACCTACAGTCTAAGTACAACTAACAGCATCAATATTTTAATAGCCAACAATGTTGGATACACAGCAACCTTAAATATGCCCACAGGCCCAAGAGATGGACAAATTTGTAATTTTGCCATAAGTGGAAACACAGTAACTTTAGCAGTTGGAACTGGTACTGTATTACCAACATTTGCTGGTAGTACCGTGGTTGGCACAGGCTATAGATATGTTTACCGAGTTAGCAATACAAGTTGGTACAGAACAGGATAATTATGGTACATTCAAAAGTACAATAAATACATCTAATAACCCAGGATAGATTATGACAAGTAGCATCAACCCAAACGACATCGACGGCACCTACCCAGTTGCCGGGCAAGACAACGACAGCCAGGGCTTTCGTGACAATTTTACCAATACCAAAACCAATTTTCAGTATGCATCCGCTGAAATAACTGATTTACAAAACAAATCGGTGCTCAAGGCTGCACTCACAGGTACCACTCTGGACAATGACATGGCTGGCAGTCCACTGACCAGTGCTGACATTGCCAACTTCAGTGCCAACAGGGTTGCGCTAGGAACCACGTCCGGCACAGTCACAATCAACTATGCAACTGGTCACTATCAAACAGTGACCACTAGTGGTGCAATCAGCCTGGCCTTTGCCAACTTTCCTGCTGCTGGTGCAGCCGGTCTGGTGCGTGTGCAGATCACTGTGTCTGATGTGTCTCACACTGTTACTCTTCCTGTTGCTGTCAGCGTGGGGACCACAGGTATTCAAGGTTACAGCAGCAATGTAATCACCTTCCAGGCAACTGGTACTTACGAATTTGAATTTGTCACCAACGATGGCGGCGCAAGCGTTACTATTTTTGATCTCAACAGACCATTACTGGGCAGCAATCAAGCACAAATCGGATATGCCACAGGTGCTGGCGGCGCAGTCACCCAGGCTACTGATAAATCAACTGGAGTTACTCTCAACACACTTTGCGGCCAAATCACCATGAATGCCGCTGCCTTGGCAGCTGCCGCAGAAGTTAGTTTTACACTGACCAATAGTTTTATTACAGCTACCGATGTGTTGATTGTGAATGTGGCATCTGGCGCAACTGCGGCCACATACACTGCAACCATTGATGCTGTGGCTGCTGGATCTGCTAGAATCACCGTTGGCAACTATTCCGCAAGCAGTCAGAGTGAAGCTGTTGTGCTGAACTTTGTGGTAATCAACGCTGTAATAAGTTAATCAAACTAGTTGACATCTATCGGCATTTGCTGTAAACTAGTTTCAGCAAGGAGTCGAATGGAACATCCCTTTATTAACAACCTAGATAGCTTGACCCCGGAACAACTGGGGTCAAAGATATCCGAACTGCACAAAAAATTAGGCATTGCATATAGAACTGGCAATGGTTATCTGTGTGATCAATTGCGTATGGCTATCGAAAGCTACACAACCAAACACCAACAAAAAATAGCCGAACTCAACAAACCCCGAGATGGGGACGACGACGCTTTTAAATCCAAGATTGATATATCATGAACGTGCGACTTGAATACGACATGACCTGGCGTGCAGCCATATGGTTTGAAAATCGCCTGCAACTCAACGATTACACAGCCACCATATCCATGATTACCAATACCGCAGTGTCCGAAGATCACACAACTTGTATGGACAGAATCAATCATTTTGTCTATCATGAACTTGTTAACACAGTGTTTGTGCACCAGGAAGATCGAGAACAAATGCAATTGCTGGCAGCAGCAGGTATCAATTTTACTCCGCTACCCGAACAACCGATTGACCAGATAGTGGGTCTTGTGTTATACTGCAAGCTGAATGCTATTGTGGAAGATCGAATGCATGTGACGGCCGTGGCCATACAAAGTGAGCTGGGTGATAACATTAGATATCTACACAGCGAACATGAAGGCGCAACCCTGATGGATCAACCCGGCTGGTGGCAGGATTCAAATCCTGCCCATAACAATTTTAAACAAACTGGCAACAGTAAAAAACAAGTGGTCAAACTCAATCGAACCCCCAGCTGGCGAGAGCTAGACCTTGACTGGAGTGATGCACAACGACCCACAATCGAATCAAACACTGTGGTATTTGCCAAGTTTCCCCTTGATGAAAACTGATCACCTGGGTCAAATTATCTATTCAGAAGATGATGGCGTGAACTTGCTCATGCAGGGTCAACCTGCGACAATCATAAACAATCTGCTGATGGATGCTGCGGTGGATTTGAGCAGTGTTGCTGCGATATTGGAACAGGTACCCAGTATCATTAGATATGATGAATTGACTGCACAAGCAACCACACAAGAACAATTTGACTCAGCAAACCAACTCAACTGGTTCATGCCCGAAGAATACAAGAATCTCGACATTGCAGAACATGTGTTGGGATTGTGTTCCAGTGATGCAGCACTACAACGAGTAGGCGAAGAACTCTTGCTTTATCAAGCACGTGGTCTGTTTGATCTGTTGCGTTATCTTAAATTTTTAGTGGACACCATGCACCAGAATCGTGTGATTTGGGGTGTGGGTCGAGGCAGCGCAGTTGCCAGTTATGTGTTGTATCTATTGAAAGTACACCGCATAGACAGCTTGCACTACAATTTAGATATCGCAGAATTTCTGCGTTAAATATCAATTCAAGGAGAAACTATGTCAAAGAAGATTTACAAAACTGCACAAGGAAAAATTGTGGACCTTGGTGCATTACAAGTACAAAACGAAACTGTGCGAGCAGTTGGCAACATGAACGTGAATGCCCGCGGTGACAGGCTGGATGCTGACGGCAACATTATTGCTACTAGATCACAACAGGTAAATCGTGCTCTTAATCGACAGACCAATACCGCAGCTGGCCCAATAGCTGCCAGTTCCAGGGCGCAAAGAGAAACTGAAACTGCTGTTGATCAATCCGCAGCAAAAGAAAAATTAGAACAGGCTCGCGCACAACGTCAAGCACGTCGAGAAGCAGGCGTTGCTCTGCCTGAAGCAACACCGCCAGCAGCAGGATTGGCAGCAGCCATGGCGAGAGCAGCACAACAAAAGGACCAAGAATAATGATCAAAGCAGCATACGCAGCACACCGAATTGACCGAGAACAACTGGTTCCGCTGGGGGAGTCAGTTATTGTGAGTGACATGAACTTTGAAGAACGTCTCAGCACAGGCGGTATCATTATCATGACCGACAATGGCAAAAGCACAGGTATCAGACCACGCTGGGGTCGAGTGTATGCAGTGGGTCCAGATCAGCAGGATATTCGAGTCGGCGACTGGATCTGTGTGGAACACGGGCGTTGGACTCGTGGTCTGGACATTGAAGACGAAACAGGAAAAATTACTCTGCGTCGAGTTGATCCCAAAGACGTCATGATGACTGCGGATGAGAAACCCGACGATCTTACATTCTCAGGTGCCATTCACATAGAAGCCAAACCCAGCTGGATGCAACACAATTGATCTTCAATCACATCAAACAACTCAAGGCAGATGGCAAACGAATTGGCATCACCTTCTCAACATTTGACATGGGACCACATGCCGGCCATATTGCCATGCTGAGTGAAGCCAAGAACCACTGTGACTATCTCATATGCGGCTTGCAAACTGATCCCACAATAGATAGACCAGACACAAAAAATGCTCCTATTCAAAGCATAGTAGAGCGTCAGATTCAATTGGCAGCGTGTCGCTATGTGGATGAAGTTGTGGTGTATCAAACTGAACAAGACCTTGTGGATCTGTTGTTGATCTTGCCTGTGGATGTGCGTATTCTGGGTGTGGAATATTGTGACAAAGATTTTACTGGTCGCGAAGCAGGCGCCCTGCGAGGAATCGAACTGGTATTCAACGGACGCGATCACAGCTTCTCCAGTTCAAGCCTACGACGACGTGTGGTTGCTGCCGAAAGTCATAAAGTACTGTCACAGAAATAGAACAGTTTGGCAAGTTGGCCTGTTGACAATTCCTCAGTGTTGCATTATAATACGCTATATCAACGGAGAATACAGATGGAAATACAACCCAAAGACCCCAGCCGCGGTCACTTTTATGTAAGCCTGGCCAAGAGCGCACTACGAGTAGTTGCCGGCATTGCTTTTATCCAAGGAGCAATCATGCTCGGCGGTGCATTTATTATTGCAGCCGAGGTGCTTGGGGTAGTAGAGGAACTGGTGTGAGCAAAGGTTCAAGACCACGACCATACAGTGTGGCCCAGCAAGAATACGATAACAGATGGGATGCCATCTTTGGTAGAGATCTAGAAAATACACAACCCGTCCCTGAACCACAACAGAAAGCACAAGATGAAACAACTTTGGGTAGAACAGTACCGCCCCAGCACAATTGATGGCTATGTATTCGTTGACGATGCTCAACGAGAACAAGTAGAAACCTGGATTCGTGAAGGATCAATTCCGCATTTGTTACTGAGTGGCTCAGCCGGCACAGGCAAAACAACTCTGGCCAAACTCTTGATCAACGAGCTAGGCATTGACGAATATGATGTGTTGTACGCAAACGGATCCAAAGAAGCTAGAAAGGTCGAATGGGTGGACAAACTGATCAGCTTTTGTCAGACCATGCCATTTGGCAAATTCAAGATAGTGCTAATTGACGAAGCTGACTACATGAATCCCAATAGTGTACAGCCTGCTCTGCGCAACTTGATGGAAGACTATTCGGGCAGTGTGCGATTTATTCTTACCTGTAATTTTCCCAACAAGATCATTGCGCCCTTGCACAGTCGTTGCCAGGGATTCCACATTGTCAAGACTGATCATACAGAATTCACAGCCAGGGTGGCCACTGTGTTGGTCACAGAAAACGTGACCTTTGATCTAGACGTACTGGACAGCTATGTCAAGGCCACATATCCGGATCTGCGCAAGTGTTTGAATCTGGTGCAGTTGAACTCGCAATCAGGTGCTCTGAATCCTCCCGGTGCTAGTGACCGCAGCGCACGAGACTGGAAGTTGGACTGTGTGGACATGTTCAAACGTGGCAAAACACGTGAGGCAAGAACTCTGCTGTGCCAGAGTTCGGGACCAGAAGAAGCAGAAGAAATATTCCGCTGGATGTACGACAATCTTGATCTCTGGGGGTCAACTCCTGAACGTCAAGATCAAGCCATTGTGATCATCCGCAACGGCCTGGTCAGTCACAATGCTGTGGCCGACGTTGAAATCAATCTGAGTGCTACACTAATTGAACTTAGTCAGATTAGTTGATCTTAAATGAATTTTAACACTCTAGAACCTGCTATAGATCCCAACAACAGAATAACATTCCTGTTGGACTGGGAACTAACTTTAAAATGCAATTTAGATTGCACATATTGTCCTACCGGTATTCACGGCGGCCACGATAACTCAACCACGCATCCGCCATTGGCTGAGTGTTTGAAGTCACTGAGATTTATGTTCGAATATGTGGATTTGTACATGAATACAAAATCCAAAGGAATTAAATATGTGATCTTAAACGTGTATGGAGGTGAAAGTTTGCATCATCCAGAAATTGTCAAAATATTGAGTCAGGTTAAAGAAGAACATCAGAAATATTCTGCTCGTTGGCATTTAACAGTAACTACCACTACCAATGCTATTATTAGCAAAAAACGCCTGGTACAAATTATTCCGTTCATTGATGAATTTACTGTAAGTTATCATACAGAAAGTACTAAAAAACAAAAACAACAATTTTGTGACAACCTGCTGACCATTAGAGACTCGGGCTGCCGACAAAAATGCATAGTGCTCATGCACCAAGAAGCGGATCTTTTTTCTGATGCGCAGAACATGCTAAGTTGGTTGGATCAAAACAATATTAAAAGTTTGCCTAGACAGCTTGACGGAGATAGTGGAACAGTCGACAACAAAAGAATATATAATCAGCAACAAGTGCAATGGTTTGATAAGTTGTATAAATCGTCTACTTTTGGTGAATATTCTCCCTTTGAAAATACCGATAAGGGAGTGCATTTAACTGATGTTGGCAGAGCATGTTGTGGTGGACGACAAACTTGTACTGATCAAAATTACAAGCAACGACATTTTTATGTTGAAAATAAATTTCCAGACTGGTATTGTAGTGTAAATCATTTCTTTCTTTATGTAAAACAAGTCAATGGAGAAGTTTATGTAAACAAAGATTGCAAGATGAATTTTAAAGGTGAAGTGGGTCCTATTGGCAATCTCAATGACACTGACAATATATTATCTACTTTGCGCGGTCAACTTGACACTGATTCTTTACCAATTATACAATGTAAAAAATACCAGTGCTTGTGCGGGTTGTGTGCGCCAAAAGCAAACACACTAGAAAAATATAATGAAATTATGAAAAAATATCAATTGACATCATGAGATATCTCACACTTACCTACTACACCAAGGCCGATGGCAAAATTGACGAAGCAATGGCTGTGAGCAAAAACATCAGAGCAAGAGATTTGCAAACTGCCAGCGTGATCCTGGACTTTAAAAAACTCCAGGTGGTCAAGTGCAGCATGAACGGCGTGCAGGTTCCCAGGGACTGGGACAGAATTGTGACCTACTATCATCAACACTATGCTTCAACCATTGAACGACTGTTCAATGAAAACGGCTACGAAATTGTCAAACCAGAAACTACAGTGTCACAAGATGCGGATACAAGCACTGCACATTGAACCCACAAACATCTGCACATTGAAATGTGCAGGTTGTGCTAGAACCAGATTTATACAGCAATGGCCGCAGCACTGGCGCAATCATAGTCTGGACGTAGAGGTGTTGATGCAGTTTTTGGATATTGATTTGACCAATATGCCTGTGACATTTTGCGGCAACTACGGCGACCCAATCTATCATCCTGATTTTATAAGCATGATACAACAGTTCAAACAGCGTGGCGCAGCAGTCACAATAATCACTAATGGTAGCCATAAAAAATCCGAGTGGTGGCAAGAATTAACATCGTGTCTAGACAAAAATGACTCAGTTACATTTTCAGTTGATGGCATACCAGAAAATTTCACTCAGTATAGAACAAATGCAGACTGGACGTCGATACAATCAGCAATGACAATTTGTGCTCGGGCACAGTGTGTAACCACCTGGAAATTTATACCATTTGCATTTAATCAGACCTGTATTGATCAAGCTCACGCTCTGAGTCAATCACTAGGCATAGATCACTTTGAGATTTCGCCAAGTGATAGATTTGACGAACAAACTGAACATCTAATACCCACAACTGATTTACTGGGCTCAAGATACAATGATCAACAGGACTGGAAAAATCACAATAGATCAGGCAGAGTTGATGCCAGGTGCGCCCCCGGAGATCATCACTTCGTCACAGCCGACGGCTACTATAGTCCTTGTTGTTATGTTGCTGATCACCGATTCTATTATAAAACAGAATTTGGCAAAAACAAAAAAGCATACAATATCAATACCACCAGCTTGACCAGCATACTAGAGCAACCAGCTGTGGTTGATTTTTATCAAACGCTGGATTCTATTCCAGCATGTCAATATAACTGTCCTAAAGGAACCCAATGAAGAATCGACTGATACTAACTGACGCTGATGGCGTCTTACTTGACTGGGAATGGGCATTCTCAGTCTGGATGCAGGAGCGCGGATACACACTCACAGCAGACAACAAGAAAAGTTATTTCCTACATCATCACTATCGTGAACTGGAAGAAAAAGACGCCAAAAAGGTTGTAAAGACCTTCAACGAATCGGCTGCTGTGGGCTTCTTGCCTGCTCTACGTGATGCCACCTACTATGTCAAACGCCTGTATGAAGAACATGGCTATCAGTTTCGAGTGATCACCAGTCTGAGCCTGGATCGAAATGCTGCCAAGCTGAGAGAAATGAATCTGCACAAACTGTTTGGCAATGCAATTGAAAGTGTGATTTGCCTGGACACCGGCGCAGACAAAGACTCTGCACTAGAGTTCTATCGTGACAGTGGCATGTGGTGGTGTGAGGACAAGCCCGAAAATGCCGATGTTGGCCATGCCATGGGCCTGAAAAGCATACTGGTAGAACACGGGCACAACATGCATCATGTGTGCCCGTATCCGGTTGTTAAAAATTGGCGAGAAATTTATTCTATAATTGCTCCTAGCGAGAATACAGTTTCAACACGTCACCAATAATTTTATGGCGCTGCACGTCTCTAGCTTCTAGAGCACATACTTCCATGCCTGCTACTGGATGAGCACGTAATCGATTACACAGGTCCATCAAGCCATTGTCGCCGTTGCTACGGTCTGCCTGCTCGACATCTCCTGTTATAACGATTTTGCTGTTTTGTCCGATACGAGTCATTAACATCTTGGCCTGGGCAGGAGTTGCGTTTTGCATTTCGTCTGCTATTATCCAACTGTTTTTAAAAGTACGGCCGCGCATGAATGCCAGAGGCGCTATCTCCACTACTTGGTCTTCGATCATGGTTACAATGTCCTGAGGGCGATAAAATTCTCGCATGACATCCAGTAACGGACGGGTCCATGGTTCCATCTTGGCAACAAGATTGCCCGGCAAGAAACCATGTTGTTCTCCTTCGACTCCCACTGCAGGGCGAGTCATCACAATACGTTCACATTCTCCTTGTTTGAGTGCTCTAACAGCGGCCACCATGGCCAGGTATGTTTTACCTGTGCCAGCTGGTCCCACTGTGACCACAATATGCGTGGCAGGATCTTGCAGAGCCATCACCAGGGTTTCTTGATTTCGTGTTCGAGGGATCAAGTCTATGCGGCGTTGTCTCTGTTTGGATTCTGAATTAAACGGAATTGTGTTTTCTACCATTTGTGCTGCTACTCTTTTTTGTGTTTGGGCTTTGGCCCCTCTTTGTCTACTCAAGTGCGGTTCTCCTGTATTGTGCTGGTTGCGTCCAGCCTAATATTTAGGTGTTTGCAACTGAAGATCTATGCACCGAGATTTCAGAGAATACTGGACTAAGTATTAGGCTGTGGCGTTGACAACAAAACCACGCAGTTCTATATCTTACTGAATAAATAACTGGTTAGATAAAATCTACTTATTTTAAAGGCCAACACAATGTCGTCATCTCTTGTAACCAATAGCGATTATTTGATAAATTTAAATTCTGGAGCAAATACGCTGTCGATTACAGGCAATGTAGCAATCACTGGCAATTTGAGCGTGAGCGGCAACGCCACACTCAGCGGCAACATTCTGGGCGACAGAATTCAAAATGGCACAACCAGCATAGACATACAGACCATAAATGGCAATGCCAATGTCACTGTTGGCGGTGTATCCAACGTGGCAGTGTTTGCCACAACCGGTGCATATGTCACAGGTGTTGTTAGTGCAACTGGCAACATCAGCGGCAATTACTTTGTGGGCAACGGATCACAGCTGACTGGGATTGTATCAAGCTACGGCAACGCCAATGTTGTGGCCAACTTGGCTGCACTGGGATCAAATCCTGTGAGTACCACTGGCAACATCACTGCTGGCAACATCATTGCTGGCAACCTGGATGCAATCAATCTAGTGATCAACAGCATCTCCAGTGATGATTCAACTTTTGTCACCATAGAAGACGGACTCAACGTTGTGGGAGCGGTTGCTGTCTTGGGCAATATTACTGGTAGCAATCTAGTGATCAACAACATCTCCAGTGATGATTCAACTTTTGTCACTGTTGAGGATGGCCTCAATGTAGTGGGAGATATTGATCTTTCGGGCAATATCACCGGTGGCAACATCAGTGTCGCAGGCAACGCCACAGTCACTGGCAACTTAAACGTAACAGGCACCTCGGGCAATGTGGTCACTAAATCTTACGGCGCTTGGACAGTGCCCACAGGCAACAGCACACAGAGTTTCACAGTGGATGGCAACAACACCTATCAGATGTGGGTAGAAGGCAACATACCCAATGGTATCATTGCGTGGAATGCTCTAGCAACTGTAACCAATATCAATGTGCCAGTGATAGGTCAACAGTTTGCCTGGAACTACGAAGGTGGCGGAAATCTTATTTTGTTTACCAGCATACCTGCTCAGATCATTGGCACAGCCGGTGCTATAAGCAATGCTGCTCCTGTGGTGGCCAATACCAATGTATTCTCTTTTGGCATCAACAACGCATCCGGCAACACTGTCACTGTGGAATACGGTTGGGTCAAAATAAGTTAACACTGTGGCCACAAGATTTAGCCATTAATACCGGAATTCAAAGCCTACAGGTTCTATTCACTTGCCATAAATATCTGCATGGACGAAAATATCTTTAAAGATCACACAGACTACTGGAATGTTGCGGACAATATTCGCGACATTTACCTGAGTGAGGGCAGTTTGTTGACCCTGCTGGACTTTGAACGTGTGCTGGACGAAATGGATGTGTATGCATTTCGCAACTGGGATCGCGGTGAACTGGTGCAAGGTCCCGATATTGGCAAATACAAGGTGACCTGCATCTTTATGTGGCCCGAAAATCTCATGCCCGACCCACGTGGCGGACGCAGACTTTTGCCATTTGACTGTGATGTAAACTTCAAAAAAGTCAACATGAAGATTCCTATCAAGGTCACAGAACCCAGCGACTACCTGGGCGGCACACACATTGCTCGATTAATAACCAAAAAGGTCTGGCTGGTGGAGATTGTGATACCCAAAAACTTGATTTCTGACATACGCACCGGATCCATTGATCTAGAAGATGAAGAAATTGATCTGCAGGATCTGGATGATGCTTATGCACAAGACCTGGACCAAGATCAATACAAAGATGATGAGAAAGCAAATGCAGCACAACAACAACTTCAGCAACCCACAGCAGTCCCCCCAGCAGCTTAACGAAGGGTTAGGCTACAAAGACCTAGAGGGCATAATGAAGCCCACGATTCATATTGACGAATTCAGTAGCAAAATGGGCGAAGATTCTGATGTAATTGTGGTGAGCTTTTTTGTGCGTGATCGCCAAGCTGCCAAGGATCTAACCAGCTGGTTTGAAAAGGGCTATGATTTTGTGCTGGATGCAGACACCAGCCCCGGTGAAATCAAACCCAATCGTTATCTAGTGTATCTTGAAATGCGCAGACGCAATGCTGCACCCAAACAAATTGAAGAAATCCTAGGCGACCTAGGCACACTCACAGAGTATGAGCCCGAAGACTGGGTCATGGTGTACAAAAAGCAGCGCCATGAGTGGAGTCCAGAAACATTTGCCGAACTGGTGCCACTAACTCCCAACGAGTATCGTGAACGCACAGAAGGTGACCTAAACGAAATGCGTGTGGCAGCAGGAATTACCACAAAAAACATCTATCAACGTGATGCGGGCATGCGGGCCATACAAGCCGCTGCTGGTATCCTTTAAATAGTATCAATGACTGTAACCGGGTTCGGATGCTCGTTTATACACGGAGCAGAACACGCAGATTCTCACCCAAAGAAACACAGCCGTACAACGTGGCCTGCGGTGATAGCACAGAGATTAGGACACGACTATAATTGTTTAGCCCGCAGCGGTTGCGGGAACTTGTCCATACTCAACAATATACTCGACGAACTAGCAAAAGATCAAACTGATCTTTACATTGTCAATTGGACCTGGACCATGCGCTGGGATTATATTTTTGCAGGCAACGATCAATGGCACAGTTTGAATCCCAACCATGACCATCCACGGGCTCAATACTACTATCAAAATATTCACGCAGACTACGCAGATAAATTACACAATCTAATCTGGATCAATACTGCTGTTCAGGCATTAACTGCTGCGGGCAAAAAATTTTGCATGACCTACATGGATGATCTGTTGTTTGAGGACCGATGGCATGCTAGCCCAGGTATGCTGGTACTGCAACAACAGATACAACCACATTTACAGCAATTCGATAAATTAAATTTTGTGGATTGGAGCAAACAAAATAATTTTGCAATTGGGCCAGGCGGGCACCCATTAGAGGCAGCACACGAAAAGGCCGCCTTGTATCTGTTAGGTCACTGTTTGGTATAGACAAAGTACAGTCTATCATTGGCATCCTTTTTGAAGGTGTCCAGATGCAGATTGTACTTTTCTGCAAATTCATTTACCACTTCAAACGTCCACGGAAAGATTTCCACATAAGGTCCTGTCTTGTGTGTTATACCCGGATTAGCTCGTAAAAAGAATTTACCCTGAGTCTTTAGCAGGCTCACACAATGCGCAAAACGTGATTCAATGTCCGCACGTGAATTGAAGTTTATTGCACCCAGAGCAATGATCACGTCGTGGCTAGCAGGCTTGACCCGGTAGTCTAGAATATCCACTTCATAATCTGCGCAGTTATTGTAGGGATCTATCCCCACAAGATTCTGTATGCGCCCTTTGAAAGGATGATATCCGCAGCCCACATCCAGCACACTCACAGGATTCAAGCGGTTAACTTCATCTGCCAGTTCCCATCCTGTGTGTTCATAGTCGCCTGTGCGTGGCTTCCAGATTTCAGCAAAAAATCTGTGTGTGTAGCGTTCACTGAGATCATCACAAATCTCCTGTAGTGTTCCGCAGTATTCACAGGGCAGGCTCAGCTCAGCTTCCACAGCGTCTCGAAACTTGCGATAACGTGCGGGCGTCCAGGGCAAGGCGTCTATCACAGTGTCAGCACCAATGCTGGCTCGGATCTGATCATGCTTGCCCAGAGGAAAAGCCAGGTTTAGATTTTTTACAAGAAGGGAGAAAATTTTGGTATTCATAGAAATTTTTATAAATAAAGTAGAATTTTACAACAGAATTAAATATTTTGTTGTGTTGATACTTTATTTAAGGAGACTACAAGTGATCAAAAAATTATTATTAGCCCTGCTACTGGCACCTGCAATAGCCATGGCCTGGGAGCCAACTAAGCCTGTTACTGTGATTGTGGGCAACACCCCAGGTGCAGGCAACGAAATTGCCTTTCGCAAACTAGCAGCAATTGTGCAGAAAACCAATCCCACAGTGGTATTTGTGGTGCAGAATATTCCCGGAGCAGACAGCGTGATTGCCAACAACAAGGTGCTGGAAGCTGTGCCCGACGGCTACACCATCAACCTGCCCAGCCACATGAGCAGCTATGTTACCAATGACATCTGGGAAAAATCCATAAAGAAATACAAGTACGACAGCTTTGTGGATGTGCTGACCATGGGCAAATCACCACTGGTCTTGGTGGCCAGTGTGCGCAGTGACATCAACACACCTGAACAATTTGTGCGATTGATTCGTACCACCACAGCACCCATCAGCGTGGCTGTGGGCGGCGGTGCTCATAGAACTGCATTTGAATACTTGATGGACCGGGGCCGGGGCAATCGAGATCTAGTTCGGCCAATCAAGTTCAATGGGCCCACGCCTGCTGTGACCAGCGTGGCCAGCTACGACGGCACACAAGGTACTGAATTTGGTATCTTGCCTATTGCAGTGGCCAAGGCTCTGATTGACGCAGGCAAGGTAAAACCCATTGGATTCACAGGCACAAGACGCATGCCACAGTTTCCTGCTGTGCCGTTGTTGAATACTGTGGCACCTGGCATCAATGTGTATGCGGCCTGGAGTATTCAATTGCCTCCAGGAGCAGACTCTGCTGTGGTGAACTGGTATCAGCGTGAGTTCAGTGCTGCTGTGCGTTCTGCAGAGTACAAAGAATGGGCTGACGGTCAGGTGGTATTTTATGAAGAATCTGAGTTGACTCCTGCAGGATTGCGCAAACAAATGGACGAATTACGTGCCGCCTTTATTCCGGTGCTGAGTCGAATTGATTTAAGTAAAGAATGAAATATATCAGATCCCGGAACCAAAATGCAGCAGATATAAAGGTAACAGTAATATGACAAACCAGGACAGCACTGAGATAAAATTAAATGGTTTTGAATATTCAGGATCAAATCTAATTGATGAAGTAAACGCATTGTGTCCTTCTTTGGTAATTGATGTGGGGTGCGGGTCTAATTTTTTTAAAGGAAAAATAAAAAATTTAATTGGATTTGACAAACACCCCCATGATGACCTGGACTATTGCTGCGATATAAATGACATGACCGTGGCAGATAATTCCGTAGATGCAGTGCTGGCACTGGGATCATTGCAATACCGGGACAGAGCTGCAACCTACAAAGAATTGGCCACAGTGGTAAAATGGGTTAAATCAGGCGGATACATTGTGATGCGAGTTCAACCACTAGTGTCTGAATCCGAATCGGTCAAGAGTGGGTGGCCCTACCGCTGGAGCAAACCCTGGATCGACGAAATGTCCGAAGAATTTGGATTGGACATTGTGAAAGGTCCAGTATCTGACAGAAACAAAAACATAACTGGTCTTGTCAGAACAGTGTGGTGGTGGAAAAAGCAGTAATCGAACAAAGGTAAAATCAACATGAAAACACTACTAATACTAACAGGCCCGCAAGGCGCAGGCAACCACTTATGGAGCAAGATATTTGCTCTACATCCGCAGGTACTGGGATGGCGTGCGCTTCTGGACACACACTGGATTGGTCACGATCAAGAGCCATTTGCACAGGCCTGGGCAGATCCTTCTAGACTGAATGAAATGAGCTGGCGACAAGCAGACTGGTTTGTGACATCAATGAGTGTGCCTTACATGAATAATGGCACAGCCACAGTACCCGACTTCAAGGGCTTTGTGCGTGGTGTGCAGAACCTGGGTCACAGAGTGATTTTTGGCGTACTAGGTCGCGATCAAAACATTGTGCGTATGCAGCAGACTCGAGTGCGCGGTGCAGTGACCCTGGACCAGTCACTCAAAGAATTTGACAATCTAGCAGCACCTGTGTTCTTGAGCTATGAACTACTGCATCTTTATGGGCACAAGTATCTGGAATCCATTGGGCGACAATTAAATTTCCCCATTGCAACTACGGATCCCAGAATCACAGCCATACTAGCAGATGATACCAATGCCAAATACTTTGGCGCTGTTGGTGCTCAACCAACAGATCAACTTGCACAACATGCTTCAAGGAAACACACATAATGCCACAACGAATTCTCATAATGGGCCTGCCCGGAGCAGGTAAAACATTCTTGGCCACAGCCTTGAAAAAGTTCCTGGAAACCAACAGCACTATTCGACACATGCCTGTCAGCAGAATGATCAATCAGGAAATGGCTCCGTCTGCATATTCATGCACAGTGGACTGGTTCAATGCTGACGATGTTCGCAAAAGATTCAATGACTGGGACTTCAGCCGTGAAGGACGCATACGCCAGAGCATAAGAATGGCTGATTTTGCACTCAGCTGCACCAGTGACTATGTGATCTGTGATTTTGTGGCACCCTTGGTTGAGATGCGCAACAACTTCAAAGCAGACTGGACAATTTGGGTAGACACCATTGACGCTGGCCGATTTGAAGATACCAACCGGGCCTTTGTTGAACCTGAAGTATATGATTTCCGTGTGACAGAACAAGACGCAGACAAATGGGCTGAATTTATTGGAAACCATATTCTTGAAAATCGTCGCAGACCTGTGTTTGACTGGAAGCGGGAAACTGTGCAGATGATGGGACGCTGGCAACCTTGGCATGCAGGGCATAGAGCCTTGTTTGAAAGACTCATAGCCCGCACAGGGCAAGTGGTTATTCAAGTGCGCGATGTACAGGGCTGGCAAGGATCAAATCCTTTTGCAATTGATCAGGTTCGAGCAGCCATCAAGCGAGATCTAGATCCGCTATACCAGGGACAGTATGAAATACAAATTGTGCCCAACATTGTGCATATTGGCTGGGGTCGCGGTGTGGGCTACACACATGCAGAAGAAACCTTTGATGAATCCGTCACCAGCATATCAGGCACAGCCATTAGAAAAAGCATGGGTCTGACCTAAACACACAACACGGTTCCGGACGGATAAATATCATATATGTTTATCTTGCAATATCTCCCGGACAGCGTAATCTTGTGGTTCTGCAATGGCCTGCTGATAGCGGGCATTGTGTTGACCGTTGTGGCCTTTTTCATCAAAACACTGCCCTTGGTCAATCAGTATCGAATACCTGCACAAGTCCTGGGTATCGCACTGCTGGTTCTGGGTGTGTATTTCCGTGGTGGACTTGCTGTGGAACAGACCTGGCGTGAGCGAGTGGCCAAACTTGAAGCACAGATTGTGGTGGCCCAAGCTGCCTCCAAGGACGCCAATGTCAAAATAGAAACCAGAGTCATAAAGAAAACTGAATATATCACACGTCGTGGTCAAGACATTGTGCAGTTTGTGGATCGCGAAGTTGTCAAATACGACAACACCTGTGTGATACCTGCACCATTTGTTCAGGCACACAATCGTGCAGCGGAGCCAGTCAAATGAGAGCCACAGAATTTGTCACTGAAAAGTGGAGCCCAAAATACAAAAAGAGCATCAATTGTGCTCACCCAAAAGGCTTCTCACAAAAGGCCCATTGTGCAGGCAAACGCAAACACAACGAATCTGTTGATGACACTGTGATGGAAATGGTGTGCGAAGACTGTGGCATGTGTGAGGCACATGCTGACTCAGACGTGAATGAAAATCTTCGAGACTGGTTCAAGGACAAATGGGTACGCTTTGGACCAGACGGCAAAATACGCGGTGACTGTGCTCGAGGTTCCAAATCAGAAGGCAAGCCCAAGTGTTTGCCACGAGCCAAGGCCAATGCACTGGGCAAGAAAGGTCGTGCATCAGCAGCGGCCAGAAAACGACGACAAGATCCTGACGCCAATCGTTCAGGAGCAGCAATAAATGTCAGCACAAAAGGAAAGAAAAAATGAACATAAATGATATCATTACAGAATCACAACAAAAATGTCCGCACTGTGGTGGACCCTTGATGGAATATTCAGATCTAATAGAAAAGAAAGATGCCTGCTACTACAAGGTCAAGGCTTCAGCAAAAGTATGGCCCAGTGCCTATGCGTCTGGTCGTTTGGTACAGTGTCGCAAAAAAGGTGCCAGCAACTATGGCAACAAGTCAGAAAGCATGGCGGAAGGCTCCAAAGACTCTGCACCCAAGATGGGATCAAAAGAAAAGAAACTAGCCCAGGGTGCTCTCAAAGGTGCTAGAGATATGTCTGCCGTACTTGGGTTGGTCCGAGGCAAAGACGGTGTGGCCAAACCACCAGAGACTAAAAAGCAAAGCGTGGCGGAAGGTGAAGAAGAAGATGCTAAGTTCACTCCTCGACTACAAATCAGAAGTCGAATAGGGACTGCGTTAAACCAATATTTAGATCCTGAAAAAGTGGCAGGTGCCTATACTGACATTCAATACTATAAGCACGACGGCAAAGTTTATGTTGAAGTATTATTCCACTATACCGATGGACAAAAGATCGGTCCCAGACAAAGAAAGCAATTTTTAGTCAATAAAGATTTTACACTAACTCCTATCAAGAAGCAAGGCATGGCGGAAGGCTCAAAACACAATCAGCAAGATTTAGACGATGTTGCTGATTGGATGAATACTACTCCTGATAAATTGTCAGTTGAAGTCAAGCAAGAATCTATTGAAAAGTTCATCAAACAGATTCGTGAAATGTATGGGACATATGATGAATTTCCCGAAGATGAAGACCGCACTAATCGTATTTTGAAGTTGTTAAAGCGTGGAGCAAAGCCATTGCCCATCTATGTAGAAGCAGGTGATCCACATTTGTTTGTTATGGAAGGCCGTCATAGAATGGTGGCGTTTTGGTTAGCTGAGATGAAAACTATTCCAGTCGCCTATGTAAGCATCAATAGTCAGCAAGGTGTAGCGGAAGACAAAGGTATGACACAATACAACGCATTCAAGCGTGAGTGGCGTGCCAAACACGGTAGTGATGCCAAAGTACCTGGCTACGACAGCAAAGAATACAACGCATATTGGTGGCGTCAAGGCGATAAACAGCAAGACAATAAAAAGCAAGGTGTGGCAGAAGGCTCGGAAGAATTCAACACGGTAAAAACTTCGCCTTACAAAGCAACGCAACTGCTTGGTGGCAAATATCCAGTAGCATTTGCAATTGAAGTGTTGTGTCCAGATCAATCTGTTGTTAGCATGATCCAAAACAAAATTGGCAGAGCATATCAGGTAGAAAGAGATAATTCTATAGAAGGAAATGGAATAGGTATTGAGATTGTATCTCGGCGTTTTGAAGGTGGTCAAACTGCTCAAGCCGCATATGATCAACTACTTGACTTTATTGAACAAAATGGCGGCCAGTTCAACAGTTCAACACAAGTTACAATTTATAAACAAAAGCCAGGCATGGCAGAACAGCAACTGGATGAAAAATGCTGGGACGGCTATCAGCAACAGGGCATGAAAAACAAAAGTGGCCGCCAGGTGCCCAACTGTGTGCCTGTCACAGAAGAACTCACAACAGATCAGCAGTTTGACATGATCGAAGACATGGTAGAACAACTGGCCGAATCACATGGTGTGGATTCAGATGTGATCTGGGAAGACTTTGAGTCAGTGGATGATCACGAACTGTACGAAACAGCAGCCTGGCGCAGAAAAGAAGGCAAGAGCGCCCGGGGCGGGCTCAACGCCAAGGGTGTGGCCAGTTATCGCAGAGAGAATCCCGGATCAAAACTGCAAACAGCAGTCACAACCAAGCCGTCAAAACTCAAGCCTGGCTCCAAAGCAGCCAAACGCCGCAAATCATTCTGTGCCAGAATGGGCGGCGTAAAAGGCCCAATGAAAAAGCCCAATGGTAAACCTACCCGCAAGGCTCTGGCCCTGCGTAAATGGAACTGCTAAATGAGAGCAAGTGAATTTGTTTCAGAAGTCAAGGGTCACGATTTTATGGCAGGACACTGTCATGTGATGGCCATGGCATTGAAGCAGTTGCACCCTGATTGGCAAATACGTGCCCATGTAGGCTATGACGATGATGCTGCTGATGACACTGAGTATCGTGTGGATCATGTGTACACAGTGGCGCCAGATGGCACGGCATATGACTGCCGTGGTAGATTCGACAATGAACAACAGTTGGTGGGACCAGACACAACAGGTGGTGTTGACACACAGTATGTGAACTTTGGGCCCGAAGAGATCAAGCAGGCGATGCTGCGTGGTGAATTGAAACGGTTCACTAAACAAGACTTGGCCAATGCCATGCAGATAGCCACACAGGCAGGCAAGCAAGATGTTTCAGAAGCACCGGCTGGATACAAAGAAATAGAATTTGTATGTGTTAATCCACAATTCCCAGATGCCACTGATCCTGCATTGCAGAAAAAGATGTATCGCGGACTAAAACAAATTGACGGAGTTGTTCCATTATGGCAAGAATGGGGTGATTACAGTGAAGGCCAAGCAAGTCTAAGTGCAATATATCAAGACTCCATGAGTCGTGACAAAATATTATCACTGGCAAAACAACTGGGTGTCAAAGTGGACCTAGAACAAGCAGTGTCAGACGACTATGTTGACCGTGCCATGCGTGGAGAACACGAGGGTCAGCGGGGCCTAGCAGAAGGCCAGAACAATCTAAGCTATATTGGCAACTGCACAGATGATGACGTTATAGAGCATGTTTTTGGCGATGCCACTGGCTTTGCTCAAGCTGTGGAAGAATATGGTGATGAGTTTGTGTTGGACGACCTTGTGGTAAAATACGATCCAGAAACCGATGTTCACAGTTTCTATTACCAGCAGCAGGATGTGACAGAAGGCTCCTTGACAGAAATTGAGAACATGAAGCAATCTCATTTTCGTGGCGGTAAAGATACACTAGACCGTTTCAGTACTCCAGGAAAAAAACACCTTCGTGCCCTGCCGGGCGGCAGTGGCTTGATGTATTCAATCACATACGATTCTTATGTGCATATTCTTGATCCTGGAATTCCCGGAACAACAAAACCGTCTATTGTGGCAGGTTTGTACTTGGGAAAAGGTGTGATTCCTGACAGTGTTCAAGTTGGTTCTATCACTGTTGACGAAAACTATCGCGGACGCGGCCTGGCCCGAGCCTTGTATGGCATTGTGTTGACCATAATGAAAAAGACCTTGATTTCTGGCGATAGTCAAACTCCCGGCGGTCGTAGAAACTGGCTGAGCCTGGCCTCTATTCCTGGGGTTGAGATCAAAGGACTGTTGGATCTAGCCGACTTCCAGCTTGACAAGTCCAGACAAGTTGACAACACTATAGATCAATTGATGCAGTTGGGTGGACAGTTTGTGGCCAAAAACAACAACCGTACCTATTGGGCATTTGATGTTGTGCCTGGAAATGGCCAACTCACCCCTGCTGTTAAAAATAAATTGAGCAAGTTATACGGTTACGATTCAGACAATTTGCTCATGGCAACATGGACCGGAGGTCAGCAAGCTGTGGCGGAAGGCTCGAATCATCAGCATACCGAAATTATTAAACATCGTGTAGGTGACTGGATAGTATATCTTGATAATCACAGTGTAATCCGTGCTATGACTAGAAACATAGGTCCCAGAATGATGAGTAATCTTGTAACCATGGTAGATATGATTCCTGATTTAGAAGATAAGGTGCCAAAGGGTGGAGCTTTTTGGATACAAGATATCAAGACTAATAGTAGTTTTTATTTTAAACGCCTAGACATACCAAGCGAGCCTCTTGCAGTTCGTTGCGAAACCGGAGTGCAAGATATTCCTAGAGCCAATAAACAAACTCCTGTATTCCAAGTAAATGCCTACACTGGACCAGAAACAAAACAAGCTATCCAAGGCATGAAACAGGCAAAACTACGCAGTAAATTTGTTGGAACTAACACCTTGGCCAACACCTTGGCTACTAATATACAAAAAGGCCGTATTGGCGGTGATGATGCTATACGCAATCCAGCAACACAAGATAGCAAAAGGTATGATACCGCATTTAAACAAGCTCAACGAATGGATAAAGAAGTCGATGAAAACTTTGCCGACGGTCGCAATCCTCAAGACAAAGGCGATGCCAAACGTCACGGTATCAACACCAAAGCCAGTGTAAGCAGTCTACGCAAAACTGCCAAGCAGGGTGGACGCAAAGGACAACTAGCCCATTGGTTAGCAAATATGAAATCAGGAAGGGCCAAGAAAAAATGAAAATCTTTGTATTAGCACTAGCACTCTTATTATCAGCATGCAGCACCTTGGTACCTGTGTCAATGACATTCCCCGAAGCACCGGGAAAGCAGGCCATGGTTACCTGTCCCAACCTGCAGAAACTAAAAGACGATGCCCTACTCAGTGACGTCAGCAGAACCATCACCATCAACTACAGCACCTACTA
>Ga0214163_1000009_pt1 | contig 93124 bp, 73 predicted proteins | sample LakMenepilimnion_2_FD_153001 | JGI IMG/M metagenome (GOLD analysis project Ga0214163, IMG submission 153001) | Freshwater microbial communities from Lake Mendota, WI - Practice 15JUN2010 epilimnion v4 | ecosystem: Environmental > Aquatic > Freshwater > Lake > Epilimnion/Euphotic zone | place... | reverse complement strand
GCCGATAAAGAGCCAAAAATATAAAAGTCATACCATTCAATCACCGTTCCCACGGAGGAGGCAATGATGACTTGCCACAGTTTTTGAACCGGTATTTTATTGTTGTCGAATGCAGGATTCGAAGTGGACATACTTGGTAGGTTTAGAAAGATGAAATTAGGAAGGGAGTGGGAAAATTCCTAATTATTTACCCGCTGTCATTGGATGGCTTTACAGATACGCATCAAATGAATGTAATTTTTTCACCTAAAATTGATATATTTGAAATTAATACCAATATAAAACAAGATAGAATTTAGATGGGGAACTCGGTTTCAATCAAAGATATAGCCCGTAAATTCAAGTGTGCTCCTTCCACTATTTCTAGAGCTCTGAATGATCATCCCATGATTAATGTGGATACGAGGAAGACGATTCAAGAGTATGCTAGTAGGATTGGATATCAAAAAAACACGATTTCACTCAGTTTATTAAATAAGTGCTCAATGACCTTGGGCGTAATAATACCTTCTATTTCTCATTTTCACGAAACATCTATTGTAGAAGGCATGGAGGCGGTACTCCAACCCGCAGGCTACTTGTTAAACATTTGTGTGACCAATGAATCACAGGCGCTTGAAAAGGAATACCTCGATCGATTAGTGGCGAATCGAGTAGATGCGATATGCATTTCGCTGTCTCAAGAAACCTTTGATTTTGGACTCAATGCACATATTGATCAGGCAATTCGTCGGTCCTTGCCCATCATTTTTATGGATCGTTTTTACCATGAATCCGACGTGGATAGAGTCATTACCGATGATTTTAAGGGGGCTTTTATGGCGACAGAACATTTAATTCAAATGGGGTGCCAACGAATCGCTCACTTGCATGGGCCTAAAGGAATTACGGTGTCCCAACAAAGGTTTAAGGGCTACGAAGCGTGCTTGAAAAAATATGGGCGAGCAGTGGAGCAGGAACTAGTGAAGCAGGTGATGTTTTCACCGGAAAGTGCCGAGGAGGCAACAAAGAATTTATTAGACCAAGCAGCAAAACCAGATGGGATTTTTGCTGTGAATGATGAAGTGGGTTTCGGTGCCATGAAAGTAATCCAAGAAAGAAATTATAAAATCCCTGAAGATATTGCCTTGGTGGGCTTTGATGATATTCCATTGGCTGCTTTTGCACCTATTGCTTTAAGTTCTGTGTCGAGGCAAAGTAAAAAAATAGGAGAGCAATCTGCCCACTTGTTTTTATCCAAGGTCAATGGTTTCCTCGGACACCAACAATTTACCTTAGAGCCTGAGTTAGTCATTCGAGAGTCTTCTCAAAGAAATCATTTTTCCAAGATTTAATTGATTAACCATTCGGAAACAATTTCATAATATAGGCTTCATTCCGATTATTTAATTTTGTAACTCCAAAGAATAATTCAATTGCAAACGTTTGCGTAATTTTTCTGAAGGTATTTAAATAAATAAGAATTAATTTTCAATATTCTAATCTTCTAAAAATTTAATTTCATCTCTATGAAAAAAATCTTACCGGATCATCAAGAGTTATTTTTGATGAAATCTACAGGGATAAAGCTCATCAGTTTTCTGATGGTTATCCTGTTGGCCTTCAGCCCCGCATCAGTTTGGGGACAAGGTGCTAGCAAAACTATAAAAGGCACCTTAATGGATGCCACGACTAAGGAGGCCTTAGTGGGAGCTAATGTTTTAATTAAAGGAACGACTAAAGGTGCTACGGCAGATGCCAATGGTCAATATTCGATCAATGTATCGGATGACAAGGCTGTTTTAGTTTTTCGTTTTTTGGGATATGATTCTCAAGAAATAGCAGTTGGCGGCCGCTCTACCATAGACGTTTCCTTGAAATCGAATGCTTCAAGTTTAGAGCAGGTGGTCGTTGTGGGTTACGGAACCCAAAAGAAAACAGACGTTACGGGTTCTGTGAAGTCGGTATCAAGTGAAGCCTTTAATAAAGGTATTATCAATTCACCTGAGCAATTACTTCAAGGTAAAGTAGCCGGAGTTAATGTTACTTCAGCCACGGGTGAGCCAGGGGGAACACAAGGAATTACCATTCGTGGACCTGGTGGTTTGCGTACAGGAAGTACTCCTTTGTTTGTCATTGATGGATTAGCTTTAGACAATTCATCTACAGGTGGAGGAAATCCGTTAAACTTTATGAATCCTCAAGATATTGAGAAAATAGATGTCTTGAAAGATGCTTCTGCTACCGCTATTTATGGGGCAAGAGGAGCGAATGGTGTTATATTGATTACCACTAAAAAAGGGAAAGCAGGTACCTCAACAATGAATTTCTCAACGAGTTATGGCGTATCGTCCATCGCGCGTCCTTTGCCTGTTTTATCGGCATCAGATTTTCGTACGCAAGTAGGGAAGAATGGTGGAACACTGGAGGATTTTGGTTCTAGTACCGATTGGCAAAACCAAATTACACGTTCAGCCATCACTCAAAACCATGATTTAAGTTTAGGTGGAGGAGCTAAAAACTTAACGTATTTTGGTTCATTTGGTGCTCAAATGCAACAAGGTATCCTAAAGAATAACCAATTAGATCGACTATCGGGAAGAATGAACGTTACTCAGAAATTCTGGGAAGATCGATTAATTTTGGATGCCAATATCAGTTTTTCAAATGTTAAAAACGAGCGACCTCCCATCGAAAGTTTGTTAGGAAATGCGATTTCAAATAATCCGACGCTACCAATTTATGAGGCGGATGGAAAGACTCCAGCCAAATTTTTAAATGCGAGTAATCCGTTAATTACCTTAAATTTAAATAAGGATATAAATACAACTAATCGTTTTATTGCCAACATTTCTCCATCGGTGAAATTAGCGAAAGGCTTAGTGTATAAACTGAATTATGGCTATGATAATTCTACATCCGTTCGTGATGTGCAGTCATTGGCTAATTTAGTTCCTCAGCAAAATGGTCGTTTGGATACCTACAATACAAGCAATCAAAATAGTTTGGTGGAGAATTATTTAACCTTTAATTTAGAAGAAGGAGATCATGTTTTCTCTGCTTTGGTAGGTCATTCGTACCAAAAAATTCAATATTTATGGCGCACATGGAGTATTGGTAGGTTTCCAATTGTTCCGACGGAGCCTATCTATAATCCAGGGATTGGTCAAGAGTTAACCTTGGCAACGAATAAGCCTGCGGGATCTGCTTTCATCAATGAATTGCAATCCTTTTTCTCTCGTTTAAATTATCAGTATCAAGATAAGTATTTAGTTACTGCGACGGTTCGTGCCGACGGTTCGTCTAAATTTGGTTCAAACAATAAGTACGGTATTTTCCCTTCATTCTCATTGGGATGGAGATTATCGGAAGAGCCATTCTTAAAGAACACTGCAATTAGTAATTTGAAGTTAAGAGGAGGTTGGGGCCAAACGGGTAATCAGGAAATTCCACCAAAAATCACTCAACCATTATTTACAGCTTCTGTATCGGGAACAACCTCATATCCTTTGGATAATGGAACAAGTTACGCTCCTGGAGTTACGTATTCTCGTTTAGCCAATCCCGATATTCAATGGGAGATTTCAACTCAGTCGAATATTGGTTTAGATTTTGCCTTCTTGAATGGTGCTTTGTCTGGATCCGTTGATGTGTTCAATAAAGTATCAGGAAATATTTTATTGGAAATTATTCCATCAGATCCTGTGCAACCAGCGAGTTCGGTTTGGGCAAATGTGGCCAATATGCAAATTAACAATTCCGGGGTGGAACTTGATTTAGACTATAAATTAACCACTGCAGGCGGCTGGAAATACAATGTAGGAGGAAACTTAACCTTAATTAAAAATGAGGTAGTTAATTCACCATATACCGTGATTCAGTCAGGAGGAGCCTCGGGTTCAGGTTTGACATCTGCTACCATTAATGGATATGTGAATGGTCAGCCGATCGGTACTTTTTTCTTGAGAGAATTTATAGGCATTGATGAGAAAGGAGTAAGCAAATACCGTGATACAGACGGCGATGGAATTGTTTCTGACAAAGATCGTATTTCTGCGGGTTCTGCTTTACCTACTACGCAGTATAACTTCTTTGGGAATGTATCGTATAAAGGATTTGATTTGGCCTTACAGTTTAATGGGGTTTCGGGTAATAAGATTTATGATAACACCGCAAATTCAAATTTTTACAAACTAAAAATTTCGAAAAATAACAACGTTATTCCATCAGCTTATGCGTTGGCCAATGAGTCGACCAGCAATGCCGCACCAGTTTCTACTCGTTATTTGAAGGATGGAGCATTTGTTCGTTTGAATAACGCTACGTTAGGTTATAGCTTTGATACTCAGAAATTGGGCATCAATAAATGGATCTCTACCGCGCGTTTATCTGTTACAGGACAAAATTTATGGATTGCAACTGCCTATGATGGATTTGATCCTGAGGTAAATAAGGATAGCCAAATAGGAGGAATTTCTTCTTATGGTATTGATTATTTAAGTTATCCAAAAGCCAAGTCAGTCATTTTTGGTTTAAATCTTACATTTTAATTAATAGATAGAAAAATAATGAAAAAGATAAAAAAAGTTTCTCTACTCGTTTTTGGAATGTTGGCGCTTTATAGCTGTACCAATTTGAACGAGATTGTTTTAGATGAATATAATGCAGCAGGCTTGACAGATAAGCAAGCCGCTGAGGGAGCCATTGTTCCTGTGTATGCATTTTTACCCAATTTATATCGCCATACGATACACTTTGCCTTGAATGAAATTTCTACGGATGAGGCAATCTTACCGTATCGTGGAGGAACGGATTGGGGTGATAATGGAATTTACTTGTCCTTACACAAGCATGAAACGATGAGTACAGATCCCAACGTTCGGGATGAGTGGGTTCATATTTTAACGGGTATTTCACGTTCGGTAACAGCGATTAATGCGTTACAAATTTCAAAAGACCCTTCTGCTAAATTGTATTTGGCGGAGGCAAGAGGGATGCGCGCATTTTATAATACCTTAATGCTTGATGCCTTTGGCATTGCCTTTTCTAAGGAAGATTTAGGAGATGTTTCTACTATTTTACGTGGGGACAAGGCCATTGAGTATATTAAATCTGAATTATTGGCCGTAGAACCCGTATTAGAAACTGGCGTAGGACCAGGACGTTTGACTAAGGGTGCTGTTTGGGGAATTTTAGCTCGTTTGCATTTAAATGCAGCAGCCTATAGAGATATCTATGCGACTCAATATACCTTTAAGCCTGAGGATATGGACAAGGTGATTGAATATTCAGATAAGATTATCAACTCAGGCCAATACAGCTTGTCTCCTGATTACTGGGCGATTTTTGGAAATGCAAATCATGATAACAAGGAGTTAATTTTTGCGATCGATCAGCGCGCCGAATTGAACGGACATAATCGACTGGCTTATTTCTCATTGGCCAATGATCAGCGTCCATTGCCTGCATTCCCAGCAGCGAACGGAACAGATGGACCAGCTATCACGTCTGATTTTTATCAATCATGGGTTTCTTCTTATGGATCTGTGGACCCTGCTGATGGAGACCCTCGTTTTTACAAGCAGAACATCAAACCTACAGATGAATGTGTTGCAGAAGCAAATTTCAACATAGATCGTGGAATTTTGAGAGGCCAACAATATGGATTGCAATTTTCAAAAGGGGCGTTTTTAAAATGTCCAGATGGCAAATTTATGGTGGGCAAGATCTACAACACGAGAAAAGCAGCTCCTTTCCCTCCCGTTATTCATACAGAGAAAATTGATTTTACTCCATCGGGAAGTGATTATAGCTCAGGCTATCGAGTGGAGAAATATGAGTTCAGTAAAAAGTCGCAATCAGGTCGTAACTTTGGAGAGGCCGATATTTCCATCGTCCGTTTAGCCGATGTTTACTTGATGCGTGCAGAAGCCAAATTACGTAAGTCGAATGACGTGGCAGGCGCTTTAGCCGATGTTAATAAAGTTAGAACATCTAGAACGGCTAATAAGCCGGCTGGTTCGACCTTGTCAACGATCAATTTAGACTTATTGTTACGTGAGCGTGGTTTTGAGTTGTATTGGGAAATGCACCGCAGAACGGACTTAATTCGTTTCAATAAATATGAAAGCGGTTGGACCGAAATGTCTAGCAAAGATAAAAACAAGCGAATCTTCCCAATCCCACAAACGGCGATTGACGGAGCGTCCAATTTACCTGGATACTTAAAGCAAAATCCTGGGTATTAATTAACGGTTTAATTATTAAAAAGCTGGCCAAGATATCTTGGCCAGCTTTTCTATTTTACAGCCCATTTGTATTTAAATATTGGTTGAGAAGGCTTTTTTTTATAAATATTCTAGAAAAATCAATAATCTGATTAAATTTGTTTTTAATCTTAATTTAATTCTATGTTTAATCGAAGAGAAGCAGTTTCCAGAATAGCTTTGATGGTGGGTGGTGCCTTTACAGCTCCTACTTTATTTGCGATGGAAGCAAAAGAAAGTGGTCAATTTTTGAATGCAGACGCGTTTTCATTCACGGACGTTCAAAGACAAGTTGTTGCTGCCGTTGCCGAGCACATTATCCCGAAAACAAATACAGCTGGCGCAATCGACGCGGGTGTTCCCGCATTTATTGAGTTGATGTTGAAGGACTGTTACAAAGCTCCTGAACACGCTAGTTTTTTAAAGGGAGTGAATGATTTAATTAAGGCTAAATTCTTGTCTCAAAATCATGAGGGCCAAGTGGCTGTTTTGACGCTTTTGGAATCTAATACAAAGGACATGATGCGGTCTTACCAACAACGTAGAATGAAGGTGGGAGACAATGTAGACAAGGAAACATTAGAAGGTGCGAATGGCGTTCCATTTTGGCGCCTAATTAAGGAGCTTACTTTATTAGGATATTACACTTCTGAGAAAGGGATAGAAGCCTCATTTATCTATCAACCCGTTCCTGGTAAATTTGAAGCAACTAAATTAATGCCGGGTCAAAAATCATTTCAATATTAATTTTTAGCAAAAGATGAATATAAATATAGATGCCATAAAGGGTCAAACATACGATGCCATTGTCGTAGGTTCAGGTATATCAGGCGGTTGGGCCGCCAAGGAATTAACCGAAAAAGGATTGAAGGTAGCCGTTATTGAGCGTGGTCGTGAGATTAAGCACATTGAAGGATATGAAACAGCGATGAAACATCCGTGGGAGTTTGACCATAGAGGTCGACCTACTAATATGGCTGCCGAGGAATATTGGGCAGGTATGCGAACAGGCTATACGCCTAATGAGGAGCATCGCTATTTGTTTGAGAATGATAAACAAAATCCATACATCGAGAAGAAAGGTGGATTTGATTGGATACGTGCATACCATACAGGAGGGAAATCACTTCTTTGGGGCCGTCATTCCTATCGATGGAATAAACAAGATTTCGAAGCAAATGCTAAAGATGGTATTGGTACCGACTGGCCTATTCGCTATGAGGATATGGCGCCTTGGTATTCTTATGTAGAGAAATTTGCAGGAATTTCAGGCCAAGCAGAAGGATTGGATGTGTTACCAGATGGAGAGTTCCAACCAGCGATGGCGATGACGGCTCCGGAAGTACATTTTAAGAACGAAGTAAATAAAAAATTAGGGCGCCCTGTTACGTTAGGTCGTGTCGCACATTTAACAAGTCCTGGAAAAGTTCATACAGATTTAGGTCGGAGCTCATGTAATTTTAGAAATAAATGTATGCGTGGCTGTCCTTACGGGGCTTATTTTAGTTCTTTGTCGGCGACTTTACCCGCAGCGATGCGCACGAAACGTTTAACGATGGTGCACAATTCGATTGTCTCTGAAATAATCTATGACGAGGCAACACAAAAAGCGAAAGGTGTACGTGTGATCGATCAAAACACCATGGAGGTAAGAGAGTATTTTGCAAAAATTATTTTTGTCAATGCTGGGGCTATCGGCTCAACCTCTATTTTGATGAACTCAAAATCGAATCGTTACCAAAATGGATTGGGAAATGATAGTGATCAATTAGGTCGTAACATCATGGATCACCATTTAAATGTAGGTGCTTCGGCTACTGTGGAAGGATTTGCAGATGATTACATGTTTGGTAACCGGCCAAACAGTCTTTATATCCCTCGTTTCCGTAACTGGGGAAAAGATAAGCGGGATTACATTCGTGGATTTGGTTATCAAGGAGGAGCTAGCCGTGAAGGTTGGGGACGTGGAACAGGCATGGACGGTTTTGGAGCAACTTTCAAAGAAAGTTTAACGCATCCGGGCCAATGGAATGTAGGTTTTGGAGGTTTTGGAGAAATTTTACCCGATCCAAACAATCGTTTCCAATTGAGCAAAACCGTTAAAGATAAATGGGGTCTTCCTGTATTGGAATTTGAAACCTCTTTTGGATCCAATGAATTAAAAATGAGAGAAGATATGATGCATGATGCGGCTGAAATGTTAGAGGCGGCAGGTTTTAAAAATGTCAATGCTTACAACAGACAAGGAACGCATATTGGTTTAGGTATTCATGAAATGGGTACGGCACGTATGGGTACATCCGTTAAGAATTCTATAGTGAACAAGCACAATCAAGTTCATGAGGTTAAAAATGTATTTATGACAGACGGAGCGGCCATGGCTTCTGCTTCTTGTGTAAACCCATCCTTAACCTATATGGCCATGACCGCACGTGCGGCTGATTTTGCGGTAAGTGAATTGAAGAAGAAAAATTTATAGGATTTACGGGGCTAATTTTCAGCCTACAACGAGATCATATATAAAGCAAAAGGCCGAAGAAATATTTCTTCGGCCTTTTCTATGATGTTTAAAATACAGCATTTTTTGGATTATAGAACTAAGATTAATGGTGCCCTATTTTATTTCAGCGATGGATTTGCGCATGATCCGAGTCCAAATCTCATACCCTTTTTCATTAAAATGTAATTTATCTCCCACATGAAGGCTAGGTTGGTATTTTCCATCAGCACCTAATAATTCGTTGGTCGTTTCCACAAAATACATATTGGGTTTAGAAGCGCTGTAATTTCTTATTAGCTCATTAGTCTCCTGAATTTTGTCCCAAACGGTCCAACGGCGTTCATTGGGTGAAATGGCAATGTAATAAATGGGGGTATTTGGGAATTTTGACCGAAGCATTTTCACGACATATTTATAGGTTTCGAGAATTTGAAGTGGGCTCTTATCTTGATTGCTCACCGATAGGTCATTGCTTCCAGAATACAGGTAAACAGCTTTTAGGGAGTGATTAAATGCTATTCTCGGAATATAATAGGCCATTTCACTGATGTTTGATCCCCCAAACCCATGGTGAATAATTTCAGCAGGTGCTAAATCTTTTTTAATGGTTTTCCACAATCGGATGAATGAGCTGCCCGTAAATAAAATGGCATTGGAAGTGTAATTTGTTTTTGAATCTTCTATTTCATGCGCTTTAATTTCATTTTCAAATCGAGTGATTTTTGCGGTTGATTTAGTTCGATTGACCAAAGCAAAAAGCCATTCGCCAACTTCCTGTAGCGAGGAAAGGATGGCGGGTTTATTATTATCTAAAGTGTGACCTAAATTTTCTGAAAGCTTTACTCCCGTAGGAACCCCTTGGTTTAAGGCTCTCTCAAAAATGATTTGACTGCCATATTTAAAGCTATGGTAGGCAAATGAAGAGTCAAATGGAACGGTTTTATCGGCTGTTCCATGCACATTGAATACGGGAACATCTCCCGTATTGAGCCAATTTATGTTGACCATGGCCCCCCAGAAATTAACCACTCCATGTATTTTAGACGAATATCCTTCGTTGCCCGATGTCCCTTCCATGCTTCCATTTTTAGCTAAATCGATGTAAGCAGGAACTTCTTTTTGGTCCAAATAGGCCAAATGTAATGCGGTCATCGCGCCGGCAGATCCCCCAGCAATGTAAATTTTGCTTGTATCGATGCCATAGTTTTGCGCATTTTTTCTAAAAAACCGAACGGCTGCCTTCGCATCTTGCACTGCACGAATCATGGCCTCAAAATAGGATACATCTGATTTAGGTTCCGCTACGCCTAATCGGTAATTGATGGAACCCACGACAAAACCTCGATGGCTCAGGTTTTCTGAAACCACCCTGGAATAGCCTGTTCTTTTATCGCCATTCACAAATCCGCCTCCATGAACAAAAACGATTAATGGGCGTTTTTTCAATGTATCATTTTGGGGTGAGTAGACATCTAAAAAGTGCTTTTCAACCTCATTTTTCAGGTTCGTCGATTGTCCATATTGAATATTCATTAACGTATCAATGGACTCAAATACTATATTTTTATACCGCTTTTGGCCTTGGCTGAAACTTGAAAAGGAGATTAAAATAAGTACAAGTAGAATGTATCGGTTTTTCATCGTTTATGTTTTGCTTAACAGGTATATAAATGTGTAATTTTTTAAAAGCGTGACTATAAATATATTAAAACAATATAAATTATTTTGAACTTATTTGTTTTACTGGTGTCCAATTTCCTATTTTACTTTCCATTAGGTCCCATTTGGACACCAATAATTATATGATTAAGGTATTTAATTCCAATCTGTCATTCTTTTTGATTGTAATAGGGACTCTATTTCTATATCATTTTTTCTTAATTCCGGCTAATGTTGATTTGTCTATTGGCGCATTCAGTCAGTTCATGGATGAGCAGATATTTTATGACGCAATTCATGCTATTTTAAATTCAGAAAATTTTTCTGATTTATTCGCTAATTATGCCTTTGGTGATCAACGCTATGGGAGAATTATTTATTTAATTGGAGCGGTCTTTGCCTATTTTCCAGAAAAATTTTGGGGAGAAACAGGTCAAATCATTTCCACTCGATTCCTTTTTTCAAGCACTCTTTTTTTATCGTATATTTTATTTGTCTATGTATTTATAAAAGAAAATATTCATAGAATTATTTTGTTTTTGTTGTTTATGGCTATTCCCACAACGGCTTATTATTCAACAATGCCAAAACCAGAACCATTCTTATTTCTATTTTTTGCTTCCTTTTGTTATTTCTATTTTCTTAAAAAAGCAGCAAATTGGCATTTTATTTTTCTTGGTTTAGCTTATGGATGTAAAGTTTCATTACTCGTAGTCGTAGCTTTAATTTTTCTCAAAGAATCTAAGCTTTTTAGCCAAAGGGCCTTGAATTTCCAAATACCTTATTTATGGAATAATATTAAATTTAAATTAATCTTTTTTACTATTGGGCTCGGGTTTGCTGTGCCAATTTTGCCGTTGTCACTCATCAATCCTTCAGGAATCCGCTCATATTTAGGTTCCACATTATTTAATACGACACATGGGGCAGATAGTGAGCATGTAAACGCCTTAACTTGGATTCATGGGATCATTTTTGATTGGATTCAAGCTCCCCCAATTTTGACTATAGCCCTTCTCGTGGTTATTTCGATTCCGCTTATTTATTTACTTTCCTTAAATTTTCGCGGACAGTTTCGCTCACCCTATAAGTTTAAATTTGCTGTCATTGTTGCTGTAGTTTCTCTTGTCTCTATCCTATTTTTAGTTAAAAGGGTATGGTATATGTATTTGACTTTTGGAGTAGTTTTTTCGCTGATCGTGCTAATGATGACTTTTGAGTTTATAATTTCACAATCAAAAAGTCATCGCTACTTTGGATGGATGACTATTTTAGGTAGCCTTTTATTTTCAATTTACTATTTATTTCCTCAGCAAAAACGGGAGCTTCTTTCTATATCAAAACGCACTAAAACGAATGAATATAAAGTTCAAATGGCTAAATATCATTTATATGTAGACGTTTTAATGAAAGCCAAACCTCTAAATAAAGGAGGTAAGATATCCGCATTTGTTGACCCTTATTTATTTAGACTATATTCTGATGATTTTAAAATTGAGCAATTTTGGGGTCCGTTTGTTGATTGGGAAAAAGGGTATGACTTTGTAGTTTTGACCAATCAATCCAATCCTACATTTTTTCTGCCACCATTTAAATCAGCTCAGAATTGCTTAATTTGTGATATATCTGCACAAAAATTCATTCAATTTGTAGATAATCAAAAATCAAGTATTCAATATCATCGATATGTATCTACGAAGGATGGAATGGTTATTTATAAAAGAATAAACTAAGGCGTAATTTCTATAATATTTAAGAACTTTCTGGCTAATTTTGAGGTCTAAAAATAGTTCATGGCTGTAATCTTTTTCTTTCTCGCTCTCATAAGCATTGGGCTTTATTTTTTTGAAAAACTGAAAAGCAATAAGGAAGGAATATGGACAAACTTTCGACTAAGTTTTGTGTATGCCTTAGTTCTTGGGGCATTTATTTCGTATTTGTTTTGTGAGATTTTTTCCATTTTTAATGTGCTGGATTTTGCGCATTTGACTGTTGGCTGGCTCCTGGTCTTTTCTGTATTCACATCACTTCTTGTAAAGTCGGGGTTTAAATATGATCAACCATTACCTCATTTATCACGAATTTATTGGGTTTATATTTTGATTATCTTCTTTGTTATTTTAATTCCTCTACTTATTCTGGCCCTTGTAATTCCACCGAATAATTGGGATTCCATGTCATATCATATGACTAGAGTCGAAGCTTGGAGGCAAAATTTGAACGTATATCCATTTCCAACCAGCAACATTCGCCAAGTAAATTATCCTCCATTGGCGGAGTATATCATCTTGAATCTTCAAGTTTTAAGCCAATCCGATTATTTCGCAAACCTAGTTCAGTATTTTTCTTTACTAGGTACATTGTCATTGATTTCATTACTAGTTAAATTTTTTGGCCTTGATTATAGAGGACAATTTTTATCTGTTTTATTGGTGCTTAGTGTGCCAATGGTTATTTTTCAATCGACTTCGACGCAAACCGATTTAACGGCCTCATTTTTTTTATTAGGAGTTGCTTTAAGCGTTTTTAAAATTTTAAAATCGAAGCTGATTTTACTTCAGGACATCATTTTATTGGGGTCATTCCTTTTTTTGGGAGGTTTAGTTAAATATACTGTTTTTGTCTTTTCTGCTCCTTTTTTACTAGTTGTCGCGTATCATATAATCAAACACGCTTCTTTTCGTGCAATTTGTCAATATGCAAGTTTATGCGTGCTGTTTGTAGTCATTATTTTTGGTCCATTCCTATCGAGAAATTTGGCCTATTTTGGAAACATAACTGGCGAAACGGGGCTACTAAATTTAATGGGGAATGAAAATCCCACCTTTTTAAAAATGTTGGGAAATATTTCTAAAAATATAGTGGATGAAATGACTATTCCTTGGGATAGCTTTAATTCAATTTTAACAGGCTGGGTTCAAAAATTCCATGAATGGACAGGGACTCCACTGAACTCCCAAGAAACCAATTACCTATCAATGCCCTATCAAACAATCTTTTTGTTTGCAGAAGATAGTGCGAGTAGCTTTATTCATTCGGTTATTATTTTGGGGTCCTTAGCATTTCTTATTTTTAAAAAAAATATTCAAAATCGTCGATGGATGTTTATTTATTGGGGAGGACTAATTTTAAGCTTCCTTGCCTATTCATTTTTATTTAAGTGGCAGCCTTGGGGAAATAGGTTATTATTGCCGCTATTTATTTTGTCCATGCTAGGGGGTACCTATACTTTTTATCGTGGCCTTAAAAATTCACATTTGGGCTTTCATGTAGTATTAGGCTTATTCATTATTTACGCAATTCCTTCCGTTTATTTTAATAGGAATAAGCCTATGTTTGATTTATATCAAATGCGAAGTGTTTTGAGCAAACCCAAGGGCATGATTACGAGTGCCCAATTTAATAGTCAATCAGAAAAAATTAAATATGAACTTTTAAAATACTATTCATTAAAAGAGGGAGTGTACTTAATTAATCAAAAATTGCCTAGAGATATTAACAGTAAAATTTTCAAATTACAAGATTCACTTTCTTTTTTTGAGGAAGAAAAAATATCCATATTTAAGAAAACGCGAGAAGAAAATTATTTTATAAATCAGCCCTATTTGTATCCAATGTTTACTTCAATATTTAACACCATTCCTGAAAACAAAAATAGAATTGCGCTTCATATTAGTGGGGATTCATATGAATATCCTTTGTGGGTTTTTGCAAGGAGAAAATTTGGAAATAATTTCGAAATGGGACATCCCACTTATAATTATCAACGGAAAGGACGGAATCAGTTTTTAGCTGGGAAAGAGGATGTCCAAATAACAGAAATAAAAAATAAATGGCAGGTAAAATAATGATTGTCGATTGACTTAGTTAAATTTGAAATTAAACTGGCCTCGCCTACTCTTTTGATGTCTAAACTTACTGTGATCATCCCGGCTTTTAATGAAAGCAAAACTATTTTAAATATTCTGCAAAGGGTTCTTAATGTGGATTTATTGAATAACATTCAAAAGGAAATCGTTATTGTTGATGATTTTTCATCGGATGCAACCCAACAAGTTGTACAACAATTTATCGATGCAAATCCTAATCAAGAATTTCAATATTTTAAAATGGATAAAAATAGAGGAAAAGGTGCTGCTATCCATAAGGGAATTGAACTTGCCACCGGAGACTACGTAATTGTACAAGATGCCGATTTAGAATATGATCCAGACGAGTATAATATTTTATTAAAACCTATTCTGAATGGCTCTTCAGATGTAGTTTATGGATCTAGGTTTATTGGCGGAAAACCACATCGTGTGATGTTTTTTGGCCACACTCTTGGAAATAAATTTTTAACGCTTTTATCCAATATCTTTACCAATCTTAATTTGACGGACATGGAGACATGTTATAAATTATTTAAGCGGGATGTAATAAAAAGCCTAGATTTAAAAGAACAGCGATTTGGATTTGAGCCTGAAGTGACTGCTAAAATTGCTAAAATCAAAGGGTTGAAAATCATGGAGGTAGGTATTTCCTATTATGGTAGGACCTATCAAGAAGGCAAGAAAATTGGTTGGAAAGATGCATTTAGAGCTATTTATTGCATAATAAAATATAACTTATTCATTAAGTAAAATAAATTTTTTTCTTACGTGAAGTTATGGCGGCAAAAGATGTTTCATTCAATGTAAGAATTTTACTTTATCCAATTGCTTTTCTTTTATTTTATCAATTTGCAGGAAGTACTTTAGGCCTTTTTATTTCGAATTTCAATGTACTAATTGCTTTTTGTTCGATCTTCTCTATTTTAGTCAGTTTTTTTTTATTTCGTAAGAGTGAGATCAACATTTGTATCTCATCTCGACAACTAATTTTAGCCCTTTTATTCGTAGCCATTGCTACTTTTTTATTTGTTTTAAGAATTAATTGGGGGATTTTTGATTTTATTTGTCCAACGGGAATATTGGGAATTACACATCAAATTAGTGAAGGAAAATTTCCGGCTACTTACCCAAGTTTTCCAGAAGTCACGATGAATTACCACCAAGGTTTTTTATTTATTGTAGGGACATTTTCATATCTTTTAGAAGAGCCACCAGCATTAGTTTTAAAAATAGCCTTTATCATTTCCTTTATTTTAATAGCCATAAGTTTAATAGGATTATTTCTTATTCATCTTGAAAAATACTACATGTGGCCTCTAGTTTTGTTCATTTTTATTTCATCAGTATCTCCTAAATACGTAGTTGATTTAAGCCTTTATAATTTTGTAAACGTATTTGAATATATAATTTCTAATTCTTGGCCACTAGCTTTGTTAGGCATTATTTTAATCTTATTTATGAGCTCAATGAACAGCCGTCAAAGCTTCCTTCATCCGGTCATTCTGCTAATCATACTTACTTTGAGCACCGTAAATGCTACTGTCTTTAGTCTGTTAGTCATGACCATGGGAATATTAATTGCCCGAGGTGCATTACAAATTAAGTCAAAAAAATATCTGATAAAGTCTTCCATTTACTTGTTATGTCTAGGTATTATGTATGTCATTCCTAAGTATTTACCTTCAGCATTTTTAATTGGCGAAAATTATGAGATCGTCCAAGCAAAATTTAAATGGGCTGAAATAGGGTCGGTAAAGTACCTTAAATCAACAGCTCAATATTTCTTATTAAGCAATCCCATAACCTTTATTGGCCTTTTCATCTGCGTTAAAAATCTAAAGGCTAAAGTAAACCAAAATGAAATTTTCCTTTCTTTTTTCTTAATAGTTACATTTTGCTTCCCTCTAATTATTTATATCCCCAATATTGCTGCTTGGGATAATATTCACAAATTTGCCATTCTGAATATTTTTCTATCAATATTACTTATTGGGTACAAAATAAAAGCGGATAACAAAAATCAAAAACTCATTTTAGCAGGTACATTCTTTAGCTTGGTTTGCTCGATACCTGCTGACATCGATTTATTTCAAAATAGATCTTCAATGCATTTTTATCATTTAATTGGACCCAATGATTTTTCAAAAGATATTGTAACCTATTTAATTCAAGAAAAAGAGAAGAAAAAATTGTTTGGTTTTAGGCATGATGCTGAACAAAAATGCAGTGAAGATGGGTTTTCTTCCATAGCTCAATATGCTGGTATTCCTTATGCGAACGGCTATTTCCCTGAAGTGTTTCTGTTATCTTCAAAACTTGAAAAAAAGTATTTGATGACAAATGAATGGTGGAAGTCAAATAATTCATTCGCTTCTCAAATAATTTCCCTAAAGCCAGGCGAATTTATTCTGATGAAAAATAACGATCGCGTTGAATTTGTTGCAAAGCTAAACTCTGCTATGATTGAATTTCATCCCAAACAGCTTATCGAATTCAAAAATTTTAGTTTATTCAAATCTAAAGAATAAATATGACTCCAGCGCGCATCCTACTTTTTGATACGATTACAGACGGTCATCACCCGGATTATTTGATCCATTTAATTGGATTTTATAGTGGAAATAAGGAGGTCGAGTTATTTGTTGCAACGGGCGAATCATTCCAATCGCAATTTGAAGCAAGACAGAGAGCGGAGGATAACGAATGGGGTGATAATGTCACATTTTTGGGTATTCCAACAGAAAAAATTGCTTCTATCCATTCAAAATCAATTTATTTACGGTCAATCATTGAATGGAATTTGCTCGTTGAAACAGCAAAAGCAATGAATGCAGATCATGCTTTATTGATGTATGTCGATTATTTCCAAATGGGAATATTGATCGGGAAAAAATCGCCATGTCCGGTATCAGCTATTTATTTTCGGCCCAACTTTTCAATCAATGATCATGGAATTTATCCACGTATTAAAAAGTGGATGCTTTCAAAAGTCTTAAAAAGCGGACAAATTCAAAATTTATTTTGCTTAGTTCATGCCTTAGTTCCTTACATGAAAGAGCAAAAAACAAAGACCACTATTATTCCAATCTGTGATCCAATCAAACAGTTTCAAGTATCTAATTTAGTGATCAAGGAGTTTAGGAATAGATACAAAATCCCAACAGATAAAAAGATTTTTTTAAACTTTGGATACCTGGATGATCGAAAAGGAATGGAGATTTTCATCGATGCTTGCGCAACTTTACGTCCTGATGCACTTTCCTCTATTTGTCTTTTATTGGCTGGTCCCGTCCCTGAATATTATGAGAAAATACTCGAGGCTAAAATAGCCTTAGTTCCTGGGCTCGAAGTTATTCGTTGCTATGGGTATTTGCCGGCACGTGAAGTTCAAATTTGTTTTGAGATCAGTGATGTTGTGCTAATCTTATATCAAGACTTCCTCAATATGAGTTCGGTTTTGATTCGGGCCGCGATGGCAAACAAACCGTCTTTTGCGACTAATACAGGAATGATAGGTTCTTTAGTTTCTATCAATCAAATGGGAATCACGATGGATGCTACTTCGACGAGTGCGGTAGCCCATGAATTAGCCCATGTGATTGACAAGGGTATTTCCTATTCTGCAGAAAATTTAAAGCGGCTTGCAGAAGAAAATACGCTAAGCTCTTTTTTATCTACCATCGACCAGGCCATTCGCTAGAGGGGAATGTATTGAATGTGATTTTTCAAGCTTTTCAAAAGACTTTTGGTACGTTCAGGTCTCGCATCCGTGATAAATACTTGGCCAAAATGATCCTGGGCCATCATTTCAATTAATCGCTGAATCCTTCGATCATCCAATTTGTCAAAAATATCATCTAATAACAGCAAGGGTTTTCTTGGTTTTGCTGCGACAAGTGCATCAAATTGGGCCAATTTCATGGCCACCACAAAGCTTTTTTGTTGGCCCTGTGAACCGAATTTTTTTAAGGGAAATCCATTGATTTCAAAAGCAAATTCATCCCGATGAATTCCGATCGTACTTCGCTGTGCTGCTAAATCTTGTTGTTCGGCGGCTTTCAATGTAACATCAAATTCACCTGAAATAAAAGTAGATTCTAAAAAGATGTTTACTTGTTCTCGGTCATCCGACAATGCCGAATAATGCATTTGGAATCGGGGTAAAAAATCGGCCAAAAAGGTTATTCGCGCTTGGTGAATTTGCTCCCCCAAAAGAACCATGGGTTCATGGTAAATAGCTAATTGCAAAGGGTCTACTTGGCCTCTTTCTGCAAATTGCTTTAACAATACATTCCTTTGTTGGACCACCCGATTATACTTCAATAAGTTCTCTAAAAATCCTCGGTCCAATTGCGACATCATCCCATCAAAAAACCTCCTTCTCTCTTCACTCCCTTCTCGGACCAAATCAGTGTCATGCGGATCCATTAATACAATCGGGAAATTTCCAATATGATCCGCCAACCGTGTATACGGTTTTTGATCTCTCAATAATGATTTTTTATGCCCCCGCTGAACAGCGCACGTAATTTGCGTTTCGCTTTCAGGAATTCCAGATTCCAAATGCTTTTGATAGATAAAACTACCCTGAACCATAAAAAAGTCCTGCTCATGTTGTATGCAAAGTGGATCGGCTATTCCACGGGCACTTTTGGTCATGGACAAAAAATGGATGGCGTCCAAAAGATTCGTTTTCCCAATCCCATTTTCGCCCACAATGCAATTTATTTCTGGAATGAAGTCAAATTGAGCCTCCTCATAGGATTTAAATTGTTTGACCTGTAAAGATTTTAGGTACATGAATGAGGATAAAATGGCTTAAACATGTAAAAATAAAGAATTTAATGTGATTTTTTTGAAGGAATCAAGGGAATTTGAAGCAATTTTTGGCAGCTACGTTGTTTTGTTTTAATTTCGCATGATTAATAGGACTCGGTATTTTCCAACAGCCCTATTTTAAATGAGACAATATTCGATGGCAAAGAAAGACACACAGGCACCTAAGTATTCTAAAGAGACCTACACCTATTGGTACGAATCAATGCAATTGCAACGCAAATTTGAAGAAAAATGTGGCCAATTGTATGGAATGCAAAAAATCAAAGGTTTTTGTCACTTATATATAGGCCAAGAAGCTTGTTCTTCTGGGTCAAAATCAGCCCTAAAAGAAGGAGATAAATACATCACCGCTTACCGTGACCATGGTATCCCATTAGCTTTGGGTACATCGCCCAACGTCATTATGGCGGAGCTTTATGGTAAAATTACTGGAGCGTCCAAAGGCAAAGGAGGTTCGATGCATATTTTCGATAAAAGCGTAGGATTTGTAGGCGGGCACGGAATTGTAGGGGCACAGATACCTTTAGGAGCTGGATTAGCTTTTGCAGAGAAATATAAAAAAACAGGAAACCTTTCGGTTTGTTATTTTGGGGATGGTGCGGTTCGTCAAGGAGCCTTGCACGAAACCTTTAATATGGCGATGTTATGGAAATTGCCGGTGATTTTTGTGGTTGAAAATAATGGATATGCGATGGGAACTTCCGTTTCCAGAACGTCTAATGTAACTGATTTGTATACGATTGGTGAAGCATATGATATGCCATCTGAACCGGTTGATGCCATGAATGTTGAGTTAGTTCATGAAGCTGTATCAAGGGCAGCTGCTCGCGCACGCGCCGGAGAAGGACCTACTTTTTTAGAGTTTAGAACTTACCGTTACCGGGGTCATTCGATGTCTGATCCACAAAAATACCGTTCAAAAGACGAAGTAGAATCCTATAAGGATCGCGACCCCATCGAGCAAGTAAAACATACCATCTTGACCAATAATATCTTAACTCAAGCGGATTTAGATAAAATTGACGAAAAAATAAAGGTTCTTGTTCAAGAGTCAGTGGACTTTGCCGAAGCATCTCCGTTCCCTGATAAATCAGAGGCTTATAAGGACGTTTACGTAGAAGAGAATTATCCTTTTATTGAGGAATAAATAGACCGTAAGGTAAAAGAATCATGCAATGGGTTAGGGCTAAAATCTTAACCCATTTTATGTTAACACCATTTTTTCGATAGCCTTCATCTCATCTCTTAATTTGGCCGCTAATGGGAAATCTAATTCTCGAGCAGCTTTCTCCATTTCCTTGCGGACGGATTCCAATTGCTTATTTAATTCTTTTTTAGACATATACTGCAGCAATGGATCAGCCACTTGTAAATGCTCCTCTGGTTTAAGGCCATATGATTTGGTCGGCTTTGCCATCCGATCTGCAATGGATGTTTGCTCCATAATTTCTTCATGACTTCGCCAAATTGTTTTTGGTGTAATCCCATGCGCTTCATTATAAGCCATTTGGATCGCCCTTCTTCGATTCGTTTCTGAAATAGCATTCGTCATGGAACCCGTCATTCGATCTGCATACATAATGACTTTCCCATTTTCATTTCGAGCAGCCCGACCAATCGTCTGAATTAAGGATCTAATGTCGCGCAAGAATCCTTCTTTGTCGGCATCCATGATAGCCACTAAAGACACTTCAGGTAAATCCAAGCCCTCGCGGAGCAAGTTGACCCCCACCAATACATCAAACACTCCCAATCTTAATTCTCTCAGTATCTCCACACGCTCAAGTGATTTGATTTCTGAATGAATGTAGCGGCATTTAATTCCTACTCGGTCTAAGTATTTTGACAATTCCTCAGCCATCCGTTTCGTTAATGTGGTAATCAAAACACGTTCTTCGCTTTTTATACGGCCATAAATTTCATCCAGTAGATCATCTATTTGATTTTTTGTGGGCCTCACCTCAATTAAAGGATCCAAAAGTCCCGTAGGTCGAATTACCTGCTCGACCACCACACCCTCTGAGCGTCTTAACTCGTAATCAGACGGGGTGGCAGAAACAAATATGGTCTGACCGATGACATCTTCAAACTCTTGGAAAGTTAAAGGCCGATTATCCATGGCCGATGGCAATCTGAAGCCATATTCGACTAATGATTCCTTGCGCGAGCGATCTCCGCCCCACATGGCTCTAATCTGTGGCATCGTGGCATGACTTTCGTCCACGACCATCAAGAAATCATCAGGGAAAAAGTCTAACAAGCAAAAAGGTCTTTGCCCCGGTTTTCTCTGATCAAAATAACGGGAGTAATTTTCGATGCCAGAGCAATAACCCAGTTCGCGCATCATCTCTAAATCGAACTCCGTTCGTTGCTTGATTCGCTCCGCTTCAGTTAGTCGGCCCTCCTTTCCAAAATAGGAAATCTGCTTGACCAAATCTTCTTGAATAAATGAAATGGCTTGATTCAAAGTCTCCCTTCCCGTCACAAATAAATTGGCAGGAAATATAGCAATCATCGTTTCTGTGGAAATTTTCTTTCCAGTCCATGGGTCAATCCGATGAATTTGCTCGATCTCATCGCCAAAAAATATAATGCGGTATCCAAAATCAGCATAAGCTAAAAAGATATCGACCGTATCCCCTTTTACTCTAAAAGTTCCTCTTAAAAATTCTCCTTCAGTTCGGGCATATAAAATTTCCACTAAGCGAAACAAAAACTGATTGCGGGAAATCACTTCCCCTACGCCAATGCGCAAAATGGAATTTCGGTATTCATCCGGGTTCCCCATGCCGTAAATACAGGAAACGGAGGCCACCACGATGATATCTCTACGGCCCGACATCAATGATGAGGTGGTGGCGAGCCTTAACTTTTCAATTTCTTGATTGATCGATAAATCTTTTTCGATATAAGTACCCGTGGAAGCGATAAAAGCTTCAGGTTGGTAATAGTCATAATACGAGATAAAATACTCGACTGCATTTTCAGGAAAAAAAGACTTGAATTCTCCATATAATTGCGCTGCCAAAGTTTTATTATGACTTAAAATTAAGGTAGGTCTGTTGATTTGCTGAATCACATTCGCAATCGTAAACGTTTTTCCTGAACCGGTGACGCCTAGCAGTGTTTGCGCCTGTTCATTATTAGAGACCCCTTCTACCAGTTGGCGTATCGCAGACGGTTGATCGCCCGTTGGACTATAAGCAGAAGTGAGTTTGAAATCCATGGAAAAATATTTGACGTTAAATTACGGAATTAAATTTTGTTGGGATAGGGAATCACTATGATTCTATTTATTTTTGATTCCAAATAAACCAACATGACGAAAAGATTTTTTTTGACGGCAGGGGCTTTTATCTGCCTGTCATTGGCATGTAAATCTGCAGATGGGAAAATTTTATTGGGCCAACAAACCATTCAAAATCCCAGGTTGCCAGCTACCAAAGTTTATACTTTCACAGCGACTCCTATTTGGGCCGATGAATTTGATACACCAGGTTTACCAGACCCCAAAATTTGGTCCTATGATGTAGGGGGTTCTGGTTGGGGCAACAACGAACTACAATATTATACAGAGGCGGACAAGGATAATGTACACATCGAAAATGGTTTGCTGACGATTGAAGCCAGGAAAGAAAATTTTGGAGGAAAGAATTATACCTCAGCGCGCATGGTTACGAAAGGAAAAAAAGATTTTTTATATGGCAAAGTAGAGGTTCGTGCTAAGGTTCCCGTGGGCCGTGGCAACTGGCCAGCGATATGGACCTTAGCCAGTCAATCTGACTATGGCAGACAGTATTGGCCAGATAATGGCGAGATTGATGTAATGGAACATGTAGGTTTTAATCCGGCGGTCATGCATTTTTCAGTTCATACGAAAGCGTTTAATCATGTGATCGGAACTCAGAAAACGTCGAAGACCCAAGTGAATGATTTTGATACCGCATTTCACGTGTATTCCATTGAGTGGACTCCCAAAACGATCCAGACTTTTATAGATGGCAAACCCTATTTTTATTTTGAAAATTCGGGCAAAGGTTGGGAAGAGTGGCCATTTGATAAGAAACAACACCTCTTACTAAACTTGGCAGTTGGCGGAAACTGGGGAGGCCAAAAGGGCGTTGATGATTCGATATTCCCCAACAAATTTGTGATAGATTATGTACGCGTTTACGGCTTAAATCCTTAATTTATGAGATACCCACAGGCGGCTGAGGCCTTTGATCGATTGCTATGTATGATGGATGATTTGAGGGAAAAATGCCCTTGGGATCGAAAACAAACCATGGATTCTTTGCGTCATTTGACGATTGAGGAAACCTATGAATTATCGGAAGCGGTACTCCAAGGGGACTTAAATGAAGTCAAGAAAGAGGTAGGTGACTTATTTTTACATTTGGTTTTTTACGCCAAAATTGGTTCTGAGCAGGGAGCTTTTGATGTGACAGATTCGTTGAATTCCTTGTGTGAAAAGTTGATTTCCCGTCATCCACATATTTATGGAGATGTGGTCGCTGAAACCGAAGAGCAGGTGAAGGCTAATTGGGAAACCTTAAAATTAAAGGAAGGAAACAAGTCGGTTTTAGGAGGTGTTCCAAATTCCTTGCCGGCCTTAGTTAAGGCGATGCGAATTCAAGAAAAAGCTCGAGGGGCGGGTTTTGATTGGGAAGAAAAAGAACAGGTATGGGGGAAAGTAGAGGAGGAAATGAGTGAGTTTAAGGAGACGTTTGTGGGGAAAGATTTAACAGAGAGCGATCGAAATGATGCGGAAGGGGAATTGGGAGATTTGATTTTCAGCTTGGTTAATTTCGCCCGATTTATTGATTTGAATCCTGAAACAGCAGTCGAGCGGACTAATCGAAAATTCATTAAACGATTCGAGCATCTTGAAAAGAGAGCAGCAGAATCAGGGAAGGCTTTATCCGAAATGACCTTAGCGGAAATGGACGTATACTGGGAGGAGGCAAAAAAATTATAAAATGGGTTTATTAGCCATGTAAATACCTAATAAACCCACTATTGGATTATTGAACAAAGAATCTATAATTCGTTTTGGTCGTATAGTGATTTCCAGGACGTAACACGGTGCTCGGGAAATTTGCTTGGTTAGGTGAATCTGGGAAGTGTTGGGTCTCCAAACAAAAACCTGTCCTCTTACCATAAACAGCTCCATTCTTTCCTTTTAAGCGCCCATCTAGAAAGTTGGCCGTGTAAAACTGTACACCAGGCTCGGTTGTCGACGCCTCTAAAGAACGTCCAGATACAGGATCGTGTGCAATGGCGACCACTGCAAATTTCCCCAAGGGTTTATCAAAAGCAAAGCAATGGTCATAACCACCCCCTCGTTTTATTTGCTCATTTTCCGTTTGGTCAATTCTACTGCCTATTACTTGAGGGCTTAAAAAATCGAAGGGGGTTCCCGCTACAGGGATTAAATCTCCCGTCGGGATTAATTGGGCATCCACGGCAACAAGCTTTGGAGCATTTAATTGCATGGTATGTTCCAAAATATTTCTTTTGACATTTCCACTCAAGTTAAAATAACTATGGTTGCAAAGGTTGATTATCGTGGCTTTATCCGTAGTTGCCGAAAACTCGATTGACAATTCATTTTTAGCGGTTAAAATATAAGACAAATGAACCGTTAGGTTTCCTGGGAATCCTTCTTCCATATCTTTTGAAATATATTTTAAAACTAATTTGGGTCCTTCTGCCGTTTCTCCGGATGAAATCACTTGCCAAATTTTTTTATCAAACCCCTTTAAGCCACCATGCAATGCATTTCCATTATTGGTAGCAGGTAATTGATAGCCAACACCATCCAGGGTAAATTTCCCTTTGGCTATTCTATTTCCATAACGGCCAACGGTCGCGCCAAAAAATGGAGAGTCTTTGATGTATTCATCTAATGTTTCAAAACCTAATACCACATCTTCCACCGTTCCATTTTTGTCTGGAGTTAAAATTTTAGTGATGATTCCTCCGTATGTCATGATTTGAACTTCCATTCCGGAAGCATTTTTCATGGTGTAAAGCGTAACGGACTCCCCTGAAGGAGTTTGGCCGAAGGATTTGGACGAAATGGATGCCATGGGTTTATTTGAATTTTGTGAAAAACTAAAAAAAGGTAAATGTGTTAGGGCAATTAATATACCCCAAAGAGTCAATTTTTTCATATTTCATAGGTCTTAAGAATTCGAATTTAAAGAAATTCATTGAATATGAAATATTTTTATTTATCTTTGCACCCCGATTTAAAATTTAAATATTCACTTAAGTTCAGCATGTTAGCCCATCATGTTGATGTAACAAGGGCAAAAATTTATGTCAAAACAACCAAAAGATTTCGACTGGGATTTAGTTGAAGGTAAAGGATTCGGTGGCAGTTATGCGGCTGATGTAAAAGAAAAAATGGAGGCTGCTATTGAGGCAACCTTAAATTCGGTGACTGAAAAAGAGGTAGTGAAGGGGGTAGTCGTGAGCAAAACAGACCGTGAAGTAATTATCAACATTGGATTTAAATCTGATGGTTTAGTATCTGCTTCTGAATTCCGCGATATGCCGGATTTGAAGGCTGGAGATGAAGTGGAAGTATACATTGAAAACCAAGAAGATGCGAATGGGCAGTTAACATTGTCTCGCAAATTGGCTAAGGTGATGAGTGCTTGGACGAACATTGAGAAGGCTTTGGAAGAGGATGTAATCATCAATGGTTTTGTTAAGCGCCGTACAAAAGGTGGTTTAATTGTCGATATTTTTGGAATAGAGGCGTTCTTGCCAGGTTCTCAAATTGATGTTAAGCCTATCCGTGACTTTGATATTTTTGTAGGTAAAAATATGGAGGTTAAGGTTGTTAAGATTAATCATACAAATGACAACGTAGTTGTTTCGCATAAGGTATTAATTGAAAAAGATCTTGAAGCTCAACGTCAGACTATTTTGACGAATTTAGATAAGGGTCAAGTATTAGAAGGGGTCATCAAAAACATGACTAATTTCGGTGTGTTCATCGATTTAGGGGGTGTTGATGGTTTACTTCACATTACTGATATTTCATGGGGCCGCATAAACCATCCACAAGAAGTGTTGAAATTGGATCAAAAAATCCAAGTGGTTGTGTTGGATTTCGATGAAAACAAAAAACGTATCTCTTTAGGTATGAAGCAATTACAAGCGCACCCTTGGGAGGCTTTAGCTGCGGAAACCGAAGTAGGTTCTAAGGTAAAAGGTAAGATTGTTAATGTAGCTGATTACGGTGCATTCTTAGAAGTTCTTCCAGGTGTTGAAGGCTTAATTCACGTTTCTGAAATGTCATGGTCTCAACATTTACGTAATCCACAGGATTTCTTGAAAGTGGGCGATGAGATGGAAGCTGTTGTTTTAACCTTAGACCGTGCGGAGCGTAAAATGTCATTAGGCGTTAAGCAATTGACGGAAGATCCTTGGAACAAAACAGATTTATTGGCTAAATATGCGATAGGTACTAAGCATAAAGGAACTGTTCGTAATCTTACCAACTTTGGTTTATTCCTTGAATTAGAAGAAGGTATTGACGGATTAGTTCACGTGTCTGATTTATCTTGGACAAAGAAAATCAAGCATCCATCTGAATTTGTTAAGGTGGGAGATGCTTTAGATGTAATTGTTATTGAATTAGATGCGGAAAATCGCCGTTTAGCTTTAGGACATAAGCAATTAGAAGAAAACCCTTGGGATACTTTTGAAAGTGTATTTACTTTAGGATCCGTTCAAAAAGCAACGATTATTTCGAAGACAGATAAAATGGCTGTATTAGAATTGCCATACGGAATTGAAGGTTTAGCGCCTTTGAAGCAATTGGTTAAGGCTGATGAGTCTGTGGCTGAAGTAGGCGAGGCTTTGGATTTTGTCGTGATTGAATTCCAAAAAGAAGATCGCAAGATTATCCTTTCTCACACAAGAACGTTTACAGAAGCAACGGCAGAAGAGGTAGCAGCAGCTACAGCGAAGCCAGAGAAGAAGAAGACAACGAAAGCAGCGGCTGACAAACCAGCAGCGGCAACAGCTGAGAAATCGACTATGGGTGATATCGGTGCTTTATCTGCTTTGAAAGAGCAGATGGAAGGTGCTGAAAGAGCTCAAGCGATTAAAAAATTAGAGAAAAAATCTAAGAAAGCTGAGTAGTCTTTTAACATACTGATTTTAAAAAGGGGAAGCAATAGCTTCCCCTTTTTTGTTGATGACCTCAGGTAGACATCAAAAATAAATCTAATTCAATTTGCTTTTTGCTGATTTTTTTTCAATTTTACTAAATCATGTGGTTTTATTAATCTGCCGAATTGCGATTTATAAAGTCATCTTATCCGATTTAACTAACCTAAATAACGATTATTATGAGTAATGATTCAAGGCGAAACTTCATCAAAAATGCATCAGTTGCCGCCGCAAGTTTTTACATTGTCCCTCGTCACGTGTTGGGCAAAGGGTTTACAGCCCCTTCCGATAAATTAAATATCATGGGAATCGGTGCCGGAGGAAAGGGATACAGCGATATCATGAGCTCGTTTAATAAAGGAGCGGAAAACATCGTAGCCTTGGTGGATGTTGATGATCGCCAATCAGTAAAAGCCCGCAAGGAGCTTCCAAATGCTAAATATTACAAAGATTTCCGAAAAGCATTAGAGACCGAAGGAAATAATGTGGATGCTGTTATCGTATCAACTCCTGATCATACTCATACGACCATCGCTATGGCTGCTATGAATCGTGGCAAGCACGTGTATGTGCAAAAGCCTTTGACTCACGATATTTTTGAAGCCAGAATGATGACTGAAAAAGCCCGTGAAATGAAGGTGGTTACTCAAATGGGAAATCAAGGTTCTTCGGGAGATGGTGTACGCCAAATGATGGAATGGTTTGATGCTGGAGTGATTGGCAAAGTTCATACGGTACAAGTTTGGACAAACAGACCAGTTTGGCCTCAGGGAATTACTTATCCAGCCGCGGGTTCTCCAGCCCCTCAAGAATTAGATTGGGACCTTTGGTTAGGGCCAGCTAAATATAGAGAATACAATCCAGCTCTATTGCCATTTAAGTGGAGAGGTTGGTGGGATTATGGTACCGGTGCACTGGGAGATATGGGTTGCCATCTATTAGATCCTCCATTTAAGGTGTTGGGAATTCGCGATGCCTTAACGGTTGAGTGTTCTGTAGGATCCGTATTTTTGCAAGATTGGGTGCCTGAGTGGATTCCAGAAGGATGTCCACCGTCATCTATCACAACTTTGCGTTATGCGGCTTCAGCTCGAAATAAATCGGCGGTTACGTTGACTTGGTTTGACGGAGGTCTTCGTGCCCCACATCCAGAAGGTATCCCTGCGAGTGAAGTAATTGGCGATCCAGATGGAACCAATGGTGTAATTTTAATTGGAACTAAAGGCATTATGACTTGCGGTACTTATGGAATGTATCCAAAGGTTTTCAAAAATGGGAAACAAGTACCGGAAGCAGAGTTGCCAAGTAAAATTACCTATGCTCGTGTGGCCAATGGACCTGCAGGTCACCAAACACAATGGGTTGAGGCTTGTAAAGCAGGATTTGGTAAAATGGAAGTGAGTTCAGGATTTGATTATTCAGGACCTTTTACAGAATCTGTTTTAATGGGAAATATTGCTATTCGTGCCTATATGCTTCGTGAAGGAGACGGCAGGACGTCTAAATACATTGGTCGTCAGCAGCTCGACTGGGATGCGGCTAATATGAGAATTACGAATTTCGAAGCGGCAAATCAATTCGTTAAGCGCGAATATCGTGCCGGTTGGAAACTAGACGAGAAGAAATAATTAATTATAACATTTTATTTGTGCCGAAAAGACGGGAATGATTTCCCGTCTTTTTATTTTTGTAAAAATATAAACACCATGCTGCCAACATTCACAAGTAATTTACCCAGCCAAGACGTTTTTGCGCAAGTAGAAGCTTACCTATCTGAAGCAGGATATCAAGTGATTTCTAAAGACTTTACGAGACCTTGGGGCGGTTTTTTTGTCTTGGACGAAGTGCAGGCATCCAAATTTGCAGCTCAATTTTTTCCTAATTTGAGTATAGAAAGCATTCAGATCACCCAAAAATTAAGCCCCAAGTTTTTAATTGTAGCCCCCAAAAAACGCCTCTCTTGGCAATACCATTTTAGGAGAGCAGAAATCTGGACCGTTATTTCAGGCCCCGTGGGGATTGCCATTTCTGACACAGATGAACAAGGACCTGTGGGAACATATGATTCTGGGGATTTTGTTGAACTCCAACAAGGCGAAAGACATCGATTAATCGGATTAGATGGCTGGGGAGTGGTGGCTGAAATTTGGCAACATACCGATGTGAACCTTCCATCGGATGAATCAGATATCGTCCGTTTGCAAGATGATTTCGGCCGTTAGACCAAAGTAATCTTTGGCTAATCTAAAAATAATACAAGAAAACTTTGTAGTCTTCAAAAGTTTCCATAGTTTTGCAGTTCCATTATCCATGGAGTTTAGCAAATGAAATCACGTATTTTAGAAAAAGGAGCTGAATTATATTTTCGTTACGGAGTCAAGACCGTAACGATGGATGATATTGCTACTGAATTGGGGATTTCGAAAAAAACGATATATCAACATTTTCCTGATAAGGATTCTTTAGTTTTTGAAGTAGTTAAATCCTTCATTGACCAGGACCATGAGAAGTGGAATGAGTTGGATAGACTGTATTCTAATGTGATTGAAAAGATGTTCAAGTCTTTTGAGATGACCAAGGATTTAATTACCAAAATGAATCCTCGTCTCTTGTTTGAAATTCAAAAGTACCATACGAAGGCTTTTCAACTTTTCTTAGAACACGGAGAAAAATGCATTAATGAATACTTGATTGCCGACTTTAAAAAAGGAGCGCAATTTGGATATTTTAGAAGCGATATCGATTTTGAATTTTTAGCGCGCTTACGTATGGCGGAAGTCAATTTGGCCTTCAATCCAGATTTTTATCCCAATAACAAATTGCCCTTGTTTGAAACCCAACTCGTTTTGTTGGATATTTTCATGCGAGGGATTTTAACCGAAAAAGGTTTAACCTTATACACATCTTACAATAACAATTTAAAACTATGATCCGCCTAAGAAATATTTTTGTCGGCTTTTCTTTTTTACTTTCCTTTGGAAGCATGGCGCAGTCCTTTAGCTTAAAAGAAGCGATTGACTATGCCATTATCCATCACGTACAAGTAAAAAATAGCCAAATTGATTTGCAAAATGCCGGAGCCAAAATCAATGAAATTAAGGCAATTGGTTTACCCCAAGTTAATGGTGGTGTTCAATTTGTGAATAATCTGATTTTACAACGTGTATTTATCCCTGCCAGAATTTTTAATCCAACAGCGCCTGAGGGGGAGTTAATAGCTGCAAAATTTGGTGTGGAGAATTCGGGATTTGCTAACATTTCGATGAGCCAATTAGTTTTTGATGGCACTTATTTGTTAGGGCTTAAAGCATCCCAAGTATACAAGGATCTTTCGGTGAAGGGATTGACCCAATCCAAGCAGCTAGTAGCGGAAAATGTCACAAAAGCGTATTATGGAATTTTAGTGAATGACAAGCGCATGCAATTATTGCAAGTAAATGTTAGTCGGTTGGATTCCCTTTTAAAAGAAACAAGGGCCTTAAATGCGCAAGGATTTGTGGAAAAGATTGATGTTCAGCGTTTGGATGTTCAAGCTAATAATTTGAAAACAGAACTTGAGAATGTGTATCGTTTACAAGAAATGTCGTATTCGCTTTTGAAGTTTCAAATGGGCTATCCGATGGAAGAGCCGATTCGTTTGAGTGTGACATTGGAGCAAATTGAATTACAAAACAATTTAAATGATTTGGCTGGGCCCTTTAATTATGCCAACCGGATTGAATATTCGATCTTGAAAACACAAGAAAGTCTGGCGGAATTGGATTTGAAAAGCATTAAAGCGGGATATCTTCCAAGGCTTTTATTAAATGCAAATTATGGATACAATGCGGGGGCTAATGCTTTTGGTGATTTATTAACCAAGCAATGGTTTGACAATGCAGCCATCTCAGTATCGCTTCAAATTCCCATTTTTGACGGAAATTCAAAAAAATATAAAGCGGTTCAGTCAGCCAATAACCTTCAGAAAGTTCGCCAAAGCTTTGATTTGTTGAAATCTTCTATTGATTTCCAACGCTCACAGTCTGTGATTACCTTGAAAAATTCTTTGGAATCGCTGAAGCAACAAAAAGCTAATTTGACGCTTGCTAATGAAATTTCAAGAGTTACGCGTGTGAAATACCAACAAGGTGTCGGTTCAAACCTAGAAGTTCTGAATGCGGAATCTTCAATTAAAGAATCTCAAGCAAATTATTTTACATCATTGTACAATGCCCTCATTGCTAAAGTTGAGCTAGAAAAGGCAAATGGTACTTTATATATTGACTAATAAGAATTTTAACAAACACTCATGAAAAATTTATTCATCCTCCTAAGTGGAATTTTAATGGTTGCTTCTTGCAACAAGTCCGTTGACAAAAAACAAGAATTAGCCGATTTGAAAAATCAAGCTAAAGAAATTAATGCAAAAATTGCCACCTTAGAAAAAGGGATGGGGAAATCGGAAGAAGGCGAAAATGCCAAAGTGATCGCAGTGGCCGTCAGTCCAATAAACCCTCAGACTTTCAAGCATTTTGTAGAATCACAAGGCAATGTAATTGCCGAAAACACTGTTTTAGTTAGTCCTCAGACAGGCGGAATGATTGTTTCATTGCCAGTGGTGGTGGGTCAAAATGTTAAAAAAGGCCAACTAATTGCCACCTTAGACAATAACATTTTGAAAGAGTCCATGGAAGAGGTCAAACACCAGTTGGCCCTAGCAAAGACATTATTCGACAAACAAAAAACGCTTTGGGATCAGCAAATTGGTACTGAGGTGCAATTTATAAGTGCAAAATCAAATAAGGAATCTTTAGAAAAACGGCTTATCACCTTGCAAGCCCAATTGGGATTATCAAAAGTAGTGGCTCCTATTTCAGGTACCATTGAACTCGTAAGACAAAAAGCAGGGGAGATGGCTGCTCCAGGTTTACCTATCGTCCAAATTGTCAATTTAGGTAATTTGAAAGTGATGGTTAAAATCGCGGATTCTTACGTAGGTACCGTAAAAATAGGAGATCCCATTGTCATTAAATTTCCAGATATCAACAAGGAGATTTCTGCCCGCATTTCTTTAGTGTCTAAAATGGTCAATCCATTAACGAGGACTTTCGACGTAGAAGCAAAAATTCCGAATGGCAGTGATGTCAAGCCTAACCAATTGGCCGTCATCAACATTAACGACTCGTCTAAATCAAATGCTTTAGTTGTGAGCGAAAACGTTATTCAGAAGACTGAAAAAGGGGATTTGGTGTATGTGGCGGTTGAAGAAAAAGGGAAAAAAATAGCTAAGTCACGCCTCGTTACCATTGGGCTTACTTTTAATGGTCAGGCTGAGATTTTGACGGGCCTACAAAAAGGGGACTTAGTGATTACCCAAGGATTCCAAGAATTAGTGGATGGCCAATCAATTTCTTATTAATTCCAAATAATTCTTAGCATGGAAAAAAATTCAAAAAATGAGCAATTGCCTGAAGGCAAGGGCTTTATATATAATATGATCGGTTGGTTAGGACAAAACCGAACCACTGTTTACATTTTTACTTTCATCATTTTTGTCGCGGGAATTGGCATTTATTCCAGTCTTCCTAAGGAACAATTTCCTGACATTGTGGTCCCTCAGATGGTTATTCAAACCGTTTATGCAGGAACGACACCTTCGGATATTGAAAACGTAATCAATAAACCCATTGAAAAGCAGATTAAGTCGATCACAGGGGTTAAACGCGTAAAGTCGAATGCACTTCAGGATATTTCTGTAATTATTGTTGAGTTCAATACGGATGTTTCTGTCCCCATTGCCAAGCAGAGAACGCAGGATGCTGTGGATAAAGCCATCAGTGACCTTCCTAAGGACTTAACTCGGGAGCCTTCAGTGGCGGAGATTAATTTTTCGGAGTTCCCTATCATGAATGTGAATATCGCGGGAGATTATCCGCTTGATAAGCTTAAAAAATATGCAGAGGATTTACAGGATGAGATTGAGGGGATGCCTGAAATTAACCGAGTGGATATTTTAGGGGCCTTGAAAAGGGAGATTCAGGTTAATTTAGATCTGTATAAAATGCAGAGTTATGGTTTGACATTTTATGATATTCAAAGTGCTGTTCAGGGGGAAAATGTGAATATTTCTGGAGGTGATTTAGCCGTTAATGGCGTTCGTCGTTCACTTCGAGTAACCGGCGAATTAAAGTCGGTGGAGCAGTTGGCCAATTTGATGGTGGGATCTTCGACTGGAGCAAGAGTTCGTTTGAAGGATGTGGCAGAGGTTGTGGATAGCTATGAAGAAAAGCAAGATTTTGCTCGATTAAATAATAAATCGGTCATCACTTTAAACGTCATCAAGAGGGGTGGAGCAAACCTTATTGAAGCGGCGGATCGAATTGAAAAAACAATCGAAGAGTTTAAGAAAACAAGATTTCCGAGCGGTTTAGTCGTGACGGTCACGGCGGATTCTTCTGAAAGAACACGTGGGGACCTAGCGGATTTAATCAATACCGTTATTCTTGGATTTTTGTTTGTTGTGATTGTCTTGATGTTCTTCATGGGAGTTCGAGATGCGGTATTTGTGGGCCTTTCAGTCCCGCTATCTGCTTTATTGGCTTTCCTATTTATGCCAAGCTTGGATTTCACTTTAAACACAATCGTATTATTTGGATTTTTGTTAGGCTTAGGAATTGTGGTTGACGATGCGATTGTTGTCATTGAAAATTCCCACAGGCTATTTAATAATTTTAAGAAATTGACTATTGTTGAGGCGGTTAAGTTGGCCGCTTCGGAAGTATTTGTTCCGGTTTTAACAGGTACCTTAACTACGATTTCACCATTTTTACCTTTGCTTTTTTGGCCGGGTATTGTAGGTGAATTCATGAAATATCTGCCTATAACGTTAATTATTACATTATTTGCTTCTTTATTTGTTGCTTATGTAATGAATCCCGTTTTTGCGATTTCATTTATGAAGCGCCATGATGAGGAGTCTAATGATGTTAAGGCACCCAAATTTGCAGATATCCGTAGAACCGTATTTATCCTCTTGAGTTTGGCTATTTTTGGCTATGTCATTGGCTTTGGTTTAGGGCATTTTGGTTTTGGTAATTTCTTTGTTTTTGCCCTGATCTTGTATGTATTCAATCATTTTGTCATTACTCCGAAGTGGGTGGTTCCATTCCAAGAAAGTGTATTGCCTAATTTTAAGAATAATTATCGCCGGGTAATTTCATGGGTATTAATGGGCAAGAGACCTATTTATGCAACAATTTGCGCATTTTTATTATTGGTCTTCACTTTTGTTTTGATGGGAATCGTTAAGCCTAAGGTGGTCTTTTTTCCATCGGGAGACCCCGATTACATTTATATCTATTCGAAGAATCCTATCGGCACAGATGCGGTTGTCACAGATTCGATCACCAAAGTGATTGAAAATCGAGTTTTTGCGTTCATTAAAAAAGAAGGCTATGAAAAGGTAGTTAATTCAGTCATTTCAAACGTAGGGAAAAATGCCGGGGATCCGATGAATCCTGATCGGGGTGCCACTCCTCACAAGAGTAAGGTAACGATCGCTTTTGAAAAATTGCAGTTACGCGATGGGGTCAAAACAGGTGAGATTTTAAATAAAATTCAAAAAGAATTTTTTACTAATCCTTTACCAGGGGTTGAAATGGCGATTGAAAGGGAGAGTAACGGGCCGCCAACAGGCAAGCCGATTTCGATCGAAATAGCCGGAGATGATTTTACAATTCTTCAAGATTTAGAAAAGAAAGTTCGTCAGTCAATTATTAAGTCGGGGGTTCAAGGGATTCAGGAATTGAAGTCGGACTTAGTGACCAACAAACCTGAAATCATCATTGATGTGAATCGTGAAAAGGCTTCTCGTGAAGGAATTTCTTCTGCGCAAGTGGCTATGGCAATTAGAACAGGCTTATTTGGTAGTGAGATTTCAAAGTTTCGCGATTTAAAAGACGAATATCCGATCCAATTAAGGTTGAAAGGGGATTCTAGGAACCAAATTGAGAAATTGCTTTCGATGAATATTACTTACCGAGATATGAATATGGGAGGATCTTTACGTCAAGTACCACTAAACTCCATTGCCGATATTCATTATGCCACTTCATTTAGTCAAATAAATAGAAAAAATCAGGAGCGTGTAATTACCTTAGGTTCTGATGTGGTGCAAGGGTATAATGCCAATGAAATTGTAGGTGAACTTACTACTTTATTTGAGACCTTAGATGTACCTCAGGGATATAAAATTAGAATGGGCGGTGAGCAGGAAGATCAAAAGGAAGCTGGAGCATTCTTAGGTGTTGCATTCTTAGCGGCACTTATTTTGATCTATTTAATTCTTGCGACTCAATTTAATTCTGCGGTTAAACCGCTCATTATTTTTGCTACAATCTTGTTATCCTTGATTGGCGTATTATTAGGTTTTATGGCTTTTGATATGACATTTTCCATTATCATGTCTGGAGTAGGTGTTATCGCCTTAGCTGGTATTGTGGTTAAAAATGGAATTTTGCTGATTGAATTTATCGAGGAGCTAAGGTTCAAGCGTGGCTACGATTTGAAGGAAGCAATCATTGAAGGGGGTGGAATACGTTTGACACCCGTTTTATTGACGGCCTCAGCTGCGGTTTTAGGTTTGATTCCATTAGCATTAGGCTTAAGCATTAACTTTACAACCTTATTTACTGAATTAGATCCACATATTTTTATAGGATCTGATTCTGCTGTTTTCTGGGGAATTTTGGCTTGGACGATTATTTTTGGCCTAACCTTCTCAACGATTTTAACATTAATTATTGTTCCTTGTATGTATTACATATCAGAACGAATTAAGCAGAAATGGGTTAATTAGTGAGTTTATTTGGGTTGTAATACAAAATCCTGCACAAACATTTGTGTGGGATTTTTGTTTTAAATGAAAAGCTATTCTTGGGAAATTTCGTTCTAACGTACCGCGATGGTTTTAGGCTTTGCCAACGGCTAAATTTGGTAAAGCTTGGGAATTTAAATTATCTTAGGGGTACACAAACGGATACACGATGAAGTATTATTTACTATTTTTTTTGTTGCCATTCGCAATGTTTTCACAGGATCGACCTTATGGAAAATTATGGGCTACCCGGTCTCAGGTGATTGCTCAGAATGGAATGGCGGCCACGTCTCATCCTTTATCTACGCAGGCAGCTTTAGATGTTTTGAAGGCTGGTGGCAATGCGATTGACGCGGCTATTGCGGCCAATGCCATGGAAGGTGTTGTCGAACCACATGTGAATGGCATAGGTGGTGATTTATTTGCCATCGTTTGGGATGCAAAAACTAAAAAATTATATGGCCTAAATGGCTCGGGTAGATCACCTAAATCATTGACTTTAGCGGAATTTAAAAAGCGCGGACTCAAGTACATTCCTTCGACAGGTCCTTTGCCAGTCAGTGTTCCAGGCTGTGTGGACGCTTGGTTTGAATTGCATAAAAAATTTGGATCAATGCCGATGAGCAAAGTGCTCGAAAAGGCTGTTTCATACGCTAAAAATGGCTTTCCCGTACATGGTGAATTAGCTTCTGCCTTAACCCGTGTTCAGGCTAATTATGGAAAGTATCCCAATGTGGACAAGCATTATTACCCCAATGGGAAAGTGGCCATGGAAGGAGATATCTTTAAGAATCCCCATTTGGCCAATACCCTAGAGCGACTAGGAAAAGAGGGCAGAGATGTTTTTTATAGAGGTGACATGGCAAAAACCATGGATGCTTTTATGAAAAAAAATGGCGGGTTTTTGAGCTATGAAGATTTAGCTTCTCATACTTCTACCTGGATAGACCCTGTTTCTGTTAATTATCGAGGCTATGATGTTTGGGAACTTCCTCCCAATGGCCAAGGAATTGCCGCTCTACAGATGTTGAATATTTTAGAAGGCTATGATTTTTCTAAAATTAAGGTGGGAAGTGCCGAGCATATTCATCTATTTACAGAAGCAAAAAAATTGGTTTTTGAGGATAGAGCTAAATATTATGCGGATATGGACTTCGCTAAAATTCCCGTGAAAAGTCTTATTTCAAAGGAATATGCAGCCGAGAGACGTAAATTAATTAATCCCAACCGAGCTTCTAGACATTTGGATGCTGGAAATCCTGCCTTAAAAGATGGTGATACGATTTATTTGACGGTGGCCGATAAAGACGGAAATATGGTATCGTTAATTCAAAGCAATTATCGGGGCTTTGGTTCTGGAATGATGCCTGATGGCTTAGGTTTTATGTTGCAAGATCGAGGGGAAATGTATAGCTTGAAAGAAGGCGAAAATAATACTTATGCGCCAGGAAAGAGGCCATTCCATACAATTATTCCTGCTTTTATGACCAAAGATGGACAACCAATCATGTCCTTTGGGGTTATGGGGGGCGCATTCCAACCCATGGGACATACTCAAATTGTCATGAACGTGGTTGATTTTGGTATGAACGTACAAGAAGCGGGAGACTTTCCAAGGATTAATCATGAGGGATCATCAGAGCCTACGGGGGAAACAATGGAGCCAACAGGCGGGACTATTACCCTTGAAAGTGGCTATCCTTATGAAGTAATTCGTGAGCTTTTACAAAAAGGGCACCAAGTAGGTTATATGGCTGGAATTTATGGGGGATACCAATGTATTCGCTATGATCCAATTCGAAAGGTCTATTTTGGAGGTACTGAATCGAGAAAAGACGGTCAAGCAGCAGGATATTAATTTTATGCAAGAATTAAAATTTGCTAACATTTTTACTGGCTCTGAATGGATTCATGATCAGTCTATTGGCATTGAAAATGGAAGGATAAAAAGTATTGCATCCGTTGATGACATCAGCGTTAAAAGTGGTTTTTTATGTGCAGGGTTCATTGACCTTCAGTTGTATGGTGGAGGAGGTAAACTTTTTTCAAACCAAACAACGGTTGACTGTATTGCGTCTACTTTTGAGGAACATATTAAAACGGGGACAGTTGCATTTCAAATTACCTTAAATTGTTCGCCCAAAAATACCATGACTCGAGCTATTGAAGCTTGTAAAAATTACCAAGGGAAAGGGCTAGTAGGTTTGCATTTAGAAGGACCTTTTTTTAATCCTGTGCGTCGTGGTGCCCATCAAGAAGAATTCGTGCAAAAACCGGACATGGCTTTTGTTGAGTCTTTAATTGCGGAAACGAAAGGCCTTCCTACTTATTTGACAATTGCACCGGAAATGTTTGAATCTGATGTATTAGATCGATTAATCAATAGCCCTATGATGCTCTCCATCGGACATTCTGATGCAAGTTTTGAGCAAGCAAACGCGGCGATCGGTCAAGGTATCTCTAGAATTACTCATTTATTTAATGCCATGTCTCAATGGCAAAGTCGGGCATTGGGAATTGTTGGGACGAGTTTTTCCTCTCAGGCTTGGACTAGTATAATTGTTGACGGACTTCATTGTGATTTCGAATCGGTCAAATTAGCTAAAAAACTTAAAGGTGATCGCTTATATTTAATTACGGATGCAGTGACCCACGATGTGTCTGGCCCCTATTTTTTCTCTCAAAGGAATGGTCGATTTACCAATGATGCGGGGACTTTATCCGGGTCAAGTTTGACGATGCAACAAGCTGTTCAAAATTGTGTCGAAAAAGTGAATATTCCCCTGGAGGAAGCTTTGCGTATGGCTACAGTTTACCCGGCAAAAGTCGCTAATCTAGAACAAGATTTGGGGAGTATTGAAGTTGGCAAACGTGCTTGTTTTATTCATTTCACAGACGATCTTGAAATAGAGCAAGTTTGGTATGATGGCGAACCCTCTTTAAATTAGCGCTATGATCACTTTCCCATCGAAACAACCTTTTGTCGCAACGACCATATTTACCAAAATGTCTCAAATGGCCTCAGATGAAGGGGCTTTAAATTTGGCTCAAGGGTTTCCAAGTTTCGACTGTTCAGAGGCTTTACAAGATTTAGTTAAATTCTATTCCAAAGGACATAATCAGTATGCTCCTATGGCGGGGGTACCTGTTCTTAAAAGTAGCATTGCGGCGAAAACAGAATCTTTTTATGGGGTCTCATTAGATGCCAATACCGAAGTAACGGTGGTTTCTGGGGCCACTGAGGCTATTTTTGCCTCAATCCATTGTTGTGTTTTACCTGGCGACGAGGTCATTATGTTTGATCCGTCCTATGATGCCTATGACCCCATTGTTCGCTTGGCCGGTGGAATTCCAATTCATATTCCATTAAAGGCGTCTAATGGGTATCGAATCGATTGGGATGAATTGGCTCGCCATATTACGCCTAAAACAAAGGCTATTATGGTGAACTCGCCTCATAATCCCACGGGTTCCATTTGGGACCCATCGGATTTGGATGCTTTTGCAAAAGTGGTGGAGGGAACCCAAATTCTGATCGTTTCTGATGAGGTTTATGAGCATATCGTTTTTGATGGTGCTTCACATGCGAGTGTTCTTTTGCATCCCGAGTTAAGGCAAAGAAGTTTTGTTTGTGGCTCTTTTGGTAAAACATTTCATGTGACTGGTTGGAAAATGGGCTATTGTTTAGCGCCTCCTTTTTTAACGGCTGAGTTTAGGAAGTTGCATCAATGGGTTACTTTTTCGAGTGCGACTCCTTTGCAATATGCACTAGCTGAGTATTTGAAAAACCCCGACAATTACCTTGCGTTATCTTCTTTTTATCAAAAAAAGCGCGACTTGTTTGTTCGTTATTTTGTAGGATCCCGCTGGAAAATTTTGCCTAGCCATGGCAGTTTTTTCCAATGCTTGGATTATAGTCAAATCACGGATGAGAAGGATGTGGATCTTGCCGACCGATATACCAAAGAACTGAAAGTCGCTTCAATACCCGTTTCTGTATTTTACGAAAATCCACCAGGGGATAAGATATTAAGGTTTTGTTTTGCCAAAGACGATGCCATGCTGGAAGAAGCTGGTCGAAAATTGGCCGCCTTATAGATATTTTAGGGCTATTTCTTCTCCCAATTGTTCTAAGTAAATGGCAGCATTTGCCATCGAATCCTTCGCATTTTTTGCTTTGGATAGGACCGAGTAAACCTCCTTCGAATCAAAAAAGATCGGCAGTTTTTCCGGATCTTCAAAAACACCACAAACGAGAATGGCTTGTTTAAATTGTTTATCGCAACGAGCAATTACTTGTGAAATCAATTTCCCACCCCAGGTTTGTCCATCTATTTTGCCTTCACCCGTAATGACATAATCAGCCTTTTTAACTGCTCGATCAAAATGAATTTTATTTAGTAACCATTCCGCTCCCATGGCAATTTCAGCCTGTAGAAAATAGATGGCTCCCGCTCCTAATCCTCCAGCAGCACCGGCTCCTTTCATCTCGCCAATGATCCCTTTTTCCGTTTGGCCTATTAGCTTCTGCATATTAATTAGACCTTTGTCTAAATATTTAATCATTTCCGCATTAGCTCCTTTTTGTTTGGCAAATACATGTGCGGCACCTTCTTTTCCGGATAATGGATTTTGTACGTCGGTGATTACTTTAAACTTTACGCCTTGGATTTTATGTATTAATGGAGTTGGTACGATCGAGTGGATTAGCGCTAAGCTTTCCCCTATTGCCTTTAGTTCTTCCTGGTCTTTGTTTAAAAATTTGAATCCTAAAGCACCTGCCATTCCGATTCCCGCATCATTCGTGGCTGATCCTCCAATCGTTAAAATTATTTCAATGGCTCCTTTTTCGATGGCGTCTAGAATTAGTTCTCCCGTCCCCCAAGTGCTGGTTAAATAAGGATTTCTTTCTTTGGTTTTTAAAAGCTCTATTCCAGAGGCTCTTGACATTTCGATGTAGGCTATTTTTTGGTCAGCCAGCCATAGGTAGTTGGCCTCAATGGGTCTAAACAAGGGATCATTGACCTTTTTTTGAACCCATTCCCCACCATGAATTGTTTTTATAACCTCAAGGGTGCCTTCGCCACCATCCGCTAATGGCATAATCTGAATGATGGATTTTGGTCTTCGCTTTTTAATGCCTTTTTCTAAGGCCTCAGAAACTTGTTGGGCCGTAAGAGAATCTTTAAACTTATCAGGGCAAATTAGAATGTTCATAACATCGAAAATAATGAACAATTTACGGACAATTCTTTACTTTTGTATTCTACATGCGATATATGAAAACGTTCCTGCTCCTATTTTTATCCTCCCTCCTATTTTTTTCTTGCACAAAAAAACCAACTTTAGAGGGATTTGATTTAGCCCTTTTTAAAAGTGACCGGGGTGCTTGCAAGGGAGAGCGGTTGAAGCAGATGGATTGGCTCAAGGCGAATAAAATGACATGGAAAGGTGTCAGTTCGAATGATGTGGAGGATATTTTAGGTAAGCCAGACATCCAGCAATTGGCCGATCGAAATCAAGAATATTACATTTATTTTTTAGAGAAGGGCGAACAATGTGAAAAAATGACAAATCCTTCCCGCGCAAAATCGATGGCATTTCGATTTTCAGCGATTGGTTTAGCGACTGAAATTACCTTTCAAAATGGATTGCCTGATTGATTGAATCTATTTGGTGAATAGGCCAACAAGGCTATTCGTGATTCCTAGGATAAAACTGAAAATTAGCGGAGCAATAAATCCTGTCACATGAAATCCTGTGATGTAATGTGCGACTAAATATACAAGTCCCACATTGATGACTAAGGAGAACAAACCTAAGGTGATAAAGGTGATTGGGAAACTGATTATTTTAAGAACCGGTTTGACAAATGAGTTTAAAAATCCCATCGCCAAGGCTACCCAAAGCGCAACGGTAAATCCATCTACGGTGATTCCCTTGAGATATCTTGGGATGACCATGACCACAATAGCGATTACGATATATCGAATGATGAATCCAATCATATTATTTTTGATGTCTCTCTTGTAATAATTTAATGATTTCTTCCAATCCTATACCTCGGTCTTCTAACAAGACTAATAGGTGAAATAGTAAATCAGCGGCCTCTCCTTTGAACAAATCATCATTTTTCATAAGGGCTTCAATCACTAACTCAACGGCCTCTTCTCCCACTTTTTGGGCAATTTTATGCGTGCCTTTTTGGAACAAAGAGGCAGTATATGATTTTTCAGCGGTCTCACTTTTTCTTGCTCGAATGACATGTTTTAAATAATCAAGCCACGCCGCATTATCTTGATTCGATTCTCCGAAACATGTGTCAGCTCCTGTATGACAAGTGGGTCCCTCTGGATTTGCTTGAATCAAAATCGTGTCTTGATCACAATCAATCATTAGGTCGACAACCTGTAGATAATTTTCAGAGGTTTCCCCCTTCGTCCACAAGCGATTTTTTGATCGGGAAAAAAAAGTAACCCTTTTATCCGCAATCGTTTTAAGATATGCCTCTTCATTCATGTAGCCTAGCATCAACACTTTTTGTGTTTTGGCATCTTGAATGATGGCTGGAATGAGGCCCTTAGAAAAATCAGGTTGTTGGTTCATAACGTAAATAATCTGTGAATTTATTAAATCCGCATGGGAATTCCTTTTTTGGCCAAATAATTCTTTAAAGCATTAATTTCAATTTCTTTGAAGTGAAAGATGCTGGCAGCTAATCCTGCATCTGCTTTTCCCAGCGTAAATACGTCGTAAAAATCTTCCATCGTTCCCGCACCCCCCGAGGCGATGATGGGAATAGATGAGTTTGAAGATATTTCAGCCGTTAATTGATTGGCAAATCCAGCTTTTGTTCCATCCGTGTCCATGGAGGTTAAAAGTATTTCTCCAGCACCTCTTTGCTCGACCTCCTTCGCCCACTCAATGGTTTTAATAGGTGTTATATTTCTTCCTCCATGCGTGTGCACCCAATCAATTCCATCGACAAACCGAGTATCTATGGCTACAATAATGCATTGAGAGCCAAATTGCAGGGCTAATTCGTCAACTAATCCGGGTCGGCGAACGGCTGAAGAATTAATGGAAACCTTGTCCGCACCCGCATGTAATAAAGCCGATACATCCTCAATGGATCCGATTCCTCCGCCCACAGTAAATGGTATATTGACTTGTCGAGCAACTTGTTTGACTAATTCAACTAATGTTTTTCGATTATCAATGGTCGCCGTAATGTCTAAAAAAACCAATTCGTCTGCCCCATTTTCTGCGTAAAACGCTCCTAGCTCAACCGGATCGCCAGCATCACGCAAGTCGACAAAATTAGTCCCCTTGACGGTTCTACCTTCTTTAATATCAAGACAGGGGATGATTCTTTTTGTTAACATAACGAGTTATTTGAAAATGAAGCTAATTCATCTAAGGTGATCCTGCCTTCATAAAAAGCTTTACCCACAATGACCCCGAAAAGATTCATTTCTTTTAGTTTTTTCAAATCTTCCATACTAGCAACCCCACCACTCGCGATGATGTGTAAACTAGGATTTTGAGTTTGTATCTTTTCGTATAATTCAAAGCTGGGGCCTTGCAATAAACCGTCTTTGGCCACATCCGTCGAAATGATGAAACGAGCTCCGGCATTTTCATAGTCCGTTAAAAAGTCAAAGATGGAGATGTTGGAATTCTCTTGCCAACCGGAAACCGCAATTTGTTCATGATGGGCATCCGCCCCTACAATGATTTTTTCAGCCCCATATTTTTGGAACCAACCGATCACCATGTCTCTATTTCTAACGGCAATACTTCCTGCTGTTATTTGAGATGCTCCAGCGGAAAAGGCTAAGTCGATCATTTCATCGGATTGAACGCCACCCCCAAAATCGATGTGCAACGAAGTTCCTTTGGCGATTTTCTCAAGAACATGGATATTAACTATTTTTTTTGCCTTCGCCCCATCCAAATCCACTAAATGTAACCTTTTAATTCCCGCTCCTTCAAATGCCTTGGCTACTTCTAAAGGATCCGAAGAATACACTTTTTTTTGCGCATAATCACCCTGCGTTAAACGAACGCATTGGCCTTCTATTAAATCTATGGCTGGAATGATTTGGAACATAATGGATTATAAATCTAAAAAGTTTTGTATGATTTTTTGACCCACTTTTCCACTGATTTCAGCATGAAATTGTGCGGCAAAAAAATTATCCTTTTGCAGCATGGCCGAAAAAGGTTGAATGTAATCGCAAACAGCGGAAGTATCTTGATAAACTGGGGCGTAAAAAGAGTGAACAAAATACACATATTCCCACTCATTTAAGCCTTTCATTAAGTCATTTTCGCCGTGGGCTTTGATGGAATTCCAACCTACATGAGGAATTTTTACCGCATTCGACTGAAATCGTTGAATGTTTACATCAAACACGCCCATACATTCCGTATCGTTTTCTTCCGAATGCTTACATAAAAGTTGCATCCCAATGCAGGTCGCTAATACCGGTTGTTTGAGGGTAGGAATTAATTGGTCCAACCCCTTTTCCTTCAAATAAGCCATCGCTGTACTTGCTTCGCCCACTCCTGGGAAAATCACTTTATCAGCACTTTTAATTATTTTTTCATCATCCGTCCATGTATATTTTGCCCCGATTCTATCCAAAGCATACATGACAGAAGCCACATTACCTGCATTATATTTAATTATTGCAATGTTCATTCGAAGAAATTAAAGCGCAAAATGCGTGGCAAAGGTAGGGAAAAGGGCTTGCATTATGAAAACTGATGTATCTTTGTTGGCCTACATCAATACTATGCCAATAAACCGTAAAATATTTTTTGAATTTTTATACCTGATTTGGATGGGGGCTTTGCCATTGATTTCAAGCAGTATTTTGGGGTATTATGCGATTTCAAATCCAAGCTTTTTTCAATCTTTAGAGGGCCTAGAGCTATTTGTTTTTTGGGCTGTAGCGGTATTTATTATGGGGCTTGCTTTTAGCCCAACCACTTTTTTTGCCCTATTTACGGGATATATATGGGGGCTGAATGGAGTATTGCCACTGGTTATCGCATATTCGCTGGCTTCCTTACTGGGTTTCTTTATCGCCAAACAATTGAAAGGCGATTCGATGTTGGCTTTTTTAAAATCAAAATTTAAAATAGCCTCTTTCCTTGATCAAGTACAATCACACTCTTTTTCTTGGGTATTTTTAGCAAGGCTTTCTCCTCTTTTCCCATTTGCTATCACCAATGCCATGATGGCTTTTGTGGGGGTAAATGCTAAAAAATTCTTTTTTGCTGGGACATTGGGGATGTTACCTAGAACCTTATTGGCTGTTTGGACCGGTATGCAGGCTAAATCCATTGAATACTTATGGAATAATCCGCAAAGTGCACATTGGCAAGACTTCGTAAGCATCGCCCTTTTAGTTTTTTCTGGGGCAGGAATGATCTATTTAGGAAAAAAACATGCTCATTAAATTCGAAGCGATTTTAATGAGCATGCAAATGAATGGAATGATTAATTCTCAAACTAAGGAGGATGATTTTTAGATCATTTGTGAGTCAATAACTTGAACTTTTCCCCATAAATGCTTGTTGTCATCAATGAATTTTTTGTGCAAAGGATGATACAGATATTCCTTTTCTTTTTCAGCGTTATCAAAGATTAACACCACGGAAAAGGTATAACTTGCCTCAGTAACGGGTTTGTCAAAGTCGGTAACGATAGGCTTTCCCACATGAGCGGATTGAATCATTGGTAATTTGCCTAATGATTTTAAGGCCTTGAATAATTGGTCTTTTTCGGATTGGTTTTCAGGGTTTTTGGCCCAAAAAAGTACGTGATGTATAAAAGTCATAGAGGCAGGAGCGTTTAAGCCATTTGACAATCCCGCGGCCATCAGCCCAGATTGTTGAATAAATGTACGTCGGTCAGTCATTTTTTGGAAGTTTTTAAATTAAAATATATTCAATTCTACTATGGAAAAAGTTAAAATCAAAATTATAATTACGGGTGCCACAGGAATGGTGGGGGAAGGGGTCATGCATGAAGCACTTAACTCAGATTACATAGAAGAGGTTTTGGTGATCGGACGTAAGCCTACGGGCTATATTCATCCAAAATTGAAAGAATTCCAATTGCTTGATTTTTATGAACCAGCGAGTTTGAGCGAAATAGTTCAAACATATGATGCCTGCTTATTTTGTCTAGGCGTTTCTTCCATCGGCATGAAAGAGGATGAATTTACGCTGAAAACGCATACGCTAACAATTGGTTTTGCGACGGTATTGGCGAAATCAAATCCCAATATGACCTTTTCTTATATTTCAGGTTCGGCCACCGACTCATCAGAAAAAGGTGCGGTCATGTGGGCACGTGTGAAAGGAAGAACGGAGAATGATCTGGCTACCTTAGGATTTAAAAATACATACGCATTTAGGCCTGGGTATTTGCAGCCGACCCCGGGTATGAAAAACACCTTGCCTTATTATAAATACATAGATTGGATGTATCCATTTTTAAAACTTTTAATACCCAATCACGTTTCTAGATTATCAGAATTGGCACAGGCAATGATTGAGTGTGCGGTTTTTGGGCATCACCTAAATATTATTGAAGTAAAAGATATTTTAACACTGGCCAAACAAATGCATGAACGTCGATAGACATTTATCTGTATTTTGGTTAATTTTATAAAAATGTAAGCAAAATTTCTGTGGATAAAAAAGTAGTATTAATGATTTTAGACGGTTGGGGCATCGCGACCAACCCAAAAGTTTCCGCCATCGATGCGGCAAAAACGCCATTTATTGACTCTTTATATCATCAATATCCACATGCAAAATTAGAAGCATCTGGTTTGGCTGTGGGTTTGCCGGAAGGCCAAATGGGAAATTCGGAAGTGGGGCACATGAATTTAGGCGCAGGCCGAGTGGTATATCAAAACTTAGTTAGAATCAATAAAGCAGTGAAAGAAAATACCTTAGGCCAGGAAGTAGAACTAGCCAAGGCCTTTGATTATGCTGCTCAAAATAACAAGTCAGTACATTTTATTGGCCTAGTTTCAGATGGAGGGGTACATGCCCACATTGAGCATTTGAAATCTTTGTTGACCACCGCTTCTGAAGCAGGTTTACAAAAGGTATTCGTACATGCTTTTACAGATGGTCGCGATACAGACCCTAAATCGGGCTTGAATTTTTTGACCGACTTATACCAACATACCCTAAAAACCAAGACACAGATTGCCACCGTGACGGGCCGTTACTTTGCCATGGATCGTGATAATCGTTGGGAGCGAGTGGCCCTCGCTTATCATGCGATGGTTCACGGAATGGGAGAGGCAAGCCAAGATGTGTTAGCTTCTATCGCTAAAAGTTATGCGGATGGGGTAAGCGATGAGTTTATAAAACCCATCATTATGACAAATGCGGATGGTACACCGGTAGGAAATATGGAATCAGGCGACGTGGTTATCTGTTTCAATTTTAGAACAGATCGTGGAAGGGAAATAACGCAGGCGTTGACCCAAAAAGATTTTCCTGAACAAGATATGAAGTGCTTGGATCTATATTACTTGACGATGACGGAGTATGACAAGGAATTCAAAGGTGTTCATGTGATATTCAATGATTCGAATTTACCTATGACGATGGGTGAGGTTTTAGAGGGGGCTGGTAAAAAACAAATTCGCATCGCTGAAACCGAAAAATATCCGCACGTAACTTTTTTCTTTTCGGGAGGGAGAGAAAACCCTTTTACTGGTCAAACGAATTTGATGCGAAATTCGCCTAAAGTGGCCACCTATGATTTGCAACCAGAAATGTCGGCAGCTGAATTAAGGGATGCATTAATACCTGAATTAGAAAAAGAAGAAGTTGATTTTGTTTGTTTAAATTTCGCAAATCCTGATATGGTAGGCCATACGGGTGTTTTTGAGGCTGTTGTAAAGGCCGTAGAAACCGTTGATTCTTGTGCGGAATCGGTGGTAAATGTGGGTCTTAAACATGGATATTCTTTTATCATCATTGCTGATCATGGAAATGCGGACGTGATGATTAATGAGGATGGTTCGCCCAATACCGCTCATTCTACCAATTTAGTGCCCTGTATTTTTGTAGATAATGATTTTCATCCTACCTTAGCCGATGGCAAGTTAGGAGATGTTTCGCCCACTATTTTGAAGTTAATGGGCGTTAATCAACCAAAGGAAATGACGGGGGTTCCTTTATTTTAAATTGATTTATTATGTCTAAAGTTGTCATATTTGGGAATACGCTCACGGCAGAATTGGCGCTCTATTATTTACAAAATGATAGTGAGCATGAGGTGGTTGCCTTTACCGTTGAGGAAGAGTTCATAGAGGAAAAACAGTTTCACGGCTTACCTTTGGTGCCTTTTGAAACAGTTGAAAAGATATATCCTCCAGCTGAGTTTAAGTTTTTTGCTCCATTAACGGAAAAAAACATGAACCAAGTTCGTGCGAGAGTGTACGAACAAGGGCTAGAAAAGGGATACGCTTATATTTCATATATCAGTTCACATGCGACGGTACTCACAGATAAGATCGGCGAGAATTGTTTTATTTTGGAAGACAATACCATCCAGCCCTATGTGACGATTGGCAATAATTGTGTTTTATGGTCAGGAAACCACATTGGCCATCACGGAAATATAGGGAACCACGTATTTTTTACCTCGCATGTCGTTTTATCGGGTCGTTGTGAAGTGGGAGATTATTGCTTTTTTGGAGTTAATGCAACAATCCGAGATAAGTCTGTGTTGGGGGAGGGAACCTTAATCGCTATGGGGGCTAATTTAACTCGCCAAAAAACAGACCCTTGGAGTATTTGGAAAGGGAATCCAGCCGAAAAGGCTAGTTTATCAAGTAAAGACATTAAGATATAAAAAAAGCCCTTTCGATGGAAAGGGCTTTTTTTTAGAGGTCAAAAAAACTAACGTTCGATGGGTTGATTATTTTCGTCAACCACCACGAAGATATCTTCTTTGGGTTTCTTCATTAGGTACTTTTCTCTCGCATATTTTTCTAATAAAGCTGGATTTCCGATGACTAATCGGCGCTCCTTTTCCAACTCCTTTAGTTTTTTTTGGTAGTATGCCTTTTCAGATTTGATGTTACTAAGTTCATCCCATAGCCGGTATTGAACAGATAAATCATTGGTATCCAAAAAAAACATCCAAGCAAACAATACGCTTGTTGAAATAGAATAAAATCGATAATTGCCCCAAAAAAGCCTTTTTATCAGATTCATTTTTTTTAGAAATTTAAACCTGGGAAGTAAGCGTTTGCACCCAATTCCTCCTCAATACGTAATAATTGATTGTATTTTGCCATACGATCAGAACGAGAAGCAGATCCTGTTTTAATTTGACCCGTATTTAAAGCTACAGCCAAATCAGCAATGGTTGCATCTTCCGTTTCTCCTGAACGATGTGACATGATGTTTTTATATGAATTACGCTTAGCTAAATTAACCGTGTCAATCGTCTCTGTTAATGATCCAATTTGGTTAACTTTTACTAAAACAGCATTAGCTACACCTTTTTCTATGCCTTGTTGTAAACGCTTCACGTTCGTTACAAATAAATCGTCTCCAACTAACTGGCATTTTGATCCAATTAATTTTGTTTGCTCAGCCCAACCAGCCCAATCATCTTCCGCCATACCATCTTCAATCGAGATGATTGGATATTTATCCGCCCAAGTCTTCCAATAAGCTGCCATTTCCATGGAATTCAATTGCTTACCATCTGATTTTTTGAAGGTATATAATCCAGTTTTCTCATCGTAGAATTCGGATGCAGCTGCATCCATTGCGATGAAAATTTCTTCACCTGGCTTATATCCAGCTTTTTCGATCGATTGCAAAACGATTTCAATCGCCTCTTCATTCGACTTAATGTTAGGGGCAAAACCTCCCTCGTCACCTACGTTGGTCGAATATCCTTTGCTTTTCAAAACGCCTTTCAAAGCATGAAAAACTTCAGTTCCCATTCTTAAAGCTTGAGAAAAACTTTCAGCTTTCACAGGCATCACCATGAACTCTTGAAAATCAATCGAGTTGTCAGCGTGTGAACCACCATTTAAGATGTTCATCATAGGAACAGGCAATGTGTTTGCATTTACCCCGCCAATATATCTATATAAAGATAGTCCCGCTTCTTGAGCTGCTGCCTTGGCAACGGCCATTGAAACACCTAAAATGGCATTAGCACCTAATTTACCTTTGTTGGGCGTGCCATCTAATTCAATCATGATTTGATCAATCATGTTTTGCTCAGAGACTTCCATTCCCCATAATTCTTCAGCTATTGCTTTGTTTACATTTTCTACGGCTTTTAAAACGCCTTTGCCAACATAAACTGATTTATCATCATCTCTAAGTTCAACGGCTTCGTGGATTCCTGTCGATGCTCCAGACGGAACTGCTGCACGGCCAAATGCCCCATCTTCTGTTTTGATATCAACCTCGATGGTTGGGTTACCACGTGAATCTAAAATTTGTCTTGCGTGAACGTACTGTATTGCACTCATCGTATAATTATTATTGTGAATAAATGGATTACCTATTAATTGACTAAATTGCCTGACAAAATAACACAATTTTTGGATAAAATCCTTTGTTTTAGACCAATAAACATATTAAATATCTGTAAATAAACCTTTTATGAAATCATTCTCACGCTATAAACTTATTCTTGTCGGTGCATTCATGTTCCTTAATTTTACGGCCTTTTCACAAAATCTTCCTGTGGAATCTTTTGAAAAGAAATTAGGGGAAACGCCGAATGCTTTTTTGTTGGATGTAAGAACAGCAGGGGAATTTGGTGGAGGCCATTTACCCAAAGCGACCAACATTGACTTCAGATCTCCAGATTTTGCCAATAAAATTAAGGACTTACCCAAAGATAAACCTGTTTTTGTATACTGTTTGTCAGGGGGACGATCCGCTCAAGCTGCAAAAATTATGCGTAAAGAAGGATTTCAAGTGACCGAGCTTCAAGGCGGTTATTTGAAGTGGACCACAAAATTGAAGCCTTTGGAAGGAGTACCTGATGTGAAGCATGATGATGCTTGGGATCTTATTGCTTTTGGTAAGCTAATCCAAGGAGAAAATGCAGTGGTGGTTGATTTTTATGCTAAATGGTGTGCCCCTTGCCTAAAGATGATGCCTACGGTCGATAAATTATCAAATGATTATAAAGGCAAAGTAACTGTATTGAAAGTAGAGGCCGATGGAAATCAAGCCGTATTGCAAAAATATGAGATAGATGAAATCCCGAGTTTTTTGGTCTTCCAGAAAGGGAAATTGTTACAAAAAACATCGGGATTTCGGGAAGAAGCTCAATTAAAAGAACTTTTTGATCAATCTATTGGGACCATTCGGTAGGCTGACGCTCCCAGCGATGACTTCTTAATTCCTCTATTTTTTCTTGACTCAAGCCTTTGCCATCGGAACAAGCAATGTTACTTTGAACGTGCTTTGTTTTGCGCATTCCTGGTATTATCGTACCCACATCTGGATTTGATAAAATAAAACGCAAAGCCATTTCTGGCATATCCATTCCTTCTGGAATTAAGGGTTTCAATGCATTGGCATGATCTACACTGGAGGTCAAATTTTCTGGAACAAAATAGGTAGACCGCCAATCATCCGCAGGAAATATAGTGTCATACGTTAGTAAACCTGTTAGACTTCCCTCGTCGAATGGAACACGTGCTATAATACCCACATCCATTTTTTTACATAATGGGAAAAGCTCATCCTCGGGGTTTTGATCAAAAATATTGTAAATGACCTGAACAGAAGATATAAGTCCAGTTTCGATCGTTTTTAGGCAATTATTTGGCTCCCATCGATTAACTGAAACGCCCCAATGTGCCACTTTGCCCTCCTTTGTTAATTTTTCAATGGCCGATTTCCATTCATCTTGATCGGACCAAGCGTCTTCCCACACATGAAATTGTTGTAAGTCTATTTGATCAACGTTCAAATTTCTCAAGCTCTTTTCTGTGTATTCGATGATATGGGAAGCAGGAAAACAATCCTTTAATAGAAATCCTGCTTTAGAAGGCCAAATAAAATTCTTAGGAGGTATTTTGGTCGCGGCATATAATTTTTTGTCCGAATGCCTGCGAAGCAATTTTCCTAAAATCTCTTCACTTTTACCTTCTGCATAGCCCCAAGCAGTATCGAAAAAATTGCAACCCAAGTCTACAGACAATTCAAGCGATTTTTCAACTTCATTTTGGTCAGAGCCAGTCCAACCTGCTAATCCCCACATACCATATCCAAGCTCACTGATGGCCCAATTTGTTCGACCGAATTTTCTAGTTTTCATCTTAATAAAATATTTAAAGTGCAATTTATATAATGTTTTTTATGGCCGATGTAATTCAAATAAAAATTATCAAAATTAGTAATTCATATACAAACATTTGAAATTTAATTCATTAAATTATGTGTTTAAACATAATAATTTAAAATTAATATTTACCTTTTAATAAATGATTATAATTCAAAAATAATCAATAACGCAAATAACACGATTCGTTTATTTCTTAAAATTAATTAAAAGTAAATTTGTTTAATGTTGTTCAATTGGAATTACTTCTAATTTAGGTTTAAACATAAAACTATGGTGGAATATGTTGTGCTAGGCTCGGTAAAGATTTCCGTTAAAGACATCCTAGTAATTAAAGGGGAAGGAAATTATTCAAATATATTTACCCAAGATGGGAAACGGATATTAACTTGTAGGACGTTGAAGTACTTTGCTACTATGTTAGCTGATTATCAATTTATTCGGCCCTCAAAATCGGCGTTAATTAATCCAGATTCAATCGAGCATATTGATTTTAAGTCTCAAAAAGCAATTCGATTAGTGAATGGAGATGTAATTTCAATATCAAGAAGAAATGTACGTCCATTGCGCGAGCAATTCCAAGCTTAACTCCTAGTTCTAATTTTTAAGGTATAAATTTTTGCCAAAATGCAGGGTTGTATTTTTCCCAAGCATGGCAACCAAATGGAAGGGTATTTTCTTGTAAGCTAAAGCTTATCTGTGGATTTTTTTCGAATGCAAAAGCCAAACCTTCTTTCCATGTAGGTAATTTCAACATAAATCTCAACGGAAAAGCTCTCTTGTGATACACAGAGAAAAGACTATCCTCGTTGGCTGGCCACTCAGGTATGAATGCGTTGTAAACTTTTAAAAATTTTATAAGGGGTTTAATTCGCCTTAAAGAAAACCCACCATTAAATAATATGGGTTCAAAAAGTGGCATGACAAAAGGATTCTTTTCCTTTAGGAATTTGAGTTTTAGTTTGGGTGCTCCTATATAATCATATCCTTTATCACACCATTTTTCTAGTTCATCTTTAAAAACATAAGCGTCTAATTGATGAATTAGCATAAATTCATAGGGGATGAACCGTTCATAAAACATTGGGTTGATCAATAATTTATTATAGGTTTTTGGGCTTTTAAAATACGCATCATCAAATCTTTCTACTGTATTTTTTGAGGGTATATAATCTGCTTCTAAGCTTTTAGGGGCAACAAAAATGATGGGGTATTGATGTAAAACCTTTTGGCATTGTGCCAGAGATTTAGCCTCATTTGCGTTTAAGGATTTTTTATAAATCGGTATGACAATTACAACGCGGTTGGACATCATTTTATTCTACTAAGTCACCTAAAGCGGGTCTCCACCATTTCCCTCCATCATGCAATTTATAATCTCCTTTGATTACACGGTTGAGGATGGGTATAATTCTTTTAATTCGATTATTGGGTAATTGGGACCTCATTTGATAATGCATCATCCGGTCCTTTATCTTTTCAGTGGTATGAGGGTCTTGTAAAGGTAACGTACTAAAGTAATCAAATAATGCTTTTGCATCGTCAAATTTCTTTTTTAATCGGGCTAATTTATCTCCCCTCGAACGAATTAAGCGATCTTTTAAGGTGATGGTAGGCTCTTTTCCTTGTAGGCCAACTTGCTGACTCGCATGTTCCCGGTATTGGATAAGTGGGTCGCTGATAAATCCGATTTTTTGTTGGCGCGATAAATACAAACTAATCCAACCATCATGAATTAACTCAGGAATTATGACTGGAACTGGAAAGACTTCAGCACATATTTTCTTTCTGATCGCTAAGGTTGCACCGGTCACCACATATCCTTTTAATAACATGTCAAATGAGTGTCCTAAATTCCATTTCGATTGCATTTCAGGATAAAATTCAATTTGGTCAAAAGATGTATTACCTGTTGGTATCCCTTTTTGGTCCACCATAATGGCGTTTGAAAAAACCGCATCTATTTCTGGATGTGCGTTAAAATAATTCATTTGTGTCTCAACCTTCTCTTCATACCACCAGTCATCTTGATCACATAAGAAAACAAAATCACCTGAGCATAATTGAATACATTTCTCAAAATTTTTACTAGACCCAAGGTTAGTAGCATTGATATGAATCTCGACGGGAAAGTCTACATGAGATTTAAAATCTTCTAAAATTGAGATTGTTTGGTCTTTTGATCCATCGTCACAAACCAGCAATTCATGTATGCCAAGCGTTTGATTCTTGATGGATTCTAGTTGGTGCTGCAAATATTTCTCCCCATTATATGTACAAAGAGCGACCGATATTTTTGACATATTTTATGCTTTACATGGGCACATACACCACTTTTTTTGATTCAAAGAATTCTTCTTTAAAGAGGGAAGATAATTCAAAAACTTTATGTTTTTTACCTAGCTCGATTAATTCTTCTGTTAAGTCTCCTCCTTTTAAACAGATTAGTCCATTTCTTAAGGTATGAAAATGGTTAGGGCTTACCTTGTTTTTAACCCAATAATAAAAGGGAGTGATACGCGTCACAGCTCTACTGATAATAAATTCAAAGTCTTGATCAACATCCTCAGCTCTGATGTTGGCAGCGATAACATTCGTTAACCCCAGTGATTCAGAAACCCCTTGGACCACCTTTATTTTTTTTCCTATGCTATCCACCAAAGTAAATTTTGCCTCTGGAAATAATATCGCTAAGGGTATTCCTGGAAATCCCCCTCCTGTGCCAACGTCCAAGATTTCTGTACCAGGTCTAAATGGGATAATTTTAGCAATAGCTAAGGAATGCAAGACATGGTGAATCATTAAGTTATCGATATCTTTTCGAGAAACGACATTGATTTTCTCATTCCACTCGGAGTACAAAGGAAAAAGCAGCTCAAATTGCTCTAGCTGCTTTTCTGTAATTTCTGGAAAATATTTTTTAATCAGCCCTGCCTTCATAGTTCATTTAAAACCCAAAGATACAAAAATGACTTTGGTTTATTAGCCTATGATCCAACGGAAAAAGACAAAGAGTAGAGCGGATAAAATGATCGTTACAGGCAGGGTTAATACCCAAGCCATCACAATATTTTTAACGGTTCCCCCTTGTAAATTTTTAATTCCTCTAGATGCCACCATCGTTCCGGCAATGCCTGAACTTAACACGTGTGTGGTACTCACAGGCCATTTATAGGCGGTAGCTAAGCCTATCGTAATTGAAGCAATTAATTCAGCTGATGCTCCTTGCGCATAAGTCAAATGGTCTTTCCCTATTTTCTCCCCGATGGTAATGACAATTCTTTTCCATCCAATCATGGTCCCTAATCCTAATGAAAGGGCCACCATCCACATCACCCAGGCAGGAGCAAAATCAGTTACACCTGCCATGCCCGTGGAGGATGATCCTCCAAAAGAGAAAAATGGAGTTTTACCTCCTTGAGTGGCCTTTTTTAAAGCCGATTTATCTTCATCTGATAAGGATACTGACTCGCTCTCAATTAATTTTTTAGCATTTTTATTGATCGTTAATGCTGCCTTGCGAATATTGAATTTTTGATCGGTACTCAATAGTGCAATGTTAGGGTTCTTGGCCAATATGACTTTTAAATCAGCGGCTGACTTCATTAATTGATGGTAGCTTCCTAGTTCTTTTTCAGATAATGGGATAGTATCTATTTTGCTAGAAACCGCCTGCACGGTAGTTAAACTACTTTGCACCATATTCAGATCCAAGGTTGTATTAATAGCAAAATATCCAGGTAAAAATGCAATTAAAATAACCATCACTAGACCTATTCCTTTTTGTCCATCATTTCTTCCGTGAAAAAAGGAAACAAGTGTACACGTAAAAATTAAAATTGATCTAATCCACAAAGGAGGGGGTGAGTTTTTCTTTGGTTCTTTAAATATGTCCTTATTTGAAATAGATTTTTTAAGGATATACATCAAAATAATGGCTAGCGAAAATCCGAATAAGGGAGATAAAAAAAGCGCCTGCCCTATTTCAATCACCTTATCCCAGTTGACAGACGAAATATTTTTATTTGAATTTTCTGGCAATAAGGCATGGCCTAAACCGATGCCAATAATGGAACCAATCAACGTATGAGAACTAGATGCTGGGATTCCTAAATACCAAGTACCCAAATTCCATAAAATGGCTGAAAGCAATAAAGCAAGGGCCATCGCCATGGAATGATAGACATTAGAATCGATCAGTAGCTCCGTGGGGAGAAGTCCAATGATGCTCATGGTTACCCCAACTCCACCGGTTAATAGACCTAAAAAATTCATGAATCCTGACCAAACTACAGCCTGTGTAGGCTTTAAAGAATGCGTATATATGACCGTCGCTACTGCATTTGCTGTATCATGAAATCCATTGACAAATTCAAAGGCGCATGCGGCAAATAAGCAAAAGAACAAAAGAAAAAACAGGGTAGGGTCAAGTCCAAACATTGGTTAATATACGTTAAGGTATTGTTTATTCTTAATAAAGATCGGCATTAAACACGCAAGTGTTTTCATAAAGATATTAAAGAATTGTTAAATATTTTATTTTCGCTTTCTTCTTGCTTTTTTTGCTTCAGCCATCAGTTTTTTTGCCTCAGAATGTTGGGATGATTTTCTGTCCGCCTTATCTAAAACTTCTTTGCAATAATCTACAGCCTGGTCATAATTTAATTCTTGATAGGCGATTCTTGCCAATCCTAAAACCGAGGCCCAATAATATCCAGAATCCATGGAATCCGTTTGCTTTGAAAAAGAAAGGCAATCATTGAAATATTTTTTTGCCTCGATGGGATTTTTAAATATATACAGATTGTAATAACCCAAAATATAACTGGCATATCTGCCAGAAGTGGCCTCATAACCAATTTGATGCAGGGTAATTCTTGATAAAATATCTTTCGACAATTCCATGGCTTGATCTAATTTGCCCACCATGAAGGCAGATCTTGCCAGAGACCGATGGAAGTATGGATTATCAGGAAAGTTTTGGTGTGTATATTTGGCTAAATCATAGGCTTTGTCCGACATGCTTTCCATCCCATAAATTTGGAGTAAAAAGTAACGAGCCTCTGTTCTTGTGTAAAATGCTTGATAGCTTACCTTTTCTAATTGTTGAATTCCCATCAGCTTATTGGCCTTAGGAAATAGCCAAAGCACGGGTCTTAAAAGAGGAAAATTTTGCTTAATAAAATGGTAGTAATAATTATATAGGCCATCGCCAAACATCAATTCAGGACTAAAATCAGCGAATTCTCTTGAATATTCTAAATATTTTAGCGCATTTTTAGCAGCCAATGTGGCACGCGTCCAATTCTTTCTTTCGGCATGCAGCCTTCCCTTAAATCCATAAGCAGCGGCCATGAAGAATGCCGCCTCAGGGTTCTCCGTTTCATCCCAAATTTTCTCCGCTTTTGCGATACTCTTGTCCATATATTCAACAAGGCGATCATCAAAAACTTCATTTCCGGTGTTGGGAACAATCTTCCACCATTGCATTAATCCGAGGAGAAAATCAGGAAGTGGGTGGTTGGGATATTTGACTTTTAAATAATTAAATTCCCTTTCAGCTTCAGGAAACTTAAAATTATACATTTGATTGATGGCTTGAGTCGCCTCAATCTGCACTTCAGAGGTTAAAAGCAGCATTCCTTTGGAACGCTCTTTTTCAGCTTCCTCTGTTTTTTTCCACCATTGGCCTTGAGATGAGAAGGCCAATGGGAGAAAAAATAATATTAACGCTGAATGTCTAAGATGATATTTCAATTTCATCTCCATTTTGGTTTAAGAATTTGAATTCTGTTATTCCAAATGAGGAGTCTTCCGTAATTGAAATCCATGTTTTATATTTCAAAAACCAGGACATGCGAACTGAAGGAAAACCTTTGGTAAAATATGCGTGTAAAAACGGGTGGACCAACAAAGTAAGTTTTTTCTCATTTTGTTTATAAACTAAATGTTCCACATGTTGAGCGATGGTATCTGATACGGCAATACTCGCTGTGATGGTACCCGAACCACCACAACTAGGACATGTCTCATGCGTCGCGACATTCATTTCTGGACGAACCCTTTGGCGTGTGATCTGCATCAAACCAAATTTCGTCAAGGGAAGAATCGTGAATTTAGATCGATCTGTTTTCATTTCATCCCGCATGATGTCTTGAATCAGTTTCCGATTATCCGCCTTCTTCATGTCGATGAAATCGATGACGATAATGCCTCCCATATCCCGCAAACGTAATTGGCGTGCAATTTCCTTCGCCGCCTCACGGTTAACACTTAAAGCAGTCGCCTCTTGGTCATCTTCTGAATTAGATTTGTTTCCAGAGTTCACATCGATCACGTGCAAGGCCTCCGTGTGTTCCACGATTAAATATCCACCACCTGGCAAGGAAACAGACCTTCCAAAAAGCATTTTTAATTGCTTCTCGATGCCTACTTGCTCAAATAATTTAATTTTACCTGTATGCAGCTTAACGATTTTTTCCTTTTCAGGAGCTACCGTATGGACATATTCTTTGGCCTCATTATATAAATCGGGGTTGTCTACGATGACATTATCAAAATCATTATTCAATAAATCGCGCAACATAGACGTGGCCCGACTCATTTCTCCAATAATTCTATCGGTCGATTTTGCTTCGGCTAGTTTCTTAATTCCCTCTTCCCATTTAGAGATAGAGTCTTTCAAATCGCGCTCCATTTCCTCAATCGCCTTTCCCTCCGCTACCGTTCTTACGATAACACCGTAATTTTTCGGTTTAACGGATGACATCAGTTTTTGAAGGCGGTTACGCTCAGAACGTGAAGTGATTTTTTTCGAAATATTGACTCCATTCGCAAAGGGAACCAAAACTAAAAATCGGCCAGCAATGGAAATATCGCAGGAAAGTCTGGGTCCTTTCGTTGAAATAGGCTCTTTAATAACCTGAACTAAAATTTGTTGGCCTTTGGTTAATGCCTTTTCGATTTTACCTAGTTTATCGATTTCCTCGTCCAACTTATAATTTTCGATTCGGATATTTTTGCCTTTTTTTGTTAAGACATCCCGAGTAAATTTTTGAACGGTATTTAGGTTTGGCCCTAAGTCATGGTAGTGCAAAAAAGCATCTTTTTCATAACCTATATCAATGAAGGCAGCATTAAGCCCTGAAACTAATTTTTTGACAGTTCCTAAATAGATATCTCCAACGGAGAATTTGGGTTCAGACTGTTCAATGTGGTACTCTACGATTCTTTTGTCATGCAAAAGAGCAATTCTATCGCCTGTTGGGGTAGAATTTATGATTAATTCATTACTCACAAGTTTATTTGAGAAGAATGTGTGGCAGGACTATTAGTCCTTTAAAATATACAGCAAATTTAACGCCAAAAGCAGGCGCTTTATCTATCGATAAAAGGCCTGTTCTTGCGCTACCTAATTACATTTCCAAAGGAAATTGCAATCAATACACTACTTCTTCTTGTGACGATTTTTACGTAGACGTTTCTTTCTCTTGTGAGTTGAAATCTTATGACGTTTTCTTTTTTTTCCGCAAGGCATACCTTTTAGCTTTTAATGTTTAAATAATGGGTAAAGTTGATTTTCAACTTTATTTTTTTGTTCAGACAACATTGTCTATACTATTTTCGCAGCATTTCTGCTAGCAATTCTTTAGCGGCTTTTGCCTCTTCAGGGTTTTTACTATTCGTAACAACCTGATTGAGAACTTTTTTAGCCTCTTCTTTTTTATCTAACTGCGCCAAACAAAAACCGAGATTTAATGCGGCTTTATAGTTTGTTGGGTCCAGCTTCAATATCTGTGCAAATCTTTCTTGGCCTTTGCCAAATTGATTTGACTTGATCGACAGTATTCCTAAATTAAACAAGGCCGGAATGTACGTTGGCTCTTGTTCAATCACCTCCCTTAGCAATGTGATGCCTTTCATGGGAGTGGGTGTGTCCACATAGGTCATGGCAAGATTCGTTTTAACCAACAGGTTATTGGGATCTTGCGTCAATGCTTTTTCAAAGTAAATTCTTGCTTTTTCTCCCATCAAGCTAGCTTTTTTGGGATTAATCGCATAAGCCTGAGCTTCAAAATAAGCTTGTCCAGCTCTTAAAACATGATTGATTCCTGGATGTGAATCTGCGAATTGGCCAGCATAAATAGCTGCGCTGTCATATTTTGAAAACTCCATAAAAGCGCGCATCAACTTTTCTAAAGCAAGTGCTTGGCTAGCTTCTGTTTTTGCCGACTTTAAAGATGATTTTAACGCAGCAATTTGCTTTTGTTGACCTGGGGTCAGAGGCTCAGCATGCGTTTCTTCCGTCTTGGACGAATCTACTTCCGTATTTTTACCATTCGCGTCTCGATTGGCACCCCCATTCGCGGTGGATTCCGTTTTTGCACTTACATTTCCCTTTGGTAATTGAGAAATCAGGGCAATTAACCCAAGTCCAATAAATAAAATAATCGCAAGCGTTTTATTCATTTTAAAAGACCTTAAAAAGAATGAACTTTTTATTTAGCAGGGTCAGTGCTCGTTTTTATTTGTTCTACAAAAATCTTAGCCGGTTTGAAGCTAGGTACATAGTGCTCTTCAATCGTGATCGAAGTATTTTTTGAAATATTTCGAGCAATCTTCTTAGCTCTTTTTTTATTGATAAAACTTCCAAATCCACGAACATAAATGTTTTCTTGGTTGGCCAAATTATCTTTTACTACTTGGAAGAAATTTTCTAACGTTTCAGAAACATCTTTTTTGTCAATCCCTGTTTTGCTGGAAATCTCAGCAATTACATCTGCCTTAGTCACGGTAATTAATGCGTTAAATTCAAAATAATTAAATCCTTCTGTTGTAAAAGGGACACAAAAGTAATGCTTTTCTTTAAGAGAGGCAAGCGTTTAGTCGGAATAAAATGATTTTTTTCAATCTTACCACATTATATCAAAATGAGGAAATCTTGTATCTTTGATTTTTACATGTCAAAGCTTTTGCAACACCCTTTTTCAGAAACGATCATTGCTTGGTATTCTAAAAATGCCCGTGACTTGCCGTGGAGAAAAACCAAGGATCCATATGTGATTTGGTTGTCCGAAATTATACTCCAACAAACACGTGTGGCCCAAGGATTGCCTTATTTTCATCGATTATTGGAAGCATTTCCAAGTGTTTTAGATTTGGCTCAAGCGGATGAAGATTATTTATTTAGGTTATGGCAAGGGCTGGGATATTATAGCCGAGCACGCAATTTGCATAAGGCTGCAAAAATGATTGCTGAGGCTGGGGGGAATTTCCCGACCTCTTATGCTGAATTAGTCAAACTTCCGGGAGTGGGGCCCTATACGGCTGCCGCTATTGCGTCTTTCGCCTTTGATGAACCTAAGCCGGTTGTTGATGGCAATGTCTTTCGAATCTTGGCTCGGTATTTTGGTGTGGAGGTTGATATTTTACATGCATCCGCTCGAAAAACGTTTACTGATTTAGCAGATGAGTTGATTCCCAAACATCAACCCGCCATTTTTAATCAAGCGATCATGGAGTTTGGGAGCTTGCAATGTTCCCCCGCGCCGAGCTGTTCTACTTGCCCATTGCAATTTACCTGCGTCGCATTTTCAGAAAACCGGGTGCAATCTTTGCCGGTAAAGTCGAAGAAGAAGAGTCAAAGAGAAAGGTACTTTACCTATTTTATTGTTGAACAAAAAGGGAAGGTACTCGTGCGCCAGCGAGCATCCAAGGATATTTGGCAAGGACTATGGGAGTTTTATCTCCTTGAAATGACTCCTTTAGAAACCATTGAAGAGGAGATTTTAAAGGATCCTTTTTTGTCTAGGGTAGTCCCACAAAGTGTAATGTCCGCTCTGGTTTCTCCACCCACCCATTTATTGAGTCATCAAAAGATATTTTGCCAGGCATGGTATGTCCAAGTAAATGATCATTTTGAGGTGCCAGAAAATGACCAGTTTCGATGGATAGAGCCTCAGGACTTTACAAATATGGCCAAACCCGTATTGATTTTAAATCTAATAACTGATAATTTAGTATTGAAGAATTTGTTTTAACTTAAACAAAATTACCTTTATGGCGGACAAGGTTTTTGTCTACCTAACTCAAAAAAATCAATATTATGGCAGGAGTAAACAAAGTGATTATTCTAGGAAATTTAGGAGGAGATCCTGAAGTACGCGCGCTTCCTAGTGGCGTAAAAGTAGCCAATATCAATATAGCTACTTCGGAATCATATACGGGAAAAGATGGCCAACGTGTGGAACAAACGGAATGGCACCGAGTAGAATTATGGGATAATCTGGCCACGATCGCTGAGCAATATTTGAAAAAAGGAAACCAAGTATATATCGAGGGTAAAATTCGCTCTGAAGAATGGCAAGATAAATCAGGAGCCACCATGAGGGGCTACCGAATCAGAGCCACCTCCATGAATTTAATCGGGAGCAAGAATGATCGGCCTTTAAATGATTCTCCAGAACCAAGGCCTAAACCTGAAAGTGTTTCTTTAGGTGAATCCAACAATAATGGAAACCCATTTCCTCCCATGATGGCGGAAGGAGATGATCTCCCATTTTAATTTTTTATTAAAAAAGGGAATCTGAGCAAATCATATTCCCTTTTTTGTAAATTTGCTTCATTAGTACCTAAATAGCATGGACCCCGACCCCTATCCCATATCCCTATTATTATTATTGATTAACCCAGCGAATAATGTAAGCACCTATGTGCTAATAGGAGGGATTTTAATCATTTTATTATTACTTTCTGCCTTACTGGCTGGATCAGAAGTGGCCTTTTTTTCACTGAATGCGGACCAAAGAACGAGTTTAAGAGAGAGCGATGGGGCTTCAGAAAAAGCCGTAAGTCACCTGTTAGAAAGGCCTCAACAACTTCTAGCGACTTTGTTAATTGCCATTAACTTTGTCAATATCATTTTCATTACCTTGGCCAATTACCTGACCGAATTAGTTTTAGGGCCTCAATCGATGGGTACTTTGATCGTTACTTTATTTTTATTGTTTGGAGTTACCTTCATTATTACCTTTTTTGGGGAACTCATACCTAAGGTTTGGGCCCAACAAAATAACTTGAATTTTGCTCGATATACGGCTCCTTTAATTCACTTTTTTACCTTCATTTTTTCTCCTTTATCCAAAGTCTTATTAGGTTTATCTAGTTTAATTGAGAAAAAAATAAAACGAAAGTCTTATACCTTGACGACGCATGAATTAAATCAGGCTTTGGAAATAACCACCGATGAAAATACTTCTGAGATGGAAAAGGATATACTTCGGGGTATTTTAAATTTTGGAAACACATCTGTTAAATCAGTCATGAAGGCTCGTCGGGATATCATGGCCTTAGACACTGAAATGGATTTCCACGAATTGATGGATAAGGTGAATAAGAATGGATATTCAAGGATACCCGTTTATTCAGAAACAATTGATAAAATTGAAGGGATTTTGTACATCAAAGATTTATTGAAGGATATCGATCAAGATGAAAATTTCGATTGGGTTTCATTATTGCATCAACCGTTTTTTGTTCCTGAGAATAAAAAAATAGATGATTTATTATATGACTTTCAAGAGAAGCGTGTTCACATGGCCATTGTTGTCAATGAATATGGTGAGACAGAAGGTCTTGTGACCATGGAAGATATTATTGAAGAGATTTTAGGAGAAATTAATGACGAGTTTGATGATGATGAAGTTGATTATAAAAAATTAGATGCGCAAAATTATATTTTTGAAGCAAAGACTTCATTAAATGATTTTTCCAAGGTATTTGATTTTGATGTAAGTCATTTTGAAGAGAAAAAAGGGGAAAGTGAAACACTTGGAGGATTTTTAATCGAATTGTTTGGTAGAATTCCTCATGCCAATGAAGAATTGATTTTTGAACCATTTATCTTTAAAGTCCAATCCGTAGATACGCGAAGAATTAAAAAGATTAAAGCAACGTTGAAAATGGAACAACCATTAACAGAGATTGAGAATCTGGGGGATGAAAAATAACCTATTATTTTTATTGATCTTTTATTTTTTGTTGGCCTCATGTCAGCCAACCCCAAACCCCGCACCTAATCCTGGAGTTACGGTAACCGAATCGAATTATGCTGAATTTGAAGATAGGGGCGTTATTGAAAATCCCTCGTTAAAGGAGGCTTCAGGCCTCGTGTCAAGTAGAAAGAATGTAGGATCTTTATGGGCTCATAATGATTCTGGAGACCAAAATAGAATTTTTCTGATCGACAGTTACGGCAAGGGGAAACGGGAATTCAAATTGCTAGGAGCTGAAAATCGCGATTGGGAGGATATGGGAATTGTCAGTGAGGCTGATGGATCTGCCACCATTTATTTGGCTGATTTTGGGGATAATAATGCGAATTATTCTTCTTACAGTTTGTATTGGTGCAAGGAACCTGTAGTAGATTCAAATACGCCCTTGGCAAACACAATCACCCAGGTTAGTAAATTAACCTTCACCTTATCCGACGGCGCAAGGGATATGGAATGTTTGTTGGTAGACCAAAAAACAAAAGATATTTTTATCATTAGTAAAAGAGAAACCAGTAAGCGCCTATATAAAATTACTGCTTCTAGCGTTGTCGCAGGCGGAACAGCAAAAGCTGAGTTCATACGTGAGTTGAACTTTTCAAAACCTATATCTACAGATGCTTGGCTTATAACCGCAGCCTATATTACTGGGGGGTCAATTTCTCCTGACAACTCGGAAATATTGATTAAAAATTATCTAGAAATTTTCTATTGGAAAAGAAAGACTGGCGAAACTATTTCTGATGCTTTATCACGAACACCTAAAACAGTGCCTTATAAAATGGAGCCCCAGGGGGAGGGAATAGCTTTCGCCTCTGATGGAAATGGCTATTTTACGATTTCTGAATTAGATGCTTCTGGACCCGTCCGGTTATATTTCTATAAAAAGAAGTAGCTACTCGATCACCATCAACTTTGCGAAACTTAATAACAATACCTTTTCGCCTATTCCTTTTTCGAATAAAATGTGAGCTTTTCTTTCAGCGCCATTGATTTCTAATTTTTTAATGCTTCCAAATCCAAATTTTTGATGTTCGACTCGCTGGCCTTCCTTTAACTGTATGGCATCCGTTTGCTTAAAATCTGCCGATGGAACATGTTGATAATTGGTATTTTGTTGGGGCTTTTGAATGAGTTGGGCTGCTGATGGGGATGTTGACTTTTCTACAAAACCCGTTTTTTGCACGGGTCTAAAGGAGCTGACCTCTTTTTTACCTGGGGTCTTCGCCATCTTTAAGTAAGTAGAATCTAATTCATCTAAGAATCGACTGGGCTCACAACTTTTTAGTCGGCCAAACTGATACCTCGATTCAGCATATGAAATCATCAATTTTTTTTCTGCTCGGGTAATGGCTACATAAAACAACCTTCTTTCTTCTTCCAGGTCGGCTTGACTCTGTAGCATCATTTGGCTAGGGAATAAATCTTCCTCCAGGCCAACTAAAAAGACATTTTTGAATTCAAGTCCTTTGGCGGAATGTACCGTCATTAACGTTACTTTATCGCGATCATTGGGATCTTCGTTGGTATCTGCGTTCGTCAAAAGGGACACAGACTGCAGAAAAGTACTGAGGGATTTGTCCTCATTTTCTTCGGAGTCAACAAACTGCTTAATGGCATTGAGGAGTTCTTGGACGTTTTGATAGCGCGCAAGGCCTTCTACAGTCTTATCCTCATACAATTCTCTTACAAGCCCAGAAGCCTTAGCTACTTGTGATGCCACTTCATAAGCGTCTTTTTGTTCAACTTCTACCAAAAGTTTAAAGGATTTGATGAGGTCAGCAAAATTCTCAATGGCTGCACCTCCTCGAGCGCCTTGGTATTGGTTAATATTGCTAACGACTTCCCAAACAGAAACGCGATGTTCCGCTGCGGTGACAGAAATCTTGGCTATGGTCGTGTCGCCTATGCCTCTTTTAGGAAGGTTGATAATTCGTTTAAAGGCTTCTTCATCATTTTGATTTACAACAAAACGTAGGTATCCGAGGACGTCCTTAATTTCTTTTCTCTGATAAAAAGAGAGACCTCCAATAATTCTATAATTGATATTTAGACGACGTAGTGATTCTTCAAAGGAACGTGATTGTGCATTTGTTCGATATAAAATAGCGAAGTCAGACCATTTAAGTCCGTCCTTTTGCCGAGCCTCAAATATGGTCGATGCAATAATTCTTCCTTCGTCATTGTCGGATCCAGCCCGAATGATTTCAATTTGTTCTCCCTCTTCATTGGAAGTAAATACCTCTTTTTTTAATTGGCTTTTATTTCGTGCAATAATGGAATTAGCTACGGCCACAATCGCTTTGGTCGACCGATAATTTTCTTCCAGTTTGATGGTTTTCAAATCAGAATAATCACGTTCAAAATTTAGAATATTTTGGATATCGGCTCCACGAAAGGCATAAATACTCTGTGCATCATCGCCTACTACACAAATGTTGCGATTGACTGCGGCTAGTTTTTTGGTGATTAAATATTGGGAAACGTTGGTGTCTTGAAACTCATCGACCATCACATGTTTAAATTTATGCTGGTATTTATGCAAAACATCTAAATGATCTCTAAATAGAATGTTGGTCTGGTATAATAGGTCATCGAAATCCATGGCATTTGCTTGAAAACAACGCAAGCAATAGGACTTATATAACTGTCCCATCATGGGTATTTTCGCATAGCGATCTTCTTGCTCCACGATGGAAGAGGCTAGGTATTGCTCAGGGCTGATGAGTCGATTTTTTGCGTTGGATATACGATTTAAGACTAGGTTAACCTTATATACTTTATCATCTAAATTTTGCTCTTTGATGAGTGCACGGATGAGTGATTTTGAATCATCGGTATCATAAATGGAGAAGTTGGAGCTATAGCCTAATTTCTCTCCTTCGAAACGCAATATTTTAGCAAAAATAGAGTGGAATGTCCCCATCCAGATGTTTTTTGCTTGTCCGCCGATCACTGTTTCGATACGGTGGCGCATTTCACCGGCGGCTTTGTTGGTAAACGTCAATAGCAAAATAGAAAATGGATCAACCCCTTTTTGGATTAAATAAGCGGTCCGATAGGTGAGCACTCTCGTTTTGCCAGATCCTGCACCGGCAATAATCATGAGGGGTCCTTCTATGTACTCAACAGCTTGTCGTTGGGGCTCATTTAAGCCATCCAAAAAATCCATATTTTCTTTTATTAGTGCGTGTAATTGGGTCACGAAAATACGGAAAAAGGCGCAGAATCTCTGCGCCTTTTTAACCTTAATTTTTATAAATATTATTGTATCGCAACTAAGTCGCGTTTCACTTCAGTTTGGATATTAAACGATTTTGACTGAATTAATTTCTTCCGTGAATTGAGGACATCCATCCGATATTTCCCATCAGAAAGGTCGGAAAAGCTGAATAATTTTTGCGTTGAAATGACTTCGTTGAAAAGGATATTATTTTCTTGATCATAGATTATGACAATTAAAGATGATTTCGGTTCAGAACGAACAAGAAATTTCATTTTACCCACTTGTTCGATGTTGGCCGGTGAGATTAACTCTGATGCGTTAGCCGCAGCTGAGACAGACATGACAGCGGCGAACATAAAAGCTGCGATGGAATTTTTGTTAATGAAATTTCTCATAAACCTATTTTTATAAAACTTAGGCGGAATTATTTCCGTTTTCTTGAGTCAAAACTAGTGTTCTCAAATTATCTACCAATTAAATCCGTATAAAATTTAAATTATCCAAGAAAGTTCTTCTTTAAAAAATTATATTTCTTGGAATTGTACAAAAAAGAAATCTTTTTTGGATTAGATTTTGGACGAAGATTTCGATTGAATAATTGACCCATTTATATGTTAAGAAATTGTTAAGAATAACACATTTTTTTAACGATTTCTTAATGCCCTTCTAATGCTATCGTAATAAGTTAAAAATTTCATTGAGGTAATTTTGGTGCACAGAATATTTAACATTATTGAGGCAATACACCAAAAAATCACACGACATGAATTTTACTTTGAAGGGCACACAATATTTGCAACACACCAATTTTATGAAACACTTATTTAAGTGCATCATGTTAGTTCTATTCTTTCCATTTTTTGCTTTTTCACAAATTAGCGTATCTGGAATTGTTAAATCTGCCAAAGAACCACTGGTAGGAGTAACTGTTTGGTTGAAGAATCCTTCAACGGGAAAAAATCAAGGAGCTGCTACCGATATTGATGGTAAGTTTTCTTTTGCAAATGTTGACCCAGGAACCTATACCTTAAGTTCAAGTTATGTTGGTTTTATAGAATATTTTAATCCGGCTTTCAAAGTTGGTTCGGAGCCGGTGGCCATTACCATTGAATTAGTGGAAGATAGTAAGGTATTGACCGATGTGGTTGTTAAGTCGGTTGCCAAAAAGGAAACAGTTACTGCTTTGTTAAATACTTTGAAAGCTAGTTTTATTGTAGCAGATGGTTTATCTATTGAATCGATCAAAAAGACACCAGATAGAAACGTTAGTGATGCCCTTAAGCGTGTTAGTGGGGTAACAATACAAAATGATAAATTTGTTTTAGTTCGTGGTCTAGCTGATCGATATAACTCTGCTTTATTGAACAAGACACAATTGCCTTCGACAGAGCCAGATCGTCGCGCTTTCTCCTTTGATATTATTCCAACGTCTTTAATTGACAATATTATTATTTATAAAGGGGCAACGGCCAATCTTCCTGGTGATTTTGCTGGGGGATTGGTACAAATTACAACAAAAGAAGTGTCGGGAGATTTTGCCTCAGGTTCTTTAGGTGTTAGCTATGGTTCCTTATCTACCTCAAGGAATTTTAAACTAGTTGAAACTGTAGATTTTCCTTCTAATTTCCCCACGACTAGTGTTTTCCGAACAAGTGGTAATGGAGATAAGCGTGCCTACACTAAGTTAATTGCAAATCCTGGTTTTACGGAGTCTACGAGTCTTCCTAATATAAACGGAAGCATTTCATTCGGCTTAAAAAGAAATAATTGGAATGTTTTATTTAGCTCTACAGCAAGAAATAGTTTTTCTTCCTCAACAACAGAGCGTATTGACTACTTATCCTCCACAGATTTAGCCTACAAATACAAGGATATTAATTTCTCACAAACGAAATCGTTAAGTGGCTTATTAAATGTGGTTTATTTAGGTACAAATCGTTACAGCTGGAAGACCTTAGCAAATTATCAAACCGAAGACTACTATTTGAATAGAACTGGGGAGAATTTTGATAATGTTCAGAATATAATCAGTAACTCTTCCAATGCCATTAATAAATTGGTCATAAATTCTCAGTTTGATGCAAAAATCAAGACTTGGGATTTTAATATTGGTTATAATTTAATGCTTCGTGATCAACCTGATTACCGCGTTAATCCTACCGCATCTTACCTAAACTCAGGCAATCCATATTTAACAGCTTGGCGTGATTCTTATCGTTTCTGGAGTGCAATGGATGAAAATACAGGGAATGCTGCCATCAATAAGTCATTAGGAGATTTCAAAGTGGGGGCAGGATACTTGAAGAAATACAGAAGCTTTAAGGCACGTGTATTTCGTTATGAAACAATCGATATGTTAGGTGAAGTGACGAATAATACAGACCGGTATACAGCGGATTTTGATTTAGCAAATGGTTTTGTGATGTATGAAAAAGAAATGGGATTACTCAAGTTAAATACTGGATTAAGAACAGAGTATAACGTATTTAATATTGGGACGGCAGATTTTAGTGGTCAGAAGTTAAATGTTAAACGAGATTATCTAGATCTTTTACCCTCTTTAAATTTAACCTATGCTGCTACTGAAAAGACCAAGTGGAGAACTTCCCTTAGCAAGACCTTAGCTAGACCAGAATTTAGAGAGGTAGCTAATTTTGCCTATTATGATTTCGTTCGTAACGCACAAATATTAGGAAATAAGAACATTGAGAAATCAGATATCTACAATGTAGATTTAAAGTGGGAATTATATCCTAAGTCTGGGGAAATATTTGCTGTTGGTGTATTTGGGAAGAAGTTCATCAAACCTATTGAGCAAATTGTAGCCGATGGTTCTGTTCCTTCTAACTTAACTTTAACCTATGCTAATCCTCCTTCAGCGTTAGTATATGGTTTGGAAATGGAATTTAGGAAGGCCATTAATTCTTGGATAGATCTATACTCCAATATTGCTTTAATTCAATCAGAGGTAGAATTTCAAGGTGTTAAGCGTCAGCTTCAAGGACAATCGAATTATGCCATTAATGGAGGTTTAAATTTTCACAAAGAAAATAATACAATCAATATAACGTATAACCGAGTGGGTGATCGCATTGCCTCTGTAGGTTTCCAAGGTTACCCTGACATTTTTGAAAACTCAAGAGATGTTGTAGATATTGTCTATCTACGCAAGTTCAGTAAGGGAGAAATTAAGTTAGCGGTATCTGATATACTTGCGCAGCCTACAGCTCTCTATCAAAATCCTTCCCGCGAATTAATTAAAACAAATAATGAAACGACTGTTTCACTCACTTTAAATTATAATTTCTAACATGAAAAAATTACTATTGATTGTAGCTGCTTTAGCAACATTTAGCTGTTCAAAAGATTTAGGTGGTGAGGTTGCCCCTATTAACGTTCCAACTTCTACTACATTAAGTGGTAACATTACTAAAACCATCACCTTGACTGCTGATAAGGAGTGGACTTTAAAAGGGTATGTTTATGTAACTGATGGAGCTACTTTAATCATTCAGGCTGGGACAGTCATCAAAAGTGATATCAGCGAAAAAGGAGCCCTATGCATTGAAAGAGGTGCTAAAATTCAAGCTGAAGGAACTGCAGCAAAGCCGATTATCTTTACTTCGGGTAAACCTGCAGGTGAGCGTCTCCCAGGAGATTGGGGTGGTATCATCCTGCTAGGTAGAGCGAAGACAAACAGAAGTTCAGAGCCCACCATTGAAGGTGGTATTGGTCGTGCTTACGGTGGAACCAATGATGAAGATGATAGTGGTATTATGCGTTATGTACGTATCGAATATGCAGGAATTGCAGCCTTCGCAGGTTCTGAGATTAATGCATTAACACTAGGTGCTGTTGGTAGTAAAACGATCTTAGAGAATATCCAATCTGTTTATGCTAATGATGATGCTTTTGAGTTTTTTGGTGGAACGGTTTCAGCTAAAAATTTGTACGCTTTCGCTACAGCGGATGATGATTTCGATTTTGACTTCGGATTTACTGGTAAGTTAACAAGCTGTATTTCTCGTCGCGATCCTGCTTTCGTAGATTCGGGTGATGCTGGTAATGGTATTGAGTGCGATAATGATGGTACTGGATCATCTGCTACTCCATTTACGCGCCCGGTAATTGATAATATGACTTTATTAGGACCTAATAATGCAGCAGCACTTCCTAATCATAATCTAGCGATGCGTTGGAGACGTGCTACTCAGTTCGAAGTGACTAACTCTACCTTTATCGGTTATATGAAAGGTGGTTTTAGTCTTGAGAGTAATGAGACGGCCCAAGCCTATAAAGATGGTAAATCAATTTTCAAAAACAACAAAATAGGTACTTACACCCCTAATGCATCTAGAAACTTTGTAAGTGGGTCAACTGTTATCACCTCCGCGGACGTTAAAACGAAAGCTTTAGCTGAAGGTAATGCGGAGATTGAAGCTACTGATGCAGAGATCGCAAAATTAGAAAAGCCTAGCTGGACAACGGGATGGACTCGTTTCCCAGTGAAAGGGCAATAAATTTTATATTGGTGTATTGTAGATAATGCCACTGGGATTTCCTAGTGGCATTTCTTTTATAAAAATAGTAGACATTATTTTTATAATTTTACTGGTCAATTTAATGCCAGTGTATTAAATGACGTCCTATTTGCCAATATAAATATGAATAAATACGCCCTATTATTGTTAGGCTTAATGCCTATTCTTCTGTTTTCACAAGCTTCTAGGCAGTATTATCATATTCCAAATGCATGGATGGACGTTAATGTATCGGGTAAACTGTATAAAAAATTTAGTTGGCAAATAGAAAATAGTCACCGTAGGCAAGATATGCAAGGCGAGTACAATGAGTCTACGACAACAGGAAACTTATTCCATTCATTTGGGCAACACGTTGTACGGCCTTACGTTCATTATCAATTGAGTCCGAAGATTCGGTTTTCATTAATGCCTTTAGGTTGGATTGGGTCAAATAGATTCAATGAAGGGAATCCTATTTCATTTTTTTCAGAACTACGCATATCGCCACAAGTTATGTTAACTCAATTTTTGGGTAAACTAAAGCTAGATAATCGATTACGCTACGAAATGAGATGGATTGGACAAAACCAACCCGTGGATGATAAGTCTTTTATTTATGCGGGTGATTTCTCTTCCTCAACTTTTCGTGAACGTTTAAGATATCAATTAAAACTTAATTTGCCTTTTGGGAGAGAAAAAATTTCAGATAAAACACTATATGGGATCCTTTCAAATGAGGTATTTATCCAGGTAGGAAATCAAATCCCCCGAGCTAATGTATTGGATCAGAATCGAATATTAATCGGGCTAGGCTATTCGGTTAATAGAAGTCTATCTATTGAATTAGCCTACCAACGACAAACCATTTTTCGATTGAACAATACACTAAAAAATAATGTTGACCTAAATAATATTTTATACGTCAATATGATTGTATCAAACTTAAATCTTTAGTTATTTGGGGCTAATAAGCGTTCCTTATTTCTTTCCTCGGTCCCCAATGTGTAAGCGAATAAAGATTTAAATTTTTTATATTTTTGATTGGTTTTTGAAGAAGTAAATTTAAATGGGAACGAATGAGCATATTGCTTCTTTCTTCCCACGAGAAATAAGATTTTGGGTTGTAATTGTTGTCTTCTAAATACCTTTTAAAAATTTCTAAATCAAAACTTTTAGCCGCAATCCCAGCCCCAGAAATCTCTCCATCATAGGCATTGATCATCTGCTCAATGTGATTAGGAACGGGAACCATCATGACAGGTTTTTTAAGGTACATGGCCTCAGCCACCGACTCAAAACCAGCTGTGGAAATTAAGCCAGCACAGGTGGACATTTTTGCCAGATATTTCTCTGCGTCAATTGGATGAAAGGTTAAATTTTCAGAGGGACAATAAATCTCCTTTTTCTCCGGATGATCCCAAAAACAATCCAAGGTAAATTCTTTGTTGGTTTTGGCCCAAGAAATAATTTGATCCGCTAACTTATAATGGGTCACATACATGAGCCAAGATTTACCAGCTACGGGAACAATCTTTTTTACTTCTTGACGCAATAACGGAGGTACCACATAAATATTTTTTTCCAAATCATCAGGCATTTCCCTGAACGAAAGTCCTAAGAATTTTTTAGACCCAATGGCCGTAATTTTGGTGTTAATGTGCAATAAGAATTGATCAACCCTCTTCTCAGAAATTGATTTAAAATGGCGATTTAATAATAAATATTGATGACCCACCGACATGCACGGAACTTGTGAACGCGTCTTCAAAAAATATAAACCCGTAATGGATTCATAAAAATTAACAATGCCATCCGGATTAGTTTCTTGGATGAATTTTTCTAATTGGCATGCGCTCCTCCAATAAGTTCTAAATTTAGTCAATCCTTGTAAAGCAGTTTTACCCAAATGCACGGAATTTCCTTTTCCATAGTTAATGGATGGACTTTCATATTGTATCAAGGGTATGTCACCAATAAAATCGGAAAAAAAAGAAGGAATCTTTCTGCCTCCAAAAGAGCCAACCGCATATCCAACTACCTCATGTCCCGCCTCACGAGCAATTTGAGTCATGGAAATCGCTTGAGTTAAATGACCTCTTCCTTCTCCCTGAACAGTGAAAATAAATTTTCCCATGGGATTATAACGTTATTTCTTCGGTTGTTTGATCATCCCAAATTTCCTCTAACTCCTTTTCCAAATTATAATCTGGATATTGAATAATCGACCATTCCCCTTCATGTGTTTCAACCAAAGCCGTCAAAGACTCAACCCAATCCCCAGAATTCATGTAAATGATTCCATTGATTTCTTTGATTTCAGCTTTGTGAATATGTCCACAAATGATTCCATCAGCCTGCTTTGCTTTCGCTAACTCAGCTAATTTCTCTTCAAAATCAGAAATGAAATTGACCGCCGCTTTTACTTTTTGCTTGATGGTTTGTGACAAGGAATAGTAGGGGAGGCCTCGCCAATTTCGATACTGATTGTACCATTTATTCAACCACAACAAAAAGGTATATCCAATATCCCCTAAATAGGCTAACCACTTCATTTGACTCGTAATGCTATCAAAAATATCCCCATGCGTGATGAAGAATTTCTTGCCAAAACTCTTTAACATGTAATCTTGGCGGATTGAAAATTGCTTTCCTATTTTTAAAGGCAATACCTGCTCCAAAAAGTCATCGTGATTACCCCTTAAATAAATGACTTCCGTATCCCAAGAATCCATCATTTTTAGGACAGCTCTAAAAAATGAAGTGTGCTTCTTTTTCCATGACCCACCTTTCTTTAATTGCCAACCGTCAATGATGTCCCCATTGAGAATTAATTGATGACAAGAATTTGCTTTGAGAAATTGATTGACTTCCGCAGCCTTAGCTCCCTTGCTACCCAAATGCAAGTCGGAAACAACAATCGTTTTGTAAGTGGGTTGTACATTGCGACCCATATGCTCGAATTTGTAAGCTCAAAGCTATAAATTCAAAATAACCGAATGGTTAACAAAACGTTAAGAGTGGGTAAATAAATTATTTGCCATACTGTTAAGCTTTACTAACTTTTCAAAAGTTAGTAAAGCTACAGTATGAAAATTTAAAATCACTTAAAAATGACTGATTATCAACTAGTCGATATTAGCAACTTCTAATTTGGGTGCAAGGCTATAAATGATTGCCCAGGCGATGATATACGCACTTCCGCACAACAAAAAGATGATGTTGTAGCCATCATTGATATTGCCCAGTAATTTGTATTTATCTAGTAATATGCCGACAATAAATGGGAAGAAAATACCACCTACTGATCCCGCCATTCCCCCTATGCCTATCACAGAACTAACTGCTTTTTTAGGAAACATATCGGTCGCTATAGAGTATATGTTGGCACTCCAAGCCTGATGCGAAGCAGCTGCTAACGAAATAAGTGCTACGGCTTGCCAGATATTGTCACAATAACGAGCCAACATAATGGGCATGACCGAAAGCGCAAATCCCAACATAGTAAATTTGCGAGCCTTGAATGAAGGCCAACCTTTATTAATTAAATAACCAGAAAGCCAACCTCCACCGATGCTACCAATCGTAGTAGCAGTATACACGATAATTAATTCTAAGCTTGGCTTTTTTAAATCCAATTGGAAGCGCTCAGAAAAATAGGAAGGCAACCAAAACAAGAAAAACCACCAGATGGGATCCGTAAACATTTTACCGAAAACAAAAGCCCATGTCTGTTTAAAGCCAAATAATTTGGCCCACTTAACAGGCTCTTGGTTCTCATCTTTTTCCTCTTTGTCGGCATGGATATATTCAAATTCTTCTTTTGATAAAGACTTGTGTTTTGAGGGTACCTCATAATAAAACCACCAAAAAATTAACCAAACAAATCCGATAGCTCCTGTGGCAATGAAAGCCATTTCCCAACCATAGGCCCCTAATATCCAAGGCACTAAAATGGGGGCGGCAACAGCACCAATATTCGCCCCAGAGTTAAAAATTCCAGTCGCTAATGCACGCTCATTTTTAGGAAACCATTCTGCAGTTGTTTTGATCGCAGCAGGGAAGTTACCCGCCTCACCTAAACCTAATAAACCTCGCATAAATGCAAAACTCATGGTGCCAGTCGCTAAGGCATGCATCATGGCTGCTATACTCCAAAGAATAATCGAAATGCTATATCCTAATTTAGTCCCGATGCGGTCAATGATTCCACCAAAACCCATAAGACTGATGGCATAAGCCGCCTGGAAAGTAATAACGATATTGGAATAATCGGATTCTGACCAATTGAATTGATCTTCCAAAACGGGTTTTAATAATCCGATAACCTGTCGGTCTAAGTAATTAATTGTGGTAGCGAAAAAAAGCAATGCGCAAATTCGCCAGCGATAAGTTCCTATTTTATTCATGGTTTAGAGTGTTTTTGAGACGGTTGTTACAAGCCTCTGTAAATTTTGATTAGGTCTGAAATTGTATTTGAAATAGCTTGATAGTCTTTTTTAGCAATTAAATCAGCGGGAAATAATTGAGATCCCATTCCCACGGCTGCCGCACCAGCTCCAAACCAAGAGGATAAACTTTCTTTGTTTGGCTCAACACCGCCCGTCACCATAATTTTGGTTTTTGGCATCGGCCCCTTGATCGCTTTCACAAATCCAGGTCCCACCACATTTCCAGGAAATATTTTGACATATTTCGCCCCTAAGATTTCAGCATTTCTAATTTCAGTCAGTGTCATGGTTCCCGGCATCCAAGGAATATCATGTTTGGCACAGACTTCGCCTACTTCCGGAGTTGTAAACGGTTGCAACATGAAATCAGCACCCATTGCGATGAATTCATTCGCTTGTTTGGCATCATAAATCGTCCCAATACCCAAAACTAAATCTGGACATTCCTTCTCACAATAATCAATTAATTTAGCAAAAATGGCAGGTGCTTCTGCACCCCGATTGGTAAATTCAAATACTCGAATACCTCCATCATAACAAGCCTTTAAGACGTGTTGGGCCACCGTTAGATCGGAATTAAAAAACAAGGGAACAATCGGCGTTTCTTCTATCCGACTATATACTATGTTTGACGCATTTCTTGCCATAATTATCTTTTTAATCGACCAGATAAATCACCATTCATCACGGTCTCAATCTCATCTAAATTTGCTAAATTAATATCTCCTTCAATCGTATGTTTTAAAGCTGATGCGGCTACCCCAAACGAAAGTGATTTAGCCTCATCAAAATAAATTAAATTTCCATAAATATAGCCAGCCATGAAAGCATCCCCACCACCAATTCGGTCGACAATTTGGTTAATCTCTACCGTTTCTGATTTGATGACTTTTGAGCCATTAAATGAAGCGGCAGAAAGCGTATTTTGAGAAGCTGAAATTTGTCCTCTTTTAGTATTTATGATTTTCTTAAGTCTAGGAAAACGCTCCATGATTTGCTTGCAAACAGATTCCCAACCACTCTTAGTTGATCCGTCAGGACTAATTCCTAATATATCTTCCGCATCCCCTTTTCCACAAACAATAATATCACAACCATCAATCAACTCAGGCATTACCTCCTGAACCGTTTTACCATACTGCCATAAGTTTTTACGGTAATTAACATCGGCAGAAACCGTAATTCCCATCTCATTCGCCACAGCAATCGCATCTCTTACGGCTTGCGCAGCTGATTCAGAGATTGCAGGAGAAATTCCTGTCCAGTGAAACCAACAAGCATCTTTGAAAATTTCGTGCCAATTAAAATCCGAAGGATCTAAATTTGCAAAGGCAGAATCAGCGCGATCATAGGTCACTTGAATTGGTCGCATGGCGGCTCCAAATTCAACAAAATACAAACCTAATCGACCTTCGCCAAACTGAATTTCTGAGGTGTCAACACCCACTCGAGCATAATACCCAGCGGCTGCTTTCCCTAATTCATTGGCAGGGAATTTTGTAACGTGCGTGGCCGGAATGCCTAAATGGGCTAAACCCCCAGCTACATTGGCTTCACCGCCACCAAAAGTGAGATTTAAACTTTGAGACTGAATGATTTTTCCATATCCCGGAGGACTGAATCGACCCATAATTTCCCCAAACGTAACAACTTTTTTCATGCTTTATTCAAAGTTAAAAAATTCAGACGCATTCGTATACGAAATGTCTTTGACCAATTTGCCCAACCACTCAATATCGGCTGGCAATTCACCATTCTCCACATCTTGGCCCATTAAATTACAAAGGATTCTTCTAAAATACTCATGCCTTGGGAAAGAAAGGAAACTTCTTGAGTCTGTTAACATCCCAACGAAGTGGCTCAATAGCCCCATATTGGATAAGGCGTTGATCTGCCTTTCCATGCCATCTTTTTGATCTAAAAACCACCAACCAGAACCAAATTGCATCTTTCCTACAATGGTACCATCCTGGAAATTACCTGTCATGGTCGCTAATAATTCATTATCACCTGGATTTAAATTATATAATATTGTTTTGGCTAATTGGTTTGTGGAATCTAAATGATTTAAAAATTTGGACAACGGTTTCGCTTGTTCAAAATCTCCTATGGAATCAAATCCTGTATCCGGTCCCAAAGAACCCAAAAGCCTAGCATTGTTATTTCGCAAAGCACCCAAATGGAATTGTTGCGTCCATCCTTTGGCATGATCTAAATGAGCAAAATAAACGAGCATTGCCGACTTAAACTGCCATTTTTCATGATCTGAAACGTTTGCACCAGAAACTAATTGGCCAAAAATCTTTGCGATCTGCTCCTCTGTATAATCTTCTGCATAAATATGCTCCAATCCATGGTCACTTAATCGTCCTCCACAGGCATGGAAATAATCATGGCGCTCGGCAATGGCCTTTTTATACGTAGATAAATCTTGGATACCATAACCAACGACCTGCGCTAATGATTTAACATAGGAATTAAACGTAGCCACATCATCCACAGCCATCGCCTTATCAGGACGAAATGTAGGCAACACCTTAATCGCATACCCACTGGCTTTTATTTGCTTATGGTACGCCAAATCATCTATTGGGTCATCCGTTGTGCATAAAACTTGTACATTCATTTTAAGCAATAAGTTTTTAACCGAGTATTCTGGCGTTTTTAACAAAGCAGCACAATGGTCGTAAATGCGTTTGGCTGAGGCAGAATTTAAAACTTCTGTGACCCCAAAATACCGTTGCAATTCCAGATGCGTCCAATGGTACAAAGGATTTCGCATCGTGTACGGAACGGTTTCCGCCCATTTCATAAATTTTTCTTCATCACTTGCATTTCCGGTGATGTATTTCTCATCCACCCCATGCGCCCGCATCGCTCGCCATTTATAATGATCGCCATACAACCAAGCCTGAGTGATATTTTCAAATTGATGATCATCCGCAATTTGCTGAGGGACTAAATGATTATGGTAATCGATAATGGGCATCGAAGCCGCATATTGATGGTATAATGTCTGGGCTGTTGGCGACTGCAACAAAAAATCTTGATCTAAAAACGCTTTCATATATTTTTTTTAATCCTCAATAAATTTATAAATACTTAGTTACGGCTGCCTCAAATCCTGGCAACACACTTAAATCTTCTCCCCACAAAGTCTTGTCGGCCAATACTTTCGTTAAGTTAAAGTCTTTCCATGCTTCATGGAAATATCCAGCATAGTCACATTGAATCGGATAGAATTCACCATTTGAGTCACCAAAATATTTGCCATTTTCTTCTTTCACCGAATGCATAAACTGCAAATAGGCAGCAAATCCCATGCAAAATAATTCCGGTGCTTTGCCAAATATTTGATAGTAATTCAATAACAATGGCACGTTTCTCATGCGCATTTTGGTGGTATATTGAACGGTGATGTCAATGAGTTTATGTTGGATAAATGGATTTCTAAATCGATCCAATACCGCTCTTCCAAATCGGTCAGCGACTTTAAAATCCATTTTATATGGGATGGCTAAGGCCAACTCACTCAGCATCAAATTCATAATTAATTTGCTTAGGTAACTATTCGCCATAACTTCCTTGACCAATCTGAAACCTAATAAATAGGACATGCCACACATAAATGAGTGCGTTCCATTTAACAAACGAAGCTTTAATTCACGGTAGATCTCAATGTCTTCAGCGATCACCACACCTTTGTCCGCCGCTGCAAATCCTAAGATTTTCTTTACTTCTGCACCTCCTTGAATCGCCCATAAACTATACACTTCTGATATGATCATTAAGGAATCTTCATACCCCAATTGGCTTAAAATGGCTGTTGACGTAGCGGAATCAGGACTTCCGGGAACGATTCTGTCTACCAACGAATTACAAAAATGATTAGACTCTGTGAGCCAAGTAATAAATTCAGGAGCCAAAGAATGATCAGCTGCTAAGCGTAAAACAATGCCTTTTAATACATCTCCATTATTGATGATTAATTCAGTCGGGATGATGACCATTCCGGCGGAGCTTGCGCCAGCAAAATGTTGCCATCGCGCATGTAAGAAGGCTAAAAGTTTAGCTGGATAAGAGCTTGGACATGCGGCAGTGATGGAATCATTGGCCACATATTGAATGCCGACCTCAGTCGTATTTGAAAATATGATTTGCATATCAGGGCTTGACGCACAAGCCATAATGGCATCCCATTCTTTGGAAGCCGTTAACGTTCTTGAAATGGACGAATTGATGATGTATTCTTCTACCTCTTTACCTTCGTCGATTCCTTTAATGCAATGAGTAAATAATCCATCTTGTGTCTCAAAAGCATCCGCATCTCCCTTAGAAGTAGATTTAACTAAGACAATCCGGCCTTTAAATTGGCCCGAACGATTTGCTTTGTCGACAAAAAAATCACAAAGTCCTCGCAGCAGAACTCCGGTGCCAAACTGTAATATTTTTTCAGGGTAATCAAATACTTCAGCTTTGGGAAGTGCGATAGGTGTTTTGGTGTTGATGTCACCAGAATGGATCAATGATTTATTTAAAATAGGCATAGTCATAATGTAAATTGGAAATAATGGATGCTTTATAGTACTAAAGCTAATTTAAGGCCTATTTTACCTATAAATTTGCAAAAAAATAAAGCTTTTGGATGAAATAAAAACCTAAAACGTTTACGCTTCGCCTATGGGCCCATTATAATTCATAGGAAATTGGTACCCCGAATCTTCCCCCTCTTTCATGATCGCTCCATGGTTCTCTTCGAATTTCTGAATATTTTCTTGCAAGGCAAACATGAGTCGGTAGGCATGGTCCGGTGTCATAACGACACGAGACTTTACTTTTGCTTTTGGAATCCCTGGTAAAATCCGAATGAAGTCGATAACAAATTCAGATGGTGAATGCGCAATGAGGGCTAGATTTACATAAGAACCCTCCGCCATTTCTTCGGGTAATTCGATGTTTAATTGGTTTTCTTCTTGTGGATTTTCCATGTTAAATAAAAGGTTTAAAAAATAAACCCCCGAACTTATTAAAAGCCGGGGGTCTATTCAAATAAATCATCAATTAGTTTTCAACAGAGGCACGGTATGCTTCTGTAGCAGCTTCTGTTTCAGCAGCTACTTTTTTCGCTTCTAATTGCTTTAACTCATCTACAGATGTGACTAAGATGTCTTTGTAACGACGAAGACCCGTTCCTGCAGGAATTAAATGACCTACAATTACGTTCTCTTTAAGACCATCTAATGTGTCAACTTTCGCGCGAATCGATGCCTCAGAAAGTACTTTCGTAGTTTCTTGGAACGATGCCGCTGAGATGAATGATTCTGTTCCCAAGGAAGCTTGTGTGATACCTTGCAAGTTAGCAGATGATACGGCCGCAGCTGCATCACGTACTTTCATGATTTTCATATCACGGCGCTTCAGAGATGAATTTTCATCACGTAATGCACGTGCTGATAAAATCATTCCCGCTTTGTATTTCTCAGAATCACCCGCATCTGTAATGACTTTCTTATCTAAAATCAAATCATTTTCCTCACGGAATACGAAACGATCTACATTTTGTCCTTGTAAGAATTGCGTATCACCCGGCTCTAAAATCTCAACTTTTTGCATCATTTGACGTACAATACATTCAATATGCTTATCATTGATTTTTACACCCTGTAGACGATATACATCTTGGATCTCATTCACTAAATATTCTTGAACGGCTGTTGGCCCTTTGATTTTCAAGATATCAGAAGGCGTAATCGCACCATCAGAAAGTGGAGTACCCGCACGTACGAAGTCATTGTTTTGTACCAAAATGAAACGAGTCAAAGGCACTAAATAATGACGCTCAGTTCCTTCTTTTGGCGTTACGATAATTTCACGGTTACCACGCTTGATGATACCATATGAAATTACTCCGTCAATCTCAGAAACCACCGCAGGATTAGATGGATTACGCGCCTCAAATAATTCCGTTACACGAGGAAGACCTCCAGTAATATCACGCGTTTTACCTGCAGCCCGAGGAATCTTAGCGATAATTTGACCCGCCTTAATTTTATCCCCGATGCTGATCGCTAAACGCGCTCCTACAGGTACGTTATACACTAAATCTTCTTTGCCTTTTGATACAACAAGTACAGATGGGTTTTTAGTCTTATCCTTAGATTCGATAATTACCTTCTCACGCATACCTGTTTGCTCATCCGCCTCTTCTTTGTAGGTATTGTTTTCTTCAATTGCCTCAAATTCAATTTTACCTTCAGCTTCAGAAAGAATCACCGCATTGTACGGATCCCAAGCACAAATCTCGTCTCCCTTCTTCACCGTTTGTCCTTCCTTCACACGTAAGAATGAACCATAAGGAATGTTAGAAGAAATTAATATTTGCTTATTTGCTGGATTTAAGATTTGAATCTCACCCGAACGACCCATCACGATTTCCACTGGATTACCTTCAGCGTCTGTCGAACTAACCGAACGAACTTCTTCAAAATTCAAAACTCCATCAAATTTCGCTTTCACGCTCGCATCTAATGAAACGTTTTGTGCAGTACCTCCCACGTGGAATGTACGCAATGTCAACTGTGTTCCTGGCTCACCAATGGACTGAGAGGCAATAACACCGACAGCCTCACCTAAATTAACCATGGCTGCTGTCGCTAAGTTACGTCCGTAACATTTAGCACAAACACCACTTCTCGTTTCACAAGTTAATACCGAACGAATTTCAACCGACTCAATCGAAGTTTCATCAATGTGGTTAGCCACTACTTCCGTAATTTCGTCTCCTGATGCTACAATTAATTCTCCAGTGATAGGATCATATACATCATGAATCGAGACACGACCTAGGATACGCTCTGATAAGGGTTCGATAATTTCCTCATTGTCTTTCAATGGGAATACCTCGATTCCACGTAAAGTACCGCAATCCTCTTCATTGACAATCACATCTTGAGCCACATCATGTAAACGACGAGTCAAGTAACCGGCATCCGCAGTTTTCAAAGCAGTATCTGCCAAACCTTTACGTGCACCGTGAGTTGAGATAAAGTACTCTAATACGTCAAGACCTTCTTTAAAGTTTGAAAGGATAGGGTTTTCAATGATCTCACCAATCGAACCTTGTAAGTTCTTTTGAGGTTTTGCCATCAAACCACGCATACCGCCTAATTGACGAATTTGCTCACGAGAACCACGAGCTCCCGAGTGCATCATCATGTAGATGGCATTAAATCCTTGGTTATCCTCTTCCATTTGCTTCATTAACGTCTCCGTGATCTTCGAGTTAACTTTAGTCCAAATATCAATAACGGCATTATAACGCTCGTTATCTGTGATTAAACCCATTAAATAGTTATCCCAAACCGCTTGAACATCATCCTGTGCTTTCTTCACTAAAGAAGCTTTTTCAGCAGGAATTTGAACGTCACCAATTCCCATCGATAAACCACCGTGGAAGGCTTGTTGGAATCCTAATTCTTTAATATCATCCAAGAATTGTGCCGTACGAGCCATTCCGCAAATCTTATGAACTTGAGAAATGATTTGTTGCAATTTCTTCTTAGTCAATAACTCATTGATATATCCTACCGCTTCTGGAACACATAAGTTGAACAATACACGGCCAGCCACAGTTTCCACCATTTCTTGCGCCAATGTACCATCTTCTTTACGCACAGTAGCTTTCACTACAATGTTCGCATGCTTAGATAATTTCTTTTCATTTAAGGCAATCACCACCTCTTCGAAACCATAAAAACGTGATCCTTCTCCGTCCACTTTATGGTCTGGAGTCGATTTACGTCCTTTCGTTACATAATATAAACCTAACACCATGTCTTGAGATGGTACCGTAATAGGGGCGCCATTCGCAGGGTTCAAGATGTTGTGAGAAGCAAGCATCAACAAAGAGGCTTCCAAAATAGCTTCATGTCCGAGTGGAACGTGAACGGCCATCTGGTCACCGTCAAAGTCAGCATTAAAAGCTGTACATGTTAATGGGTGCAATTGGATTGCTTTTCCTTCAATTAATTTCGGTTGGAACGCTTGGATACCCAAACGGTGTAACGTAGGAGCACGGTTTAAAAGTACCGGATGTCCCTTCATGACATTTTCCAAAATATCCCAAACCACTGGATCTTTGCGATCAACGATTTTCTTCGCCGACTTAACCGTTTTTACGATTCCTCGCTCGATCAACTTACGAATAACAAATGGCTTGAATAACTCAGCAGCCATGTCTTTAGGAAGACCACATTCGTGCATCTTCAATTCGGGTCCTACGACAATAACTGAACGACCTGAATAATCGACACGCTTACCTAATAAGTTTTGACGGAAACGACCTTGCTTTCCTTTCAACATATCAGAAAGAGATTTCAAGGCACGGTTACCCTCAGAACGAACCGCATTTACTTTACGTGAGTTGTCAAATAAACTGTCGACAGCCTCTTGTAACATACGCTTCTCATTACGCAAGATTACTTCTGGCGCTTTGATTTCGATCAAACGCTTCAAACGATTGTTGCGGATAATCACACGGCGGTATAAATCATTTAAGTCAGATGTTGCAAAACGACCTCCATCCAAGGGAACCAATGGACGTAATTCCGGTGGAATAACAGGAACCATTTTAATGATCATCCACTCTGGACGGTTGTCAATACGACCTACCGACTCACGGAAAGCTTCCACCACTTTCAAACGCTTTAAAGCCTCAGCTTTACGTTGTTGAGATGATTCAGTATCAGCAGAGTGACGTAAATCAGCGGATAAGCTATCTAATTCGATGCGCGTCAACAACATATTTAATGCGTCAGCACCCATTTTGGCGATAAATTTCTGTGGATCTTCATCTGGAAGATGTTGGTTCTCACGTGGTAATTTATCTAAGATGTCTAAGTATTCATCTTCTGTAAGGAAATCCAGGTATTGACTACCGATTTTTCCTTCTTCAGCATACATACCTGCTTGGATTACAACATAACGCTCATAATAAATGATTTGATCTAATTTCTTAGTGGACAAACCCAGCATATAACCGATTTTGTTAGGTAAGCTACGGAAGTACCAAATGTGTGCCACTGGAACCACCAATTCGATGTGCCCCATACGTTCACGACGTACTTTTTTCTCCGTAACCTCCACGCCGCAACGGTCGCAGATAATTCCTTTGTATCGGATTCTTTTATATTTCCCACAATGACATTCCCAGTCTTTTGTAGGTCCAAAGATACGCTCACAAAATAAACCGCCCATTTCTGGTTTGTAAGTACGGTAATTGATCGTCTCTGGTTGGGTTACTTCCCCATTTGAACTTTCTAGAATTGATTCCGGCGAGGCCAATGAGATGGTCACTTTTTGGAAATCGCTATTCAGTTTTCTCGTCTTTTTAAATGACATTTTCTTTGTATTTTATTGGAAAATGAACTCTTTATAAGGGCCTAAGCCCTATTTTTATTACTCAAGGGTGATTTCAAGGGCTAAACCTCTCAATTCATGAATCAATACATTGAATGATTCTGGAATGTTTGGTTTAGGCATGTTCTCACCTTTAACGATTGCTTCGTATGCCTTAGCACGACCGATGACATCATCCGATTTCACCGTTAAAATCTCTTGCAAGATATTAGCAGCTCCAAATGCCTCCAATGCCCAAACCTCCATCTCACCAAAACGCTGACCTCCAAATTGAGCTTTACCTCCTAATGGTTGTTGCGTAATTAATGAATATGGTCCGATCGAACGAGCGTGCATTTTATCATCAACCAAGTGACCTAGTTTCAGCATGTAAATGATACCTACAGTAACGGGTTGGTCAAATTTATCTCCTGTTAAACCATTGTACAAATACGTACGGCCCCAATCTGGTAACCCAGCTAAGGTTAATTCTGCCGCTACTTCAGCCTCAGTTCCACCGTCAAAAATAGGTGTCGCATAACGCTTACCTAATTTTTGTCCAGCCCAACCTAATACTGTTTCATAGATTTGACCTAAGTTCATACGAGAAGGTACCCCCAATGGATTCAATACGATATCAACGGGTGTTCCATCTTCTAAGAATGGCATATCTTCTTCACGAACGATACGAGCTACAACACCCTTATTTCCGTGACGACCCGCCATCTTATCACCCACTTTCAACTTACGTTTCTTGGCGATATAAACTTTAGCTAACTTAACAATACCAGCAGGTAGTTCATCTCCCACTTCTAACACAAAACGCTCACGCTTGAACTGTCCAGCGATTTCATTTCTGCGTCCGTGGAAATTTTTGATCAATTGTAAGAAATTTGCATTTACTTCCGCATCTGCAGTAGCATCTTCTACGATTAAGTCCGATAATAAGTTAGCCTCCTCAGGAACCGCATATGTTGACTCATCACGATACATATTTTTCTCTGGGAATAATAATTCCTCGATATTCTTAGCCGTGAATTTTACTCCTTTCTCCACAATCACGGTGCCAAACTTATGGCGAATTCCACCACATGTTTTTCCAGCTAGTAAAGCAACGGTTTTTTCGATCATGATGCGGCGAATTTCCAATAGGTCCTTGCCATATACTTTCATCACTTTCTTTAATTCAGCCTTCGACTTATCACGCTCTTCTTTGTCCTTTTTAGGGCGAGCAAATAATTTAGTGTCGATGACCACACCTTTCAGAGAAGGTGGCGCTTTCTTAGAAGCATCTTTTACATCACCCGCTTTGTCACCAAAGATGGCACGTAATAATTTCTCTTCTGGCGTCGGATCAGACTCTCCTTTTGGTGTAATTTTACCAATTAAGATATCTCCCTCTTTTACATCAGAACCTACACGAACGACTCCATTTTCATCGAGGTTACGTACCGTTTCTTCCGACACATTTGGTATTTCAGAAGTTAATTCTTCCTCACCACGTTTTGTATCACGCACCTCTAATTCGAATTCCTCAATGTGAATCGATGTAAAGATATCATCGCGAACGACTTTCTCTGAGATCACAATCGCATCCTCAAAGTTATATCCTTGCCATGGCATGAACGCCACTTTCATATTTCTACCTAAGGCTAATTCACCTGCTTGCGTCGCATAACCCTCGCAAAGTGCCTGTCCTTTAGATACTTTATCTCCTTTGAAAACAATCGGTTTTAAGTTGATCGTCGTATCCTGATTTGTTCTACGGAATTTAATCAAATTGTATTCCTTCGTTGAACCACTGAAACTGATTAATTTTTCAGACTCCGTTTGATCATAGTTTACTACGATACGCAATGCATCTACATATTCCACAACCCCTGTTCCTTCAGCAACCACTAAAGTACGTGAATCAATCGCTACACGATGCTCTAAACCAGTTCCTACGATCGGAGCCTCTGGGCGCAACAATGGCACCGCTTGGCGCTGCATGTTGGATCCCATCAAGGCACGGTTCGCATCATCATGCTCCAAGAATGGAATCATTGAAGCCGCTACCGAAACAATTTGGTTTGGTGCTACGTCCATGAATTGTGCATCTGCTGGATTGACCAAAGGAAAATCTCCTTCAAAACGCGCCTTAACACGATCTGATAAGAATTTACCCGTTTTATCAATCATGGCATTTGCCTGAACGATATTTTTACCGTCTTCTTCTTCCGCTGTTAAATATTCAACGTGCGTCGAAATATCTACTTTTCCACCGTCAATAATGCGGTAAGGAGTTTCGATGAATCCCATTGAATTCACTTTCGCGTGCACACAAAGAGATGAAATCAAACCGATGTTCGGTCCCTCTGGTGTTTCAATCGTACAAAGACGACCGTAGTGCGTGTAGTGAACGTCACGAACCTCGAAACCAGCTCTTTCACGTGAAAGTCCACCAGGTCCTAGGGCCGACATACGGCGCTTGTGCGTAATCTCAGCCAATGGATTTGTTTGATCCATGAATTGAGATAACTGGTTTGTTCCAAAGAACGAGTTAATAACGGACGATAACGTACGGGCATTAATCAAATCTACCGGCTTAAAGTCCTCATTATCACGTACGTTCATACGCTCCTTAATGGTACGAGCCATACGCGCTAAACCTACTCCGAACTGAGCATATAATTGCTCACCCACGGTACGAACACGGCGATTAGATAAGTGGTCAATATCATCCACAACCGCACGTGAATTGATCAAACCGATCAAGTATTTTACGATTGAAATGATGTCCTCTTTGGTTAATACTTTAACCTCCATCGGAATGTCATGACCTAATTTTTTGTTGATACGGTAACGGCCTACTTCCCCTAAATCATATCGCTTGTCCGAGAAGAACAAGTTTTGAATGATGTCACGAGCAGTTTGCTCATCCGGAGCATCCGTATTACGTAATTGCTTGTAGATAACTTCAACCGCCTCTTTCTCAGAGTTTGAAGTATCTTTTTGCAAGGTATTATATATGATGTTGTAATCAGAAACGTTCACATCATCCTTGTGTAGAATGATTGTGCTTGAACCTGAATCTAAAATCGTTTCAATTTCGTTCTCGGTAATGACTGTATCACGCTCGATTAAAATTTCATTTCTGTCAATAGAAACTACCTCACCAGTGTCCTCATCCACGAAGTCTTCTTGCCATGTTTTTAAAACCCTAGCAGCCAATCGGCGACCTACAGTCGACTTCAATGTTTTCTTATCCACATTTAATTCCTCAGCTAAGCCGAATAGATCTAAAATGTCTTTATCATTTCCGTATCCAATCGCACGAAGCAACACCGTTACAGGGAACTTTTTCTTACGGTCAATGTACGCATACATGACGTTATTAACGTCCGTTGCAAATTCAATCCAAGAACCCTTGAACGGAATGATACGTGCCGAATACAATTTAGTTCCGTTCGTATGCTTTGATTGTGCAAAGAACACACCCGGTGAACGATGTAGCTGGGATACAATTACACGCTCAGCGCCATTGATCACGAATGATCCACGCTCAGTCATGTAAGGGATGTTACCCAAGAAAACTTCTTGTTCGATGGTTTGGAAATCCTCGTTGTCCGTGTCATTACAGATCAAACGCAACTTGGCTTTTAAAGGAACCGAATACGTCAATCCTCGGTCGATACATTCATCTACCGAATATTTCGGTGGATCTACTGAATAATCAACAAAAGAAAGCACGAAGTTCTCACGCGAATCCGCGATCGGAAAATTTTCGGCAAATACTTTAAATAAACCTTCGTCGGTCCGATTCTCTGCAGCTGTTTCTAACTGGAAAAAATCCTGGAAGGATTTGATTTGGATATCCAGAAAATCTGGATAATTGATCACAGATTGCGTTTTCGCAAAGCTATGTCTTCCGGTGGCAGTGATGTTACTCAAGGCTTTATACGTTTTAAATTAAATTGAAAAAAGGCCCAACTGGGCACAATTTCTCGCTTTTACAAGCGAAAATTAAAAGCTGAATGCCTCGTAGATGAAAAAAATGAGTTCCCTTTGCGCCTCCCCTACGATAAGAGATTTGTGTTTCAGAAATCATTTTTCGGATAGTCCCGAAGGTTTGTATCCTAAAATAGCCTGCAAAATTACTGATAATTTTTTGAATGCCAACAATTTGTAAAAAAAAATATTCAAATTGGACCTATGTCACTGAATAGGACATGTATACCTATACAATCATCCAGATGCGTGCTAAAATCCACTATTATTTGAGATTTGTTTTTGGCTTTTCTCAAGGGGAGATCAATGGATTATACTCCTTGATCATTCTGCTTTTGATTTATGCGTTTGCTTCCTTATATATTAGGTATAGAGAAGAAGCTACTTTGGCTATTTCTTTTGAGCCTAAGGTTTGGAACTCTGCTTTGGTTAAAATGCCTAAGCCGCGAGAATGGGTTAAATATCCTGTTCATAAAAAATGGGAGCGGAGGCTTGGGTCTTCGGGCAATTTCAAAAGGGCTAATTTTCCGGTGTATGTAAAGAAGTGGGCACCGAACCAACAATGGACCTTGGATATTAATTTGGCAGATTCAGCGGCTTGGGTGGGTTTAAAAGGGATTGGGCCGGGCTTTGCGAAGCGTATTTTAGCATATCGCCAACGATTAGGAGGGTTTCATGAGGTTGCTCAACTTAAAGAAGTTTATGGGTTGGATTCCGTATGGGTGTTGGAAAATAAAAGTCATTTAAAAACCGGAGCGGGTGTTTTTCGAACGTTGCCCATTAATCGATTGGCCTGGAATGAGTTTAGGCATCCTTATTTACCTTATGCCCAGGTTAAGTTATTTTTAACTTACCGAAAGCAGCATCCTTATATAATGAGTTTTGAGGAGATAGAAAAGATTCGCGGTTTAGATTTAGCCCTTTGGGTTCGATTAAAAGCTTACCTTTCTTATGAACCTTGAAAATTCCTTGTAAAAGGTTTAATTTGGCACAACATTTCAACAAACAATCAACTATTATGTCTACTGGTTTTTTCAAATCCCCTATTCCAATTAACGAGCCTGTACTTTCTTATTCAAAGGGAAGTGCGGAGCGAATTCGTTTGCAAGAAACGATCGCGGAATTAAGGGGCCAACAAATTGATATTTCCATGCGGATCGGTGGGAAGGACGTTCGGGGTTCTCGAAAAGTATCTATGACATGTCCTCATGACCATCAACATGTTTTGGGCCATTATTATGAGGGGGGAAAAGAAGAAGTTACGGCGGCGATTGATGCGGCTTTGGGTGCCCACGCGGCATGGTCGGCTATGCCATGGGAAAGGAGAGCGGCGATCTTTTTAAAAGCAGCGGAACTTTCGGCGACCAAATATCGAATGCAATTGAACGCGAGAACGATGTTGGGGCAGTCGAAAAATGTTTATCAAGCAGAGATCGATGCGGCTTGTGAGTGGGTGGATTTCCTTAGATTCAATGTGCATTTTGCTTCTCAGATTTATTCAGATCAGCCTATTTCGTCCCCTGGTGTGTGGAATCGGGTAGAATATCGGGCCTTGGAGGGATTTGTGTATGCATTGACCCCCTTTAATTTTACAGCCATTGCGGGAAATTTACCAGCGGCCCCGGCTTTGATGGGGAATACGGTCGTGTGGAAGCCAGCGCCTTCGCAGGTTTATTCGGCGGGTTTGTTGATGGAAATTTTGGAGGAGGCGGGATTACCGGCTGGGGTGATTAATGTAGTTTTTGCGGATGGGCCGGAAGCAGGGGAGGTCGTGTTTTCTCATCGGGATTTTGCTGGGGTTCATTTTACTGGGTCTACGGCAGTATTTCAAACGATTTGGAAGAATATTGGGAATAATATATCTACTTATAAATCGTATCCTAGGATTGTGGGTGAAACGGGCGGCAAGGATTTTGTTGTCGCACATGCATCTGCGGACCCGAAGGCCTTGGCGGTGGGATTGGTGCGGGGTGCCTTTGAGTATCAGGGCCAAAAATGTTCAGCGGCCTCTCGGGCCTACATTCCTAAATCGATATGGCCACAGGTGGCGGAATTTTTGCGGGAGGATTTGGCTGCGATTCAAATGGGGGGCACGGAGGACTTTAGCCATTTTGTCAATGCGGTCATTGATGCCAAAGCGTTTGCTAAGATTGTTTCCTATATAGAGGATGCAAAAAAAGATTCGGCTGTTAGCATTTTTGCTGGGGGTGGGAGTGATGATACGAAAGGGTACTTTGTTGAGCCTACTATATTGCTAACGACTAATCCAAAGTCAAGAACCATGGTGGAGGAGATTTTTGGTCCAGTGTTGACGATATATGTATATGAAGATAAGGACTGGGCGAAGACTTTGAAAATGGTGGATGAGACTTCTGCTTATGCGTTAACGGGAGCGATTTTTGCTCAGGATTCCTATGCGATGGAAGAGGCGAAGTCGGCCTTAGTCCATGCAGCTGGAAATTTATATCTAAATGATAAGTGTACGGGGGCGGTGGTGGGCCAACAACCTTTTGGAGGGGCGCGGGCATCTGGCACGAATGATAAGGCAGGGTCTTACTTGAATTTATTGCGATGGGTTTCTCCTAGAACGATCAAAGAAGTGTTAGTTTCGCCGACTGATTTTCGCTATTCGTTTTTAGAAAAATAGCCTTGGGACTTATTTTTAAAAGAAATCCTTGATTTTTTTTCAATTTTTTTTCGTTTTTTAATCTTTGATATTCAGTTGATTAGCTACGCAGTTAATTAATCAAGGGGAAATTATTAGAAAAAGATTTGGCCTTGATTTGCTATTTTAAAATTAATCCTACATCTTTGCACTCCCAATTGCTAGCTAAACGCAGCTAGCGCATAGACGAGAGGATTAAGCGGTTAGAAATAACTTAGATTAATGTTCGAGTTTAAAGAGTTCTTTGACGTGTTGATAGAAATAAAGAAGAGGTATCATGTTT
>Ga0214163_1000008_pt1 | contig 109660 bp, 85 predicted proteins | sample LakMenepilimnion_2_FD_153001 | JGI IMG/M metagenome (GOLD analysis project Ga0214163, IMG submission 153001) | Freshwater microbial communities from Lake Mendota, WI - Practice 15JUN2010 epilimnion v4 | ecosystem: Environmental > Aquatic > Freshwater > Lake > Epilimnion/Euphotic zone | place... | reverse complement strand
ACTAGAAACCACTCAGGTCGAGTGGTTTCTTTTATTTTACGGAAACCTGTCGATTTATCCTCAAAATTATCCTCATTTCTCTTATTTTTTTCGTCGCTAAGCTTCAAAAACTAATCATTTCCAACCTATCTGGTCCAGGTATCTTACCTTAGTACTAATAAATAAATGACCAGGATAATCCAAGTTTTGCTCACCATAATTAATGATAACAATTAATTCGAGTTCTACCAATCGAACTTAACTAACCTTTATATGAATGCTACTAGGTAACGAAAAAATCACCTAGATTTTTAAAGATTTTTCGAAGAATCAAAAACTATAAATTTAAGGTTACTTAATATTACAATAACCTATTTAATCTTATTTATTGGCGTGTTTTTATATGCGAGTTCAAGCTAGGATTATAATTGAAATAATTAATTAACTTTACATCAATAAATATTTCATGAAAGATGACATACAACATATCCTTTCCGGAACGAGCCGAGTTAAGTATAACCATCTTATCCAAACAGTCTGCAGTTACCTTAAAAGAAGCCAAGGAACAAGTTCAATGGTTGAAAACTACCAGCAGCACAAAAAAGAAGAGACAAAGAGATTAATTCAATTTGTCAACGATCATAATCTTTGGGTAGACAATGTTAATATCGAGTTATACGTGTCCCAAGGAGCTGAACAAAAGGTTTATCTGAAAGATGGTTCTACTGTTTTAAAGCTGAATGATGCTATTTATTACGTAACTTGGATTGATTATTTTCACAATCTACTTCTTAATAATCTATTTTTCCCTGATACTGCTTATCAATTATTAGGCTTCTATAATGAGCAAGAAGTGGTTCATGCAGTGGTGGAACAACCATTTGTTAAAGCAACTGAAAAAACAGATTTAAGCCTTGTGAAGGTATTTTTGGAAAATAACGGCTTTCGAAACACAAAAAATCATGATTATTATAATGAAGAACTTTGCTTAATTTTAGAAGATCTTCATGACGAGAATGTACTGACAAGAAATGGAATGCTTTATTTTATTGATACCGTTTTTTATATTGTTCCCCCTAAAAAATAATTGTACGTCGTCAAAAAATTGATCATTTCATAAAGGAGTTTTTCACCTTGAATTAAGTGGAGCACAATAACAATAGCATCAGGAACTGTAGGAACTTTAATTGGCAGTAGTTCGATAACGAAGGGACTACAGCGCATTGGTTATATTAGAATTACAAATATTGGTTCAGGTACAGAGGGCTATGTGATTTATTGAATAATTAATTAATATTAAATTTTATTATATTTTATATAAATAAAAATTATGATTTACCTAAAGGTGTAAGAGTGTGAATTTTTGTTTTTCTAGTAAAAATTGAGCAAATCGACTCTAATTTATTCGATTTTAAGATGTTTCAAAAATCACAAAATACTAATGGATTAATCTGGTTTGGTTTTGATCCGTTTAAGATACGATAGGGTAGGGTTTCCTTAAACCGCACGGACCACTAATCTCTCTCTAGTTGTCATGGAGTGCGATTTTTTTTGTTTGTGTCGCTACTGCTTCAAAATTGATTATTTCCAATATCAATCAGATCTTTTGGATGAATTCTTGTTAAATCAAATCATCTGATTTAAAAAAATGGTTTGATTTTAACGATTTTATTCGTTTCAATACACGAGTCGTCAATTAATTTGGTTTTTGTGCAAGCCCCCAAAAAACAATTCTATTTTTCTGGTGTTATAATAGAATATTTTGGTAAACGACGCTTATGCCATCGATAATTTGGTTAGCAGTTTGTCGAACTATTGGTAATTTCCTAATTTTCGGAATTATTTCATCAAAAATTAAACAAGTTTTCACCCTAAACAAAAAAAAGTACATGAAAAAAAAATTACTCATGACTTTCCTGTTGGCTTTCTTCACCCTAACTAGCTTAATAGCTCAGGATAGAGAGATCACAGGAAAGGTGACTTCAGCCGAAGATGGCTCGGGTTTACCAGGCGTTTCAGTTTCTATTAAAGGAACCACCAAAGGAACGCAAACGAATGCTGAAGGATTCTACTCTGTTTCAGTGCCAAATTCAACTACATTAGTCTTCTCTTTTGTAGGATTAAATTCTCAAACAATTTCAGTAGGTAACCAAAGGGTTATTAACGTCGTTTTATCTACGGACTCACGTCAGTTATCTGAGGTGGTGGTAACGGGTTATAACTCGGTGCAGAAGAGGACTTTTGCAGGTGCTACTGCAACTATTTCATCTAAAGAAGTAGCAAAGCAGACATTTGGTTCTTTTGACCAAGCGTTACAGGGCGCTGCAACAGGTGTTTCTGTTATGGCAAATGGTGGCCAGCCGGGCCAACAAGCCGTTGTGAGAATCAGAGGTAATGGTTCCATCAATGGAATTAACACGCCATTGTTTATTTTAGATGGAGTTGAAATTTCAGCTGCAGATTTCCAAACCATGAACCAAGGTGATTTTGAAGGCATCGAAGTTTTAAAAGATGCAGTTTCTACCGGTATTTATGGTTCAAGAGGTGCTAACGGAGTATTTGTCATTACGTCTAAAAGAGGTAAAGCAGGTCAAGTTCAAATAAACTATGATTATCAAATAGGTCAAAGTAAAATGCCTGAGGATCGCCTTATTGTCATGAATAGTGAGGAAAAGATTAAATATGAGCTTCAAAGAGGTAATCCTTATGGATGGACAAAAGCGGAGAGTGACTCATTGAGCAAAGTCAATGTGAATTGGCGAGATGAATTATTCCGTACCGCAAGAACAGAACAACACCAGATTTCTGCCAATGGTGGTACTGAAGCGAGTAAATTTTATGCCTCGCTATCGTACCTAGATCAGCAAGGTATTGTCAATACAACGGGTCTTAAGCGTTACACAGCAAGAGCAAATGTTGACAACACAGTTAAGAATTTTAAATTTGGGTTAGGAGTTCAAGGTGGTTTTTCAAACAGAACAAATACTTCGGAAGCTAATACCTTTTTAAGTTCACCTTTGAATGCGATTCGTTGGAGTAATCCTTACGAGGTGGCAACGCTTCCTGATGGAAGTTATAACCAATCTGGTGGTCCGAATACAGGTCAATTGGGTTCAGGGCAGCCGAATGGAGCAATGGAGTTGTTTTTAAATTATAACTACAACAAACAGATAAAGGGAGTGGCTACTTCTTACTTAGAGTATCATATTCCTGCTGTTAAGGGCTTATTCCTACGAACTAACTGGGGTGTAGATTATACACAAAATGAAAATGCAGACTTCGTAGATCCGAAGACATCTGGAGGTATTGCTCGTCAGGGTATCTTAACTAGATCAATGAACAGAAATTTCCGCTATACAGGAACGACCTCGATAAACTATAATGCAACCTTTGGGAAGCATGAAGTGAGTGGTGGGGTATTTAGTGAATTAATCAAGAACGATTTTAGATCATTTGGATTTACAGGATATGGATTTACGAATGGATTTACTAACGAAGCAGGTATAACACCAGGTTCAGCTACAACACCAAATTACATCCCTGCTGTAGCAGGTAATGGAAGCGAATATGGATTGATGTCCTTTTTTGCAACGGCTAATTATGGGTATGATGGTAAATATTTCTTAAATGTTGTTGCTAGACGAGATGGATCTTCACGTTTTGGTTTGAATAATAAATGGGCAAACTTTGGATCAGTAGGTCTTGTGTGGTTAGCAAGCGAAGAAGCATTCATTCGTAACATTACATTTATCGACAACCTTAAGTTTAGAGCAAGTTTTGGAACAACGGGTAATAATGGTGCTGATTTATATCCAATTCCACAATTTGGAAGAACTTCTTATGCAGGTGTTGGTGCATGGTCGCCAAGCGTCGCAGGTAATCCTCGTTTAACTTGGGAGATTAACTCTACCGCTAATATTGGTGTTGATTTTGCTGTGATGAGAAACAGAATCAGTGGTACTGTTGAAGTGTACAACAGAAACACAACGGATCAGTTTTATAACTTACCTGTAGATCCTTCGGCTGGTGGTTTCACAACGATACAAAGTAATTTTGGTGAAGTTCGAAACAGAGGTATTGAGGTTTCTTTAAACTCTGATGTGGTTAGAACATCCTCTTTCACATGGAATATAGGAGCTAATATTTCGTACAATAAGAATGAAATTATGGAGTTGCCTCAGGATAATGTTATTTCTGGAGTTACTGTGTTAGCAAAAGGTAGCCCTATCAATACCTTATTCCTTGTTCCTTATGCTGGTGTAGATCCAGAAACAGGAAATTCATTGTACACCAAGTTAGATGGCACGAAAACACAAACGTTTAACGTAGCTGATAAAATCAAATATGGTACGTCTGATGCACCATTATTTGGTGGATTAACGACGCGAATTTCATATGCTGGTTTTGATTTAAGTGCGCAGGCCAATTTCTTCTTGGGTAGAGAAATGTATAATAATGATTTAAATAACATTATTAATCCAACCTATTATTTCGATAATATGCATATTTCAATGTTAAATGAGTGGACGCCAACGAATAAAATCACAGACGTTCCAAGACCAGGAAATCCATACAGAGCGCAAACATCTCGATTAATTGACGATGCTAGTTTCTGGAGACTGCGTAATGTAACCTTAGGGTATACGTTCAAAGCAGCTACATTAAAGAAAATTAAAGTTAGAGCTGCACGCGTTTTTGTTCAAGGACAAAATTTATGGACATCAACTACCTTTAGAGGTTTTGACCCAGAAGCTACAGGAACTTCTTTAACGGGAGCGCAATACCCTTCTTTAGTACAAACAACGTTCGGTTTAACCATTGGGTTTTAATTATTTAAACACAGAAATTATGATAAATAAGATATTTAAACGTAGTTCTGCATTGCTAATTTTAGCTGCATTTACGTTGCAAAGCTGTCAAGACACATTTGTGAATCTTGCTCCAGAATTCACGCTGGACGCTGTTAACAATCCCTCCAATATGGGACAATTAGAGCAGGTACTAGATGGTGCTTATGCTAACTTTAGAGCCGCAGATTATTATGGATCGGCGAGTGGAACCGGGAGTGGTGCAGGTATCATGCCGGATGTAATGAGTGATAATTTGTATGAAACGATTCAAACTTTGGCAAACTCAAGGGACATGTCAAATTTTCAATTTCAGCAAAATACAGCTCAAATCACGAATATTTACAATGCCATGTACAAAGTGATTTCAGTTGCTAATATTGTTTTACGTGATGTAGATAAGTTTACAACGCCTGCAAATAAAAAGACGGCCAACCGGATTAAAGGTCAGGCGCATGCGATTAGAGCTTTAGCGCATTTTGATCTATTCAAGTATTTTGCAGAAAATTACGATAGAAACAGCACAACTACATTAGCCTTAAACTACAGTAAGACTTTTGAAATTTCTTCTGAGGCAAAGCCAATAAGGTTATCGAATAAGGCTTACTATGATGAGTTGTTTGCTGATATTAATGCAGCGCAAGCACTCCTTGCTGATGTTGATAAAAATGTAAATCAGGGTTTTGCAGCAATTAGACCTAAAATGGGTCTCTCGGCAGCGCACCTTTTAAAGGCAAGAATTTCTCTTTACGCTGGTTTGTTTAATGATGCGATTGCGGCTGCCACGCTTGGTATTGCCATTGCTCCTGCATTAGTTAGCAATCAAACAACGTTTAATGGGATGTACTCTGAGGCAGCAGCTGGAGAAATTATCTGGAATGTGCAATTTGACGCTGGTCAAAGTGGACCTACCTTTCTTGCTTTTTTTGCAACGAATAACAGAAGTTATTTTAGACCGGCTTTAGAAATTGCAACGATCTCAGGTACAAGTGGTTTGATTCGTAGCAATGATATCCGTTATGGCGCTTATTTTGCGAATGTCAACAGAACTACTGAAGTTCCTCAAGCGTTAGCTTTAACCAAGTATAGAGGTAAAGGTGGTGTTTCTAACGGTAATGCGAATTTTGTTGCCATGAAAACAGCTGAATTGTATCTAATCAGAGCAGAGGCTTATGCGCGTTCTAGTCAGGATCTATTAGCCATGAGAGATTTGAATACTGTAAGAACAGCTAGAATTAGCGGCTATGTAAATGAGGATTTAACTGGCGCTACCTTGGTTAATGCAATTGCCGATGAAAGAAGAAGAGAGTTCGTTGGCGAAGGCCACCGTTTCTTTGACTTAAAGCGTACAACTAGAACGTTAACGCGAGGAAGTACTTGTGGCATCCCAGCACAGTCTCCAATCGATAAGTGTTCGTTGACGCCAACATCGCGTGAGTGGACATTCCCTATCACGGAAACATTAACGAATGCAAATCCTAATTTGGTCCAAAATCCAAGTTGGAAGTAATCGTTCAGTAACATATATTCCTAAAAAGGGGGTGAGCAATAGCTTACCCCTTTTTTTTTAGTGATTTTTGTCCTTCATATTTGATTACTCCTGATATCTTTCACACATACATTCACTGAATAGTAGCAAATTTGTCATAAATTTTGGTTCTTTTTCTTCTCATCGTATGTCTGATTTACAATCTTAATTTCATTCTGCAAGTAGTCGATCTTGCTGGATTTGATTTACTTTTCGTAGCTCACTGAAACACTTCTTTATGGGCGAATAAAGTAAGATTTTCATTTGTGAGAGATGATCTTTCCGTTTCCTTGAATGGTAAAAGTTATTAGCGCAAGCTGATTTTAATGCCGTCAAAAGCTCGTCTACAGAAAAATTGTTATAATTCATTAAAATAGTGACAAATGTCACATGATTTATTCTAATTTATCGAGTCTTTTGTCAGATAAAAGAATCAGCATAATTAATTTCATTTACCTCTATGGTCCATTCCAATCATCCATCTAATCAGCCGAGCTTATTGCAAATACTTTTATATACCTTATTATTGGCTTTGTTTGTCTTATTGGGGTATGTTAGTTTTTCTAAAATAGGATCTAGTAAGTTAGTTTTAGATTCAACACAGGTATACGTTACGCCTGATTCTAACTTTACTCATCTTTGGACTGCTCCATCAGATTGGCGGATGATGTATTTAAAGCCCGAAGAGAAAGCATTAGTGGAATATGGCAAGGAGTTAATTTCCCATACCTCTGAATATTTAGGTCCTAAAGGTTCTGTCAAGGCCATTTCCAATGGAATGAATTGTCAAAATTGCCATTTAAATGCAGGCACGCAACCCTGGGGAAATAACTATTTTGCGGTGCAATCAACTTATCCAAAATTCAGAGCACGTTCAGGTGCTATTGAAGACCAAGTAAAACGTGTCAATGATTGTTTTGAGCGAAGTTTAAATGGACAAGCATTGCCTGCAGAAAGTAAAGAAATGCAAGCGATTTTGGCTTATATTAAATGGTTGGGGACAGATGTCGATAAAGGCGTGGCACCCAAAGGTTCTGGAATATTTAAATTAAAAGGCTTAAAGCGTGCGATTGATCCTATCAAAGGCGCTGAAATATATGCTACAAAATGTCAATCATGTCACCAAGCAGATGGTGGTGGTGTTTTAGCGGAAAATGGGAAGTCATATATGTATCCTCCGCTTTGGGGATCTCATAGTTACAATCATGGAGCAGGGCTTTACCGTATGTCAAATTTTGCAGGTTATGTAAAGTACAACATGCCACTAGGGGCGAATTACGATAAACCTCAATTAACAGATGAAGAAGCGTGGGATTTGGCAGCTTATGTAAATTCGATGCCTCGCCCTGGTAAGGATTTAAGTAAGGATTGGCCAGATATCGCGGGTAAGCCTTTTGATCATCCTTTTGGTCCTTTCGCTGATCCATTTACAGAGGATCAACATAAATATGGACCTTATAAGCCAATAAAAGAGTGGATTGCTAAACACAAGAATTCAAAAAAATAAACGAATGAACTCAAGAAGAAAATTTTTACAAGGTGGAATTCTGACAAGTGTAGCAGCTTTGACGCCAGCTACCTTACAGGCTAAAAGTAGTGAAATTAATGCGCAAACGTCTAAATCAATGGTTGGCTCGGGTCAAATTACCATTTTACAAACCACGGATGTGCACTGCCAATTGCATGCACATGATGAATTGTTTTGGGAAAATAATGAGTTGACCTTTCGTCAGGCAGGCGGGTATCCACACATGGCCACTGCATTAAAGAAATTAAAGGAGAAAAATTCAGGAAATACAATCACTTTAGATACTGGAGATATGTTTCAAGGAAGTATGTTGTCTGTAAAAACGACAGGTCAGGCATTCGTTCCCTTGCTAAATGCTATGGATTACGACCTTTATTTGCCTGGCAACTGGGAAGTGGTTTATTATAAGAAGAACATGCAGAAATTGTTGGGAGGTTTATTAGCTCCCAAAATTTGTGCGAATATGTACCATGATCTTGGCGATGGGAAGAAAGGTGAACTTATCTTTCAGCCTTATCAAATCATGCACCGCTTAGGGGTAAAAATTGGTTTTTTAGGCTATACGGATCCATTGGTTCCTTTGCGTCAATCGCCTTTGTATTCAAAAGGTATAATTTATACCAAACCAGAGGATAATCTTAAAGAATATGTGACTTTATTGCGCGAACAAGAACAATGTGACTTTGTCATTATTTTATCACACCTAGGTTTATCTCAACAAATAGCATTGGGAAATAATCCTGATTGCCAGGGAGTAGACTATATTTTCGGAGCAGACACACATGAACGAGTTCGTAAGCCGATTCAAGCGGAGTATACGAAAATTGTAGAGCCAGGAGCGTTTGGCTCTTTCATCGGTAAACTTGATATTCATGTGAAAGACGGCAAGGTTATGGGGTCTTCCTATGAATTAGTGGAGGTTGACCCTATGAAATATCCTGCTGATCCGGCCATAAAGAACTTAGTTCAAGACTTAGAGAAACCATTTAAAGAAGAAATTAATAAGGTTTTAGGGTACAGTACTGTTCCACTTTACCGGAATTTTGTTGTAGAAAACACGATTGATACGATGATTGTAGATGCGCTAAAATGGAAAGTAAATGCAGATGTTGTTTTATCCAATGGATTTCGTTTTTGCCCACCCCGTGTACCTGGGAAGGACGGGAAAGTGGCCATTACAGAAGGTTATTTGTATGATATGCTGCCGGTAGATTCCACGATTCGAACGGCAAAAGCCACGGGCCAACAAATCATGAATTGGTTAGAAAAGGAATTACAGAATGTTTTTGCACAGGATGCATCCCTGCGTTTTGGCGGTTGGTTTATTCGCTTCAAAGGTATGCAAGTGGAGTTCAAGGCATTTGAGCGAGTAGGGCATCGTGTTCAAAAAGTGATTATCGGTGATGCTCCTTTAGAGCTAGAGAAATCTTACGTACTTTGTGCATGTGAGCGCGATGGAGATCCAGAGGATATGCTTTGTCGAATGAAAGGTGTAAAGGAGGCTAAGAATACGGCCTATACGCTTCATAGCATGATGAAAGAATATTTAGCTAAATTCTCTCCTGTAACGCCTACTTTGCGTCATGATGCTAAGATTTTAGATGGTCCACAGACTTTGTTAAGTCAGGTGACTGGTGTGGATTATACGTTTAGGTAATGGAGAATTAGGGGGGTAATAAAAAGACGCTGTCATTAGACAGCGTCTTTTTTGTTAATTCAGGTAGTTAAAAATGCAGAGTACATCCAGACTAGTTTTTCTTGTGCTCTAATATAATCACTCATAAGTGCATTTGTTCCTTCATCTTCCGCTTCAGCTGCTAAATGTAAGATTTCCCGTTGGAGTGTGATTGTAATTCTAAATGATTCAAGGATATTTTCCACGGCCTTAATTCCATCTGAAACTTCTGTACTTTCAGTAATAAGAGAAGTTTGTTTGTAGGTAGAATAGTTATGAAGCGGCGTGTTTCCTAAGGTAAGGATGCGTTCTGCTACTTCATCTATTTTTAAAAGTAAATCAGTATACAATTCCTCGAATTTCAAGTGAAGTTCAAAGAATTTTTGGCCTTTGATGTTCCAATGGTATCCTCTTGTATTTTGATAGAAAATAGAATAATTCGCTAAAAGAGTATTTAATTTCTCAGCAAGCTCTTTCGATTTAGACTTGTCAAGTCCAATGGCATTTAGATTTTTCATCATTTTAGTTATTTATTTTCTGTCGTTATTATTTATATATGTATAAACTAAAGAGGGATTCCGACTTAAACTGAAATCCTTCTTATCCCTTAATGAGGCAACTGGTCTCTAAACTTACCATATACCCACGTGCCGGCTGTAGCGCTGAGAATAACGACTAAAACAACTAGGGCACCTGAACCTACTTGTGCGAAAAGTGGACCAGGACAAGCACCTGTAAGTGCCCACCCTAGACCAAATGTTAACCCACCCAGGATTTGGCCTTTATTGAATTTTTTGTCGGTGAACGTAATTTCTTCCCCATGTATCGTTTTAACCCTAAATTTCTTGATTAGAAATACGGATATCGCACCTACAACCACGGCTGTTCCAATAACGCCATACATGTGAAAACTTTGAAGGCGGAACATTTCTTGGATTCTGAACCAAGAGATGATTTCAGCTTTGATGAATACGATTCCAAAAATAATACCGACTAAACTATATTTTAAGTTGTAGTACCAAGGGTGCTTTAATTCGGATTCATTCACACACATAGTGTCTAATGAACGTACTTCAAAATCTGTCGGATTTGTGTGTTGATTTGTCTTGTTTTCCATGTGAATTATAGGTGTAAGATGAACGGTAAAATGAAATTAGCCATGATAAATCCACCGATCATAAAACAGATGGTAGCAATTAAAGATGGCCATTGTAAGTCGGAAAGTCCCATGATGGCATGACCTGATGTACATCCACCCGCATAACGAGCGCCGAAACCCACTAAAAATCCACCTCCAATCATCATGACTAGGCCACGTACTGTGAATAAAGATTCAATTGAGAATAATTGTTCAGGTACCATACCTGAGAAATCAGTGATGCCATAACTAGCTAATTCTTTTGCTAAATCTGGGTGTACAATAACGTCATCTCCTGATCCAAGGTATAGGGTTGAGATGATGCCGCCTACTAATATTCCGCCAACAAAAAAGAAATTCCACGATTCTTTTTTCCAATCGTATTTGAAAAATGGAATGTTGCTAGGTAAACATGCTGCGCACGCATGGCGTAGGTTAGCTGATATGCCAAAGTGTTTGTTGCCTAGGATTAATAAGGCCGGGACAATAAGTCCAATAATGATTCCAGCCGTATACCAAGGCCAAGGTTGGGTGATTGTTTCCATCATAGTAAGTTAATTTTTTGTTAGTCAATTTTTAAAGTTAATTCAATTAATAATTTATATTTCTTTTTGTGTTGGTTTTAGCTTACGCCATTGTGAAATTGTGCCTAGTATGAAATAGCCTAAAACAGCGAAATAAACAATGCTATTTAGTGGCTTACTCGTAATCGGACAGGTTCCTGATACGCATCCAATATCTCTCCAATAGAAATATCCGCCAATTCCACCGAATATTCCCCCTAAGATTTGCCAACCATTATTTCGAATGTACTTCTTCATATTCCACATCATCATTTTCATTTGTTGTTGATTTGTGCGTGGATACTCCACATCCTTGAGTGCCGCATCCTGCGTTCAATAGTGCCATTCCTACCAGCACTAATCCAAGCATACCCATGAGTATGTCATGACCTCGATAAGCTTCTATCGAGGCATATACTCCTAATACGAGACGAATGATACGCATAACATTCCAATTCTGTGTCAGTGTTGTGAACATGTTCATATTTGTTAAAAGCCCAGGCAATGCCTGGGCTCATTAAAGGTGTTTGTTAATCTTGGAAAACAAGCATTTCATGTAATCCACCCCCGTTAAATACCTCGGTTAATCCTGCTTGTTTTAATAAGTTCATCGCCATACCTGAACGATTTCCGCTACGGCAATAAACCACGATCGGTCCTTGCATTGCCTTGAACTCATCTAGTCGAAGCGGAATAATACCTAATGGTATATTTATGGCACCTTCATAGTGGCCGCTTGCAAATTCTCCTGTTTCACGTACGTCAACAACCGTAGTTGCTGGATTTGCTAATAACTCTTCCATGATTATAAGAGGGTTGAAGGACAAACATAATCTGATACTTGAAACTTGCCTGATTCTTTGATCGCTTTAAAACCACCATTGATGTCAATTAAGTTATCATATCCACGAGCTCTTAACGTAGAGTTGAAAATCATGGAACGATAACCTCCTGCGCAGTGTACGAAGTAAGTTTTGTTTTTATTGATTTTCAACATGCTGTCATTGATGAAATCCAACGGTGCATTTTCTACATCAATTACGTGCTCAGATAAGTACTCTGAATTTTTACGGACGTCGATGATTTCACCTTCACCTGCCGAGACACGCTCAAATGCCTCTGCTGGTTCGATTGATTCGATTTGATCAAATTCTTTTCCTGAAGCTTTCCATGAAGCGAATCCTCCTTTTAAGTAGCCGATTGTAAAGTCATAACCTACACGAGCTAAACGGGTGATTACTTCTTCCTCACGGCCTTCATCTGTTACTAATAGGATTTCTTGCTTGATATCAGGAATCATGGCACCTACCCAAGGAGCAAAAGATCCATCAATTCCGATGTTAATTGAATTAGGCACAAATCCAGCTGCGAACGTCTGAGGATCACGTGTATCTAAGACTAAAGCACTAGTTTCGTTCGCTGCTGCCTCAAAACCCTCTGGGCTTAGGGCATGTTGGCCACGCTCCAATACTTTGTCAATCGAATCATATCCTTGGATATTCATCAAAACGTTCAATGGGAAATAAGCTGGGGGAGCTACTAAGCCTGTCAAAACCTCTTTGGTAAATGCTTCTTTTGTTAATGCCGGGTTTAGCGCATAGTTTGTTTTCTTCTGGTTACCCAATGTATCCGTCGTCTCTTTGCTCATATTTTTACCACAAGCTGAACCAGCTCCGTGGGCAGGATATACGATAATATCGTCCGCTAAAGGCATGATTTTATTGCGAAGAGAATCGTATAAATGACCCGCTAAAATTTCTTCTGTTAAGTCAGCTTTTACTTTTTGAGCTAAATCTGGACGTCCTACATCGCCGATGAATAAAGTATCACCTGAGAATAAGCTTGTTTCTTTTCCGTTTTCGTCAATCAAAAGGAAACAAGTTGATTCCATCGTGTGACCTGGTGTATGAATCACCCGGATGGTAGCGTTTCCTAAGGGGAATACTTGACCATCAGTAGCTGTGATACATTCAAATTCGCAGGCTGCATTAGGTCCGTAAACGATTGGAGCACCTGTTTTCGCTGATAAATCGATGTGGCCAGAAACGAAGTCGGCATGGAAGTGTGTTTCAAACACATACTTTATTTTTGCCCCATTACGCTTTGCTTTTTCGATGTATGGTTGCACTTCGCGAAGTGGATCGATAATCGCTGCTTCACCATTGTTCTCGATGTAATAAGCACCTTGTGCTAAGCATCCTGTGTAAATTTGTTCTACTTTCATTTTATTAATTTTATGCTGTGAATGTTTTTTTATTTTAATGGGAAGGCTAATTGTTGGATCAGGATATACATACCCATCACCAAAACAAACCATCCAAAACCTACTTTTAATTTATTTCCGTCTACTTTTTTACTGATGACATCGCCTAAGAAAATCCCAACGATGGCAAGCCCTGTTACGATTAACAATAAGTTCCAGTCGATTTCTTGATGTCCTAAGTCACCTGTAAATCCAATTAATGATTTAGCTGCAATAATTAACAAGGAGGTGCCTACAGCTTGCTTCATCGATAATTTTGAAAGCATCACTAAAGCTGGGATGATTAAGAAACCACCACCGGCACCAACTAATCCAGTTAAAGTTCCTACCACTGCTCCTTCTATTAGGATCATTGGGTAATTGAATACTTGTTTTTCCTCAACATAGGTTCCTGATTTTTCTTTTTCGCATTGCTCGCATTTACCACGAATCATGGATATAGAAGCTGCTACCATCAAAATCGCAAACAAAACCATCATTAAAACAGATTTGGTGACAACAAAATCACCCAAGGTAAATACCTCAGATGGGATTAAGGGAACGATGAATTTACGCGTGGCATATACAGCTGCAATCGATGGTATGCCAAAAATGACTGCTGTTTTTACGTTGATTAAGCCTTGCTTGTATTTAGGAAATGCTCCTACTAGTGAACTAGCTCCTACTACAAAAAGAGAGTAAGCTGTTGCTAGTATGGGATCAACTCCAAATAAGTAGACCAATACAGGCACTGTTAAAATGGATCCCCCACCACCAATTAAGCCAAGTGAAATGCCGATGAGTAGTGAAGCGAAATAACCTATAATTTCCATGCGTCTATTTTTGTTTTTTGTTAATACAAATTTCAAGTTATTTTTAATACTTATTCGTGATTTTTATCACAGGGGTAAAAAAAGTTTAAATCAAAAATGGAAGTTCATAATGAGGTTATAATTACTCATATTGACCTTATTGAAGATGTATTTTTCATTTTGATAAGTTTCCCCTTGATTTGATTTGTGTACATATAATGCTTGAATTTCAAGACCTTCAAGGAATTCGGTGAATTCATAAGTCAAATCAACATTCAGTTGTGTATAACTCGGTAAGCCATATTTATTCAGCGCATAATTCTTTACATCTGGTAATTTGAAGTATCCATAGCTGAAATTAGCCTTGATTGGAAATTTAGGAAATGAATAGATTAATTTTCCGACAAATGCATGTAAATCACCAAATCCTTCATTCCTTTCCCTTGGTAAAAAGGTAAAAAATGGGTCACGTCCCCATTCTCGTGGCATCAAGTAGCGACCTTCAGCGGTAATTCGGGTATAGTTCAGTGAAGTTTTCCAATGAGCATGTTCATAACCCAATTTGGCACTGATCACGCGTGATTTTTGATTCGGGGAGAAATAGGTTTTAGTGGGGTCTACATTGCCACCCTGATTTATAGCTTGTTGCTGGGTGTATTGTAATCCGGCCACCCATTCATTTTTTTTCCAATCCCATTGTAGCATACTGGTAATAAATACATTTTCTACAAATACATGCCAAAATTTAATGGATTGTTGGCGTGGCAACTGATGGGTATATCCAAGTAAAAAGATACCATTAGATTCAATGTGCTCTTTATAGTTTCCTTTTGACCCATCTACATTGACTCCGTTAGCATAAATTCCAATTGATCTACCAATGCCATACCAATCAACGGTTCCGCGCGGAGAAATCTCGTATATATATCCTCCTTCCAATTTGTTTTTTTTGCCTGGAAATATTTCACCATATAATCCGCCAACTTCAGTAGGGCGCATTCTACCGTCTTGAAGGTTGATAAATGGGGTATTGATTAATTGCTTTCCAGCTGTAATTTGGTTTTTTTTGAAATTGTATTTTAAATACAATTCTTCGAGTCTGTCCAAATCATTTTTATTTGTCAGGTTTTCTAAATCAAATAAAGCAGTCTCATATCGACTCGTCGTTTGGGTATATGGATCGATCTTAGCCATGTCGGAGGAACCTACATTGTAAATAAAATACCCTCCCACACCTAATTGGAAGTTTTTAAATGCAGCTGTTTCATAAAACAAACCTCCTCCAGCTGCGTTTGCATACGCATCCGTCAGGTTACCTTGATTATCTGTAGTCATGAGAAAGTAACGTAGATTGCCATGTACTTTTCCATGTTTGAAGGCAAATAGAAGAGAGCTTGAATCCTCTGCTACACTTTTTTTGCCTTTCCAAAGGTGTGGCATCATATGAATTTCTTGATGCTGGGCTACTAAATAAGCCGAATTTATCAAGAAGAAGATCAAAATTAAGGTGATTTTTTTAGCCATGCTTCTGGTGTTTAGGCATGCAAATTGTGACTTAATTTAATTTTTAGCCGTGATGTATATCACAGTCCTTGCAAATCGATGATTTTATTTTCGTAGTAAGTTTGAGTTTTATCAAACCGCGAGGTGTCCAGAATCCAATTCCCTAAAAAATGGATTCGAAACTCCAACTAGTAAGGGGGAACGTAAACGATAAAAGGGTATATTTTTTAGCGTATTTTTTTTCATTCACCTAGTGACTCTTGTCACATTCATCATCTTATTCATTCATTAATTTCGTACAATAATAAATCTCCAATGGGTATTTTCAATTTAATCTTTAATAAGAAATGAAACAGAATGTTCAAATAGGGCTAAAAGAAAATTGGAAGCAGTTTACCATCTTGGTCATTGTCAATGCGTTTGTCGGTGGAATGATTGGTATTGAAAGGTCTATTTTTCCTCAATTTGCTGAATTAGAGTTCGGTATTGCTTCAAAAACGGCAATCCTTTCATTTATAACTGCATTTGGTTTAAGTAAAGCTATTGCCAACTATTTTACAGGAAGACTAGCCAATAAATTTGGGAGAAGAAATCTTTTATTATTGGGTTGGATTCTTGCTATTCCTATTCCATTTATCCTCATAAATGCATCAAGTTGGAGTTGGGTAATTTTTGCTAATGTGCTTTTAGGTTTAAGTCAAGGTTTAACTTGGAGCAGTACAGTTGTAATGAAAATTGATTTAGTTGGTGAAAAGGATCGTGGTTTCGCCATGGGGCTAAATGAGTTTGCCGGTTATTTAGCAGTTGGATTAATTGCATTTCTATCAGGATATGTGGCAGATACTTACGGAATAACACCTTATCCATTCTACATTGGAATTATTATTTCATTTGTTGGTTTTATTTTGACTGCATTTTGGGTAAAAGACACCCGAGTTTTTGTTCATAAAGAGAATGTTACTGATAATACTGCACAACTTGATAATGTATTTTTAGAAACAACATTTACTAACAAAACTTTGAGTTCTGTAACACAAGCAGGTCTTGTAAACAATTTGAATGATGGAATGATTTGGGGCCTACTTCCAATAGTTCTCTTTTCGCTACACTTTGACAACAAAAATATTGGAATTATTACCGCCATTTATCCGACAATTTGGGGAATAGGACAATTGTTTACAGGCAAGATGTCTGACAAATTCTCAAAAAAGTCAATGTTATTTTGGGGTATGTTAATTCAAGGCTTGGCTATTTTTGGGCTACTATTTACGAGCAATTTTTCTGTTTTAGCCTTAATTTCTGCCCTATTGGGATTAGGTACAGCATTAGTTTATCCTACATTTTTATCAACCATTGCACAGGCTACCAGTCCAAAACAAAGAGCTGAAAGCATAGGTACATTTAGACTTTGGAGAGATTTAGGCTATGCATTTGGGGCAGTCATTTCAGGAATAACTGCAGACATTTTCGGTTTGGAATATGCCATTATGTTAATTGGCACCCTGACCGTTTTCTCTTCACTAATCATAAAGTTTCGCATGCCTGGACAAATAAAGTCTATTAAACAGTGTATCGAAGTGGAAGAAGTAAAACAAGCACTTTATTTAAGTAAAAATATTCAAATCATAGATGTGAGAAGTAGTGATGAATTCAATCAAGGTCATATTCCAAATGCTTTGAATATATCACTTCAAGATTTGAAACATAATGATTCTAAATTCGACGGTAAAGTTCGGTACATTACAGCTTGTGGTAAAGGAGGAGGAAGGTCTGCAGAGGGTGCAAAACTTTTAAAAGAATACGGACTAAATGCAATGTGGCTTTGTGGAGGTACCAATAAATGGTTCGGATTGAATTAATACTTCCTACAATTTTGCGCTAATTTCAATCATTTAATTTCTTGATAGTCTCAAACTCAAACAACATAAATGGCTACAACATTCCAGATAGTAAAGGAGTACAAATCAAAAAGAGTTTATTTAAAATTTAATAAGAAATAATTTTGTAGCAGAATAGACATGCCATCGATTCATATTTTAATCCCTTAATTATTGTTTTAATGGTCAAAAAATAAAAATAGATTAATCCGGTATGGTTTACCTACCAATTAGATAGGCTAGGAATGGATTTAAATTTACCTTCCGGTAACTTAGGTAGGCAAAAAGCCACACAGTTAACTGGTTTCTTTGTTTTTAAGGGATTAGCTTTTTAATCATCTTGATGAGCAATTTTAAATATTCATCCCAACAGGCGATCCCTTAAAATGAATATTTTATAAGCATTTCATTAGTTAGACATTCTAGGTTAAATCAATAGTGAATTCCCTATTTGCAATATTCCATTCATTGGATTTTTAGCATTTTCATTATTTTTCAATATTTTCGGTTTTCTTTGTTGGTCAGAACGAATGAACCCTAAATTTTCACATGATGCTTTTCGATCAAATTCTTTTAAACCTGAGAAAAACCTTCGCATTGTGCGTTATTTACCTCTCTTTTTTGAGTTCAAATGTAGTTTTCGCACAAAATGTTTCTTCTTTTGATGTAGTAATTTATGGTGGGACCTCCGCGGGTGTTTCTGCTGCCATTCAATCGTCTCGCATGGGTAAAAAGGTCATTTTAATTGAACCTTCTTATCGATTAGGCGGGCTGACCACGGGAGGTTTAGGCAAAACGGATATTGGTAATAAACAGGCTATAGGAGGGCTTTCGCGTGAGTTTTACCGAAATATTAAAAAACATTATTTGAAGACTGAACATTGGATTTGGGAAAAAAGAGATGCCTATCAGGGTGTTGGCTACCAAGCCATGGACGAGGATGCGATGTGGGCTTTTGAGCCTTCAGCTGCTTTAAAAGTCTATCTGGAAATGCTAAAAAATGAGTCTAATATTCACATTGTTTATAACCAGCGATTGAACCGAAAAACAGGCATAAAAAAGGAAAATCAAGTCATTAAATCAATTCAGATGGAAACAGGTCAAATTTACCTGGGTAAAATGTTTATGGATTGCAGCTATGAGGGTGATTTGATGGCGGCCTCAGGTGTTAGCTATACGGTGGGTCGGGAATCCAATAGTCAATACGGAGAGTCCTTAAATGGAGTTCAGGCGAATAACGTTAGTTTGACGCTTCATAAAAAGGCTTCCATGAATTCCATTCACCATAATTTCATCGATGGCGTGAGTCCTTACCTCATCAAAGATGATCCTAGAAGTGGATTATTGCCCTTTGTTAGTCCCGATAAACCCGGAATTGATGGCCAAGCTGATCACAAAATCCAGGCGTATTGCTACCGAATGACATTGACGAACCATCCAGAAAATCGGATACCTTTCGAAAAACCTGCGGGTTACAAGGAATTAGACTATGAGTTATTGTTTCGGAATTATGAAGCAGCTAAGGGCGATATTCGTAAAATGTATTCGTATGGAGATCCATTGGTGCCTTGGATAAATTCTGAAATGCCAAACCGGAAGACTGATACCAATAACCAAAAAGGATTTTCTACGGATTTCGTTGGCCAAAATTACCAATATCCTGAAGCGAGCTATGAAGATCGGATTAAAATTGCTGTATTGCATAGAAAGTACCAACAAGGCCTTATGTGGACTTTAGCTTATCATCCGAGAATTCCTAAGGAAGTACGTGATGTGGTTTCCCAATGGGGAATGTGCAAAGACGAATTTGCTTCAGATGGCGGTTGGACTGACCAGTTATACATTAGAGAAGCTAGAAGAATGGTGAGTGATTATGTGATGACCCAACGAAATTGCGAAGCTTTGACTGTAGCCCCAGATGTCATTGGACTTGGAGCTTACCAAATGGATTCTCATCCCATTCAGCGGTATGTCGACGTGAATGGATATGTCAAAAATGAAGGCAACGTGGAAGCGCATGTCGATGCGCCTTTTCCAATTAGCTATCTGTCGATTATTCCCAAAAAATCGGAGGTTTCTAATTTATTCATCCCCGTTTGCCTGTCCTCATCCCATATTGCTTATGGATCCATTCGAATGGAGCCTGTATTCATGGTTTTGGGGCAATCTGCCGCCATTGCAGCGAGCATTGCCATCGATAAAAACATAGCAACGCAGGAGGTTCCGTATCCTGAATTACGTGCAGCTTTGATCAAAAATCATCAAATATTGGAATAGGCTTGCCGAAATATATCGAAGAAATTTACTTTTTCATCGTTTGCATGTATTTCACTAAGTCCAAAACTTCGTTTTCCTGAATGGTTTCTAAAATACCTACCGGCATTAAGGATGTTGGCATTACTTCGCGCGATTGAATATCTGACTTATTGATTTTAGACACCTCTTTTCCTACAATCCGCATGCTAACCTGTCGGTCATTTTCCGCGATCACATTGCCAGAATAGGTCCGGCCATCGCGAGTCGTGATGACAACTAATTTATAGTCGTCTTGAATTTCTCCAGATGGATTTAAGACGTTGAATAAAAAATAGTCCAAATTAGCCCGATTTGACCCCGTCAATTCAGGACCAATATTGCCTCCATTGCCATACATTTTATGGCATGAGCCACAACTTTTTTGGAAAACAATTTCTCCTTTTGCAGCATTTGCTTCTAATATCGCGCTGGGAGTGAGGATATTCCTGTATTTGATGTATGCCTTTTCTAGCGATTGTTCCTGCTCGATGGGCCCCCAATATTCGATAAACCCACTTCCCACCACGCGCAACAATTGGCGTGCCGTATAGGCTGGTATATCGGATTTTGGAATTGTTTGGTTTTTAAGGGCTTGCGTAAGCTGCCAACCGTATTTGGGTCTGGAAGATAAGGTCTCAATGGCCTTGCGCTTTTCGGCCAGTGTCAATGATTTGTAATTGGAAATAATCAAGGCCCCGAAAGGATCTTCATTGTAATTGGCAATCGCTGAAATAACATCCATTCTCAACGGGATTTGGTTGAATAAGTTGGTCAATTCATTTTTCAACTCAACTCTCTTTGCCGTTGCTAGGTAATTTAAAGCCTCTTTTCGCTGTTCAATCGAAGCTTTTGGATTCTTTAACAAGGTTAGAAAATTTTGGGTAGCATTGGTTTCTCCAAAACGTTGGGAAATGATTGTGGCCAATTTAGCTACTTCTCCTTTTTTTAGCTTAAGTTTTTGTGCAACTAAGCCCCAATTTTTGGGTGCTTTTAAATCAATTCGCTCATCCAATCCATCCCGCATTCCTTGCAAAATGGGCACTAGATTGTTTCCATTGCTGGCTAAATGACTCACTAATAACGCATGTTCATTGGCATCCATGAGTCTCCTCGCGATGTAATTTGCAATCAGGTCGATTTTAGTATATTTTAATAATTCCAAACCTGCTTTGGGATTTGATTTAACTAAGGGCTCTAACCCAAACCATATCATTTTAGGCAAATTATGGTCTTGTGAATCTTCCGAATGTGTGGCAAGTTCTTTCGCTATTTTCCATGCCGTTGCTTCATTCATTCTTTGCAAGGCAGAAGCCAGATAGAGACGGACTACAGCAGATTTATCTGAGCTAGCCATGTGGATAAATGCTTGCTGCGCGGCAGCAGAAGGCGTCTTATCTTCACACAATAGTTGAATGGCCCATGATCTAATGTACTCATCAGAGTCTGTCAACAGGCTTTCTAACTGCCCCTCTTTAAAACTATGCGACACATGCAAACTCCATAGGGCTCTCAAACGATAATCAGCATTTGGATTATTTTTCAATATGTTTTGTAGTTCTTCTATCGCCTTTGGATCGATATTCCCTTTTCCTGCTCGATTTTGTAATATGACTCTGGCTCTTCTCGCGTGCCAATCGCTGCTATTGGTCTGAAAGGCCACTAATTTTAAATCAGAAAAAGTATTTAAATCTTCAAATCTACCAGCCCAATTTTGAGCTAAATTTTCTGTGGGCATTACGCGGTAAATTCGGCCCGTTTCTCCATTTAAAACTTCTTTTCCGCAGATATCTGCGTCATGCCAGTCGAGTACATAGAGACCTCCGTCAGGACCTACCTCCATGCTAAAACCTACCCATTGGGCGTTATTGGCTAGCAATAATTCATCTCCATGTTTGGCAACAAACCCTGAACCTGATTTTGATAAAATGTCGGATAATATGGCATGTTCGTGGATGTTGGCCATAAAGATTCGTCCCTTTTGTTCGGAAGGAAAGGCGTCCGACTGGTAAACGCGAGCTCCTCCATGAGCGGAACGGTGGGTATGATCGGCGATGGTTCGAATATCGCTATATAAATAAGGATTAAAATGTTGGCCTCCTTGCCGATGATACACTCCGCCTGGCACAACATGCCACATGTGCGGAATCACGCAAGCAGAAATAAATAATTGGCCTTTGGAATCATAATCAATGCCCCAAGGATTACTAAACCCATGGGCAACCACCTCAAAAATATCTTTGGTGGGATGATATCTCCAAACCCCTCCATTGATATCGACTCCTTCACCCTTCAAAATGTCTTCAGGAAAGGGATCATTTTGTTTGTAAATCTTCCCTTTGCCCTCAGGTTTGCGTACTTTGGAGGGGGTGGCAAAACCTTGTAGGCCATAAAGCCAACCGTCGGGTCCCCAGTGTAAACTATTTAACGTCTCATGCCGATCACGAATCCCCCAGCCTGTGAGTTTTACTTGAATATCAGCCATGTCTGCGACATCGTCATGGTTTTTGTCAGGTACAAAAAGTAAATTGGGCGGAGCACCTAAATAAAGACCATCGAAGCCTACGGCGATGGCGGATGGGAAAGCGATACCTTCTAGAAAAACTTTTTTTGAATCTGCAATGCCATCATGGTTGGTATCTTCAATGATTAAGATACGGCTGTTGCCAGCTTTGGAAAAACCAAATCCCCTCGACTCATAATCTCGGTTTTCTGCCACCCACAAACGACCTTTATCATCCCAGCAAAAGGCCATGGGTTGGGTGATCATAGGCTCTGAAGCCCAGGAATTCACCTTAAATCCAGGTTTTAAGGTCATCGCGGCTGTAGCTTCTGCCGGATTTAAAAACTTGGCATCCCGACCTTCTTGTTGGGCCACTCCCCAAAGAGCCGTAGATCCGCCACCCACGTTGAACGACATGTCTTGTCCACTGTAGCTAGCCCATAACTTATTGATTTCTGTGTCAGTTAGATTTCCTGTATATACGAGGATCTCATGCTTGATGGTTTCTATTTTCCCTTTTTTAATTTCCCAATTTTTCTTTCTTGCTCGGGCTACACCGATGCCCAATTGGCTATCAACGCGCCAATGTTGAGGAAATCCATTGTTTTCAGGATGGTCAAAGACTGCAATGTGCGCTCGGTCTTGTCGGCCTTCAATTTTGATACCGACATCTACCCAGTTGGACCTTTGCCCTTCTGCTTTCTCATTTTTTTGCCTCGCTCCGTTCAAGACCTCTCCGTCGATTCCTTGTTTCCAAGGCATGCGAACAAATAATCCACCGTAATCATACATGCCTATGGTGACATCGGTCTTTGCTTCCCCGGTCCAAATTAATTTGAGTAAATACTTTCCATTTTCCTCTCGCATGGACCAAGTTTGGGTTTCGGTCAATGTTGCATTTCCTTTTTCGTCGAGTAAATCATAAACGGTTTCCCATTTTACTTCGTTGCCACTGGCTTTAATGACGCTTGCTTTGGATTTACGCCAATAATCCCCTTCTGGATGATGGAAATAATCGCGGCCATTGACCCGGGTATATCCCCAATAAATGCCGGTTTGGTGCTTGTGATGACCTGGGCTATATTCTGTTAATACTCCATTTCCGTCTGGCGCCACGAGGGGATGTAGGAATGGACGAAAATTATCTTTGGCGACTTGTGTTAAAATGGGTGATTTTCCGTTTTTTCTGAAAATTGAAATACTACTTGTTTTAGCATCTTGAGTGATGAACAAGCTAGTAATTTTTAAGGGACTGGATTTAGATTTATTGCTTTGAGCGATTGATAAAGGGGTTGATGATGCCAAAAATAATAGGCAAAACAGGAAGTTTTTTTTCATAGGTTTTATAGGTCGTACAAAAATGGAGTAGCCTTGTAATTCAATGGTACTCATTCGAATTTAGTAATTATTTGAATTTAAATAAAGCGTTTCAAATAAAAAGATCTGTCGGATATTTTATTCTAAGTTTTAGCAAATCAGTTAACTGATAAATACATTTTGGAGCTTTTTTTATGTCCTTTAGCTTTACTAACTTTCTAAAAGTTAGTAAAGCTTAGGACATATAGTATTTTTTGATATCGATTAAGGAGATAAATTCAAAATGCTATTGAGTTAACATTTAAAGTCATATTTATAGAACAAAGTTGTTATCATTAGGAACACTTGTTAATTACAATTTGTCTTAATAAATGCATCAGCATCTGCATAAGATCGATTTTTAGCGGCATTCAACGCGCTACAAGCTTCTTCTTTTTTTCCTAAGGCAATTAATGCCATCGCTTTAAAAAAGTAGGATTTACCAGTGGTATTTTGAGTAAATGTATTGGCCTTATCAAAGTACTGAATACAATTGCGGTAGTTTTTATTTGAGTAATAGCAAATACCAATATTTTCAAAATGCGTGTAGTTGCCTGGTTCTGCGACGCTTGCTTGTAGGTAGAAATTAGCTGCTGCAGCGTATCGACCCTTTTGAAATGCTAATGCACCTTGGGAAGCATAATTATTAATGTTTCCTGTAGCTGCAGTATTTCCTTTGATGGTATTTTTGGCATTGGAAACGATGATAGAGTCCTGTGGAAATTTTCGCATTGCATCATCAAGCATATTGAACATCCTTTTGTCGGAGTTGCCTTTTACTTCATAAAGACCTAAAACATACTGAGCATAGGCTAATCCACCTGGTCGATACCGATTATAGACCTTAAATATTTTGGTTATTTCGGTCGTATCTCGTTTTTTGGCAGCTGCGAAAATGGCATTTTTATAATAGCTGCTCGAACGAGGCCAATGGTAAAAAGCGTTATAAGCGAAATACGCTATACTATCTATATTTTTTTTGTCGGCATAGATGGCCGTCCGAATAAAATCATTGTAATGCAAAAATGGATTGTCCTGATCACTTTCTTTTAGCAATTTTAAAGCGACGTCGTAATGCTTGTCCCTGAATTCATATCGAGCAATCAGTGCTTTGATGGGGAGGGTAGAGGTAGATAAATTTGGATAGGCTGGAAATGCATTTTCCACCTCTGATAATTCCATTTTAGGGTCCGTGTCAATTTCTCCCATGACAAATTTTTGAACCTTCAAGGATGTGAAAACTTGGTTGTTGATGTAGATCGATCCGCCAACAAGACCTAAACCCAATAAAACATATACGATAGCTGAGCTTTTAAGTGGGTTGACTTGTTGGTCTTCTTTCTTTAAAAAATAAGCAGGGGCAAACAATAAGCCGGCGGTGAGCGTGAGCATTGTTTGCATGGAAGTTCGTTCGGTGGGGAAATTCAAAAATGCATCCACAAAATAGCAGGTCAGCGCCATGAATGATATCGTCGCAAATAATCGGTATTCTTTGGCATCTTCTTTGAACCAGATTCTTAAGGTGAAAATAAATGCCAACACAAATAAGCCCAAATAGGCTAATCCACCCAAAATTCCTAAATCAGCGGCAGCCTCGATAAAGTCGTTGTGTGCATGGTAAGGGACGAATAGATCGTTGGTATATTCCTTTTCATAGGGGATGGAGGCTAATTTCCAATTTCCATACCCGTCTCCTAGGAAGGGGTGTTTGGAGAAATAATCTAAGCCAGCTTTCCAAAGGCGCAATCGGCTTTCTTCCTTCGTATTGGCCGTGATGTCATCGATTCTTTTGGTGACAGTTCCGTAGCCTCCTTGGACTTCTTGCGACTTAATGGCATTTTCTAAGACCAAATTGGCCGAAAAGAAGGCAATTGAAATGGGAATAATGAAGTAGGCGAGGGGCCAAACGATTTTAGGCCAAGCTGCCTTTGTTTTGAAGTAAAGGGTACTTGCCGTAAAAATCACTAGGAGTAGGAATAGGCCTACAAAAGTGGAACGCGTATTTAGAATAAATAGGGCGAAGCTTCCAAAAAATAGGACAAATACCCCAATCATGCGACCGAGGAATTTGGAGCGTAAGATCATATAAAGGGCAAAAGGGAATTTGATCAATAAGCTGGCGGCCATCACATTTTTATTGCCATTTTTCCCCATCAGGCTTAAAATATTTTGATCGAGTAACATCGTTTTTGCATTCTTGGAAAAGCTTGAAATAACGTCGATGCTATCATAAAGTAAAACGAGGCTGATGAAGACGGAGATCGGGAGATAATAGTTTTTGATTTCCTTTTTGTAAAGGAGAATGGCAAAGTTGGTATAGATGAAAAAGGTACTGGCCAATCTAGCAAGGCACACGATCGCTTCGGTGGGGTTGATGGCATACGAGATCGATGCTAGGGCCCAGACAAAATAAAAGCTATATAGGAGTGTGAATTTTTGGCTAAAAACGGATGCTATTGCTTCTGAATATCGATTTTGGTTGAACAAAAAGTAAACCAAAACAAGGACGTCTACCCCGCTGGTATACAACCACTGTGCACCCATGACATCAGCACCTCCAAAATCAGGGACAAAATGAACCCCCAAGTAGAGTGCGGTAATGATGTAAAGAACGATGTTGTTTGGGTTTTTCATAGGGTGGTAAAATCAACATTCTAGGGCTAGCTTTTAATCAATGAACCCTTTCCATCAAAATGAGAAGGGGTATAGGCCAAATCAAGTCTCCATAATTGTTCTAAATTAGCTATTAATTTCCTTTATTTCAATGGTAATTCTCTTGGTTTTTCATAAAAATGACTTTATTTTGGAATCGATTTTTCTTTAAATTTCAATTGATTTAACCTATTCTCATGAAGTATTTTGCCTTAATGATCCTTCTTTTATCGACTGAAATCCTCTTGGGTCAAACAAGTTCTTTGGCCATCAAGCTTTTAAAAACAAAAAACCTGATTGCTCTTTGGGACTTTAAAGAAGTTAAAGGAGAAAAAAGAAAATCATTGTTGGGCCCCTATGAATTAAGTGAAATGGATGGCTCGATAGACCGATTGCCTGAGGGGCCATTATCTGGATATTCTGCTAAATTTGGGCATGGAGCCTATTTGGCCTTGCAAAATAGTCAAACAGGCCGATTGAATATTTATGGTCCTGGCCAAGGAGTGACGGTGGCTGCTTGGGTTAAATGGACAGGGGAGACGACTGGATTTGTAGGCGGCATGTGGAATGAATATTTAGATGGCGGCAAGCGCCAATATGGTTTGTTTGTCTCATTGCCTCACTATAACGGGAAAAATCAAGTTTGTGGACATATTTCCTATACGGGTAAACCCACACCGCCTTTTCCCTATTCGAGTGATTATTCCGCGAGTAAACAAGAAGTTAGGGCGAATGAATGGACTTTTGTGTCTTTTACGTATGATGGTCAGGATATACGTTCTTATTTGAATGGGGAATTTCAAGCGAGGGAAAAGGAGTTAATCCTCAACACCAAAGGTTTTGAGGGATATCCGGATGGTTTAATTCAGTCCAAAAATCCCTATAATTTTCCAGATGGAATCGGAAACAATGGATCTGATTTTACCGTAGGAGCGGTGTTATTGAAAAGAGGGATGGGAAACTTCTTCAAAGGGCAAATTGGCGGTCTAGCCGTTTTCAATCGTGCATTGAGCGCCAAAGAACTAAAAAAACTGGCGAAGCAATAAGTTTATTACTTGGCATTAAATAGGTTGACCCTTTTAAAGATTCATCACTTTTTCAAATTCTTTCATAGGGATTAATGAGTACAAAGGCCATTTTTGTGCTCTTTTGTCCTTAGGAACTAAGCTTTGCAAGCAAGGCTCCCACACGACAAAATCAACCTGAACTTTTTTGGGAGTAGTATTTTTTAGTAATTGAAGTACCGCCATTTTTTTTAATCCTAGCCTGTGAAATAGGTTATACGCAAAACCTGCTTGTTCACTTTTGACTCGCCCTTGATCCCAATGATTTTGCTCTTTTGGATGCTGAAAATTAGGAAAATGGATTAGACTATCTTTAGGAATTCCTAATGTAGTTCCCATCGAAATGTAAGCTTCAGCAAGCTCCAAATTACTTTTTTGGCTATGCAATGGAAAACCAGAGGGCAAAAGAATTTTAGCCGAAGTACTGAAAGCTAATGTGTAGGCCACCTCGTAGCTTAGGGTGGCTATATAGTCCTGTGAATTTGTTTCGAGTTTTGTTTGAGCAATCAATTTTTCATTGGCTCGAGTATTGGCCCAACTGGCAAATCCTTGGGTGCCAACAGACTTGTTTTCGATGGATTGTTGGCGAATCTTATAAAAAAATGGCTTATAAATAAATACGCCTAATGCAATGGGAGTCATTATTCCAGCCCATTTGACCCATTTAAAGGTCATGTTTTTTTCAAATTCATATTCAATTATGGCGTGTATTGCGATCCAAGCTAAAATGGCATTTTGAAAATGATAAAAATGAAATATTTGTGTGATTTCAATATCAAAAATAAAAGTCCAAAGTAATGCAAGCGATATGGGGGTAAATAGACTGATTGTAAAAAACAAGATATGTTTCTTTGACCTGGAGAAAAGGACCATCAACATGGTAATCGCAAGTAATTTCTTATTTAAATGAAAATTGAAAAAACCATTTAAAATTTCGCTATAATCATTATCTCTTACATCATTTCCAGTCCTTAGGAGTGAATCTTTAAGTAATAAATTTCTAGTAAGCAGAACATAAATAATTAATGGAACTACAATGGCCAAGACCGGATGCAGGGATTTTTTAATATCCTTGGGCTCAAAACGGATTAAAATTGAAATTCCTGCTAAAAACAAGCCATAACATGCCGCCCAAATATCTAAAAATAAGAGTAATAGAATTATTATGCTTGATCCCAAAATCCATTTTGTTTTTTTGGTTGACACTTGATCAATCCATATTCCCATTTGAAAAGAAATCAATAAGAGCAATAAAGGACCAGAAAATAGGGTGGTCCCCATCCGATAAATGCGGTCACTGAAGGAAAATAAAATCACAATTGTACCTAAAAAAGAGTAAACTGGCCATTTTTCTTTTTCCCGAAAGGAATACCAAATCAATCCAATGATGCAGGTAAAATAGAAAATATATAGATAAGCCAATGTGGCTGTATTGGAACAAAATAGAGCAGCTGGTGAACTTAATAGGACTTGTACTGCATTGCGTACATCCATGGTAGAGAATTCCTGGCCATCCATGATATCTCGATCCCAACCTAATGTCCAAATTCTTTTTGCTCGCAAAAAATATAAATGAAAATCTTCAGAAACAATGTCAAAGGGATTGGTGTGCCAAGTAAATGTACTTGCAACGGCCCCATCATTGACCCAATGTTCAGTTGGCGCAAATTCATCTCTATATTCTTGAACTTGAGTTAATGGCCATATCAGCAGGACAGCTAATATAAACGAAATGGTAATTTTACCTGCCAAATGAAATAATTTCATTATCCAACCTTTTAAATATTAAATATCAATGGTAAAAATAGGCTTTTTTTATGAAGTTAAAACACTCTTTTTTATTGATAAATAGTATAAATCACCTAAAAAAGCCTTTGTTTTGTAATTGATTTAATCCCCTTTGATGTCATTTTTTCGCCGGCCCAAATTAATTTCTTTTGTCATCCTTGGAATTTTTTTTCAATACAATGGCTATGCGCAAAATATTGCTAGATTGCGATTTGATGATGATTTTACCTATTTAAAAGCCGATTCACTCAAGCAGAATTGGAAAGAGAAAATTAAGAATATTCCGATGAGTGATCAGGTTCAGCTTAGCGTTGGAGGCGAATGGCGAGAACAATATCAATCCTACGAACATGTGAATTTTGGAGAAGTACCATCTGATTTTATCACGGATAGTCCACACCAATTAATGCATCGAATCATGCTTCATGCTAATTTGAACTATAAAAATACCTTTCGTGTCTTTGCCCAATTAAACAATACCACTCGGTTTTTAAACCCTAATCCGATTACCTCCCAAATCGATCAGAATTTATTATCCATTCACCAACTATTTATGGATGTGAAGTTTAAAAAGCATTGGGTTTTTCGTGTGGGCCAACAAGAATTTGCTTACGGATTGGAACGATTTGTTGCTTCCCGAGAAGGTCCCAATACGCGTCTCAATTTTCAAGGAATAGTCCTGAAATATGTCAGTCCTCGGAATAAATTAGACATTTTTACTTCTAGGCCTTTGAAGATGAATCCAGGTGTTTTTGATGATGTACCTGCTTCTGAATCACTTTCTGGTATTTATTTCACCCATTTTTCCTCAAAATCAAGGAATAATGTGGATATCTATTTATTTAATTTTGAAAGTAATTTGAGGCAATACATGTTTAAAAAAGGAAATGAAAGCCGCCACACGTTAGGTACACGGTTGTATACTTCCTTAGGAGATTGGAATTATGACGTAGAAATTGCGAAACAAATAGGCTCTTTTGATCAATGGGCAATTTCATCTTATATGGCAGTTTGGGATATCAATTTGAGCCCGAAAAAGTATTTTTATCTCGGCTTTAGTGGTAATTATGTTCCTGGAGATCATTCGAGTTCAGACAAGGAATTAAATACATTTAATACGCTGTATGCAAGACCACCCTTTGGTCAAACCGTCGCACTGAATATTACAAATACCATTAATGTGAGTCCTTATGTTCGCTACCAACGATCCAATCAATGGCTTGTTACGTTCAGAAGCTCATTTGTAACCCGCGAGAGTTTAGCTGATGGTATTTATACGCCCAATATGAACCCTTTAAGACCTGTCTTGGGTAAAAACTTGAAAAGTAATGCTAAAAAAGTAGGCAATATTTTCGCGCTAGATTCCAATTATTACCCCACCAAAAATATAAGCTTGCAATTTGAATTAGGATATTGTGTGGCTGGCGACTACATGAGTGATACCGGTAATGGCCGAGATGTATTATATTTTGCCCTCAAAAATGCTTTTAAATTTTAGTCGATGAGAACTTTAACTTGCGTAAAACCTGGTGAATTTGCTTATTCTGACGTGTTGGTCCCTGAATTAATACCTGGACACGCCTTGGTCAAAGTGAAGCGAATTGGTATTTGTGGTACTGATTTACATGCCTTTGAAGGAACACAACCTTTTTTCAATTACCCTCGGGTGCTTGGACATGAGCTTGCGGGTGAGGTTGTGGCGATTGAAGCCCATCCAACGTATAGGGCAGGGGACTTAGTCAGCATTATTCCCTATTTTTCATGTGGCACTTGTTATGCCTGTTCGCAAGGGAAAACGAATTGTTGTTCTAGCTTAAATGTTTTTGGTGTTCATAGTGATGGGGGAATGGCTGAATTTATTTTGGTTCCTATCGATGCATTATTTAAAAATTATGCACTCGATCTTGATGCTTTAGCACTCTTGGAACCCTTGGCCATCGGTGCCCATGGCATTAAAAGAGCCCAAATTAAGCCCGATGAGTTTGTTTTAATTGTAGGTGCTGGCCCTATTGGATTAGGAGCAGCTGCCATGGCATCCGTAGCTGGCGCGCAGGTGATTATCCTGGACATGAATCAAAATAGGCTCGATTTTGCCCAAAATAACTTGAACATACCATACGGCATTAATCCAAATCAATCGGATGCACGGGTTGCTATCAAAGAAATAACACAAGGTCATATGCCTCGGGTTGTCATCGATGCGACAGGCTATAAAAAGGCTATCGAAAATTCGTTTCAATACATTTCACATGGTGGCACTTATTTGTTAATTGGCTTACAAATGCAGGAAATAGCCTTTTCTCATCCTGAATTTCACAAACGAGAAGCTACTTTGATGAGCAGTCGGAATGCCACGCGGGAGGATTTTGAATGGGTTGCGGATTCCATTAATTTACATTTATTGGATCCTGCTTTATTCATAACGCATCGAATTTCATTTGAAAAACTTGCCGAAGAATTCCCTGAATTAATGAACCCAACCAAAGGAGTTATCAAAGCGATGATTAGCTTTTAAGTTCGATGTTTAGAACTGAAAGTTTACCCCTAAATTCCAATTAAATTTTGTTTTAGGCACTGCATGAAGTGGATGAACCGTCTGAAAACTTACATTAAAGGGGATTTTTTTTAGGTAAATGGTCGTAATCTGAGAAGTAAAATAACCCGTAAAAGGAGCGGTATTATGAATTACAAAAATACTGGGACGAAAGCCTAATCGGGTGTTTTTGCCATTCCACACATCGCCTATTTGGGACACTAGCATAATAAACAAGCCATTTTTGACTCCTACTTCATCCAACGACTGTGATTTCCAATACATTAAGTTTAATCCTTTCATTTTAGTAAAATGATATCCTAAGTTGAACTCAAACGCATGATATCGCTGAAGTTGGAATTCTTCCTTCGTTAAGGCCGGATTATTTTTCTTGAAAAACAATGAAAAATTATTGCCTAAGGTAAAATCCCACTTGTTTTGTTGCATGATTTGATACCGAAGCCAAGTATTGACTGACCATGGTTTTGCTTGTAAATCAAAATTGAATTCTGGACTAAACGAGAAACGGCCTTTTTGTAAATACAAAGTCGTCAATAAAGCGGGTTTCCCTAATGAAAAAGAAGGTACAGGAGAAATGGCATTGTTGGTCAATTGAATATTTCCATGGATGGTTAATGGAGTTTTAAGTGAATCAAGCGGTATGCTTGCCATCCATGTATGTAAAAATAAAAATAATAATTTCAATGAGTAGGGATTTAGATCAATGTACAAAGGTAAGGATTATTCATATTAAGAATCCTTTAAATACTGAATGAACCTTCTTAATCCCGAGAATTGTCAATAAATTCGTAAAATTTAAATTTCCATGAAGCGCATACTTTCCCTGTTTTTCTTTTTTTCTGCGATTAGTTTTACTCAAGCGCAGAAATTCCTTGAAGTTCCCGGTTTTAATCAATTTTCAAAAATTGATACCTCTGGTATTTCCATATTGCCCAGTGGCCGTTATGTGAAACCTGCTGGGAAAACCACTAGCATTACGAATGATCCTTATGGAATGGCAATTAGCCCCAATGGTCATTGGGCTATTACCTTACACAATGGAGCATTTACACGGATTGATTTGCGAACGAACCAGGCTATACGTTTTCCAAAATTTGGTACTCCCAATAAACTTTCGCCCTATGGGAAAAGTTCTTTTTTAGGTGTTGCTTTTTCAACGGATAGTCAGAAAGTGTATTTAAGTGGGGGCGATGCCGGTACGGTATTAGAAGTCGAGGTACAAACGGCAAAGGTTTTACGAACCTTTAGTTTGGATGGAATCGTTTCAGGAATCCAATTTGAGGATAGTTTCACCTCCGATTTGACGTTGCTTTCCTCAAAAAATGAATTGTTGGTCCTCGACCGAGCTAACTTTCGCATGGCTAGAATTAGTTTGGCCGATGGCCAAATGAAAGAAAGTATCCCTACGGGCCGATTGCCTTTTGGCGTCAGTATAAGTTTAGATCAGAAATATGCTTTTGTCGCGAATGTGGGCATGTATTCCTATCCATTAGTGGAGGGGACTAATTTATTGAATTTAAATAAGCAATACATCCCATATCACCCTTATGCCAATGATACGAAAGAGTCGCGTGAGGGTACGGTGATCGAGGGTAAAAAGATTCCAGGTTTAGGGGATCCTAGGTCTGATGAGGCGATGAGTGTATTTCAAATCGATTTACAGTCCAATAAAATTATCAAGAAATATAAGCCTGGATTCCAATTAGGGGAAATGGTCGAAGAAATGGAGGTTGTCGGCGGTTCAAGCCCCAACTCCTTAGCCTTAGGTTCTCAATATGCCTACGTGAGCAATGCAACGAATGATAATATCGCTGTCTTGGACTTTAAAACGCAAAAAATTAAAAGCCATATTCCGATTCAATTTTCTCCTTTATTGGACAAAAGGAGGGGCTATTTGCCTTTTGGCCTATGTCTTTCCAAAGACGAAAAAACCCTATATGTTACCTGCTTAGGCTTAAATGCGGTGGCGGTGATCGATGTGATCTCCATGAAAACGAAGGGATTTATTCCGACCGGCTGGGGCCCGACGCGCGTCTTGCTGTCTGCAGATGAAAAAATGATGTATATAAGTTCTAGTAGGGGATATGGTGCGGGACCTAATGGAGGAAAAGGCTTTAAACCACCCGTCCAAGGATCTTATGTTGGCGATATTCAGCTAGGTACATTCCAACAATTAAAAACACCTAATGCGGCCGAATTAGCCAAATTAACTCAGGAGGTTCTATCCTACACTTTTGTGCAGAAATCGATGGCTAATCGAGGCAATAAAACCTTTAACATTCGAGGTAATTTGAATTCACCGATCAAACATATCGTATACATTACAAAAGAAAATCGTACGTATGATGAGATTTTTGGCCAGTTTAAAGGGGCCAATGGCGATTCTACGATTGCCCGTTATGGGTTGGGAAGGACCGTAAGGGATTCAGCGCATGTGTTTGAAAATGTACATGTGATGCCGAATCATCATTTGATTTCAAAAGCATTTTCCATGAGTGATAATTTTTACTGTGACAGTGATGCCTCCATTCATGGCCATCATTGGATGATGGGTGTAATTCCCAATGAATGGGTTGAAACCAATTCAAGCGTTTCCAAAACAAGTAAAATACTCTCTAAAGCTCCAGGAAGAAGATTTCCAAGTACGACGGGTAGTATGGATCCAGAAGATTATGCTGAAATAGGTGGGCTTTGGGAAGCTCTAGAACGAAAAAATGTTTCCTTTTATAATTTTGGAGAGGCCAATGAAACGGGTCATGTACGTGAGGAATGGTATGATACCTTAACCGGCGCGGGCCATGTGGTCATGGTGCCCATGCAAAAAGCCTTGTACAGTAGGACAAGTCATAATTATGCTGGATTTAATACGAGTATCCCAGATCAATTTCGTGTAGCACAATTCGAAGAGGAGTTTACAAAAATGTGGTTAAAAGGGAAGGAGAAAATGCCCTCTTTGGTGACGATCCAATTGCCCAATGACCATGGCACAGATCCTGCTGCTGAAGATGGATTTCCATTCAAGGAGTCTTATATGGCCGACAATGACTTGGCTTTAGGTCGAATGCTTCAGTTCTTATCCCACACACCCTATTGGAAAAACATGTTAGTTATCGTCACGGAAGATGATCCACAAGGAGGTGTCGACCACATTGATGCACATAGAAGTGTTTTAATGCTCGCTGGCCCTTATGTTAAACGTGATTATGTATCACATACCCATGCTAATTTTGGATCTATTCTACGCGTGATTTATACATTATTAGGTGTTCCATCAGTGAATCATTATGACCAAACAGCAAGTGTTTTAGATGATTTTTTCACTGAAAAACCTGATTTCAAACCTTATCAATTTGTTTTTCCTGATAAGCGAATTTTTGATGCAGATAAGACGATGATTAAATACAACCGGACGATTGACTGGCGTAAGATTAAGAAAACAGTCGAGATGGATGATGTAGAAGATGCCAGAAAAAGTTTTTAAATTTGGTCTATAAAAATTTACAATATGTCTTGTTTTGAATTTTTAATTGAATTTTAACGTAATTTTGAAAAATTTTAAATTTTAACCCTTACAAAAATGAAAAATGTTTTAATGATTGTCAGCCTTATGGCTTTAGGTTTTACAGCTACTGCTCAAAAATGGAGTGTAGATAAAGCTCATTCTAAAGTTGGTTTTAGTGTTGTTCACTTAATGCTTTCTGATGTTGAAGGTTCATTTAAAATCTCTGATGCTACTTTGACAGCTTCAAAAGATGATTTTACAGATGCTCAATTTGAGTTGACTGCAGATGTTAATTCAGTATTTACTGAGCAAGAACGTCGTGATACTCACTTGAAGAGTCCAGATTTCTTTGATGCAGCTAAATTTTCGACTATTTCTTTCAAGAGTAATTCATTCAAGAAAGTGGCTGATCGCAAGTATAAGTTGACAGGCGAATTAACGATGCATGGTGTAACTAAATTAGTGACCTTGGATGGTACTTTGAATGGTGTGTCGACCAACAAAGCAGGTAAGAAAATCGCTGGATTTAAGTTTACTGGAACGTTGAATCGTACTGCATTCGGTGTAGGTTCTATGCCAGCTGCTGTAGTAGGCGAAGAAATTGAATTAAAAGCGAATGGAGAATTTGTACAGAACTAATCTGTATTTAATCTAATAAAAAAGGCGACCTTAGGGCCGCCTTTTTTTTGCTAATTACTCTCCATTGAGCGTTTAAATCAATTTAATTTGGTAGCTGTAAGGACTAAAGGCGACCTTCGGGAAGCCTTTTTTTTGGTCTTTTATTTTATCACATGGATGTGCAAATTGATTGATCAGCCTGAGTTCAAGTCAACTGAAAGAATTTAACTTTGATTTTATGCCAAAGGCTTCTCCCGGATGAGCCATAAAAGAAGGAAGCAAATACTTCCATTCAAGATCAGCTTGGCAAAGCCGAAGCCTCCAAACAATGTCTGAGATTGAGTCTCTAAAATAAAAGTTATCACGGGAGAGCTAACACAAACGATAGGAACTAGTTTATCGCGAACTTGTAATTTTGTAAATAACCCAAACGAAAATAAACCCAATAAGGGCCCATAGGTATAGCCAGCAAGGTTGAATACCGCTGCAATTAACTCTTGGTTATTGAACAAGTGAAACAGACCAATCACTACAAAAAATAAGAGTGAAAAACCTAAATGAACACGGTGTTTAATTTTGGTTCTTTTATCTTCTTTGAATTTCTCAATGCTCAAGAAATCAATGCAAAAGGAAGTAGTTAATGCCGTCAGCGCAGAATCTGAACTTGCATAGGAGGCAGCGATGATGCCCAACAAAAAAGTCACAGCTGCCAATGTGCCAAATTGGCCTCCCAGGGCAAGCATAGGATATAATTCATCCGTTTTTGCTGGTATAGCTATTTGGTTTGATTGAGCATAAAGGTACAAAAGAGCCCCTAAAGAAAGAAAGAGGATATTGATGAAAAGTAATACCCAATAAAACCAAAACATATTCTTTTGAGCTTCGCCAATCGACTTACAGGTCAGATTCTTTTGCATTAAATCTTGGTCTAACCCCGTCATTACGATGGCAATAAACACACCGGCTAAGAAGTCTTTCCCGAAGAAATGAGGGTTTCTCCAATCCCATTCAAACATATGAGAATATCGACTTTCCGAAATGGTTTGAATCATGTCCCCAAAACCCATGTTCATTTGTTGGCCTACCAAATAAATAGTAATAAACAGGGCAATCAATAAAAACAAGGTTTGTAAGGTATCCGTCCAAATAATCGTTTGAACTCCGCCTCGATGCGTATACAGCCAAATTAGGGCGATGGATATAAAAACGGTGACGACAAATGGAACGCCAATCGGAGCAAAAATGGCAATTTGCAAGACATTTACAGCTAAATATAACCTTGCCGCAGAGCCGATGGTTCTCGATAATAAGAAGAAGGCAGAACCTGTTTTGTAGGACCAAAAGCCAAATCGTTTCTCTAAATACCCATAGATGGAGATGAGGTTCATTCGGTAATACAAGGGCATGAGCACCAAGGCAATGGTTAAGTAACCTAAAGAATGACCTAGGATTAATTGGAAGTAAGTGAATGACGTTTTGCCGACAGCCCCAGGAACGGAGATAAAAGTTAATCCAGAGATGGAAGTGCCTATCATTCCAAAAGCCACTAACCACCATGGAGATTGCCTATTGGCAGTAAAAAATGCATTTGTGTCAGCACCTTTTGACGTAAAGTAAGAAATCACCAAAAGTAAAGCAAAATAGATGGCTAGAATTCCACCGGCTAATTGGACAGACATAGGTGATTAAAAGGATTTTTTTTTAAATTTGTAGAAGGTCTTTTTTAATTGAATCAAAAATATGGAATTCTCCGTAGATAACGTTTCTCAATTACATTTTTCTTTTGTTAATCAAGAGAAATGGCAGGAAGAAATTTCAGTTCAAGTGGAGGAAGAAGTGGTGCCCGCGCACCAATTGGTCGTTTATAATGACGAGGTTAATTCGTTTGAATATGTGATCTTGACCTTGATTGAGGTATGTAACCACTCGGCAGAGCAGGCAGAACAATGCACCTTAATGATTCATTTCAAAGGGAAGTGTGGGGTAAAATCGGGTGAATTTGATGAATTAGTAACCATGAGAAATGAGATTTGCCGTAGAGGCATTTCAGCTGAAATAGAATCTTTTCAAAATTAATATGATGCATACCTATCCTTCACGAATCATTGAACAGGCAGTAGAGGAAATATCTAAACTCCCTGGGATAGGTAAAAAGTCCGCATTAAGGTTAGCCTTACATTTATTAAAGCGCCCTGAATCACAATCATTGCAGTTGGCCCACGCGGTAGTCCAATTACGCACTGAAACTCGCTATTGCCCCAAATGTCACATGATTTCAGATGGTGATTTATGTGGAATTTGTGCTAGCAACAAGCGCGATGAATCGATTCTCATGGTGGTAGAGGATTTGCGTGATGTGTTGGCCATTGAAAATACAGGTCAATATACCGGTTTGTACCATGTATTAGGAGGAATAATTTCACCCTTATCGGGTATTTCACCTTCCGATTTGACTATTGAATCTCTAGTGGAAAGGGTAGCCTCAGGCCAAGTCAATGAAGTTATTTTAGGTTTAAGCCCTACCATGGAAGGGGACACGACCGCATTTTATTTGACCAAAAAATTAGCTGATCATTCGATTAAAATATCGACCATTGCCAGAGGTATACCGATCGGTGGTGACTTAGAATATACAGATGAAATTACCCTCGGCAGAAGTATAGTAGGCCGAATTGTTTATGAATAGTATAAAACAAAAAAAATGAAACGCAATCAATTCTTACAAAGTTCAGTAGCTTTCTTAGGAGGCAGTTTTTTACTTTCAAGTTTCAAAACGAAAGCTATGAGGGGAAGTTTTATTGAAAATTCCCCCTTTGTATTGCCTTCTCTTCCTTATTCATTTGAGGCTCTTGAGCCGCATATAGATCGCATGACCATGGAAATTCACCATGATCGCCATCACAAGGCCTATGTGGATAATTTAAATAAGGCCGTAATCGGTACTCCGTCTGCTGCTTTAGCTTTAGAGGATTTGCTAGGTCAGATAAGCAAACAACCTGCCGTGATTCGAAATAATGGTGGAGGACACTGGAATCATAGTTTTTTCTGGAAAATCTTAAGCCCTGCCAAAGGATTGCAAGCCAGTGCTTCTTTGTTGGCTCAGATCAATCAGGATTTTGGTAGCCTGGATAATTTGAAAACAGAATTCAACAAAGCGGCCACCACACGTTTTGGTTCTGGTTGGGCCTGGTTAGTTTGGAGTAACGGTAAATTAATTATCTCATCGACGGCTAATCAAGATAATCCCTTGATGGATGTTGCAGAGGTGAAGGGAACGCCCATCTTAGCTCTGGATGTTTGGGAACATGCTTATTACTTAAAATATCAAAATAAGCGTGCCGATTATATCAACGCATTTTGGAATGTAGTGAATTGGGATTTTGTGTCTCAGCAATTTGAAAAAATAAAAAAATAATATGCTTTTAGATGAAATACCATCTTTAGATTTAGCTGATTTTAAGTCGACGGATCCTACGCGAAAAGCCAAATTTGTACAGGAATTAGGCAATGCTTTTAATACCATTGGATTTGTGGCTATTAAGGGCCATGGTTTGTCTGAATCATTTACGCAATCACTCTATCATGAAGTTGAGACGTTTTTTAAATCACCTGATGAGGTAAAAAAGCCTTATGAAATTCCTGGTATTTCGGGCCAACGAGGTTACGTGGGGAAGGGGAAAGAGACTGCAAAGGGCTTTAAAGTGCCTGATTTAAAGGAATTTTACCATGTGGGCCAACCATTTAAAGAGGATGGTGATGCTGTTTGGGAGGAATACCCAGCCAATGTATTTCCACGCGAATATCCTGAATTTGAAAAATGTACGGTAGAGGCGTTTCAAACATTAGAATCCGCGGGAAAATCTTTGTTGCAAGCCATAGCACTCTATTTAAATTTGCCCGAGGATTATTTTGAATCGCGAGTGAACAATGGAAATTCCATCCTTAGAGCTATACATTATTTCCCAATTGAAAACCCTGATTCATTGCCCGAAGGTGCGGTTCGTGCCGCTGCTCATGGCGATATCAACTTAATTACCTTGTTGATGGGCGCTTCAGCAGAAGGTTTAGAGGTATTGCGAATGGATGGAAAATGGATTCCTATAACGGCTTTGCCGGACCAATTGGTAGTTAACGTGGGTGATATGTTAGACCGACTGACCAACCATAAACTTAAATCCACCATTCACCGAGTAGTTAATCCGCCTCGAGAGAAGATGGGGACGTCACGCTTTTCTATTCCATTTTTTATGCATCCAAGGTCCGAAATGGATTTGACCTGTTTAGATTCTTGTGTTTCTACTGAATATCCAAAGTTATATGTTGATATGTCTGCGGGAGAATTTCTCAATGAACGTCTGATTGAATTAGGTCTAAAGATTAAATAAATCATGAAAAGGTCTAAACATCTAGAGTTTTTATGGGATGTTTTGATCATGGCTTCGACTTCTTTTGGGGGCCAACAAGTGCACATGGCGCTTTATTTGGAGCGACTTGTTAAGAAAAAGCAGTATTTATCTGAGGAGGAGCTTTTCGAAATACATGCTTTATGTTCAGTTTTACCTGGACCGACTTCTACCCAAGTCTTAACGGCGATTGGTTTGAAGCGAGGGGGGGCGAGTTTAGCTTATTTAACCACCTTGATGTGGATAAGCCCAGCTATTTTCATCATGACCTTGGCTGCTTTTGGGATGACTTACCTGCAAAATAAGGCAATTTTACATTTTGTTCTTCCTGTGGGGGTGGGTTTGATTTTACAAGCCGGTTGGGTTATGGCCAAAAAAGTCATCAACGGTCCATTATATGTGTTGATTTTATTAGTAACTATTTTAATAGGTATCTCATTTCCAAATCCCTTTATTTTTCCCCTTGTGATTGTATTGGGGGGTGTTATTTCATCCTTTAACTATAAATTGTTTCCTAGGCAGAATAAGCATAAAATGGTTATTCCCTGGGCGAATTTTCATCTTTATTGGGGATTTCTGGCGCTTTTGGCCATATTAGGACATTTTACTGATTATTTCCCGATCCGGATTTTTGAAAATTTTTATCGAAATGGAAGTTTGGTTTTTGGGGGTGGACAGGTGTTAGCTCCTGTACTTTTTACCGAATTTGTTGAATTTAAGCACTTAATTTCTTCGGATGATTTTTTGACCGGAATGGCTTTATCACAGTCTTTGCCTGGACCCGTTTTCGCTCTAACTTCTTATTTAGGGGTATTGTTGATGAAGGATTATGGGACCATAGGCCAATTAACGGGGAGTGCAATCGGGGCACTAGGGGTCTTTTTACCAGGTATTTTTATGATATTTTTTGTATTCCGGATTTGGGGCCAACTCAAACAATATCGATTTATACGCGCTTCTTTAGCTGGAATTCAGGCTGCTTCCGTTGGTTTGACCGGAGTGGCAGTCTATGCGTTTATAAACCCCATCATGATTTCTGGGGATTGGATCGCTTTAGGTGTGATTTTTTTCACATTTTTATTAGCCCAATTTACCCGTTTGCCATCGATCGTACTCTTTATGATGGCCCTACTGGCAGGATTTTTTCTAGGCTAAAATATTGAGCAAATATTGTCCATATCCACTTTTTACAAGCGGTTTGGCGATAGATCGCAATTGGTCTGCGTTGATGTACCCCATGCGATATGCCACTTCCTCGATACAGCCGATTTTCATTCCTTGTCTTTCTTCGATGACCTGAACAAATTGTCCCGCTTGCATTAATGAGGCAAAAGTACCCGTGTCTAACCAGGCAGTTCCTCGGTTTAATATACCTACAGACAGTTTTCCACGCTTTAAATACTCCTTATTGACATCAGTAATTTCATATTCGCCTCGGGGAGAAGGTGCGATGTTTTTGGCAATTTCTACCACATCGTTATCATAAAAATAGAGTCCTGGGACTGCATAATTTGATTTTGGGTTTGCAGGCTTTTCTTCAATCGATATGACTTTATTTTCTGAGTTAAACTCAACTACGCCATATCTTTCGGGGTCATTCACAGAATAAGCATACACAACACCTCCTACAGGGTCATTATTGGCTTGTAATAATTTACTTAATCCAGAACCGTAAAAAATATTGTCACCTAAAACCAAGGCTACTTTATCTTTTCCAATGAATTTTTCGCCAATCACAAATGCCTGAGCTAATCCATTAGGTTCTGGTTGGACTGCATATTCAAATCGACATCCTAAATTGCTTCCATCGCCTAACAATTTCTCAAAATGTGGTAAATCATGTGGCGTAGAAATGATTAAAATTTCCTTTATTCCCGCTAACATTAAAATCGAAAGTGGGTAATATATCATTGGTTTGTCATAAATAGGCATTAATTGCTTACTTACGGCTAATGTTAATGGATGAAGTCTAGTGCCAGAACCTCCGGCTAAAATGATTCCTTTCATATTTATCTTCCTTGATACATGTGGGTATAATATTTTTGATAATCACCTGATGTGACCTCATTAAGCCATTTTTCATTATTCAAATACCATTCAACGGTTTTTTCCAAGCCCTCAGCAAATTGGAGAGATGGCTCCCAACCTAATTCTTTCATGATTTTATGGGCATCGATGGCATAGCGTAAATCATGTCCTGCTCGATCCGTCACGTAAGTGATTAATTGGGTCGAAGACCCCTCAGGCCGACCTAATTTCTCGTCCATAATTTTGCACAAGAGATGAACCAAATCGATGTTTTTCCACTCATTGAAGCCACCAATGTTGTAAGTTTCACCTATTTTTCCATCGTGAAATACGGTGTCGATCGCTCTGGCATGGTCGATAACGAATAACCAATCACGCACATTTTCACCTTTTCCGTAAACCGGCAAAGGCTTTTTGTGAATGATATTATGAATCATTAGGGGGATTAATTTTTCAGGAAAGTGGTTTGGTCCATAATTATTGGAACAATTGGTAATGACGGTTGGCAAGCCATAGGTCTCATGAAAGGCTCTCACAAAGTGATCTGAGCTCGCTTTAGAGGCAGAATAGGGTGATCTAGGATCGTATGGAGTGGTTTCCAGAAAAAATTCATCTGGATTATGCAATTCACCGTATACCTCATCCGTCGAGATGTGGTAAAATCTTTTACCTTCAAATTGGCCATTCCAGTGTTTTTTGGCCGCTTGCAATAAATTTACAGTCCCGATGACGTTGGTTTTTACGAAGGCTAAAGGATCCGAAATCGAACGGTCAACATGCGATTCTGCTGCCAAATGTAATACACCATCAAATTGGTGTGCAGCAAATAATCGGTCTATTTCCTCCGCATCAGTGATATCTGCTTTAATAAAGTGGTAGTTGGCCGACTGCGCTACATCCTCATTATTGGCCAAATTGCCTGCATACGTGAGTGCATCTAGGTTATAGATTTGATATTCTGGGTATTTGTTGACGAATAAGCGTACCACATGTGACCCAATAAAACCCGCACCTCCGGTGATAACAATTTTTTTCATAAACTTAATTTAAGGCTTTTTGCCAAGCCCAAGCGTCTTTTAAGGATTCTTCTAAACTTCTTTTTGACTGCCAACCAAGGATATCTTTTGATTTTCCAATGGCCGCATATACAGCCGTAATGTCACCTGATCTGCGAGGTTTTAATTCATATTGTACTTTTTCACCTGTGGTTTTTTCAAAGGCTTGAATGATTTGTAAAACGGAAGTTCCATCTCCGGTACCTATATTGAAAAAATCATAGTAACAAGATGCATCTTTTTGTTCTAAAAGGTGCTGTAAAGCTTTAACATGTGCCTCAGCTAGGTCGCAAACATGAATAAAATCGCGTATCGCTGAACCATCAGGGGTAGGGTAGTCGGTACCAAAAACCTGAAGGGGACCTCTTAATCCAGAGACAGATTGGGTTAAAAAAGGAATTAAATTAGCTGGAGGGCCAAAAGGCAACTCGCCGATTAACGCACTTGGATGGGCACCAATGGGGTTAAAATAGCGAAGTGAGATCGCTTTTAAATCTTTTGAAGCCAGTGTAGTCTCAGAAATAATTTCTTCACACATTTGCTTCGTATTTCCATAAGGGGAAATCGCTGCTTGGACCGGTGATTTTTCAGTGACTGGAAGCTCGGCTGGTTGGCCATAAACAGTACAGGAGCTTGAAAAAACAAGGTTATTGATGTGGTATTCCTGCATTTTCTCTAAGAGCAAAATGGTGGAAGCTACATTGTTTTTATAGTATTTTAAGGGTTTTTCAATGGATTCGCCAACTGCTTTTGACGCAGCAAAATGAATTATTCCATCAATTTGATGTTCTTTGAACACTTGGTCATAGGTATCTGGTTGATTTACGTCCAAATGATAATAAACCACAGGCGCTTGGCAAATGGTTTCTAAATTCTGAATGACATGAATGGAGGAGTTGGAGAAATTGTCAACGATAATGGGATTAAAGCCATTTTCTTTTAAAACCACATAGGTGTGAGAACCAATAAATCCTGCGCCTCCAGTAATTAAAATATTCATTTCTTTCTTTTCAGATTAAATCAATCACAAATTTAGGTCGATTTTCCCCTTTAAAAAAATTATGCGTTAAAACATTTATTGTGAGGTCTATTAGGCAAACTTTTTTGATTTAAAGTGAATAGTCTATATTTTTGAAATAATATTCCTGAAAATGACTGAGCCAGCGATAAAAGCAATGATCCAATTGATGGACGATTCTGATCAAGAAGTCGTTCAAATGGTTGAGGACAAGATTCGAACCTTGGGTCCGTCCATTATTCCTATTCTTGAATCCGAGTGGGAGAATCTTAGTTTAAATCCAATTTTACAAGTAAAAATTGAGAACTTAATTCATGATTTCCAATTGGAATCCATGAGAAGTAAGTTGATGCACTGGAAGCAAGGTGGTGCCATGGATTTATTGGAAGGGATGTGGATTATAGCGACTTATCGTTTTCCTGATTATTCTTTTGCGGCTTTAAAAGAGGAAATGGAACAATTGTATTTTCAGGTATGGCCACAAATTCGAGAGAATTTGCATCCGATGGACCAAGTAAAGGTTTTGAATGGGGTGATATTTGACCAATTGAAATTTGGGGCCAACACTAAAAATTTTCATGCCGCGAATAATTCATTTTTGAATGTTGTTTTAGAATCGAAAAAGGGTAATCCCATTAGTTTATGTGTTATTTATATGTGGATTGCGCAGAAATTAGGTTTTCCAATTTATGGCGTCAATTTGCCTAATTTATTTGTGCTTACCTACAAGCAAAAAGAATTGCAGTTTTACATCAATGTGTTTAATAAAGGTTTGATTTTTAATCGCGTCGACATAGACAATTATTTAGCGCAGTTGAATTTAACGCCCAATGATATTTATTATAACCCTTGTTCTAATTTAGAAATTATCAGAAGGGTATTGCGTAATTTGATTATGGCCTATGAGAAATCGGGAGATGAAGATTATAAGGCTGAATTGACTGATTTGATTGCTTCTTTGGACTAGGTTTCGATGGCAATTGAGCAAACGAAATGCTCGAAATTCTCACTTCCTACCGATAATATTTTGTCTTTGACCTGAATTTCTGTTGGATTACTGGCGAATTGGGACAATGGGATATCTTGTTGGAATGACAAACCAGGAACTCCCATTGCCTTATAAACAGCCTCTTTACAAGCCCATGCCCTGGTCAAATCCACCTGTGAATCTTTCCACAGTTCCCACTCTTTTAAAGCTAAAAACCGAGGGCCAATTTTCTCCACATTCCTGCCGAAGCGCTCAAGATCGATTCCCACAGCTTTTTGTTCGCTGATGGCAGCCGCCACAAAAGGAAAAGAATGGCTTAAGGAAATATGATAATTTGAACCCTCAAAATAGGGTCTATTTCTTTCATCTTTTTTAAATTCCCAAGGTCCATTGGAAATTGCTTGGCACAATTGCCAAAGACAAAATCGAGCAGCTACTGATTCTATGGTTTTTTGCGAAATAGCATTTTCTGTAGACTTGCTTGTGAGCCAATTTTCTGGAAAGGTTTGAAAAAAGGGCAAATCCTCCGTAATTTCCCAAATCATCCATTCCAATGAATTGGGTGGTTTTATAAATGAGTTGGATGAAATTTGGGGCATAAATGAATGTATTTACTTGTAAAATTATCATTTTTGTCATGAAATATTTTTTAAAATTTTACGCAAGAAGACAAAATCTTGGAAATAGAAAGAATAGATACTTTTTCTGGTCATAGAGCCCCCATTTATTCTTTAGAAGAGGGGAGGGAGCCCCATTTTATTTATTCGGCAGGTTCGGATGGATGGGTGGTCGAGTGGAATTTACAGAAACCTGATGTGGGCAAGGTTATGGCACATATAGAGGGGTCCGTTTATTGCTTGAGGTTAGATCGGTCAACCAATATTTTTTGGGTCGGTCAAAACTTTGAGGGCATTCATGGAGTTCAAATAGAAGATCAGAGCCGAGTATTTTCTATTGGCATGACAAAAAAAGCCATTTTTGATATTTGCTTTTGGGGAGATCAAGTATGGATTGGGCATGATCATGGCATGATTTCGGTGATTGACCGTGAAAGCCAACAACTGATTAAACTTATTAAGGCGGGAGATAAAAGTGCAAGAACAATATGTCTTTTAGGTTCTGATCAAATAGCTGTAGGTTTTAGTGATGGATTTATTCGTGTTTTCAACAACCATTTTGAATTAGAATATGCTTGGCTTGCCCATGATTTATCGGTTTTTTCTATGGTGTATGAAATAGCGGCTCATTCTTTAATTTCTGTTGGCCGAGATGCGAAGATCAAACGTTGGTTGTTAAAGGATCAAGCGAGTCATTTGGTTCAAGAGGTGGCCGCACATATTTATGCCATTCATGATGTCGTCCAGAGTCCAGATAAGCAATTTATTGCGACTGCTAGCATGGATAAGACGATTAAAATTTGGAATGTGGATGACTTGAATTTGTTAAAAGTTATCGACGCACCGCGGTATGGATCCCATAAAAATTCAGTAAATAAATTACTGTGGTCGGCTTTCCAGGATTTTTTGGTTTCAGCCTCTGATGATAAAAATATTTCGATTTGGAAAATACATTAAAGATTTTATTTATTTTAGCAGTTATATGAGTGATAAAAAGCAAATTCCGGACGTAGCATTTTCAAAATCATTTCGCGGGTATGATGTATCTGAGGTAAATGAATATGTGCAAAATGTGAATGCGTATGAGGTATCTGTTCAATACACCATGGAGAAGTTGGAGTCCAAGGTCATAGATTTAGAAAAGGAAATAGCGCGCTTAAGAGAGTTGGAATCTTCTTTATTTCGTGCCATGAAAATGGCTGAAGAAGCGCAGGAGAATTGGAAAATCAAAATGGCTCAGGAGGCTGAGGAGCAAAAAGTAAGTACACAAAAACTGGCTAAAAAAGCCATAGAAGATGCCAAAAAGGAGGCTGAGAAAATTAAATTTTTAGCTGAGTCTGAAAAGAAACAGTTGCTGTTGGGCGCCAGCCAAGAATTAAAGGAGCAAGAGCGTGGATTGAAATCCTTAAAAGAGGCTCAGCGAGAAATAGCTAAACAGTTATCATCATTGGCCCATTTGACCTTAGACCAAGTGAGTTCTTGGGAAGGTTTGAAAATAGAAGAAACGGCATTGATCCCTTCGGTGAAAATAGAAAAAGTACCCGTTAAAAAGACGGTTGTGGCCAAAAAACCAAATGCTGTGGCAGGGTCAAAGGTCAAAGAGAAGAAAGCCGTTATTCAAGTTAAATCTAGTACTAAAAAGGCCATTGCCTCCAAGAAGCCATTGAAAAAGTCAGAATTGTCGACTGAAAATGGGGGAGATGATGGTTTGCCTACCTTAAATAAAGTTTTAGCAGCTTATGCTAAGTCGACCGGCCCCAAGGGTAAAATAGGGGATATAAATTAATTTAGATGCGTGTTTGGCAGATTAAATTAGAAAATGTTAAATTCTTTTCATTTCATGGATTGTTCCCCGAGGAGCGTGTTTTAGGAAACGAATTCACGTTAAATGTTTCGGTGGATAGAATTTCAAAGGAATGTTTTTCCGAAAATCTTGAACAATCCATTGATTATGGAGATTTGTACTCAATTTGTTCTGAAATTATGAAAAAGCCAGTTGATTTGTTAGAAACCATTTGCGAACAAATCGTCGAAAAAATTCTATTGATTTGTCCAGATTATCAAAAAATTGAAATTAGTGTAACCAAAAATTTTCCACCTTTGGGTCAAATGGAGGGGCAATCTGTTGTTACATTAACGGTTTTTAGGGATTAGAGTAAATTGTACATATTAGTGTAAATTTGCATAAATATTCATCACATGCGTCATCAAGTAACCATCAAAGATATTGCTAAGCGACTGAATATTTCAGTTGCGACAGTCTCTAGGGCGCTGAGGGATTTGCCAGATATTCATCCCGATACAAAAAAAATGGTGATTGATTTAGCTACGGAGTTAGATTACCAGCCCAATGTGATAGCTACCAGTTTGGTGAAGAGTAAGACCAAGACCTTGGGAGTTATTGTACCTGATTTAGGCTATTACTTCTTTTCTACTATTTTAAAATCGATTGAAGAAGCTGCTATAGCAGCCGGTTATAGTTTGTTAATCACCCAGACGCAGGAATCCTATGAAAGGGAATTGGTTAATATTCAGAATTTATCGAGAGGACAAGTAGAAGGTATTATTATTTCTTTGTCTAGGGAAACGGTCAATTTAGATCATTTGACACGTTTACAAAGACGTGGGATACCCTTGGTGTTTTTCGATCGGGATAGCGATGAAATTCATGCTTCAAAGGTGATGGTTGACAATGAGCAATCTGCCTATGAAGCGGTAAAACATTTGATCCATGCAGGTTGTAAACGCATTGCCTTCCTTGCTGGACCTACGAATGTATCCGTTAGTAACCAACGGATAACAGGCTATTTGAGAGCATTAGCTGAATCGGGGGTTAAGGAGGATTTAAGTTTGATTATTCATTCGGATTATATTCAGGACTCAGCCACTGTAGCCACTCAGAAGTTGATGAAGGATAAAAATAGGCCTGATGGTATTTTGGTCGTTTCGGACCGATTGGCCTTAGGTGTTTTGGTGGCATTGCGAGATTTAAATATTTCCGTGCCAAATGAAGTTAAAATAGTGAGTTTTAACAATGAGCCTATTTGTTCGATTGTTTCTCCGACGATTTCATCGGTTTCTCAACCCTTGGAAGAAATAGGCAGGTTGTCAGTGGAGCTTTTACTAGACCAAATTAACCACAAAGGAGAGGAGATGAATCCTCGCGTTGAAGTATTAAAAACGCAATTAATGGTTAGAGAATCCTCTACTAACAGGATTTAGTCCTTATTTTCAAATCGTTTTTTTTATAGCTTTTTTGATAAGTACTTCAATGCTTTTGAATTGAATTTTTACTACCTAAAAAAACGCATAATTTGATGAATTTTTTCTTGGAAAAATTGAGAGAATTTATGATATTTGTATCTATTGGAAAATCCAATTAAAATCTTGAAAATAGATTTTATCCTGTTGGATTGTTCATTGAATCAAACCATTATTTATGTCATTAAATTCTAATATTATCCCTATCAACATCGAAGATGAAATGAGGGGGGCGTACATCGATTACTCGATGTCAGTTATTGTGTCTCGTGCTTTGCCGGATGTGCGTGATGGTCTCAAGCCAGTACATCGTAGAGTACTTTATGGAATGGAGGAGTTGGGAGTTAGTTACAATAAATCCTATAAAAAATCAGCTCGTATTGTCGGGGAAGTATTAGGAAAGTATCATCCTCACGGTGATTCTTCTGTATATGATACGATGGTGCGTATGGCCCAAGATTGGTCATTAAGGTATCCATTGGTCGATGGGCAAGGTAACTTCGGATCAGTTGACGGGGATTCTCCAGCAGCGATGCGATATACGGAGGCTCGTTTGAAGCGAATCGCGGATGAGATGCTTTCGGATTTAAACAAGGAGACGGTTGATTTTCAGCCCAATTTCGATGATAGTTTAGATGAGCCTACAGTATTGCCTGCTAAGATTCCTAATTTATTATTGAATGGTACTTCGGGCATTGCGGTGGGGATGGCTACCAACATGGCACCCCATAATTTAACGGAGGTGGTTGATGGGATTGCGGCTTATATTGACAACCGTGATATTACAATTCCGGAATTGATGCAATACATAAAGGCTCCAGACTTCCCAACGGGAGGGACCATTTATGGCGTACAGGGGGTTAAAAATGCGTTTGAGACGGGTAGGGGACGAATTGTTGTGAGAGGTAATGCTACTTTTGATACCTCTAAATCAGGCAAGGAACAGATTATTGTGTCTGAGATTCCTTACATGGTCAATAAGGCTAATTTAATTAAGCAGTGTGCGGATTTAGTGAATGATAAGCGTATTGAAGGGATTTCGGAAATACGGGATGAATCTGATCGTCAAGGAATGCGCATTGTTTTTGATTTAAAGAGGGATGCGGTAGCCAATGTGGTTTTAAATAATTTATATAAGTATTCGGCGCTTCAATCTTCGTTCAGTGTCAACAATGTGGCTTTGGTTAAAGGAAGGCCAATGATGTTAAATCTGAAAGATTTGATTCATCATTTTGTGGAGCATCGAAATGAGGTGATTGTACGTCGTACGCAATATGATTTACGTGAGGCAAGAAAGCGTGCACACGTTTTGGAAGGCTTTATTATTGCATTAGATAACTTAGATGCGGTAATCAAGTTAATTCGTGAGTCTAAAGATCCTTCTGCGGCGCAAGAGGGCTTGATGTCAACGTTCAATTTATCTGAAATTCAATCGAAGGCTATTCTGGAGATGCGTTTACAACGCTTAACAGGAATGGAGCGGGAGAAAATCATGAATGAATTTGCTGAAATCATGAAGTTGATTGATGATTTGGAAGATATTTTGGCTAAGCCAGAGCGTCAATTGCAAATCATTAAGGATGAGTTGACCGAAATGAAAACGCGTTATGGGGATGAGCGTAGGACGCAAATCAATATGACAGACGAAGAATTCTCGGTGGAAGATATGATTGCGGATGATGAGATGTTGATTACTGTTTCAGCACAAGGATACATTAAACGTACAGCGATCACAGAATACCGTTCACAAACGAGAGGAGGAGTAGGTTCACGTGCGGTGGCTACGAAGGATGACGATTATACGGAACATTTGTTTTCGGCCACGATGCATAATTGGTTATTATTCTTCACGGAACGTGGAAAATGTTTCTGGTTGCGTGTGTATGCGGTGCCAGAAGGTTCGAAAGTTTCTAAGGGGAGACCTATTCAAAATATGATGAATATTGAGAATGGAGACACGATACGGGCTGTAATAAACGTTAAATCCATTACCGATCCTGATTACATTGACAATAATTTTATTGTCATGTGTACTGAAGATGGAACGATTAAGAAGACATCGCTGGAGGCTTATTCAAGACCTCGTCAAAATGGAATTAATGCCATTACAATTCGGGAAGGAGATCGTTTATTAGATGTGGCCTTAACCAATGGAAATAATCAGATCGTTATCGCGACCAATACGGGTCGTTCGGTACGTTTTGAGGAAACACGGGTAAGACCGATGGGTCGTACCGCTGCCGGGGTTAAGGGTATTTGGATTGATGAAAAAATACCGACCGAAAAGGTGATTGGTATGGTTTGTGTATCTGATCCAGCGGTCCAACAATTATTAGTGGTATCTGAAAAAGGTTATGGTAAGCGTTCGGAAGTGGATGATTACCGATTGACCAATAGGGGAGGTAAGGGTGTGAAAGCGCTTAACATCACCGAGAAAACGGGTGCATTAGTCGCCATCAAAGAAGTCGATGATAACAATGATTTGATGATCATTACCAAAGCAGGTATTTTGATTCGTTCATCGGTCGCTGAACTTCGCGTTATGGGTAGAAATACACAAGGAGTGAAGTTGATCCGTTTGAAAAATGAGTCTGATGAAATTTCGTCCGTTACTAAAATTGAAAAAGAACCTGAGCCGGAAGAGGTGGAGATCTTGGAGGGAGAAGAAGGTACTGAAGGAGCGGTAGCCATTTCAGAAGGAGCAGAATCGGCAGAAGGTACTGCAGATGGTTCTTCGGAAGATAGCGAAAGTGAATCTACGGATGGAGATATTGTAGATGATTTAACAGAAGAGTAAATTTTATCGGCCCGAAATTTATTTCGGGCTATTTTTTTAATTTAAACAAAAACAATGAAAAAATTAGTTTTAACCCTGTTTACTGTGGCTATGGCTGCAGGCTCGACTTTCGCCCAGGTGGATAAGGCTTTGGTCGAAGCGCAAAAAAAAGCCATTTTTGATGCTGTTAAAAAGACAGACGAAGCGGTAAAGAAAGCTCCAATTAAACCTAAATTATGGTTAGAAAGGGCAGTGGCATATTTGGATTTGGCTTCATTCCCAGATTCTACGGTATCTTTAAAGGATCCTGATGCATCATTTAAGGCATTGGAATACATTGCTGAGGCGGTAAAATTGGATACCAAAGATGGTAAGAAGGGAAGTACTGCAAAGGAGGCTGAGGTCTTATTGACCGGCCGTGAAAAAGCCTATGGCGCCTTAATGAATATGGGGGTAATCAAATATCAAGGAAAGAATTATGCAAGTTCATATAGATATATGAGCAAGGCTTCAGAAATTTCGCCCACTGATACTACTTCTGCGATGTATACTGGTGTTGTAGCTCAGTTATGTCAAAAAGATGCGGAAGCAAGAGTTGCCTATGAGCATTATTTAAAAATTGGTGGAAAGGATATGGCGATTATGTACGGACTATCGCAAATTTATAAAGTAGCTAAAGAAGAAGATAAATCTTTGGCTATTATAGACCAAGCGATGGTTATTTATCCCAATAATAAGGATTTGAAGAATGAGAAATTCAATATGTTGATATCTTTCAACCGCATTGATCAGGCGATTGCCCAGTTGAAGGCAACGCTAGACAAGGATCCTAAAGATGCTATGTCCTGGTTAAATCTTGGTTTATTGTATGAAAATAAGGTTTCTGGAGTGAATGATGAGGCTCGTAAATTGCAGGAAAAAACATTTAAGGTGAATGATGCGAAGCGTAAAGTGGCTGCGCAAAAAGACCAAGTGGACTTATTTTCTGATGAATTGAAGCGTACCAAAGCTAAATTAAAAACGACGCCACCGGCAAAACAAGGACCTATAAAGGCTCAGGTTGTTAAGTTAGAATCAGATTTGGCTGCTTATAACGCTGCTTTAAATGACCTAAAAGGTGATTTAACGAAGGCTGAATCCGAAGTAGGGGATTTAGCAGCTAACACAGCTAAATTGGCCGAATTGAACGCTAAAATAGCTGAATTTAGAAAGGATTTACCTATGTATTATTCCAAGGCCATTGCTGCTGATGAAAATTACTATGATGCTTTATATCAATTAGGAGCCTATTATTACAATGAAGGGGTTGAAATCAAGAAGAAAGTTGATAATATGGATATGGAAACCTATAAAAAAGATGGGAAAGCGGTTGAGGCAATGATATCAGCGAAGTATGAGCAGGCTTTGCCATATTTTGAAAAAGCATATAAAAATAAGAAAGAAGAGGATTTAAAAGAGGTTTTGAAGCAGATCTATAAAGCTTTGAAGCTTGAGGCTAAATTAACTGAACTGAAATAAGTTTCTTTAATCAAGTTTTTCTCTTTTTAGAAATAAAGCGATTTATGTGTAAATCAAAAGGCCGACTGTCATGTCGGCCTTTTTTTATTTAATGGTTCTATGAGAAGTTTCAGGGAGATGCTGGATTCTTAATCGCGTAGGGCATCTCTTCAAATAATCTATTTAACATAATATAAATTATAAAACAAATAGCGATAAATCAATTAAGCCAGATTATTCTGGCATTTAGATGTTTAGGTGTGTCTATTTAAGCGAACAATAAATAATAGGATGAGTTCCTGAAGAAATTCTATTCACGTGTTATTTTGATGATGCCATGAAATCCTAAGGTCATACGTTTGGGTATCTACATGTATAAGTTTTGATTTTGTCGCATAATCCAATGAGTTTCTGTTATTCAAATGAATGAACGAACGTCATGGAAAGATTTGTGGTGACTATGAAGCTATGGGAAATTTGACTGTGAATTCAGTCCAGCCATTTTGTTCTGATGCTACGTTGATTGAACCTAGGTGAAGGCTTACAATGCGTTCGACTAAAGATAGACCAATGCCATAACCTTTCGAAGCAGCTGTATTTTCTGCTCTAAAAAAGGGTTGGAAAATATAAGGAATATCTGCTTCTGGAATTCCTTTTCCTTCATTTTTGATTTTTATTTCAATGCATTGGTCAATAATTTGTAGGCTTACAAAGGCCTGTTTATTCGTACTGAATTTGCAGCCATTCTCGATCAAGTTCTTTAGAGCGGTCAAAATCAGTTTTTCATCCCCTTTTATTTGCAGTAATTCCTCGTCATCAGGCATGAATTGAGTATCGATCGTCACTTTATAGGCTGTATTTAATTTTTGGGTCAAGCTGCGAGATTCCCACATGATTTCGTCGATTCTTAGGATTGAAAAACTAGCTTGATAGTCAGATAGGCTAATTTTGTTGAGTTCCAACAGACTTTCAGTAATCGCAGCCAAGTCCTGCGTATCTTCTAATACGGAGGCTATCGTATGTTTATAGTCTTCTATTTTCCGCTCATTTAATAAGCTTACTTCTAATTGGGATGATATTTTCGTCAACGGGTTTTTTAATTCATGGGATACATTGGCGATGAAGGTTTTTTGTAGTTTAAATGCATTTTCAATGCGTTCCAATAAACGATTGATGGTTGTGACCATCTTCCCTATTTCATCTTCAGAATCGTCCGTATTTAGCCTTTGTTCCAATCTTTTCGGTGATAATTGGTCCACCTGTTTAATTACCTCAGATATTGGTTTTACTGCCCTACCTGCAAAAAACCAACCAGATATGACGACGATAAAGACGAAAAGTAAGAAAAGGGCAATTAAAATATTCTTTAAATCTTTCGCATTTTCGGCTGAATATTGATCCTCTGCGCCTGCAAATACTACTATTTGTCCTTCCGGAGTCACAAAAACCGTTCCAAGTACTTCTAGGTCATCGACTTCAAACCGGACCTCCTTCTTTTTAAAGACTTCTTTCACTCGGTCTACATCCACATGAAAATTGATCGTGTCGTTCGACCTATAAATGCGTTCATGACAGGTATCGTAGGCCATGATATTTTCTTTGTATAAAATATCCCGATTGGCCCGATTGATAATCCGTAAGAGCTTGGAGTCTACTTGGTTTACATTTACTAATAATTCAGCGGCTGTGTTGGCTTTTTGGCGTAGACGACTGTAAAATTTATCCTTGTAGTTTTGCTGAGAAAAGACATATATAATGAAATAAGATACGAATAGGATCGCCGAAACTAGATAAGTAAACTGATAGGTGAGTCGGGATCGTATCTGCATCTCTTATTCTTGTCGTAAAATATACCCCATGCCAAATTGAGTGTGTATCAATTTACTTGAAAATCCTTTGTCGACTTTTTTACGTAAATAATTAACGTACACTTCGATTAAATTTGAACTATTTTCATCTTCAACTTCCCAGATATTTTCGGCAATCTCTGCTTTTGAGATCACTTTTTCTTGGTTTCGAAGGAAGTATTCCAGGAGTTGAAATTCTTTCGATGTTAAGTTGATCAATTGTCCCGCTCGTGTCACTAAAGAACTATTTAGATCCATTTCGAGGTCTGCAAATTTTAAAACCTGAGCATCTAATATCGTTTGATTCGATCTTTTAATTAACGCTTTCACTCGGGCTAGAAATTCCTTAAAATCGAAGGGCTTAGGTAAATAATCATCTGCCCCAGCTTCAAAACCATTTAATTTATCATCTGTTGTACTTAAGGCCGTTAACATCAAAATGGGTGTTTGAATCCCGAGAGATCTCAATTCCCTACACAAATCTAAGCCATTAATGCCGGGTATTATGATATCCGAAACAATGAGTTGGTACGTGTGAGCCATCGCTAATTGTTTTCCCATATGACCGTCATAAGCGATTGAAACGTCATAATTATTCTCCTCCAATCCTTGCTTTAAGGATTGAACGGTCTTAGGTTCATCTTCAATTAATAAGATTTTGATCATTTTAAGATAGATACTAAATCTGCTGGAGAATAATTAATGGATTTTAATACTTTATTGTCCGATTTACGAAACACTTTCCATACCCCATGCTCTTCTTTTATTTCGGCCTCCGTACCATCTTTATCTTGGTAAAATTTGACCGTGTATTCTGCTTCCTCTAAACTTTGACATGCCTTAGACATATTTGAGCGCTGTACCTCATTAAATAAATCGACAAACTTTTCGCCTAGGCCAAATTCTAGTACAGCTCCTGATAACACATATTGTAAATCACATAGCGCATCTGCAATTTCAACCAGGTCATTTGCCGCAATCGCTTCCTTTAATTCATCTAATTCTTCGGCCAATAAACTAACCCTCAATCCACACCTTTCAGGCGATGGAATGGTGGGTTCTGCTAATATAGGTGCCCCAAATGTCTGGTGGAATTGAGCTACTTGGTTTAATGAGTCTAATTTTTGCATATCATAATTGTGTATATACTTTAAAATTAATCAATAATAAACCAAAGTCAAAAAATACCCGATAGGCTTAATTGAAACCTTCAATGGCTTGTTGGCTTAGCCCTAAACCAAGCATTTTATCCACTGATTTTTAGCCATTTGTTAACAAATAACCCACTTATCCACAATAATTTGTGGATAAGTGGGTTAAAACCTGTGGATAAGTAGATATTATCGGTCTATAGACTTGTTTCTAAATAACAATTGTGCACAAGTGTGGATATCTTGTGGATAAGTCAAGCATTATTGAAAGGAATATCGATTCAAATACGAATTCACAGAAATCCCGAATATGAAGATGGATTAATTAATCAGATGGTTTACTTTCAGTAAAGGTACCATCAGAATAAAAAATAATGACACGATCAATTTTTTTGTGAAGCGACCGACTTGATGTGGATCTGTTTTCAGAAACCACGTCAGTGCTGGTGGCACCCTGTGTTAAATTCCCTTCTTTGGCCGAGCGCCTGAGATTTGATCGTACAATAGTAGACTCCGTAGAAATATTTTTAACGGATTCTGAAGCGCTAACCTGAGAGGCTTCAAATAAATTGCTCAATGGCAAAATGTCCGGACCCGAAGTAACGGAAGGTTTTGCCCCTGAAATCGATAAGGTCCGATCCTCAAACAACAAGTCCTCTGCACTGACTTCTGGAAAGGCCGTTAGTATTTTCTGTACGACGTCTAAACTTGGTTTATTTCTGCCCGATAAAATATGAGAGATACTACTCCGTGGAATTCCTAATACATCAGCAAACTGAGAGGAACTCATTTGCTTTCTTTTAATTAATAATTCGATCTTATCACTTAGATTCATGGAAAATACTTTTGTAAATAATGAGTAACAAAAGTAAATTTTAAGCGAATGAAACGCAACAAAAAATCAAGATTTATTTTGTTTACAAAAGTGATATACAATCAGAATGAATCGCAATTTGTTTACTTTTGTACAATCCACCCACAGCCTTTTTAAAGTCTTTTTTAGACATACCTAATTGATCATAAATGAGTTCAGCAGGACTTTTATCATGCAACATTAACACACCATTGTTTTCTTTTAAAGCATCTAATACACGTGTGATTTGATGATCCATACGTACATGCCCCATAGGCTCTAGCCTTAAATCCAATTTGCCATCAGGCCTAATGTTAGAAACGTAAACAGTTGTCAATTGGCCCATGTTTAATTTTGTAAACACTTGGTTTTTGAAAAGCAAACCAATGACACAATTGTTAACTAAGCATTTGACTCCTAGGTCAGTGTATTCAAAGGGGATTACTTCTATTTTGTCGCCAATTGTAAACATGCTTTCTGTGTCAACGACTGGTAGAAATTTTTCAACACGGGCTGATGCTACAATTCGATCGGTTTGTGCATCGAGGTAAATATAGACGAGGTAGGATCTGCCAACCGTCATTTTTTGGAATTGCTGGCTAAAGGGGACAAATAAGTGTTTAGCTAATCCCCATTCTAAGAATACGCCTAAAGGGGTAACTGAATGTACTTCTAAATAGGCAAATTGGTTGATCGTTGCTAATGGCCTTAAGGTCGTAGCTATGATTCGATCCTCAGAATCCCGATAAATAAATACCTCTAAAATATCATCTATTTGATATGTTTCAGGCACATATTGCAGTGGAAGCAATATTTCATCTTCATATCCATCTAAGTAAAGACCAAAAGGAACCTCCTTAATGATACGCAAGCGATTGTATTCGCCAATTTTCAATTCATTTTCCATAAAAAAACCCGGTGTATAAGACCGGGTGTAAAGGTAATCATTGATTTTGGATTAGACTACGACATTGTTTTCACGCAATGCTTGATTCAAAGATGTTTTTAAATCGGTACTCTCTTTTCTCTTTCCTATAATCAAGGCACAGGGTACACCATATGTACCTGAAGGGAATGTTTTCTGAATGCTTCCTGGAATTACCACTGAGTTTTCAGGTACAAAACCAATGTATTCAATCGGTTCCGGACCAGATACATCGATAATTTTAGATGAACCTGTAATCGTTACTCCTGCACCTAAAACTGCTTTTTTACCTATGTGAGCACCTTCAACGACAATGCAACGCGATCCGATGAAAGCTCCGTCTTCAATAATAACAGGTGCTGCTTGAGGTGGTTCTAATACACCACCAATGCCTACACCACCGCTTAAATGTACATTTTTACCTATTTGAGCGCAACTTCCAACCGTTGCCCATGTGTCTACCATGGTACCCTCATCAACAAATGCGCCAATATTCACATAGGAAGGCATTAATATAGTTCCCTTAGCTAAAAATGCGCCATAACGGGCCACAGCTGGCGGAACAATTCTAACCCCTAATTCCTTATAGTTTGATTTCAACCGCATTTTATCATGGTATTCGAATATACCCACTTCACTAACTTCCATCTGACGAATTGGGAAATACATGACAATAGCCTTTTTTACCCATTCATTTACTTGCCATGTTCCATCTTCTTTAGGTTCAGCCGTTCTTAGCTGTCCCTTATCGACCATTTCCACCACATCTTCAACGGCTTTAATCGATTCCGCGTTTTTTCTTAATTCTGGGTTGTCCCAAGCCTCTACTATTATTTTTTCTAACGTATTCATATAAATCTTATGCAATTATTGAAAGACAAAGAACGGGTAAAATGATGAAATTCTCAACGGATTTAGAAAATAAAAGATCTCGGATTGAGCTTGTTGAGTGTTTTTTAATCGAAAATGACGATTCAATTTAACTTAAACTTTAATAATGCAAATTATTGATTTTCAATAACTTACGAATTTAAACAAAATTTAATTTTGTGATTTACAAGCCTTGAATTTAGCTAAATTGACAAGTGACATTCTGTCACTCCCCTACCCCAACGGAACATTGAAGTATTTTGTTATACAAATATAGCAAAATACTTTGAATAAAAAACGTATCCAGCCATTATTTTGTAAAAACTTTATAATTAGCATTTTAGATAAATAATAATAATACGATTTACATTTGTGAGAATCTTCTTTTAAAACGTTTAAATAGCCATTATCCTTTTTTAAAAACTTGTAATAGTTATATTTATTTCATAATTTTGATTTTTACTAATGAAATCAAATTATTTATTCAATGAAAAAAATTAAAGTAGCTATTAATGGTTTTGGTCGCATAGGTCGGCTTACTTTTCGCAGATTGCTTGAAAAGGAAAATGTGGAAATTGTTGCTATCAATGATTTAACTGATAATGCAACTTTGGCGCATTTATTGAAATATGACTCGGTACACGGTCGTTTCAATGGTACTGTTAGTTCTGATGCAGATAGCATTACAGTTAACGGGAAAGCTATCAAGTCTTTTGCTGAGCGTGATCCTAAATTATTACCTTGGGCTTCTTTAGGTATAGATGTCGTTTTAGAATCGACAGGTCGTTTTATTGATCAAGCGGGTGCTGGCCAGCATTTAACGGCTGGTGCACGTAAAGTAATTATCTCAGCTCCTGCTAAAGGTGATATTCCTACGGTTGTTTTGGGTGTTAACGATGAGACGTTAACTGATGATATGACGATTATTTCAAATGCTTCTTGTACGACCAACTGTTTAGCTCCTATGGCTAAAGTGTTAGATGATACTTTTGGAATTGAAAAAGGATTTATGACAACGGTTCATGCGTATACAGCGGATCAGAATTTACAAGATGCTCCTCATGCTGATTTGCGCCGTTCTCGTGCAGCTGCTTATTCGATTATACCTACATCCACTGGAGCTGCTAAAGCTGTGGGTTTAGTATTACCTCACTTAAAAGGTAAATTAGACGGAAACGCGATGCGTGTTCCTACACCAGACGGTTCTGTAACAGATTTTACAGCTTTATTGAAGCGTGAAGCTACTGTTGCTGAAATTAATGCAGCTTTAAAAGCGGCTGCTGATGGACCCATGAAAGGAATATTAGAATATACGACGGATGAGATTGTTTCAATTGATATTATTGGAAACCCGCATTCTTGTATTTTAGATTCTAACCTAACCACTGCCATGGGCAACTTGGTTAAAGTGGTTGGCTGGTACGACAATGAATTTGGTTATTCATCTCGCGCAGCAGATTTAATTGCTCGCGTTGGATAAACGATCTTACCATTATCTTAAAAGAGGTCTAATAAATTAGACCTCTTTTTTATTTATAGCCCTTAAGTAATTAATGGGAAAGCCTTTATCGTAAAATATTTTTTCAAATCGTGTCTTTATTCCAAAATGATCCTTATTCCAAGGTGATTCATATAAATCATTTGTTTGGGCAATAATGTCAAATTGATTTAAATTGAGGGTATCTATTGAATAATCAAAAAATGGAAGCGAATCTGTTTTAAGATGGAGAATACCATCAGGTTTTAAAACCCTTTTATATTTATTTAAAAAATTGAGATGCGTTAATCTTTTTTTCTCATCTCGATCTTTAAGTCTCGGATCAGGAAAAGTAATCCATATTTCATCCACTTCATTTTCTTCAAAAAAATCATCGATGAATTGCATCATGATCCTCAAAAACGCAACATTATTTAATTGGTCTTTTTGAGCTTGAAGGCCAGCGGCAGCTAAACGATCACCCTTAATGTCAATACCTATAAAATTCTTTTCGGGAAATAGTTTGGCTAATCCATTGCTATATTCACCCCTTCCACAACCTAATTCCAATACAATGGGATGATTGTTTAAAAATTGATTCGATTTCCAATGACCTTTTTGTTGGCCAAATTCAGGTTTAGTATTCTGAATGACATTCGATAAAACCTCTGCACGCGCATATTTAATATTTTTATTTCTGCCCACTAAATTATTTCGTCTATTTCTGCAATTAAATAGGTACTTCCAGTAACTAAGCCTAAATCATCTTTTCTCATTTTATTTTTGATATAAGCAATCGCTTGATTTACATCCGCCATCATCATTCCGCTTAATCCATATTTTTGACCCATCGATGCTAAATTGGACGCTTTGAGTGATCTTGGATTATTCGATTCACAATAGATATAATGCGCTTTTGGAGGCAATATTTGTAAGACTAAATCCAAATCTTTGTCGGCCACCATTCCTACTATAATCCATAATTCACCCCTTAATTCATTATTTACCTGTTCCATTAATAAGCGAATGCCACTTTCATTGTGAGCGGTATCCGCAATGATCTTGGGTTCATCGTTAATCATTTCATACCGGCCTTTTAATTGGGTATTGATTCGGCTATTTTTAATTCCCCATTCAATTTTTTCCTTGTTCAAATGGATTATTCCCATGGAGTCTAATTGGGCACACCAAGCCAACACACCCCTGACGTTATTGATTTGATAGGTTCCTACATAGGGGCTTTCAATTTTGAAATCACCCCAATGAGCACTTTTAAAATCAATGTTTAAGCTTTGACCCTCTGCTACCTGCATTAATTGAATTTCTTCACTGGCAAATTGAATGGGAGCTTGTTTCTCGACAGCTTTCTCTGAAAAGATTTTTGCAATTTCAGGCTGATATTCACTGATCATTACAGGCACCCCCTGTTTTATAATGCCGGCTTTTTCTAAGGCAATCTCTTGCAATGTGTTACCCAATATATCCTGATGATCATAGCCAATATTGGTTATTAAGCATCCTAATGGCTTAATGATATTCGTGGAATCGAGTCTTCCTCCCAGTCCTGTTTCTATAATGGCCCAATCCACTTGCTGCTCCTTAAAATAACAAAATGCCATGGCGACTGTCCATTCAAAAAAGGATGGACTCACTTTTTCCAGAATATTTAAATTTCCACTGACAAAAGTGCTCACCCATTCTTTTGAAACCTCTATCCCGTTAATTTTAATTCTTTCCGTAAATGATTTTAGATGTGGGGAAGTGTAAAGTCCCACTTTAAATCCATGCTCTTGTAAAATAGAGGCAATAAAATGAGAAGAACTTCCCTTTCCATTTGTTCCCGCTATATGTAAGGATTTAAATGAATGTTGCGGATTCTGTAATAGATCACACAAGGAGCGTATATTATCTAAACCAGGCTTATAGGCTTTTTTTCCCTCTCTGTGAAATACAGGTAACGAATTGTATAAAAAATGGATTACCTCATCATAGGTCATCTCTTAGGCCAACAAGATTTAATTAGTAGGTACGATTCGAATTGTTTTTAGGCCACTCGCACCTTCCCTTTTTCCTTCATCTTTGGGTTGGAACTTCGCTCCTTTGATCGCTTTCTTGTATTTTTCGGCAAGTGATAATTTAACATTCGTTTTTTCAATCCGAATTTCAGTCACACTTCCTCTTTCATTAACACGAATAAAGAAGGTAATTTCTCCGGTTTCATTTCCATTGTCTATCGAGCTAATCACTGAAGTTGGGAAAGTCCAGTTTTGTGCAATCGGCTTATCTCCAGCTCCTGATCCGCTACCTCCTGATCCACTACCATTTCCTGATCCTGAACCACCTCCAGAGCCTCCTTTTCCTAATCCTGTGCCTGAACCTGATCCTGAATTGACTGATTTAGCCGTTCTTTTACCCAATGTAAGATTTAAATCAACCACAGGCTCTTCAGGAACAACTTCTTTCGGCGGCGGAACAACAGTCGCCTTGACCGTTACCGGACTTTCTACAGTGCTGGTTATAGGAGGAACAGTATTTTGTTGGACTACCTCGGTCTCAGATTGAATAATCTCCTTCTTTTCTTCTAGTTTAGGACTTGGAGCTTCTTGTTCAAATGAAATTTCACCCTTGGATCCTTCAGGTTCAAGGACCACAGGTGCATTTGGGTTTTCATTCCAAATTTTAACTTGCCAAATCAGTAAAAAAAGCAAACCATTGAATATGATTGTAATAATCAATGCCTTAACCTGATTTTTACGTTCTAATTCTCTCTGTGCTTGGTAACTAACATTCATATTAATCTTTTTTAAACACCCAAATGTCTATTTTTTTCTCTTTTTTCAAATTAGCAGCTTCCACATACGCCAAATCCATGCTTTTCGCACTTCCTAAACTTATTCTGTAATAGGTTTCGTTTTCTGATTTAGGTAGAATCACGGCAGCTTCAAATCCCTTCTGAATGAGCTCAGCTTTACCTAGTTCCGCTTTCTCCATTGTTTTAAAACTGGCAGCAACCAAAAATATATGATCTGAGATCTCGGAAGCGGCCGGTTTACCCACTGGATTTAATTCTTCACTAGTTGATTTACTCTCTTCAACCGATAATTCACTTTGTTTTGTTTGAGCTATGGCTGTTGGCGTCGACGAAGGAACCTTACTTTGTTTATCTACTTTTTTAATGCGTATAGTCAAGGGTGAAAAAGAACTATTCACAAATTTGGAATTGGGTTCTGTTAAAATGTAGGCCCCCATTCCACCTACTATAAAGGCTAAAAGGATGTAGGCATAAAATTTTGATGTGATTTTTTTGGGTTCCTGCCCTTCTTCAACTTCCTCTTTTGTTTGCATTGGAAGATCCTCAAGGGATTTTTCTAGCGGTGCTTCAACTAAAACTGGTTTTTTTCTAGCTCCCGTTGAGACTGGATACAGACCAAATTGGTCTAAATCATAATTAAAGGTTTGATTAGGTTCAAAAATTATTTTGGATTCTTCGGTTAATGAGAAGGTCCCTAAATTTCCAAAAGCCAAGGGCTGATTCTTTCTCAACTCCTCTTTCATTTCTTTCCCAAAGATTGCCACCGATTCAAATGCCTTTTTTTGCGAAATTGAATTTTGGTTTGCCATGTGCATGGCTAGGATTCCATCATCCGATTTCAATCGTTCGTTAAATGCAATGGATTTCTTTCTTGGGTAAATGACGGCCTCTTTATCGTCAAATTTAAAATCCTGAACATTGATTACAAATCCCCCAAAATTGGGAATAATCACACAATCGTGCGCTAAAAGCAAGGATTCAATCGCCGAAATAAAATCAATTTGTTGCATAACTAAAATGAATAGGCCACTCCCACTGTGTAATTTAAGCTTTGTTGAGGATAAAATAAATATCGTTCATAACTTTTTCCTAAAATATTATTGGCACTCACCGATGCATTGAATTTTTTAGTGATTAAATAATTCACTTTTAAATTAAGGTCAACGATGGCCGGTAAATTAATAGACAGACCATTTCGAGGGTTAAAACCATATAATCCTCCTAAATAAAATACATCGGGTGATACAATGATCCGATCTTTAAACGTAATGGAATTAGTAAAAGATAAATTCATGGCTGGTTTATGAAAGGGCTTTTCCAATGAACCTAAATTTTCATACGTATTAAAATCATATTTTAAAATGGACAAAATCTTATCAAAAATCTGATAATTAATTTGGCCTGATAAATTGACTACCTGAACCTTTTTGTCACCTCCTGCATAAACCACATCAAAACGAGATGAATCCGCTTTTGTGGCCATATAAAATCCTAAATTGCTATATTCTGAATAGCCAAATTTAATTTCAAAATCAAAATTACGCTCGTTGGATCCTTTAATTCCTCCATAAATATTACTGGACTGTACAGTGTTTCTCAGGGTGATATTATTGGCCATCCAATTATTTTCAGAGACAAATTGGTTTATGGAATTAAAATAGGTGTCAGCACCAAAGCCCGCAAAAATATGCACAAAATCTGTTGGCTTGACATCTAATTTAACTACTGGAAATAATCTAGTTTGATTGATGGATAGATTTTTATCCTTTTCATTTGAAATATTTATGCCAGCCGAAACGGATACGCGATTGTTCTTGTAATTAAAACTAGGACGTACTCGATACAGTTCGCGTCGATTATTCGTCGTACTTGTCGTAATTTCAGATAACACCATATCTCCGTTTAAATAGGCGGAGATTTGATCAGTAACATGCAACACCGATTGGATTTTACTCTCCCAAATCCACTCCCTATTTTCAAAACTCGTGGATAAGTAATTCAATCCAGAAGTAGCTGTATAATCGTATTTGGCATCTTTTTGCGCATTGCCTATACTTCCTGTATAATGGAATTTATTATAGACAATATTTAAATCATTTAAATTTCCCGTGAATTTGTTGCCGTCTCTCCCATAAAAATTCGCCTCCGTTCTTTTAAAGCCAATGGATCCGTCTAATAAGTAATTCCCAGTAAATGTTTTGCTGTAAAGCTTTACTTCATTTTCATTTCTTGCTGAAAAGGCTGCCCCAACAGGCCCTCTTCGATTCGCATCGTGATTGATGTAAATTCCCTGGTATTGATTCTCTTTCGGCGATAATCCAAAATGCCCATTAATTAAGGTATGCCCATAGTTCCCAGCTCCAACCTTAATCATATTTTTAAATTTTGGACCATAAGACGAAACTAATTCATCTCCTTCTCTAGGTCCGATGATTGATGTGGTCAAAATTGCTGGACTTTTTACCTCCCACTTTCTTTCAACAAAATCATACTTCATCTTTCTACCTTTATTGGTATTTTCAACCTCCTCCAAAGGTTCAAAATTTCTTGATATTTCAGGTTTAAGTTCGATTTTACGCTCTTTTTCCAAAATAATATCATCATTCTGAATGTTCCCCTCTTTTTTTTGTTGGCCATACACGATCGATTGCATCCCAACGAGTAGAAACAATAAACCGATGAATAAGGTGGTCTTTTTGAGTTGAATGGTCATATTCATTACTTAATGGGTAGACTTTTTAATTTATTTTTGGCTAATTCAATCACAGAGGTATCACTGGAATTGTCTATGACCGATTTTAAAATGGCCTTAGCCTGCGGTAAATTCTTTAAGGAAACAAAGTTTTCTGCCAAAAGAATGTAAGATTTACCAATCACCGCATCAGAAGCTTCTGCAAATTCATTTTTAAACTTCGTCGTAATCATATCATTCGACTCCTTGAATTTACCTTCTAAACTTAATAAATAGGCTAATTCATATTGCGCTTCCGCACCTATTTCATTTTTATCTAAACTAATTACTTTGGCTAACCATTGTCTCTTAGATGCAATCTGAGTGGAATCGCTTGTATATAAATCAGCTAATGCCCGAGTTAATTTTGCCTTTTCTTCTGTCGAAATAATGCTCAATGGCTCTAATTCGTTTAATAGAGTAGCGATTGAATCCACATTTTTAGCTTCATAAGTAATGGATATAATTTTGTTATAGGCGAACGATTGTTGTTCCACCTCCCCATTTTTCAATTTGTATAAACGATAATACTGAATGGCTTCAGGGTATTTTTTTTGACCATAGGTTAACTCTGCAGTTCTCAAAATGACTTTGTTGACTTGTGGATGCTCATTTTGTTCCACTACTTTTTGATAATATTGAATGGCAGTCAATGTGTCATTAATTTGGTCTGCCGCATCTGCTACTAAGTAATTAGCCTCAACAATATTTTCGTTGCTCGGGTATTTTGAAATAAAATCTTTTAAGGATACAATGGCTTTGTCATATTTCTTTCCTTCATAGATCGCCCTAGCCGCCCCATATTTTAAATCAATGGCATCATTTTCAGACTCTGATTTATTGGTGTTTTGGTAGGTGTCTAAAACTTGGCCAAATTCTTCGGGCTTGCCAACTTTAATTAAATTCTCTTGAAGGCCTACCAAGGCATCTTTGGCAATTTTTTCGGTTGTAAATTCATTGACAATTCTTTTATAATCGAGAATAGCCAATTCATATTTATCACTATTGGTGTAAGACTGAGCTCTTTTGAAGATTGCTTGAGCTAAAAATTCACTTGCCTTAGATGCATTGATAATTTCAGTGAACCCTAAAATAGCTTCTGGATATTTAGCTGCATTAAATAAAACTAAATTCTCTTGATAAAAGGCTTCATCAGCAAATTTGGAATCAGGAAAACTTAATCGCACTTGTTTCATCGCAACCCTAGCCTCATTGCCACGGTTTAAGTAAATAAGCGTCATTCCCTTTTGAAATAAGGCATAATCCTTTTCCGTTTTTGCAATATCAGCTGCTTGACTGTAATAATTTAAGGCATCTTCATATTTTCTAGAGACCAAATAAGTATCAGCAAGTCTTAATAAAATAGTTGGGTTATTTTTAGCATTGGGCGTCAATTTTAATCGGTCTACATAGGTCTTAAATAAAGTATTCGCTTTGCTAAACTCTTTCGTATTAAAATATGCGAAGGCTAATCCAATTCTAATTTTCTGAACAAACTCTTCCGTTTTATTCGAACTTGACATTAATGGCATATAAATTTGAATCGCTTCTTCAAACTTCTTTTGAACAGAAAGCGCTTCGGCTTTTCCTAATAAAGCTTTCAACTTAATGTCTTCTTTTTCTGCGACTTGTATGGCTTCGTCGAAAAATTTTATAGCAGATTCAAATTGGTTATCATTATAGGACCTAACCCCTAAATTATACGATAAAGTCTGATAGGCTAAATTCAGTTTAGGAGATCGATTGCTAATTCCCTTTAAGTAATTAACAGCCACTTCTAAATTATCAGAATTAATAAAGGCATCAGCCACTAACTCGATGGCTTCCTCTGCATATTTACTTTTAGGAAATTTAGCATTGAAGGCTTGTATCTCATTAATGGTTTCAGACCCTTTGCCTAAATCCAATAAGACTTTGGCATAATTAAAGTAAGCATCTTCTTGTATGGCTGGATTGAATGATAGATTTCTGGCAACCTGAAACGCATCCAAGGTAGCAACCAAATTTCCAGCGCTTAGTTGGGCCAATGCCGTTGTAAACGCTGCATATTGTCCTAAGGAATCTTTTTTAGCCACTAAATCTTTTAATGTACTAGTAGCCTCATTGTATTTTTTTGTCTTAAATAGTGAGAAACCATATCGGTATTGGGACAAAGGACTAAATTTAGATCCCGTCATTTTTCCATAAGCTTCGTAACTTTTTATCGATTTGTCAAATTGATTCAATTGAAATTGAACATCAGCCACTAATAAGGCCAATTCGTCCAATCGATAGCCTGAGTTCTTTTTGACAATGATGGGTTCCGCATATTTTAAGAGTTCTGCAAATTTGGATTGATTGAAATAACATAACCCGATCCAATTAGGGATCTCTTTTCTATATTTACTGCTGGCTTCTGCCTTGGCAAAATCAACGGCAGCTTCCCCGTATCTTTTTTCTCCAAAATTAATCACCCCAGCATAATAGGATGCGGCTAAAGCGTACTCTTCTTCTGGTTCTACCTTTATTTCGTTAAATATGGGCAAGGCTTCCAAGTACTTCTTTAATTCAAAATATGAAATGGCTAATTTGAATTTTGCCTCTAAATTAGTCTCAGAGGATCTACTCAGATATTTAATTGCTTTGGTATAATCTCCATTATCATAAAAAAAAGTACCTATTCCTCTCAATAATTTAATCGCTTGGGGATGTTCAGGATTGTTGGCAATAAATCTTTCAGCCAAAATTTCTGCCTCAGGCTGACTCATGTACAATGAACACATGGTCATGTAATATTCAGCTAATACTTTTTGACCCGATTGTTCATTGCTTAAAGGTTCAAGACTTCCCAAATACGCAGAAAATTCCTCACGAGCGGCCACGTAATTCTTGGCGTCAAAGTATTCTTTAGCTTGCCTGAAATGAATGGTATGATCTTTGAAACTTAATGTTTGCTGGGCAATGGAGCCAAACGAAATGAAAAAAAGATAAAGAATAGGCAGCCAGCCAAAGGATGTATTTTTAAATTTCATTGTCAATGATTACAGCATTCTGATTAAAACAAAAATACGATTTTTCTTCAAAATTATTGCGTGCCCCAACTTTTTTTTTAAGACTATTTAGCCAAATAATCAGTAAATACTTTAACAATTGAGGTATTTATTTAATTTTACGAAATATGCCCATTCACCAACAAAAAAAATAATGCTAACAAATCTTAAACTAAAATCATTTGTGCTCGCCATGGGCATTTGTCTTTTTGCTTATCCCCTCTTTGCGACTCCTTTAAGTCACCTAATCAAAATGCCTGAGCCTCATACTCACTATTTTGAAATCACTACGACGGTTGATCTAAGCAATGTACCTTACCGTAAGCCACACATAGACTTAAAAATGGCCACATGGACTCCTGGTTCTTATTTGATCAGGGAATTTGCTAAAAATATAGAAGCCGTTAAAGCTGAAATAAATGGAAAGCCAATTTCAATTTCAAAAATTAATAAGAATACTTGGCGTGTAGCAAGAAGTGTAGATGTTAAGAAAATTCAAGTTACTTACCGCGTTTATGCCTTTGAATTATCGGTTAGGACCTCTTTTTTAGATGATTCCCATGGTTACATTAATCCAGCCAGTGTTCTTCTATATGTGAATGAACTTTCAAATCTTCCTCAGGAAGTTAAAATTGATCCTTTCAAAAACTTTAAAGTTGTATCTACTGCATTAAAAGAAACAAACAAATTCACGTATATAGCTAAAAACTTAGATGAATTAATTGATTCGCCTATTGAAATTGGAAATCACAAAGTTTGGGATTTTAAAGTGAACGGGATTCCACATCAAATCGCTTTTTATGGTTCAGTAAAAGTCGATTCAGTTCGGTTTATTGCTGATGTGACCAAGGTATGTGAAGAAGCTCAAAAAGTCGTGGGGGAACACCCATGCGACCATTACCTCTTCATTATGCATAATATAGGTAGAGGAACAGGAGGATTAGAGCATTTAAATTCAACGACTTGCTCGGTATCGAGGTTGGCCTATGAAAGTGAAAGAGGGTATCAAGGGATTTTAAGTTTATTGGCTCATGAATATTTCCATCTGTGGAATGTAAAACGGATTAGACCTAAAACATTGGGACCCTTTGACTATGAAAATGAGAATTACACCCATAATTTATGGCTTTCTGAGGGAATGACGAGTTATTATTCAGGTGTAATCTTGCAACGTATGGGTAAAATTTCCAATCAGGAGTATGTTAATCGCATAGCTGCAGAAATTTCTTCGGTTGAAAATACGCCTGGAAGCCACCTTGAATCTGCCGCAGAGGCAAGTTGGGACGCGTGGATCAAATATTACCGTCCAAATGAAAACTCGCGAAACCAAACAGTATCTTATTATGACAAAGGATCTTTATTAGGTTATGTGTTAAACGCTTGGATTATTAAGTCTACTCAGGGCGAAAAATGCATCGATGATGTTTTCAAATACCTGTATCAGGCGTATTATAAGAAATTGAACCGTGGGTTTACCGATGCGGAGTTAGAGGATGCGTTCTCAAAAGTAGCAGGTACTTCAGCAAAGCCTCTTTTTGAATCTTATATTTATGGCGTTCAAACGCCCAATTACCAAGGTTTGTTTAATGAATTTGGTTTTACCTGGGCCAATACTTATGAGGGAAAATCAATCCCATTTGTAGGTTTTACTGCTTTGGCTGGGAAAATAACTTCGGTTTATCGAGGTTCCTCAGCCTATGTATATGGATTGAATGTGGGCGACGAAATCGTGTCGGTAAATAAAGCTAATTTTGAAGGAGTAGATAAGTTATTGGCCGATAAAAAAGTAGGTGATACTATTTTATTTATCGTCAAAAGAGATGGCCTTGAGCGTAGTTTTATGGTGCCTGTACTACAAAGTCCTTTGGCTTCTTTTTCTTTGACAGATCAAAAAACCTTGACTGATAATCAGAAAAAATTACGAATGAAGTGGTTGGGTAGTCTTTAATGATCCAGATTTTGTGACATAGCCTCATACATATTTTTAAAATTTTGTATGATGGTTTCTTGAAAGGAGGAGCTGGTTGCCAGCTCCTCTATTTCTTTTTGATCAGAAAAATCCATGATGGAAAATTTGAAACTTTGCTCTAATTCTGGTGTTTCAAATTTCAATATGTATTTAGAATTCCATTCAAATAAGGATATTCGCATGGATTCATGAGCGATTTCTTTGATAAAATGCATTAATCTTCTATAATTTTGATGCTTTGGATGACATCCCCTTCTCTAATTTGATCAATCACTTCCAATCCTTCAATTACTTTACCAAAACAGGTGTGTTTGCGATCTAGATGTGAGGTATTATTTCTGGAATGGCAAATGAAGAATTGTGATCCTCCAGTATTGGGACCTCTATGGGCCATCGACAAAACTCCACGGTCATGGTATTGATTATTTCCCGTTAATTCACAAGGAATGGAGTACCCAGGACCTCCTCCACCGGTTCCATCCGGATCTCCTCCTTGAACGACGAAATCTGGAATGACCCGATGAAAAGTTAATCCATCATAAAATCCATTTTTAGAAAGGTCGGTAAAGTTTTTTACATGAATGGGTGCATCCTCCGTGTAAAATTCAATTTTCATTAACCCTTTATCGGTTAACATTTCTGCATAAGCCATATTGATCATTATTTTTATTAGGCTACAAAGATGCGAATGAATTTTGAATTATTTAAATTGAAAACAATTTCACTTACAATTAGATTACATAGCATGAAGTCATTGATTATTCTAACATTTTCCGCCTTGATTTTATTCGCCTGTGATTCAGAGGCTGATAAAAAGGAGGCAACTCAGTTTTTTCTTCGAGGTAATCAAAAGTTTAAAGAGAAAGAATATTACGAATCCATTAAATGGTATTCAGAAGCGATTTCGAAGCAGAGTAAGTTTTCAGATGCGTATTATAATCGAGGTTTAGTGTACCAAAGTCTCGAAAAAAATGATGAGGCTTTGGCTGATTTCCAAAAAGCATATGATTTAGATCCCCAATTTTCAGCGGCCCTTTCTAAACAAACAGAATTGCTTCAAAATCTTCAAAAATTTGACCTTGCACTTGCATCTGCTGCCACCCTTGTTAAAAATTTCCCTGACTCATCTGATTTTTGGTCATTACAAGGCGATATTTATTTACAAAAAACGCAATACAACGATGCGTTAGCATCTTATGACCATGCCCTCTTATTAAAACCCAATGCGGTGGAGACCTTGATCAATAAGGGAATCGTGTATCAAGAACTAAACCAATTGGATCTAGCGGAAGCTTCATTTAAATTGGCTTTAGCTACAGGTAGATATAAAGACTTAATATACAATAATTTAGGTTATTTGGATATTCAAAGGAGGCAGTGGAACCTAGCTAAACAATGGATTAAAATGGCATTGGAAATCGACCCTAAAAATGAACTGTATTTAAAGAATATGGATAAGGTAAATAAGCAATCAAGCGCGGAATAAATCCATGTATTTTTTTAGCTCGTTCGCATTTTTGATCGAATGGGTAAAAATTTCTAACAAAGCCCCACTTTTGCTTTTTTTGAAAAATTGGTTCGAAATCTCTTTCCATTCAGTCAGATTTCTAACGCTGTAGTATGCTAATCCTGCATCTAGACAGGTATTCTGAGCTGTGAAATTTTGCGTTGTTTCCATAAATCCTGCTAATTCAGGAAGTTCTTTCGCCCCTTCTAAATTTCTAAATATTCCCCCACCCCCATTATTAAAGACGATGATCTTTAAATTATTGGGCACATATTGATTCCAAAGGGCGTTTTTGTCATAGTGGAAGGCCACATCTCCTAAGATGGAGATGACTATTTTTGAGCAATTTTGGCTTGCACCCACTGCTGTACTCAAACAACCATCAATGCCACTGGTTCCTCGATTTGAAAACACCTCAGAATGAGTGAAATGTGCCGCGGTCCAATTGACATACCGGATGGCCAAGGAGTTAGCGATGTGCACATCGACTTCCTGTAGATTTTCAATTTGCCTTATTAAGTCATTATATAGATGTAATTCGGTATGATTGGGCTCATTAAAAAATACATTTTGCTTCCGAATAACCCTTTCTTGAAATGAAAGCCAAGGATTAATTTGTTTAGGCCAGGTGATTTTTTCTAAAAAAGATCGTGTTTCCATCGGAATCACATCTGTTAAGGATTGAAAAGGATCTGGTCTTCCGATGGGATTTGGATGCACTAGAAATGATTTACTCGGCTTCTCTTGCCTTAAAAACTGCTTAATTCGCTTAGAAACAAATGATTTCCCAAAATGGATATGTAAATCTGGTCTTAATGTTGGCCACAATGCTTCATTGGCCAATACTAAATCATGGTAGACATGACATCCTTCAGGTAAGTTGGCTGTGGCATCCCCGATAACTGGTATTCCAGACTCAACTATTTGAGTGAAATAGTCATTTTCTATAGCATTAAAGGGTCTTTGGCCTACCGTTATTAAAATTGATTGTGGCTTTTCAAAATTAAAATAAGTCAACAAGTCAATCGTTTCTTCTGGCTTATGGGCAGCATATAAATGGTTTAATTCTGCTACTGAAACACTACTTTGAGGCAATGTTTCGCCTGCTTGGGGATAGAAGGGTTCCGCAATAGGTATATTGAAATGAACGGGTCCTTTAGGCTCGGCAATTGCCAAATGGTAGGCGCCAATACCTAAATCAAGGTATTCTTTCCTTGGCAGAAGTTTCTGAGTAGGAAAATCTATGCATTTTTTTACATGTTTTCCGTACAATTCTTTTTGATAAATGGTCTGGCCATCCCATTGTCCGATCCATTCGGCCGGGCGGTCTGCGGTAAAAATCAATAAAGGCAATTCTTGGAAAAATGCTTCGACGATGGCTGGCGCAAAATTTAAACCTGCTGAACCTGAAGTGCAGCAAAGAATTACAGGCTTTTGGGATTTTAAAACTAAGCCTAGGCCAAAAAATCCAGCTGAACGTTCATCTGAAATGGAGTAGCAACGGATTTTTGGGTTTCTGGCTAGTGCCAACATCAATGGCGCGTTTCTGGATCCAGGACAAATGACAGCCTCTTCTACACCCATTTGGGATAGAATATCGACTAGTTCAACGATGCCTGCAGGAAATGCCATAGCAAAAAAAAGCCTCGTGAGAGGCTTTAAAAATTATCCAAGATATGTTTTTAGCGCTTTACTCCGGGAAGTATGGCGCAGACGACGAATCGCCTTTTCTTTAATTTGTCTCACACGCTCTCGGGTCAAATTGAATTTTTCTCCAATTTCCTCAAGAGTCATCGCATGCTCCCCATTTAATCCAAAATACAAAGTCACCACGTCTGCTTCTCTTTGAGTAAGTGTTGATAAGGCTCTTTGTACTTCACGACGCAAGGAATCATTAATTAATCCAGAATCGGGTTTGTCTTCTGAATCGTTTTCTAATACATCTAAGAGTGAATTCTCTTCCCCTTGAACAAAGGGTGCATCCATAGAAACGTGTCTTCCAGAGATTTTAAGCGTGTCCACAACCTCTCCTGTTGAAATTTCTAACACTTCTGCTAATTCTTCTGGGGAAGGTTCACGCTCAAATTTTTGTTCTAATTCAGAAAAAGTTTTTGAGATTTTATTCAAAGAACCTACGCGGTTCAATGGAAGACGAACGATACGAGATTGCTCCGCTAACGCCTGTAAAATGGATTGACGAATCCACCAAACGGCATAAGAAATAAATTTAAAACCACGCGTTTCGTCAAATCTTTGTGCTGCTTTAATTAAACCAAGATTTCCCTCATTAATTAAATCGCCTAAACTAAGTCCTTGATTTTGGTATTGTTTCGCTACGGACACGACAAAACGTAAATTGGCCTTTGTTAAACGCTCTAGAGATAATTGATCTCCATCACGAATTTTTTGGGCAAGTATAACCTCCTCATCCGGAGTCAATAAATCTACTTTTCCGATTTCCTGCAAGTATTTGTCAAGTGATTGACTTTCCCTGTTGGTAATTTGTTTGCTAATTTTTAGCTGCCTCATAGTATGTTACAACGGATTAAATGAGTTTATTGTTTCCAATAAACCCATAAACTTTTTATGTCTTTACTCAGATTTCTCTGAATTGTCTGGTTTAGGTAAAAGTGCTTTCGCTGAAAGACGGAATTTACCAGTCTTTTTGTCTACTTCCACTAATTTAACCTTAACCTTATCTCCCTCCTTGAATACACCATCCATGGTATCTATTCGATCCCATGAAATTTCTGAGATATGCAATAGTCCATCTTTTCCAGGTAAAAACTCAACGAAAGCTCCAAACGCTTGGATATTTTTCACTTTTCCATCGTAGATTTCGCCAACTTCCGGAATCGTTACGATACTTTTCACCATGCGAATGGCCATATCCATCGCAGCTCCGTTCGCTGAGAAGATACTTACATAACCACCGTCTTCTTTTTCTTCAATGGTAACCGTAGCACCCGATTGTTTTTGAATATCTTGAACTACTTTTCCTCCTGGCCCGATCACCGCACCAATTTGCTCTTTCATGATTTTAATCACGGTAGCTCTTGGAGTTTGTGGCTTATAATCATCTCTAACGCTAGGAATTGCCTTTTTCATCTCATTTAAGATGTGAAGTCTACCCTCTCTAGCTTGAGATAATGCTTCGACCAACACCTCATAGGATAATCCTTGAACTTTAATGTCCATTTGGCAAGCAGTAATCCCATTTTCAGTACCTGTAACTTTAAAGTCCATGTCTCCTAAGTGATCTTCATCTCCTAAAATATCTGACAATACAGCATATTTACCTGTTTTGGGATCTGAAATTAATCCCATGGCAATACCTGAAACAGGTGCTTTGATTTTTACTCCTGCATCCATTAATGCCAAAGTTCCTGCACATACAGTTGCCATAGATGAGGAACCATTAGACTCTAAAATATCTGAAACCACACGTAAAGTGTAAGGAAAATCTTCCATTTTAGGCAATACCTTTTTAATCGCACGCATGGCTAAATTACCATGACCCACTTCTCTACGTCCTACACCTCTGTTTGGCTTTACTTCACCCGTTGAAAAACCGGGGAAATTATAGTGCAACATAAACTTGTTATATCCTTGAGTCATGGCTTGATCAATAATCTGCTCATCCATTTTAGTTCCCAAAGTAACCGTAGTCAACGATTGAGTTTCCCCACGCGTGAAAACAGCTGAACCGTGTGGTGTGGGTAAATAATCCACTTCACACGTGATTTGACGAATTTCGTTCAATTTACGACCATCTAAACGGTAACGCTCTTGAAGGACCAATTGGCGAGCCGCCTCCTTTTCGATGTCATGTAAATAAACTTTAGCTAAAGAAAGATTAACCGTATGGTCTTCATTTAATGTTGAGATGTATTCATCTACAATCGCTTTGAATCCTGCTTTTCTTTCTTCTTTTTTAGGGTTCGCTAATTTAGCTACGGCCAAATATTTATCGTAATAGTTTTTCCACAATTCCGCACGCAACTCTTCGTTATGTGTTTCATGGCTATACGTTCTCTTTTCTGTTTTTCCACAAGCCACGGTTAACTCGTTCAATGCTTGGCATTGAATTTTAATGGCATCATGAGCAATGCGAAGCGCCTCAATCATTTCTGATTCTGAGATCTCATCTCCTTCTCCTTCTACCATTAATATGTCGTTTGCATTTGCGGCAACAATTAATTCTAAAGAAGCGCCAGCTAATTCACTCACACTTGGATTTACTTTATACTCTCCATTAATTTTAGCGACACGCACCTCAGAAATAGGTCCATTGAAGGGAATGTCAGATACCGCAAGTGCTGCTGCAGCCGCTAGGCCAACAAAAGCGTCCGGTAAAACCTCTGAATCCGCTGAAATTAAATTGATTAATACCTGTACATCGGCATGGTAATCATCTGGAAATGTAGGACGCAATGCGCGGTCTACTAAACGTGAAATAAGAATTTCATAATCAGACAGGCGAGCCTCTCTTTTAAGAAAACTACCTGGAATACGTCCATTTGACGCAAATTTTTCTTGGTAATCAACAGATAATGGAAGGAAATCTACTCCCTCTTTGGCCTCTTTGTTGGCAACCACAGTGGCTAACAACATCATATTTCCTGAACGAACAACCACAGATCCATCCGCTTGCTTGGCTAATTTGCCAGTCTCAATTTGGATTTCCTTGCCATTGGGCATCGAAATATTTTTTTGAATAATGTTAAATGACATACGTTTCTGAATAAATTCTCACGCAACCTCGCGTGTAAATAAGCTTTGCTTGTCGATGACAAATGTTTGGTAAACGGCAAATAAAACAGGGCTCCAATTAAATGGAACCCTGAAAATATTATTTACGAATACCTAATTCTAAAATAATAGCACGGTATCTTGAGATATCGGTACGAGTTAAGTAATCAAGTAAACGACGACGCTTACCTACTAATTTCAAAAGGCCCAAGCGTGTGCTATGGTCTTTTTTGTTCTTTTTAAGGTGCTCAGTCAAATAGTTGATTCTGTACGTGAATAACGCAATTTGCGATTCAGAAGAACCAGTATCGATTTTTGACTTTGCTTTCCCTTTTGTTTCGAAAATCTCTTGTTTTTTCTCGGGTGACAAATACATCTTTTACCAGTTTATAAGTTTTTGAAAAATTAATTTGCAAAAGTACTAAAATTGAATGTTAAATGCAAGCGAATTCGTAGGTCTAGGAAGAAACGCGTTTTTTCTGAATCCAAGTTTTAACTCTTTGCCAGGTAACTTGATAGAAATCGGATTCAAAAAGTCTGGAATCGTTTAGGGAAATGCGCATAAAATAGATTCCTATAAGTCCTAAAATGGTATTTGAAGCCCAAGCACCCAATTGCAAGAGTACTTTTCCCTCTTTGGCCATTTTGTCTCCTTGTTGGGTTAGGATATACATTAATATAAAAAAAGATACGGCCACAACCACTGGAATACCAAATCCTCCTTTTTTAATAATGGCTCCTAGGGGTGCGCCAATTAAAAACATGACGAGTATGGCTAATGCGTTGGTAAATTTATGATGCCATTCAAGGTTCGTTTTTTTCAAAATTACTTCTTTATCATCCAAGCTCACTAAATTAGTTTGGCCGAAGGTCAACATATTTTGAGTTTGTTGGAGCGCCATTTCATATGGATTTTTACTTGCCTTTTTTAGACCTTTGGCCAGTCTATTTTTAACCCATCGGGTATTTTCTAATAGCATTAATGATTGTGCAATGGTTCTTTGATGGTAAAGGAAATTAGGTGCAGTGGACGTGGTGAAACTACGTTTCATGGTATTAATTACCTTGTTTAGCGAATCTGAATCGTCGGCCAATTGCCAATTATTCCGCATGATTTCATGATGCGCAAACTGATTTTCCTCTGTTTTATGAAGATCAAAGGCATCTAAGGACATAACAATTTTACTTTTTTTGAAACTATGCAAGGCCATGTCGGTTGGATCTAAATTACCTCCTCTATCTGCGTCTTCTAAATAATCTTTGCCGTTAAAGAGTTCAAAAATCAAATATTTCTTTCCTAGAATGGTGTACATCTGAGCGGAATCTGCTAAGGTAACATGTCGGTTGCCATCATTATGGCTATGGTCGTAAATGATGAGGGACTTCAATGTTTTGTTATCGGGATATTTTTTAGCCACTTTAATGGCGTAGCCTGGAAGGTCGGTATAAAAAATCCCTTCTTTGATATTTAAGGTTGTTTTGGTCGTCTTGATGTCATATAATAAACTCCAGCCTTTTAAATTAGCCCAGGGTAAGGCTACATTGGTGAACCAAAACATGAAAAAGCTCAAGCAAACTGCTGCGATGAATATGGGTCTTAGGATCCGAATAATGGAAATTCCTGCGCTTTTTAGGGCTGTGAGTTCAAAGTTTTCTCCTAATTTCCCAAAGGTCATGAGCGATGACAATAATATGGCCAAAGGCAATGCAAGAGGAATCGTGATGAGGGAGAAGTAGAAAAAAAGCTCCACGTAGACCGTAGTGCCTAAATCTTTGCCAAATAAGTCTGAAAAATAGAAAAGGACTAAGCGTAATAGAAATATAAAAATTACCACCAACAGGGTTAAAACAAATGGCCCCCAAAATGCCTTTAATATTAACTTGTCAATTTTCTTTATCATTAACTGCCGACGATTTCTTTCAGTTTATCGGTTAAATAATCCCAAAGTTCAGTTGCGTCCTCATCACTCTTGAAGGTAGATGCGCTGTCAAAAACTTTAAGGTAGGTGGCATTTGTCAATTCGCTGACGTCTAATTTTATTTCAATGTAGGCCAATGCATTTCCTTTTTCAGGTTTATTGAATTCAAATTTGACCAGTTTATTTGGTTTGCTGTGGGTCAAGGTAGCTACATGATTTTCATCATCCCAGAAAAAATTAAAAATATCAGAATTCTTGACAGTAACTTTTTCTGCAAACCATTGTTGGAGCCCTGAAGCGGTACTAATATAAGGATAAAGTACTTTGGGTGAGGCTTTTATCTCATATTCAAATTCAAAGTGCGGTTGATCCATGGTCATTATATTTAAAGAGATAAGCATTTTTATTTCCTTTAAACAAAGGTATTATTTATACGCTAATTCCCAAATATGATTCAAAATTAATAAGTATTCATAAAATATTTGAGTTTCTTAAGGCTTTCAATTACCTTTGCATCCTGATTTGGCGGGGTAGCTCAGATGGTTAGAGCGTTGGATTCATAACCCAAAGGTCGGCAGTTCGATTCTGCTCCCCGCTACATTTAAAGGATGACCTTGTGTCATCCTTTTTTATTTTCTTTTTTAATGATTAATTTAAAGTCCCGTTAGGAATGAATATGATTAAAAAACCCTCATTTGATGAGATTTTTATGGATTTGGCGCAAAATTTGGCGTTAAGATCACATTGTACAAGAGCTCAAGTTGGTTGTGTGTTAACGAAAGATACGCGGATCATTTCCATTGGTTATAATGGGCCACCCTCAGGTACACACAACTGTGATGAGGACTTTGCAGCAGAAGGCGGTTGTCCAAAAGATTCAAAGGGTTCTTGTTCATTGGCCTTGCATGCCGAGCAGAATGCTATTTTATACGCATCTAAAAATGGGGCAAGCATTGAGGGATCCACGATTTATGTGACTTTGTCCCCTTGCATATCGTGTGCTCGGATTATCTACAGCATGAAAATTAAAAAAGTAATTTTTCTGAATTCTTATGCGGCGTATAAGGGCTTGCCAACGGACGAGGGGGTTGAATTCCTAAGGAAATTCGGGGTGGAAGTGGTTAAATATAATTAGGTAAGAGGTAATAAGTATTAGGTAAGAGGTAATAAAATTAGGTAATAGGTAATAAGTATTAGGTAAGAGGTAAGAGGTAATAAAATTAGGTAATAGGTAATAAAATTAGGTAATAAGTAAAAGTTATTAGGTAATATGTAATAGGTAATAAGTAAATCTTTTTTTTCTGTTACCTCTTACCTATTACCTATTACCTAAAAATATCTCTTACCTATTTTCAATGCTCTACTCCACCTTCGCCATGTACATGGCCATGTGCTAATTCGTCGGCTGTGGCTTCTCTGATCTTAAGAACGGTTCCGTTAAACATTAAATCTTTTTCGGCCAAAGGATGATTGAAGTCCATCATGACGTTTTCAGGGCCAATGGAAACGACCATTCCTTGCATTCTATTTCCTTGGTCATCTGTCATCGGGATGAAATTACCTACTTGGAGTATATCGTCTGGATTTTGTCCTTCTACTTGGAAAATATTTTTTGGCAAGGAGATAATGGCATTTGGGTCTACATTTCCGTAAGCGTCTTCCGCAGCAATAGTAAAGTCAAAAGTGTCGTTCACTTTTAAGTTCAGAAGATTCGCTTCAAAAGCCTCTGGAAGTCCGCTAAGACCATGAATAAAGACCATTGGCTCTTTGTCGTCTACGATTTCGACTACTTCTGCTTCTCCATTTTCTCCCGGAAAAGCTAATTGGTATGATATAAAAACGACTGAATTCGGTTTGATTTGCATGATATTGGACATATTTTTGGCAAACCTACGGGAATAATTTGACAATGAATCCATTTCAAATATAATTTTTGTCCATGGGCGCTTTTCATTAGATTTGTAAGTCAGATTGTCCTGAAAGTTCTTATGCAAAAAACGACGACCGAAGTATTAAAAGATATTCAAAAGAATAGCCTAGCTCCTATTTATTTATTGCATGGAGATGAGCATTATTTCATCGACCAACTTACCGAAGCGTTTGAGTCTGGAATTCTTTCAGAGGATCAAAAAAGTTTCAATCAGTTTGTTTTATACGGCAAGGATCAGAGTATGGCTTCTGTCGTTTCATATGCGCGTCGATTCCCCATGATGGCTGAAAAGCAGGTTATCATCGTAAAGGAGGCTGTTTTTTTAGAGGTTTTGGCTAAAGGAAAAACGGATTCTAAGTCAGAGGGTAATCCCAAAGACAAAGGAAATGAGGAATGGAAGGCCTTTGAAGATTATTGTAAAAACCCCACTCCTTCTACTCTTTTAGTCTTTACGATTAAGAATTTACTGACGGATAAATCGAAGTTATTCGGTCCATTGGCTTCTCACGGGGTTATTGTGACATCAAAAAAAATATCGGATGATAAGGTGGGTCTTTGGTTAAAGGATTATTTAGCGCAACAAAATTTAAGCATTCAGCCTGAATCATTAGAGTTGATGGTGGCCAATGTGGGCGCTGACCTCCAGAGAATGGCGCATGAGGCTGATAAATTGATTATCAACGTAGCTGCAGGTTCTGAAGTGGGCATTGAGGAGGTTGAAAAGTATGTGGGGATAAGTCGAGAATACAATTATTTTGAATTCCAAAAGGCCTTGATGCAACGAAATGTAGAAAAGGCGCAGAAAATAGCCTTTTATTTTGCTGAAAATAGCAAGCAAAATCCCATTGCACCGATGCTCATTATGCTGTTTAATTTTTTCGCCAAAGTGCTTCAAACGCATGATATGGGTGCTGTTTCGGATGCTGAGATGGCGAAAGTTCTTGGAATCAATCCATATTTTGTTCGTGACTATTTAACGGCGAAACGCAATTATCCTTTAGGTAAGGTTGTCAGGGTTATTGAGGCCATTAAAAATGCAGATTTGAAGATGAAGGGGGTCATAGGCCAACAAACCACCGATCGGGAGATTATATTGGATTTGAGTTTTGAGATTTTACATCTTTAATTGATGGGCAGGTAATCTTCTGTCTTGATGTATCCTAGATTTCCTTCGTAATAACATAAGGTCCAAATATCTTTGGTGTACCAGTGCGTAATTCGGTTTCCCTGGTTTAGCGTTTTGGAAACGGGAGCTGCAGAGGATGAGAATTCGCGTAAATAGGCTTTATTTTTATGGATAATTCCAAAATTCAGGAATGAGGGGAAGTTGGCAATCAAATAGATAAACAACAAATAAACAGAAAGCGAATAAATATAGGCATTGGGATATTTTCTGTTTTTCTGTTTTTTGTAGACCAGAATGATGGCGGCATACAAGGCGATGCCAATTAGGAAAGCCATTAAATAGGGAAAAAATGCAAAATAGATCCAGACCAATTGGTCAATAAAATCAATCTCATAGCCACCCATTTGATGTTTATTGCTTATTTGATTCAACCTTTGGCTGATGAGTGGACTTGCATTTTTAGCTTGAATGCTTGACAAATAAAATATTTCGTTCCCCCAATCATTTTTTTCTTTTGCGATGAAAGCAAGTTTGAATTTAATATTTTCAATTTCTTTATACCGAGGATTATAAAATTGTAAGTAAATTTTTTCTGCTTCTAAAAGTTGGTTTCTTTTAAACAAAGAATCTGCTTTGCTGATTTGCTTTGTATCTATTTGGCAATTAGCGTTTTGCCAAATACCTAAACACAAAAAGCAGGAAAATATAATTTTATTTAGATGGCTTGCTTGCATAATTCGAAAAACTATGATAGTTTTGCACCGCAATAAAGGTATTAATTTACTTTTTTGCAAACGAAGGTCAACCGGTGGTTGAACTTCCTTTCGGTTCCAGAGTGAACCATTTTATATACAAGCGCAAGCTTGATGATTCCGTAGCTCAGTTGGTAGAGCAATACACTTTTAATGTATGGGTCCTGGGTTCGAATCCCAGCGGGATCACCACCTTTTGAAAAAGATAGCCTATACTTCACTGTATGGGCTTTTTTTGTGGTCTAAGATTCGTGAGTCTCTGGGGAGTCTCTGACACGCACTGGAATACATAACATATAAAACCAGGAGGCATACCCAAACTACATAGAACTAAGATCTATTTACCCATAAATTTCTTAGTTTGATTTGTATTAATTCATGCGTAATTGACGTACAGCCATATATGGTTTGATTAGTTAAAGGAGATATCTTCATCATCTGAAATCTATTATTCTTTTATCAATTTGAAAACTTTCTTATCAGAAGAATTATCAGTTTTTTAGAAAATATAAACAACAATTGAAAGCCTTAATCATTACAAATTACAATGGATACATTCAAATTTTACTTCCTGTAAAATTTAATCTTTTTGTAATACAAATCTTTCCCAAAACCATACTGATCAGTTAAATAAAAGGTAGATTTCAATGCCCTTGTCGATTTAATCATTCCTGGAATTAGATAAATTAAGCTTGGAATCATAGCCACCGAAGATGCTAAATACTCATTTCCCGGATCGATAAGTTCTAAACTAAAAACAAATCCTCCTGCAGCAATCCCAACAATTATACTTGAATATACAAGTAATGAATAGTGTCTTCTATAAATATGATCTGCAAGAATTTTTGAAATATGAACATTTAAAGTAGAATCCGTTTTTGATTTTTCTATAATCTTTTCGAAATTTTGAATCGCAATATCATCCTTTCCCCTTAATGTTAATTCTACCCGTTTGATTTTTGAGTTTACTAATGGAACATAATCCATAGTTTTGAATTCCACCTTTTTCTCTACAGGAAACTTAGCTAAAATACCACAACCCATTAAAATGAATTGCGAAACAAAAAACAGTAAAACAAAACGTATATTCTTCATAAGGTTTTAGGTACTTATTATATCGAAATGGCAAATCTGTAGCCTTTATGTCTTGTTTCGATCATAATTTGATAGCTTTCAGAATAAGAAACATAGCCTGAATCACCATCTTTTAGTATGAGAATTTTAATTCCAATTTTCCTGCTTGACAAAGCTTTTCCTGACCCATCAATGGCAATTCTTTTAAATGGAATAAAATTCTAGGCATGCAAAACAATAGATAATAGGTGTAAAAATAAAAGGATGTTTTTCAATCTCAATTTCATTTAAATTTATTTTGACCTTCCAAAATTTTGTGTCCAATAATTTTGTGACCTTGCAAAGCCAACATCGGTAAATGACCCATTCATGATGTTTGCGCAATGGCCTGGAGAGTTAATCCAAGACTCTATTACTTGTTTTTCGGATGTTTGCCCCATGGCAATATTTTCACCTAATGTAGAACCTGAGTAACCTTCAGCTTTGATTCGATCGGACATCGTTCTGCCATCTTTACTCGTATGGCTAAAATAATTATTACTAGCCATATCAGTAGTGTGTTTATTGGCCGATACTCCTAGTTTATCATTCCAAATTAATTTGGCAACGGCAGGCATTTTAACAGTTCCGCAATTACATCCAGTTGAACGGTATGAATTTATCAAATTCAACATATTGGATTTATTGATCCCATTGACAACTTCATTAGTTGGAGTTACAGAATTCTCATCTGATTTACTACAAGCATTTACCAGGATAATTAAGATGATTAAACAACGTATTAGAGAATTTTTTGACATTTGATTAAACTATTTAAATCTTACAATCAGGAAATTTAAATTTACTATTTAACTTATAATTTTAGTTTAATATTTATTTAATGGTAAATTATAAAGTAACCAACATCAATATTTCAGCACTGTGCACTTCCCTTTTCATTCCCCCTCAACGCAACCATTTCCAGCGTTTTGCCCAGTCATTTAAGACCTCTTGGCGCCAACGATACACCGTTTTTCCGCCTTGAATCTTTCCCTCATATAAATTCAAATCAGGCTTATCTGTATACCAATGCTTTCCTAAAAGATAATCTGTTGGGTGCTTTTTGCCTGGCCACACATTGGTGACAACGAGCTGGCCCGGGGCTATATTTAATCCGCTGACGGAACTACTAAATCGATACGAGATGGTTTCTGCCTGCTTCGGCACATATTTTAAGCAATATTCGCCTTTCCCCAAATAATACCCAGGCCATTTTTGAATATTTTCTCTATACACAGTTTCCATCCAAAAGCAAGCCGAATCTTTCGATATTGAAATGTGAGGTCCTTTGAAATGAAATTCAACCACGGTGCAAAATGAAACAGAATCCTTCACCGTGGTACTGCGATTCAAAATTACACGTGGGCTTTGAGAAATCGGGGTAAATTGGCCGCCCCAACTACCTCGCGTAGGATTCTCAGGATTTCCATCCATCATGTACAAAAGCGATGGAGTATCTCCCATCTTAATTTCTCCTCGGTAATAATTTTTAAAATCCTTTCCCAAGTGGCCCGCTCCTTGAATATGGGTATCATAATAATCAGATGGATTAATTTCATCCAAACTTTCCGATTTTGAGAAAAATCCATAATAACTGGAATTCACTTCGATTAAATGTAGTTTTGGGAAATGTGAAGCGATGTAGGAATAGCTATTAGCCCCCCACTTTTTATTAGGTCCCCCAATCCAATAAACCCTAATCTTATGTTGAATTTCAGGCGCATCATGTAAGGCCTGTGCTACATCGTCCAAACCTCCCCAAACCAATACCCATAAGGCCTGCTTACTTTTCTTTTTGGCAACGCTGATGATCCAATTAGAACCTTCTGTAGCCTTTAAATAGCCTTTGTAGGGTACATTTCCTTGTCTTCCTTGTTTGGTGATGGAACGTAAAAAAGCCGGTGACGGATGTCCTTTCGAATATTTTAAAATTTTAGGTAAGTCTTTTTCATACAAATCAATCATCCTCAAAATCTCTGCTTTACTCCCCTTTCCGTAGGAAGGTGATGAAATTAAACCTTCTATATTGAATCGATCGGCGTACATCAACAAATGAGCCATGGATTGATTATCATCGGGATCTGTACCGCCAATATCCGTACTAATCAAAATTCTAGGTTTGATTGGGACTGGTTTTTGGGCCATTAAGCCCATTGCTGTCAAACAAATTCCTAGAAATGATAGAAGCCCTTTCATGAAAAGGAAGCGATTAAAACATATACAAAACGTATTTTCTGCATTTATTGCAATAATTTCATTACTTGCACATCTCCTTTCACCGCATTCGCAGGCAAAGGAAATACATCATTAAACACGCTCAATTCCGCTGCAGAAAGTACTTTCGAAGGTCCTTCATCGATATTCCCCCCCGCATCCATGACGTTAGGTAAATCAAGCGATAAGTATTTAGCCATAAAAGGATACATGCCCATGCGCTTGTTGGGACCATAATCATGTACATCTTTACTTAAGTGTACATTCTCCACCTTTTCCTCTTTTTGATACAAAGCATATATCTTTTGCATGAATGGAAATTCAACTTTAGGCGTATTTTGCGTCCAATCGGCCCCATCTGAAATCATCAACATAGGTCTAGGTGCAGTTAAAGCCGCAATCTCCACATTGTTGGTCTGGTAATCTCCTTTCTTATGAATCGGCATGCCACTCTCACAATTACAACCACCAAAGAAATGTGACGAAATCATTACCGTAGGTGTCGAAACCTTAATCCGATCGTCTAAGGCGGTTAATAAAAATGTTTGTGTTCCACCACCCGATTCACCCGTGATGCCTATGCGATTTTTATCCATCAATGGTAAATCCAATAAAAAGTCTAAAGCCCTTACGCTATTGATCGTTTGCAACTTCAATGAAGATGCCATCGCATGAGTACATTGTTTGCTATCATCATATCCAACCATATCCCAAGAAAAAACAACCGCTCCCATGCGAGCTAAGGTAGCGCAACGGATTTGAGTTTGATCTCTGGTACGGCCACGCAATTGATTATCATGTCCATGAGGACATAAAATACCTGCATAGGAAGTGTACTTTTTAGTTGGCCGATACAAACTCCCAGTCACATAAAACCCAGGCAAACTTTCAAAATATACACTTTCAATGGTATATCCATCAAATTCTTTCTTGCTATGGATCACCGCTTTTGAACGAACCTTAGCGGGCCATTTTTGTAAACCCATCCCCTCTTTGATTTGATTCAATATCAATTTGGATCTACTTTCCCACGTTTTTTTTGAATCCGGAACGTGCGCATTTAAAAATTCTGCGCCCTGAATTTCCGTGAAATATTTTCCTCGGCACAATTCCCCAAGTGCAACATTTTTATCAGCTTGCGCTCTCAATACCTGTGTATTTCCTAGGCACATCAATAAGGAAACAACGACAATAAATTGATTTTTCATATCAATAGGTTTTTGTTTAATCCGTTAACAAATTAATATTTTTCCTGTTCTTCCCTCCTTTTGATACGCAATCACCGCTTCTTTAAATTCAGATAAGCCGTAGGTCGCTTGTACATCTACATGAACCTCTTGTCGCATCAAATAAGTAAATACTTCTTTAAGAGCCTTTTTTATCCCCTCTGGGCCTAAGTTCTCCCACCAGGAGGTCAACCACCAACCTTCTACTTTTAAGTTTTTGAAAATTAATAAGCCTGAATTTAAGGGGATGGGTTCTAAACTTAATAATCCGAAGACCAACATCCTTCCTCCTATTTTTAAACAGGCTAGTGCTTTGGCTCCTTGTTCTCCGCCGACTGCATCAAAAATGGCATCAACCCCTGTTTCTACAGCTGTACGCACTATTTTACCCAGGTTTTCTGTTTGCACATCGACAACTATAGTTGCTCCTAAATCAAATAAAGCTTGTTTTTGATCCGTTCTTCTGACCGTGCAAATCACGTTAATTCCTCGCATTTTAGCCATTTGAATGACTAATTTACCCCAAGCTGAAGCTCCTGCTGTAATCAAAAGCCATTGGCCTTTTTGTAAACCACTGGTTTCTAACATCCCATAGGCAGTCACAGGATTCACAAAGGCCTGGCAGGCCACTTCATCCGTCATTCCCGCGGGTGTCGGTATCAATTGGGCAGTAGGGACACAAACATACTCTTTCCAAGTACCTATGGCAGTAAATATGACACGTGTTCCCTTGGGGTATTGTTCCGATTTTTCAACCTCTCCTGCTGCCTCAAACCCAGCACTACTCGGAAGTTTAGGGGTAATTCCATAACGACCCTGAACAAACATGATGTCAGATGGATTAATATTTCTGGCCGTTACGCGAACCAATGTCTCATGAGCTCTAGGAACCGGAATATCGACTTCCTCAATCATTAATACACTTTCTGGGAGTCCGGTCTCTTTAAAAATAACTTGTTTCATCTATATTTTTTGTTGAATTACGGGGCAAATTACCATATTTAATATTTAAATTGTTTAAAAATTTTAAACATGCATCCATTTTTATTAACAAACCAAGTAGCCCTCATTACAGGTGCGAGCAAAGGCATCGGTTTTAGCATCGCTGAATACTTTGCCGCTGCAGGCGCCAAAGTCGTTATTAGCAGCAGAGACCAGGCCGCTTTAGATCTTTTAGCCGCAGAGCTACAAAAAAAAGGTTACGATGTCATTGGCATCGCTTGCCACGTAGGGAAAATGGACTCATTGGAAGTTTTGGTTCAAAAGACCATCGATCAGTATGGGCAAATCGACATCTTAGTTAATAATGCTGCTACTAACCCCGTTTTTGGCCCTATTCATGATACGACTTTGGATGCCTTTGATAAGATTATGAATGTGAATTTGAAGGCACCATTCCAACTCATGCGTCTGTGTCTTCCTTACCTAAAGCTATCCTCAAATCCTTCTGTCATTAATATTAGTTCGGTGGGTGGAATCTCTCCTGAACCAGGTTTAGGGATTTATAGTGTCAGCAAAGCCGCTTTGATTTCGATGACGAAGGCTTTTGCGAAGGAATGGGGCGAATTCAATATTCGAGTCAATGCCATTTGCCCCGGTCTAATTAAAACGAAGTTTTCAGAAGCTTTGTGGAGCAATGAGCAGATTTTAAAACATACATTGAAGGCTTTGCCTATTAAAAGAATCGGTACGCCTGAGGAAATAGCAGCTGCTGCACTTTATTTAGCAGCTCCTGGTGCATTATACACGACAGGTTCGGTCATTACCGCTGATGGCGGATTAACAATATAAATCTATGATTCAATCTGTGGCATTAACCAATTTAATTCATCAGTACAAATCCTTTTTGGTCGAAAATATTTATCCCATCGAAAAGGAAATTATTTACGGTTCCTTTAAATCACATTTACCCAAATTGCGTAAACTACGTGATTTGGCTAAATCAAAGGGCTTATTTACCCCACATTTATCTAAAGCCGACGGAGGATTAGGACTTTCGCTCATCGAATTTGCCAGCATTTCAGAGGTTTTAGGTACAAGTCCTTTGGGACATTATATATTTAATTGCAATGCGCCTGACATAGGAAATATGGAATTGATGCATGCTTTTGCCTCTCCCTATCTAAAGGAAACCTATTTGAAGCCTTTACAAAGAGGTGAAATTCGTTCTTGTTTTTCGATGACCGAACCTGAACATGCGGGTAGTAATCCAATCCATATGTCTACCAAGGCTGTTTTAGAAGGAGATGAATATGTGATCAACGGACATAAATGGTTTACTACTGCTGCAGATGGAGCCCAATTTACCATTGTGATGGCAATTACAAATCCTGAAGCGGAAAATGTATACCAAAGGGCCAGCATGATTCTAGTTCCCTTAGATAATCCCGGATACCGATTGGTTCGAAATATTTCCATCATGGGGGATGAAGGCGAGGATTATTTATCGCATGGAGAGGTCGAATTTACAAATTGCCGAGTACCCAAATCCCATTTGATCGGTGAAGAAGGACAAGGATTTACCTTAGCCCAAGTGCGTCTTGGACCTGGTAGGATTCATCATTGCATGCGCTGGATCGGTATTTGTGAACGTGCATTAGGCCTCATGTGTGATCGGGCTATGTCGAGGGAGCTTAATCCAGGGAAGTTTTTGTCGGGCCAACAAACCATTCAAAATTGGATTGCGGAGAGTGCGGCCGAGATAAAAGCTTCGCGCTTATTGGTTTTACATACCGCTGAAAAAATTGAAAAGGAAGGTGCAAAGGCCGCGAAAGAAGATATATCTACGATTAAATTCTTTGTCTCAGATGTGTTAATGAAGGTGTTAGATCGCGCTATCCAGGTGCATGGAGCCTTAGGGATTACCGATGATACCCTTCTTTCTTTTTGGTATCGCCATGAGCGTGGTGCCCGAATTTATGATGGACCTGATGAGGTACACAAATCGGTATTAGCGAAAAGCATTTTAAAATCAAGAGCATTGCATGGAGGGATTTGAGAAATTACCCGCTTATTTATCGGCTCAATGGTCTATTCCGATTCCCGAATTAAACATAAAGGCTTTCAAAGGAGGGTTTTCAAACCTCACCTATTTGATTGAATCAGAGACCTTTTCTTATGTGTTACGCCGGCCTCCTTTGGGAAATAAAATTTCCAAAGCGCATGACATGGTTCGAGAATATAAAATCCTAATTGCCTTAGAAAAAGCAGGTTACGATAAAATTCCCAAAGCAATTTTATGTTGTGAAGACGAAAGTATTTTAGGGGCACCTTTTTTTCTAATGGAAAAAGTGGAAGGGTTAATCATTCGAAACAAAATCCCTGAAGGCCTTAACTCAGATTTTTTTTCGGCATTATCAACCTCATCGATTGATGTTTTATTAGAATTACACGCCTTAGAATTACACGAATCTGGATTAAGGAATTTGGGAAAGCCGGAGGGTTATGTCACGCGTCAAGTTGCGGGTTGGTCTGAAAGGTACCTGAAATCCCAAACGGATGAGCTGACAGAACTTAAGGATGCTTTTGATTGGTTAGCAAAAAATCAGCCCATCAGTTCTTCAGTAGCTTTTATTCACAATGACTTTAAATTTGATAACCTGGTCATTCGCGAGGATGCTTCCGTGTCTGCTGTTTTGGATTGGGAGATGGCCACCGTGGGCGATCCATTGATGGATTTAGGAACCACATTAGCTTATTGGGCCGAAGAAGGTGATCCTGATATTTTAAAAATGTTTAATTTAAGTTACGTAAAAGGCAATTTTTCGCGTGCACAGCTCATTCAATATTATGCATCCAAATCGAATTTAGATCTGTCAAACATCCTCTTTTACTATGTTTTTGGTTTATGTAAAGTAGCTGTGATTGCCCAACAAATTTATAAACGATATCGCTTAGGATTTTCTACCGATGAGCGATTTTCTGTGTTAAATCAAGTGGTCGAGGCAGCAGGAATCAAAGCAATGGAAAGTATTAAATCGAATAAAATATGAAAATCAAACATGTATGTATTTTAGGTGCAGGCACCCTAGGTTCAAGAATTGCTTTGCAATCCGCGATCTCAGGTTTTGAAGTTCGTGTATACGACATTAATGAAAGTGCTTTTGAGGCCTCTCGTAAAATGATGGCTAAGGTTTTGAAACAAATCAAGATGGATGCTTCAATCATAGATTCGATTTTATTTACTAAGGATCCCATGGAGGCCGTTTTCGATGCGGATATTATTTCAGAAAGTGTGACGGAAGATTTAGCCCTTAAGCAAAAAGTATGGGCGCAATTTGCAGCCATAGCTCCCGAAAAAACTATTTTCACGACCAATACTAGTTATTTACTTCCTTCTCAGATCGCTGATTTTACGGGTAGACCTTCCCTCTTTTGCGCTTTTCATTTTCATGATGTTTTTTACTCGACAGTAGTGGATATCATGCCGCATCCAGGAACATCAGAACATTTGATTTCAATTTTAGAGGACTTTGGCCGTGCGTTAAACCAAGTACCTGTGGTAGTTCGAAAAGAAAATCACGGCTATATTTTTAATTCGATGTTGATGGCTTTAATCGGCTCTGCAGGTAAATTGAGAACCAAAGAAGTGGCTAGCATTGAAGATATAGATAAATCGTGGATGGTTAATTTTCATATGCCTATGGGCCCTTTTGGAATTTTAGATTCGATTGGTTTAGATACGGCCTGGCATGTGACGCATAAATTAGAGGATGCCGGATCACAAGCATTTGCAGCGCTAGTCAAAACCTACATCGATGCAGGTAAATTAGGAGAAAAAACAGGAGAAGGGTTTTATAAATACCCTCATCCTGCTTATCGAGACCCTGATTTCTTAAAATAAGTTATTTCGGGTGGTAAATTTTTTCGGCTGTTTTTAATACCTCAGCTTTATCTAAGGTCATTTTCTTCGTTTTTTGTGCTTGGTATAAGGCCCTTTGATCCGCAAAATGTGGGCTTTCTGGGTTTGAACTAGCTCCAAAAGTATTGACCGTTTCTATCGTAGGAAGTCCTCCATCTTTTGGGAATTTGACAAAACCGATATAAGCATCACCGCTTACCATTCTTTTTTTTCCGTTATCATGATTTTTTGACATGACAGCTGACAATACATCGGGCATTCCACCTTGCGGCCATTCCTCTTTTCCACGCACTAATTTTTGAACATCCCCTAAAACTAGGTCAATGGTACCAAAGTTTTTCATTAAATAATCATACACATGTTGATATACTTCGACTCCTTGTTTTAAGGTTAATGTCTTTTCTGACTGGCCTTTCATGGTTTTTGATATTTGGTAATAGGCCAAATTATACACTAGAGCGCCTTTACTTTCTGGATTAGTCACGTGATCCCATTTTTTTAATGAAGTAATTAAGGGAGCTAATTGGGGATATTGAGACTCATCGACCATAAATAGCGAATCTGACGAATAGCCATAGGGATATAAAATTTGGTTCGGAAGTTGGCGATCAAATTTTATTTTCTTTAAATCTTCAAAACTGATTTTTGAATAGGAATCGATTAAATCTTTCGCTCTCCTGCTTCGATTGTTGTGGTAGGTTTCATAGCCATCATTTTTATCGAAATTAGCTGGATTTAAATTTTCATTTTCGGCGGTAGCTAAAAAAGGTGAATGATTGGTATTGAATAAATACCCACTTTGTGGATTTAAATGCTGAGGTAATTCGTTAAAGGGCTTGAACTTATCCCATAATGTTTTACGTGTATTTCCAGGCAAAGTAGAATTCCAATGAAATGTAGGATCTGGATTCCGATAAGGCATTTTACCATTTGAAACATAGAAAATATTACCTTCTTTGTCGGCATACATGATATTGAACATGGCCAAATGGTTGGTTTCCAAGGCTGTTTTAAACTCCGTCCAATTCTTTGCCTTGTTCATGAAATACCATTGTTGGAGTGCCATGGCATCCATCAAGGAGGGCAAACGCATGGAGAAAAATTCACCTTTGGGATTGGCAACTGTAGGTCCATAAATGGATTTGTAAGCCATTTTTGAGATTGGAATAGGGATACCTTTAATGTGTAATTTGACTTTTCTTTTTTCCAATGTCAACCATTCACCATCGACTAAATATTGGCCAGGATGCTTTTTATCCGTTTGTAATTGGAATACGTCCACTTTGTCTTGCATGTTGACAGTATGGGCCCAAGCTAAATGAGGGCTAGTTCCGTGAAAAATAAGGGGGGCACCGGGAAATAGACCACCTAACATATTCCAACCTTCTTCACTTTGTAAATGAGCTTCATAAAAGGCAGTGGCTCCTTCAATGGGTTGATGTGCGTTAATGACCAACATAGGCTCGCCGGTGGCCGATTTTTTACCGCTAATGGCAAAGGCATTACTTCCCTCGCCCGTAAAACCAGGTAAATTAGCGATTGATCCATTGAGTATTTTAGGCAATGTTTTGTCCACACCACAAAAGACCGCGACAGAAAACATGGTTGTTGCGATGTAATCTTCTACGTTGATGGGAAAAACATGCTTATTGAGTACTTCTTTTGGGTGTGCATTTCCATAGGCTTGAATTCCCATTAGATAGCCTTGTAGCAATTGGATGAACTTAGGGTCCATCGATTTAATTTGTTGGTCTACGGTCGCTCTCGTATTTAATAATCCAAACACAAAATCTACTGGAGCACCTTCCTTGCCCATGTAGGTCGATAATTTCCCCTTTCCAGTTAAAATGAGGGTTTGAATCGTTTTAAAATCATCTTCAGCATGTGCCCAGGCCAGTCCATACGCTACCTCTGGATCTGTGGGAGCAAAAATATGGGGTATGCCATAGCTGTCCCTAGCGATGGTGATTTGGTCCACATGAATAGTAGGGAAATTCGTGTTTTGTGCAAAAAGATTTAGGCATAACAAGGTTAATGCAAGACTAGAGAGAATTTTCATCGTTTTTTAGGTAAGCTATACTGAATTGACAAGGAATGATTTCAAATGATAAGTTTTAAAATATGAACCTATAACGAATACATATGTTTTATGCCTTAGTGAATAAATGAATTTACTTGGTGTTTGGGTTAGAAATTAAATTGGCAAATAATCTCCAGGCACCTGGTACCGCGGCTGGTAATTCACGGAAGAATACTATTCCTGTGTAGATGAATTGGCCTTTTCCATATGGACAAACTGTAATATTTCCCTTATTTAATTTTTCACCCGGATCCGTAAATCCTAACGGAAATTCAAAGTGAGCATCATCTGATTCACCGGTATAAATGGATCTTTCTTGGACCCAATTTTCGAAATCGGTCTCTGAAATTTTATTTGGTACGTTTAATAAGGCATGAGTAGGAAGTAGAAAATCGGGTTTTGCATCCTCTCGAGTGATTCTACCTCTGCCTATAGCCATTGGATACGGTGCAATCGATGATTTAATTGGCCCTAAAAAACTAGCCGTGTTATATTGAACGATGTAATTTCCTCCGTTTTCTACGTATTTCATGAGCTCAGGATAGGCATTGACCATATAATCAAGGGTATTGTGAGCTCTTACACCTGTGACTACCGCATCATATTTTTTTAAGTTTGTAAAATTCAAATCGTTTTCACCTAAATAATCGATTTGATAGGCTAGTTGGGCTATGGCTTCAGGAACCTTATCTCCCGCTCCTTTAATATAGCCGATGCGTGTTCCCTTCTTTTTGATCTCGATGTGTAAGATATCCAAATTGACTGTTGAAAAATATCTTTGAGTGGGTATATGTGGATATTCTATGGTTTGAAGTGCTAGTGAATCAACCCAGTTTCCTTGTTGGGTTTCGTAGTTTAGCCATAATTGTTGCTTGATTTTTCCTGACTCTAAAAAGTTAGATTCATCAAAAGGAATATTGTAGGTTAATTTCTCTCCTTTTTTCAATCCTTTCGGGATAGGGATAGCACCTAAGGTCTTTTGGTTATGGGTCTGAATTTGTACCGTTCCAGGGGCTATTTTTCCCAAAGCCAATAGGGTCAATTCGACCGTTTTCTTCGCTTTAGATCCTTTAGGAAGTAACAAAACATTTGAGTTTAAAGAAAAAACGGATTTGGGACTTATGCTAATGGGTTGGTATATCTCCCCTTTTACTGGGTCAACAATCATTTCCTGTATGGGCTTCTCCATTTGAAACTCTTCTCCTTCAATAAAGAAGGTAGCTTTGGCTATAATAGCTGGGTCAGGGTTTGCTTGGCCTATTTTTAAAGGATCATCCACATTGAATCGACCGATTTCTTTGGGTTTTTTGATCCAATACGGCTGTGTTATTTCACTTCCTGCCTTTAATGTTCTGGCAAGAATTTGTTTTTTTGAAAGACCTAATTGGCCATTCCAAGTCGAATCTTGATCTCCTATGGTCATTTTCAATGTACTTACTTCAATCGGAGTACGCACGATGAATTCTGCTTTTATTTTAATGGAATCACCCCGGGAAACAATGCCCACATTTGAATAGGCGTTTAAGTTGATTCCTGCAGCTTTAATGACCCAATCATTAATTTGTCTTAATTTTTTATCTCGAAGCGTTGATTTAGGCAATGCAGTGATTGATTTTTTCAAAGCAATCAAGCTAGGGATACTTAAATGAGGTTGGCTGATCTTGTAATTTTGAATAATCTGATCAATGGTTTTTTCAATGGCAGCAGCTCCAGGAATTCTAGCCCATGATACATCTATTCCATCCCATAATTTATTGACGGGGGTGCTTCCAGCCAAAGTCTGGAAATATTCCATGCTTTTTCCTCGGTCTGCTGAAAATCCAAATCCCTGGCTTTTATGTTGGCTCCTGCTAAATGCGGCCATTTCACCTGTGCTCTGGCCAATGGCTGGTAAATAATTTCCAATTTCAAATTTGAATTGGTCTTCACTGATGGTTGAATTCGGTGATCCTGGGAAACGAAAAGTATTCCAAAGCAATCGCTTCGCTTGCCATACGTCTACCCCTAATTTTAATTGTTCAGGAAATCGATTGGGGTCTGCGGCTGCTTTAAATGCTTCGATAGCTAAAACTGCTGAAGCAGAATGATGTCCATGACCTGCGCGTGCATCTGGAGGGAAACGAGTAAAAATGATATCTGGGCGTAATTTACGAATCACCCAAACCATATCGGAAAGAATTATTTCTTTCCCCCAAAAGCTCAAAGCCTCATCCGTTGATTTAGAAAATCCAAAATCAAAGGCTCTGGAGAAGTATTGATTTGCCCCATCGATTCTTCGGGCGGCCAACAATTCTTGCGTTCTGATTAATCCCAAAGCTACCCCTTGTTCATCTCCGATTAAATTTTGTCCACCTTCTCCTCGATTACAGGCAAAATAACTAGTTTCCCATTGCTGCTCTTGAGCAAACCAGGTCAACATATGTGTGGATTCATCATCTGGGTGTGCTGCAATGTGTAACACGGATCCTAAAACCTTTAATCCTTTTAAATCCTCATATAATTGCGCTGAGTTTCTTTGTTGGCCTTGAACGCCAAAAAAAATAACCATTAAAGGAATAACGAATAATTTGTTCATTAGGAGGGAAAAGTAAAGTATACAAACAATTTGAGAGATTCATTGAAAGAAGCAAGGACTATTTTAAAAAGTAACAGCGCTCGAAGCGCTGTTACCATTTATTTTAATTGTCCCAATCATCTGTTCTGAAGAGATTGACTGGCAAACCCTCTCTGCTAAATAAATTTGGCATATCGGCATTTTTAAAGGCATATCGAACGGCCACAGGATTAGGTACGTCCGGACTTGACACCACTAAAGAAGAACCGTCAATTTTTCCTGTGGCTGGATAGAATTTTTTGTCTTCCCCCGCGATCATTAAATGACTTGGATCACCATCTTTAGCAACCAACTTCCCATTCAATTCACGGAAGAAAATTCTGATTTTTCCCTTTTCTACTTTCATGCGATCGTATTTAGGATAGAATATAGGTCCAGCTTCTTGGCCATAATGTTTGACTAAAGCTAAATTAGCAAAGCGGTTTGCCACCTCAATTTTTATGGTAGGATGAATGTTTGTCACATCTGGCACCAAATCAGTTAAAACGACCATGGCCGTATTTTCCAACTTCAAATTATTGGTTTGAGCTTCTCTTAATTTCGCTCCATTGACATTGTCACCATATTTATCGTACGGTGCAATTTGGGCAAAATAGAAAGGGAAGTTTTTATTGAAAGCCGTGCGCCATGAGACAATTAAGTCGTTCATTAATTCAGTGTAGGTACCATATTGCCCTACATTGCTTTCTCCTTGATACCACAAAGCGCCCGCAATGTTGTAATGAATAATAGGTGCAATCATGGCATTATAATTCATGCCTATTGTGTTTGGTGCACTTTTAATGGCTTGAACAAGGTGCGGTTTTTTCATGACCGAATCTCTAGCAATCCAAACTTCAGCTCTCGTACCGCCCCAATTCGAACTTATTAAGCCCATCGGAACCTTCAATTGGGCTTGAAGTTTTTTGCCAAAGAAATATCCGATCGCTGAAAATGCTTTCATGTCAGTAGGATTACAAACAACCCATTTGGCTCTTACATCTTCTTGCGGATATTTAGCGGTTGCTTTAGGTATGTAAAAGAACCGAATTTGATCGTTTGTCGCATTGGGCATTTCGTCGATGGACTCTTTCAGGTTTTGAGTGCCACTCCACTCCATATTACTTTGTCCTGAAAATACCCACACTTCTCCAAAAACGACATCCGAAACCGTGATGCTATTTCCATTCGTTTTAAAGGTAATGCGATGATTTCCACCCGCTTTAGGTGTATTGACTTGTAAAGAAAAGTGACCAAAGACCGATTTAGCTTTATATTGGGTTGTGTCCCAATCTACGGTCACCTTAACTTCCTCTCCTGGATTTGTTGTCCATCCCCAAAGTGTAACCTTGGATTTTTGTTGGAGTACCATGTGATCCCCAATAATAGCAGGCAATTGCACATCCGCTTGCAAGCGAAAGGCAAAGAATAACAATAAAATGAGTAATTTTTTCATGTGATTTTCAAGGTTATTTTAACATATTTCTATTCCATGGTCCACGGTAAGGACGGGCCAACAAGGCAGTTGCTTCCGGATCGTTGATAATGACTTTTTTCACCGGATCATAGGATAATGGTCGGCCTAAGCGCATCGATAAATTCGCGATGATGCAACTAGCAGTGGAAATATGTCCAGCCTCAATATCAGCAATAGGTCTTGATTTCTTGTCGATAGCTGCTAAAAAGTCCAACATATGCCCTCGAGTTGCCGGAGCAGCATTTAATTCGATGCGTTCTTCTTTTAAATCTTCCGGATATTTTTCTTTTTCAAAAATAACATCTTGATGTATTTTCGCTGCTTTTGGATCTGTAGGTGTAAAATCATAGCGCATGGTGCTCATTCTCAAGGTCCCTTTATCTCCGTACAGCGTTAAACCCCAAGGATAATCTGGATCTGGAGGAGTCCCCCAGGAACGATGTTGCCAAACGCAGTTTAAATCATTGTATTCAAAAACTGCTGTTTGGGTATCCGAAATATTTGATTTGCCTCCTTTTTGTACATATATGCCACCTTCGGAGCTGATGCGGTTAGGCCAACCTAAATCCAACATCCAGCGAGCTGTATCAAACATGTGGATACACATGTCCCCCATTATTCCATTGCCATATTCCATGAAAGTTCTCCACCATCTTGTGTGCGGTAAGCCATCATAAGGACGCAAAGGCGCAGGTCCAGTCCACATTTCATAATCAAAAAATTCAGGAACCGCTTGGACCGGTGGGTTTCCATTGTTGCGCATGCCATAGTAACAATACATTTCAACATGTGCGACTTTACCCAATAATCCTTTATCGACAATATCTCTTTTTGCTTGGATTAAATGTGGCGTACTTTTACGCTGGGTACCTACTTGTACCGTTTTGTTGTATTTTCTTGCAGCAGCTACCATCGCTTCTCCCTCTAATACATCGACTGAAATAGGTTTTTGTACATACACATGGGCCCCTGCTTTCACTGCGTCAATCATTTGTAAAGGATGCCAATGATCCGGGCTACCGACAATGGCAATGTCCAATTCATTTTCTTTTAATAATTGCCGATAATCATTGTATAGCTTGGGTGTTTTACCCGATTTTTGACGCTCAGAAACGAGTTTTCCAGCTTGATTTAATTGATTTCGGTCAGGATCACAAAGTGCTGTTACTTCCACTGGTGCTACCTGCATGAGGCGAAAAAGATCACTTTTTCCGTACCAACCGGTACCTATTAGGCCTACTTTTAAAGGTTTGTCTGGATTGATTAAATCCAACCCATAGGCTCCAAATTGCGATAAGGCTAAGGATGCTGTGGCGCCCTTGACAAATTGCCTACGATTAATATTAAATGATTTCATATTTTTGATAGGTTTAGGAATTGCTTGTAATTTTTATAAGAATCTAAGGTAATGATTTTGGAATTATTTTAAAATATTTTTGAAGCAAAGCCCACTATTTTACGCATTTAAATTTAATGAAAAGCCTTAAACTAAGGAAATAAAAGGAACTTGATTTTTAATACAGATCAGTTAATTGGCTAAAATCAAATTTCAAAAAATGAAAATAAAGTTTAGGGTTCTCAAATTGGACATTCATTTGTCCATTAAAATCAATAAAAAAAGCCCTTTTGGGCTTTTTTTATGAAATAGAACTAGGATTACAATTTATCTGGCTTTCAACGAACTTAGGAATTCAACCACATCCCTAATTTCTCTTTTTGACATCAAGCTTCCCATAGGTGGCATGCTAGATGGAGCGTTCACACGAGACTTTATCCGAGATAAGGCAATTTTTAAAGGTTCCGCCTCATTCGTTTTTAATTGGATCTCTTTCTCATTTTCTACCAATAACAATCCGGAAACTTCTTGGCCATCGGTCAATACGACTGTTACATTGCCAAAACCCGGTGCGATGCGCGCACTAGGCTCGATCAACGATTGAAGTATTTGTTCGCGCGTCAATCGACTACCTACTCCCTTTAATGAAGGTCCTACATTTCCTAATTCTCCATTTAAATTATGGCAACGCACGCATTGAACCGTTTGATTTCGATTAAATATGCCATTACCTACTTGTAAATTACCTCCAAAAAGAGCCTCTTTAAACTCATCAGTTAAGGTGCCTTTTGTTTTAAGTGCATCTAACTTAGCGACCAATTTGTCTGATTTTGTTGCTTCCACAGCCTCCATTAAATCCAATTTGATACCATTTTCTAATTTACCTCCAACCATCTTTTGAATCAAATCCTCGAAAATATCGCTGGTGTTTTCAGTTTTCATTTTACCCATGCTTTGCAACAATTGTTGCTGCTCAGGCATACTTCCTTTTTCAAATATCGTATTTACGATGTTAGGCAATTGATTTTTAGAAATTTCAATCTTATTTAAATTGCTTAAGGCAACGCCACGAACTCCTCGATCAGCATCATCCATTCCTTTTTGAATAATTAATGCCAAATTAGGATCATTTAAGTTGGCCAATGAGGTTAATTGGGCCGTACGCACTTTTGCATTGGGATGATTGACAAAAATTTGAGTTTGCTCTGAACGTAAATCAGTAATAGATAGTTCAGACAATAATCGGGCACTGGCGATCAGAATTTCTGGGTTTTTGCTTCTTAAAAACTCAGGCATTTTACTTTTTATTTTAGCGACTACATCGGCAGGATTTCTTTTTAATTCACCTCGGTGGCGGCCATCTACTCGGTCCATGAGCGATGGATTTGCCCATGAGCCCAAGGTTGCAATGGCTTCTGCACGTATTACATCTGATATATCGGTTCTCTCCGCAAATTGAATTAATAGGTCAATTTCTTTGGCAGTACCTACGCGTAAACAAGCATTGATAGCTCTACGCAATAAAGGCTCGCCTTTCCAAGCAGGGTTAGCTAAACTAGCTGCTAAAGCCGGCAATGCAGCTACTATGGACTCATCGTCATTGATGGCCCGAGCAGCTTCAGTAGCAATGTATTCATCCGAATCTTGAAGCGATTTAGCGACTTTTGGACTTGCCATGCGACGCAATATTAAGACAGATGCAAGTCTAAGTGATTTATTGGCCGAGTTTTGCATCGCGATAACGGCTTCCTCCTTCCCTATTCGAGCTAAAGCTAAAACAGCTGCATGACGGATGTATTGATCTACATCTTGGTTGCGCTCTAGCAAGGAAATTAATCCCGGAATGGATTTTGTCGACTTTATTCTTCCTAAGGCTTGAGCTGCAAAAAACTGACTTCTAGGAGCTTCAGTGGCTAATAAAGTAATTAATGCATCTTCAGCTGGTACGTAGAAAACATCGCCTAATACTTTTGCGGCTTGAGCTCTTATTTCAAGATCTTCATCTTTTAAAAGAGCAATTAAGTTATCCCCTAAACTTCTATTTTTCTCAATCAATTGCCCTAAACCCCAGATTCCATGTACGCGGGCCAACTGATTTGATTTTTGATTCATGGCATTTAACAAGCGATCAGAGGCCATTCGGTTGACCAATTCAAATTGCGCTTTTAATCGCACCCTTTGATCACTGTACGACAAAAGATTGGATAACTGATCCAAAGTTTGAAGTGCGTAATCTTGCTGGATAAATGCCTTTGTCTGTGCTCTCTCTTCTGTTAGGTCTTTATTTTTATCGTCTACATCTATTTTCCATACGCGGCCATAGTTTTTGGTATCCCAACCAAACACCCAATCCGCCGCATAAAGTGCACCTTCAGGACCAAAGCGTATGCCGGTTGGCAATATTCCACTCACCACGTCCACTTCGGATTTGAAATCAAAACTGGCTCCTTTTGGCTTTAAATCAAAAGACCAAATATGTGAATTGGTCGCGTTACCCACAAATTCCACTAAAAAGAAATGATTTTGCCACCGTTTTCCTAAGGCTGTTCCTGGGTTAAATACCATGCCTGTTGGCCCATTATGGAAATTCCGAATGGGTGGAATAATATAAGCCGCTTGGCCTTCCCAACGTGGGGTAAATAATTTCTCATCCATCCAAACCTTATACAGATTGTTGGTAGGATCCGTATACTTCCCGTATTGCCAGTTGGAACGCCAACCCGCATCCGATCCCTCCACCACATGCACTAATCGCTCGCTTTCACCCGGATGATCACCATCATTATCTGAACTGATCAAATTGCCATAGGTGTCAAAAACAAATTCATGCGTATTTCTTAAACCCGAAGCATATACTTCAAAATTACTTCCGTCCGGATTTGAACGCACAATAACTCCTGAGTTTGGATATTTGTATTTTTTGCCATCAACAGCGGTTATATTAGCCCCAATATCGCCAATTTGCCAATAAATTTTACCATCGGGTCCTTCCACCACTCCGGACATACCATGTCCTCCGAAACCGATGTGAACGCCGTAGCCATGCGAAATGGAAACAGGATTCGTCCATAAACCCTTTTTGTGCGTATTTTCTAAACGCCATAAATCAGGTCCAACGGCAATAAATGCGTCTTTTTTACGGACTAAAATACCCCCTGACACATCTGTGATTTCCTCATTAAAACCATTGAAAACGCGGGATGAAAGATCCGCAAAGCCATCTCCATTTTTATCTTCCAGTTTCCAAATCTCTTCCTTTTCAACAGCTAAATCTTTCCAATCGTGAGATCCATCCCCATTTAAATCTTTTAGCCACTCGTTTTGAGCACTTTTCTCAGGGGCAAAGGTCTTTCTTAAAAATGCCCTACGATCTTCAACTGTCTGTAGGCCTATCGATTCAGTCATCCAATCCCGATGTCCACGAATGTCAAACTCCGAATTTTTTTGTCGGTTGGTTCTCGTTAGAAAAACCGCGCCTTGATCGTCGATATCCATGGCAACAGGGTCGATGGCTAAAGAATCGGAAGCCCAGCGTGAAATTTGAAACCCTGGGGCTAATTTGATCGGTATTTTCTCACGAGCTGCCTGAGCCTTTTCAGCCAAATTATCTTGATCTTCAACGATGACTTGGTAGGTCTCTTTATCTCTTGTATTCATGCAAGAATAAAGGAGTATGGGTGCAGTGAATGCCAATAATAATAATTTTCTTTTCATAGGATTAATTGTCTTCATCCATCATACTGCGACGTTGTTTAGCCGCTTGTTTGGTAGTTTTAAAACGGTAATTAAAGGTAAAGTTAAATTGAGTTAATCGTCCTTGCATCTCTGCTTCGGTAAAAAAACCAAGCCCTCTTATTTGAGAGCGCATAATTCGTGAACTGAAAACGTCTAAAATATTGAGGGTAATGGTTCCATTACCATCCATGATATCCTTGCTAGCAGATAAATCCATCCAGGTTATGTATCCGCGAGAACCTTGTGGCGTTTTTTGAGGAGCTTCATAATTGGCCCTAATTTGGGCATCTATGCCAGCACCTAATTTTACCCGTGACGTATGTCGCGCAAACCAGGAATAGGTATCGCTAAAAAAGGTAGCATCTAAGTTGCGCGCATCGGTAATGGCTCTAAATAAATTTAAGCTTAAGTCTGCTTTCCAAGCTTTGGTTAAATTAGATGAACTCGTAAACTCAGCTCCCATGGATTGCATGTTAGAGAAATTTAAGGGCAATCGTTTGGAATATCCTTCTGCATCTACGCTTCTAATTTGCTCAATTTTCCCGTTGGTATTTCGATAGTATAAAGAAGCACTCAATGTACCACTTTCCAAATACCTTAAACCGCCTAAATCATAAGAATCGGTAAACTCGGGATTTAAATCTGGATTACCAGAAAAGTAATTCCGATTGTCCGAATAAGTCACAAAGGGACTTAATTCATTGTATGTGGGACGTCTTACACGACGCGAGTAACCCAATTGGAATGACTTTTCCGGCGATACCGTATAGGTAAAATGCATGCTTGGAAATAAATTCGCATAATTACGAGGATTCTTTTCAGCCGTTTTTTCTAATTCGGTTTGTATGTCGGTCACCTCACCACGTATGCCCAATTGGTAGGAGAACTTATTTATTTTATCCCCAAAAATCGCATAGGCAGCTGTAATATTCTCATTATATATGAATTTGTTTAAGAAGCCCGGCATGACAGCAAACTGCCCATTGGCTTGTTTTTCGGTGACAATGTAATCATTGATCATATCTCGAAAGCTGGTTCTTAAACCTGTTTCTATTTTGGCATTTTTGCCAACGGGGTTTACATAGTCAGCTGTTAAGATCCATTGATTTTCAAATTCGTCATTGACAGCACGTTGGATTTTTGAATTTTCTGGCCACGCTTTTCCGTCGGCTTTCCTGCTCACTTGTGTGTAGGTTTGATCTGATTTTTCCCAATAATTTAAATAACGAAAATCGGCAGTAAAATCTTTCCCTTTTTTGGCAAATGCTTTTTTGAAAGTAAGGGCATATTCTGAATTAGGTTCTGCCTCTGTTTCATCTTGCTGGCGATCAGTTACAGCGTACAAATTACTGAGCGATTTTTGATAATCATCATAGTGAAAGTCTGAGATACGCTGGGTATTCATTCTTCTAAAAATATAAGAACCTGTTAAAATCGTTTTTTCATTGAAGAAATAATCGGCTCCCCCCCGTATATTATTAACCGTTCCAGTAACATTATTCTTATTGTTTTGGCGCGTATAATTGGTCTGTCCAGGGATATAAATTTCTTGGTATATATTGCTTCTCCCGGGTGTTCGTCTGTATAACAAGCCATAATTGATGAAAAAATTCAATTTATCCTTTCTGTAATTTAAGATAGCAGTCCCACCAAAATTTTCTGGATAACCAGAAGTTGTTTCAAATGCGGCATTAAATCCCTGAGTGGTATTTTTTTTCAGAACAATGTTGATGATTCCGGCCATTCCTTCCGCCTCATAGCGTGCAGAGGGATTAGTAATGATTTCCACTTTATCGATCAGATTTCCTTGTAATCCTGCTAACCCACCTCCACTCATTCCTACCATGGTGGATGGTTTTCCATCGACTAAAATTCGAACATTTTCACTTCCTCGCAGTCTTACTCCTCCTTCTCCGTCCACTTGGACCGAAGGCAAATTGCCTAATATTTCGGCAGCGGTGGCTCCTTTATTGGCTAAATCGGTTCCTACATTAAATATCCGTTTATCTAAAGCAAGTTCCATACTGGCTTTCTGCCCCTTTACGGTCACTTCTGCTAAGGTCTTGGTACTCGATTTAATTTTAATTATCCCCAAATTGATATTTGAAACTTCTTTGGAAAGTATTTGATTTTTTAATGTAATGGGTTCAAATCCCACACTCTCTATTACAATATCATAGGTTCCATAAGGTGCATCTAGGTTAAAGTCACCTTTTTCAGTTCCAATCGTCCCGGCAATTATTTTTTGTGGATTTCCACTCATTATTCTTACACTTGAAAAAGGAATTATCTCTTTTGTGCTTTCTTCGATGGTTTTACCTGTTATTTTTCCTTTTGCACTTGTTTGAGCTTGGGCTATTGATAAGGACAATGCCCACGAGGCAAACAAATAAATGACGTACTTTTTCAAGTGGAATGGATTTAAATGAAGCTACAAACTTAAAAAGACTAATTCAAATAATGTATACTGTCCTATAAGTTTATGTGGCATGATTTATGCCTTTGGTCGAAATTAAAGAATCAAAATATGCGTATGTTAGTGAAATTTATGGGAGAATTTTTCTAAAGGAATCTTTTTCATTTTTGAACGTACTTCCAAGGTAAGAGGTTGTTTTTTTTTATTAGTTGAAAGCACTTATTGTTCCAAAATGATAAAATGGAACAATAGGTCAAAAGCTAAATTGTACTAAAAAGATAATAATTTTAATACAATTTCAATGATTAAACACATTTTAAGCTGAATTTAAGCCCTTTATGAATCTTTTTAAGATTTAAGTACAATTTAAGGCACTCTTATGGTTTTATTATGATTTCAATGTTTGAAATTTGAAACAAGATAATTGATCAAGAACAAAAAGTTTAGTTCATCTGGCCTTAATCAATTTTTAACTTACACGTTGTTCTAAATATTAATTAAATCAAGTGGGTGATATTATTTCATTTTTTGGCATACTTTTATCTATACTACTCCTTTTCTTTATAAGGAATGATAATAAGCCTAATATTTATTTAAGTGGCTATTTTTTTATCATAAGTCTGATCGCCTTATCAAGGAACTCACTTTTTCTTGTTGATAAGAGTTTAATCTATCAGTTTTTTAACCCATATGTCTTTCCCTTATTTTATTGCTCGGGTCCCTTTTTATATTTATATATTAAGAAGTCTCTAGTAGATCCAGAAGATCAGAAACTTAAAATACATGAATACCTGTATTTTTTACCTGTTTTGATTGTATTCGTCAACTATTCTCCTCATTATTTTTTGTCTAGTGAAGAGCGTGACCTATTTTATCAAGAGATTAAATTAAACCCACTTCATCTTTTTACTACCCAATATTTACTTTTCCCATTAAAAATCAATGGTATTATTCGTCCCATCTATAACTTACTTTTTTCAATAGCTGGTTTTGCCATAATTTTGAAAAATGTGTATAACTATGAATTGTTTGAGTCCAAGAATCTATCCAAAAATTTTCTACAGGCTTTATTTTATTTGAATTTTCTTTCCATCCTCTTGTTCTTAGTAGTTGCTTTACATTTAAAAATTGGCAACGTAACAGATTATTCTAAAGTGGATACGATTACACATACATTACTTTGGATCTTAAGTTTCATTAATCTTTGTATGTACCTTTTGGTATTTTTGTTTCCTAAAGTTCTTTACAGTTTTTTATATCCAAGTAAATTTATCAATGAGAAAAGATTAAAAAATCTAATCAATCTGGACTTTGATGGTGGTGAAAAAGTAGAGCAAAATTTTAAGCTAATCGGTGAAAAATTAGAAGTTTACTTTTTAAGTAAACCTTATTTACAATCAGGATTTAATTTATCGAATATCGCCCGAGATACTCAAATTCCCTACAATCAGATTACATTATTCTTCCAAGTGTATTTAAAGGCTAATTTTAGTGATTGGAAAAATAGGGCAAGGATCGAACATGCTAAAGATCTATTGATCCATGGGCAAGCAAAAAATTTGACCCTTGAGGCGATCGCTTTAAATTGTGGTTATTTGTCCAGATCTAATTTTATTTCCGCGTTCAAAAAGCATACGGGTAAAAACCCATCTGATTTTGTTAAAGACTTACCTTTAGATACGTTTAATAACCGTGTAGATTTCTAATTATGATTGATATTATTTCTTTTTTGGGTGTATTGTCTGCATGTCTAATATTTTTAAACATTAAGAATTCTAATAAATACAATGTTTATTTAGGATTTTTCTTTTTGTCTATGTCGTCCTTTATAATAGGATCAAAAATTATTAGTTTGACGACTAACTTTTATATCATTTCGTTTTTCTTCCCTGTTTTGACGGCTATTCTTATGTCCTCTGGGCCTATGTTATATTTTTATACGAAGTCTGTTTTGAATCAAAAAAAACACACTTTATTTGATTCATTGCACTATTTGCCCATTTTTTTGTTGATCATCAATGTATCACCGTTTTATTTAAAGTCAAAAGAGTATCAAGAGGCATTTTTTGTGCAAATGCAATCATCGATTACTCATTCTTATAAAATTGACACCCTATTTTGTGGAATACATTATTTCTTTATTTTTCGTTTTGTTTCGGGAATTTTATATTCGATTTGGTGCATTAGGTCAATTTTAAATGCAAAAGCTCAATTGTTGAAAAACAAAAAATCAGCTTTTGGGAATCATTATTATTGGATTATTTATTTATCTGGGTATTTGATTTTGAATTTCACAACTTTGCTATTTTCAATAGTTTATATTAAATATTTTTCTACCCAAAAAATTCTTACACTTGATGAGGTTCCCAACCATCTATTTGCCAGTTATTTTTTCTGGTTTGGAATCATTTGTTCTATTATTTTTATTCCTTCTGTTTTGTTTAACCCAAAGGTCATATTTTCAAATAGTTCGGGTGATTCAAAATCCAAGAAAAAAAATCAAATAAAAGACTTTAAAACCAATTCTTTGGAAGAAAGCTTAACGCCTATTGAAAATGACAATGTGGTCGAATCTGATACCTCTAGTAATTTTTCTCAAATTTCTGAAAAGCTATCCTTGTATTTTTATGGAAAACCCTATCTTCAGCCAGGTTTTAATTTATCCATCATCACGAACGAAACAGATATTCCTTATCACAAGGTAACCAGTTATTTTACCGTTTATTTAGGTATTGCATTTAATGATTGGAAAAATGATATGCGGGTGGAACACGCGATCGAATTGATTAAATATGGACAGGCAAAAAATCAGACGATTGAATCGATTGGATCTGCCTGCGGATTTTTATCGCGTAGTAATTTTATAAATTCGTTTAAAAAGAAAACGGGACTCACCCCCTCAGAATATATAAAAACCTTGCCAGAGAGTGATCTAGTTGTTTCTTTAAATTTTTAAAAGAATTGATCATCCATTCATTTTCTTTATAATTATCTTTTCCTCTTTAAAAGGTTTTTGAATACAATACAAAACTATCGTTTTGATATTTTATAGCTCTGCAAGAAGATTACTTCAATTAAAATGAAAGTATTCTGTAGATTATCAAAATAGGAAAGCTTAAATCTACTACACCAATTTTTTCATCATCTTCATCTTCATCATCATCATCATCATCTTCTTCATCATCTTCTTCTTCATCTTCTTCTTCTTCTTCTTCTTCTTCTTCTTCTTCTTCTTCTTCTTCTTCTTCTTCTTCTTCTTCTTCTTCTTCTTCTTCTATTTAGTTTGTAATTGCTT